>Ga0315314_1000113_pt1 | contig 109708 bp, 129 predicted proteins | sample TDP9_MG_FD_203631 | JGI IMG/M metagenome (GOLD analysis project Ga0315314, IMG submission 203631) | Freshwater sediment microbial communities from Lake Towuti, South Sulawesi, Indonesia - TDP9 | ecosystem: Environmental > Aquatic > Freshwater > Lake > Sediment | place: Indonesia: South...
TTGGTTTTTCAGGCTTTAGCTGGCTTTCTTTTCCCTCAATAGGGTTTTTTCTTATCTTTACGCCGACTAGGTGGTATCTGAGGCCAAGGTAAGCCCTTATTGTTTCATTCACTTTTTTCCAGTTCACTCGCTTGCTACTCATGTCTCTTTCACTTTTATCCATGTTTGTCATTTTCATGACCCTCTTCTCAACAGCTTAAACAAGTCTAGCTCGGCAAGATTTGGCATTTCACACCCTTATCCTTGTTCTCCAATGTCTAATTAGCGGCAAAATGGAGAGGCCTATAAAGGTTCCTGGAACGTTTAAAACAACGTCTTTAACAGCGAATGAAACATAGGTTGGAATCCAGATGATAAAAGCTGGGAGAAGCAAAGTAAAAAGCTTAAAGAGCACATAAGGAACGTTGGCTAACACCCCTGATATCCGGGATATAGTTAACAGGTATGCCTTTCTGGTTTTTCCATCAAAGTTAGTTACGCCAAGTATAAAGAATAGTAGGTCTTGACTAATTATTGGACCTAGTTGGATTTGAGTTGCCACCCAAACCGCGGAGAAGACTGAGACCAAAGCAATTTCCTTTGTGTTCACCGAAGACTTCCACCTTCCTATTTTCTGATTCTGATTCTCCACAGTTTGTCGCTTATTCTCGAAACCTCGAGCACCTTGCATCCTTGTTTCTCAGCAGCAGCTGGGACGGTTTCGCAGGATGGAGGGTTATCAAGAACGACTTCAAGAATTTCTCCAGGAGCGATTTGCTTAAGCGCCCTTACAGTGAAAAGCACTGGATAAGGACAAGTATAACCCTGCACGTTTAATGCATAACTTCCTTCGTTTGACTTTGTTAAGCTTACTGGCATCTTTCATTCCTCGCTCTTTGGGCTTGGGTTCATAAGGAACTTTAGTTCTTCTACTGTGTGTCTATCGCAGAACTCTCTAAAGCTTCGGAAATTCGTTTCTTCTTTCGCGTAAGCTAGGAGAAGATTTTCTATGGTGTATTTAACATCTTCTGTGCCAACTCCACGTTCTGTGAGCCTACCCAGAGAAGCTTTGGGGCCTAAACCTCCACCAAGATATATGTTGTACCCTTGTTTTGGCCTCCCTTCTACCGTCAATTGTACAGCTTGAAGTCCTATATCTGCTGTAAGGTGCCGGCCGCAACCGTTTGGACAGCCACTGATATGAATGCGTAAACTTGAGTTCCTCAGGGTTTCACCGAAGCGTTTCTCCAAGTAATCAACTATTTCCACTGCCCTTTTCTTCGGGTGATCAGGCGACTTTCCGCAGAAGTTGCCAGCGCAAGCGATGGTTGTCCATTTCAGAAGTGAGCCCTTCATTGAGAAGCCTATTCGCTCAAGTTTATCAATGACGGAATTGACATGCTCCCTTGGTATGTTAATGATAATTATATTTTGGGAGGGAGAGAGACGGAGGTCGCCACTAGCGTATTTTTCAGCGACTTCTGCTATGTTTAGCATTTTATCTCTGGATAGCATGCCACCTACGATTGGGATGCTGATGTAAGTGTATCCCTCTTGTCTTTGAGGCTGGACCCCTATATGTTCTCCTCCACTTGTTGGCAAATAGTCGAGATTATGGGCTTCCAAGGTTTTTTCGATTTTCTCTTCAATTATCCTCCTCAGCTTTTCAATGCCCCATTCCTCTACTAACCATCTGAAACGAGCCTTTACCTTGATTTCTCGACTGCCGTAATCTCTATAAACCTCAACTATAGCCTTCGTAACGTCAACCACATCGTCGGGTTCTATGAAAACTCCCAATGGTTGCGCTAGTTTGGGCGCAACACCCACTGTTCCTCCAACCAAAGCTACGAACCCCACTTCTCCAGTCAGTTTCCTCAAAGCTACAAAGGACAAGTCATTTACTTCCGGGTTAGTGCAGTTTATGGAGCAGCCTGACACCGAAATTTTGAATTTCCTTGGCAAGTCTAGAAAGTCTTTGTTTCCCGTGAAAAATTCGTTTAATTGTTTGACTATTGGAGAGGTATCTATTAGCTCGAACTTGTCCACTCCCGCCACAGGACAACCAACTATGTTTCTTACATCTCCATATCTAGCGCCAGGATAGCCTTGCCCACATTTGTCCGTTGTAAACCCTATCTCTTCAAGTTGCGTAAACAAGGACATGGCGTCTTCTGGTTCAATCCAATGAAGCTGTATGTCCTGCCTATCTGTGATTTCCGCGTATCCTCTGCCGTATTTCTCTGCTAAGTGGGCTATTCTCCTAAACTGGTCGGCTGTTAACATTCCATTGGGTATCTTTATCCTGAGAAAATGTTTTGAGCCCTCTCCCCTGTCGCGACCTAGAGAATACCGATCAACGAATCTTTCAATGTCCTCAATTGACGATAATAGTTTTTTTGGAGTATCCAACCCATTCACCCCTTCAATAATAATAAGAGTGTGCGCGCGCTCAGCGTTATGACCGCTATGCCGACTAGTATGCCAAGTATTCTATGTGGAAGTTTCTTACATGCAAAAGCAGCTATAGGAGCGCAAATAAGCCCTCCTATCACTAGCCCAAGAATGATTTCCCAGTAAAAATTTCCAAGTCCTAAGAGGATCATGAACGCTGAAGTTGTAGAGAGGGTGATGAAGAATTCTGCAAAATTAACTGAACCTATAGCTTTACTCGGCTCAAAATCATTTGCAACAAGGGTTGTTGTAGCTATTGGACCCCACCCGCCACCTCCCAAGGCGTCTATGAATGCAGCTGCAAAGCCCAGTGTTCTTAGGAAAGTAGAAGGGGGTTTGTCTGTTTTAAAATGTAATTTGCGCCTCAGCACGAACTTAAGCAAAATTAGGAATCCCATGATTAAAAGTATACTGCCCACCAGGGCCCTGAGAGGCCTAGCCGACATGGTTACACTGAGATATGCCCCTGCGATGCCGCCAGGGATCCCAAACGTCACCAAAGATAAAACTATGTCCCGCCGAACGTTACCAATTTTAAAATGGGCTCCTCCAGAGACTAGCGTTGTGAAGATTTCTGCAGTGTGAACACTCGCGCTTGCGATAGCTGGATAAACCCCCATAGAAACGAGAGCCGAAGTTGAAGTGACTCCGTAAGCCATCCCTAATGCTCCATCTATGAGTTGCGCCAAGAAACCAATTAAAACCCATAAAAGGACAAAACCGAATTCAATCAATGCGCCTACATCCATCAAACAGCAGAAGCGTTGTCAAATTACAGAGGGTTTTCAGAAGTCTCTACAAACGGATTTTTCCATCGCTTAATAACTTCAGCTATCTCAGGCCTTACTAGCCCAGAAGGAAGAGTTTCTCCGTTGCCGAGTATCTCCCTTATTTTGGTTCCACTGAACTCAATTCTACAAATTTGCTCGTGTGGGCAAGATTCTTCATTGGTAACACCGCTGCATCGCGTGCAGTAGAAGATAGATGGAAAGAAGAGAGGGTTAATCCCTAGGTCCGGGAACTCATTGAAAATTTCTTGGGCGGCGTATGGCGCGTAGTAGTTTCCGACCCCTGCGTGGTCCCTGCCCACTATGAAATGGCTGCAGCCGAAATTCTTCCTTAGAATGGCGTGGAAGATAGCCTCTCTAGGACCAGCATACCTCATTTCAGTCTTTAGTATTGCTAAAACCACTTTGTTCGGAGCATAATATTTGTCTATTAAGGTCTTATAGGCCTCTAATATCACTTGGTCTTTAAAGTCGCCTGGTTTCTTCCTTCCAATTATGGGATTAATAAAGAGTCCATCAAAGAAATTTAGACAAACCTTCTGCAGGTACTCGTGGCCTAAATGTGGAATATTTCTTGTTTGAAATCCTACTGTTGTTTTCCATCTCGCCTCTTTAAACAGTTTTCTGGTTTCAGCAGGAGTCAAGTCGTATTCTGGGAAGGGGCTATCTAATTCATGGATTAGTTCAATTCTTCCGCCAAGCAAAGTATCCTTCATGTGGTAAACCCTTGACACTCCAGGGTGATTGGCATCATTAGTCTTGAACACGCGTTTGGCAAGTTCGTCTTTGTTAAATTCATAAATCTCTTCTAGACGCATTGACGCTAGAAACTTGCCGTCTGCGCTGATGAGAACTATTTGGTCATTCTCGCGAAGATCTTTAATCTCATCCCTTGACACATCAAGTAAAATGGGAATAGTCCAAGGCAAATCATTAGAAAGTCTGCTTTCGCGCAACACACTGAGATAGTCGTCCCGGGTAAGAAAGCCTTCCAAAGGGCTGAAGACTCCCTTAGCTATATTTATAACTTCCCATGCGAGTTCAACGCTTACCTCTATCTGAGGAAGCTCTTTGATCTCATTCATCATTTGGGCTTTCTTATTTCCAACGAGAATTCTGTTAACAAGCCTTCCTCCGTGGGGTTCTGGCAAACTCTGTGACTGCAAATGGCCCCTCATGCTTCAATCCCTCCGCTTGATGTTTCCTTAGGTTTTAGATGTAATCCACATTCTTTGTGGACTCCTTGCTCCCACCACCATCGTCCGGCCCTTGGGTCCTCTCCGGGCTTAACAGCTCGAGTGCACGGCATACAACCTATGCTTGGATAGCCCTGATCATGCAGCTCGTTATAAGGAACGTTGTTTTTTCTTATGTAAGTCCAAACTTGATCGTTGATCCAGTCTGCCAGCGGATTAATTTTTATTATGTTTCCATGCTCTTTGTCAAGTTCAACCTTTTTTATGTTAGAGCGGCTGGGTGCTTGTTCCTTCCTTAGGCCAGTTACCCACGCGTCAAGGTCTACTAACACTCTATTGAGGGGCTCCACCTTTCTGATTCCACAACATAGCCTCCGTAAATCAACGCTCTTGTAGAAAAGGTTTAGACCATGTTCTTTAATCATTTTTTGAATTGCTGACGCTTTAGGAAAGTATACTTCGATAACCACATCGTACCTGCTTCTAATTCTGTCCATGAGGTCATAGGTTTCTTGATGAAGTCTCCCAGTGTCCAATGTGAAAATCCTCGGCTTTGGGAGTATTTTGCACATCATGTCAATCAAAGCCACATCTTCCGCACCGAAGCTGGATGCAAGGGCAATCTTGGGATGAAATGTACCCAGCGCCCATTCCAATATTTCAAAGGCATTCATGTTTTCGACGGAGTCCGGAATTTTAATAATCCTAGATCGTCTGATAATGGCACTCATCCCCAATAGTTATAACACTGTTATAGTTATAACTCTGTTATAAGCGTTCTCTTTGGTGCAAATTTTGCCCCTAATCGATAATACTTTCTCCTTAAGTCGTCTGGATCCAACTTTTCTACAATGATATCCTTTTCTCTTAAATTCCTCACAGCATATTTTACCGTTCTTGAGTGTAGGTAGGTTTCTTTAACTATCTCTCCTTGGGTCATCCAACCATTTAACTGCAAAATTTTGAGCACTAGTTTTGTGGCTGGTGAAAGCCTAACTGGCGAAACAAACATTATCCCTCAATGCTGTCACCAAAGATTATAACAGCGTTATAATTTATTAAACTTACGTTCCCAACATGATTTTTGCTTTGACCTAAAAATGATAATCAAGACAATTTTCTTAAGCCTATGTGCGCGTGCAAACCGATTGAAAAAACAGGAACTATGTACGGCAATCCGTACGAAAACAAGTGATTTTCCGAACTACATTCCGCGCGATTGTGAATTATAAAGGGAAGGTGCTGAAATGAATTTTCGGCATGGCCTACTCAGGGCTATTAGACGGTTGATCAGGGTTTGTTTTGGGCTTGATGGCAAAAATTGTTTTAGAGCGGTCCCTTTAAAATCAATCGCAAACAATTGTCTTATGATTGTTGCAGAAAACAAAAATATGAACTTAGCCGATGGACAGCGAACGAAAGTCTTAATATTAAGATAATTATGATTTTTTACTTCTAATTAAAGGGATCCGAAATGGGTAAAGGTTCTCTCAATGGAATAAATGAGAATCGTGATATGAATAATCTCTATCTTTGTTATCAGTGTGGAACATGCAGTGGTGGGTGTCCAGTTACCAGGCTGGTTCCAGAATATAATATAAGAAAGATTGTCAAACATAAAAAAGAAAACAAGATTGATATTAACAATAGATTCCTCTGGTACTGCTTAACTTGCTATATATGTTATGAGCGATGTCCCCAAGAAGTTAAGCCAATTGAAGTTATACATTCCATTACAAATTCTATATCGAAAAATGGGCTTGCCCCTTCATCTCTGAAGGAAGGTAATAAAAAAGTTCTAGCCGTAGGTCGCAGTAGTGACATCACTAAATTTACTGAACAAAAAAGAAGGAGGTTGGGGCTACCAGAATTGAAAACGGATGTTTCAAAGGACTTTAAGGAAATTGCCAAAATAACAGGATTGGCGGAGATGGTTCAATGAAACTTGCATTTTTTCTTGGATGTAATGTTCCAACCCAAGTTTACAATTATGAAGCTTCTGTCAGAAAAATTGCGGACGTTTTTGAGATTAAGGTTGTAGATATCGCGGATTTTGGTTGCTGTGGTGAGCTTACAGAAACCATGGATTATCATACGTCCCTCGTTTTTTCTGCGAGGAATATAGCCCTAGCAGAGAAAGAAGGTCTGGACATTTTAACCTTGTGTAACGGGTGTTTCTCTTCATTGAATAAAGCAATTTTCGCGCTAAGAGATCCTCATCTGAGAAGTAGAGTCAACGAGACTCTGAAAGAAATAGGTTTATCCTACAAGGGAAAGTCACAGGTGTTTCACTTTCACCAACTGATGTACAATATCGTTGGGCCTTCAAAGATTAAGGAAAAGATAGTTTTTAACTTGAGTGACGTATCTGTCTCCTGTCATAATGGCTGCCACATCCTCAGACCAAGCGATGTTCTTGGATTCGATGATCCCGAAAATCCGAGAAAACTTGAAGAACTTGTGGCGTTAACAGGAGCTAGAATTGTTAAGCCAATGGGAATTGAACAATGTTGCGGATCGGTTCTATCACTTTGTGATTTAGATGCCGCCCAATCATTGGCGATAGAATCTATTGAAAGAAAAGGTAAAGTCGATGCAATAGTGGTTGGTTGTCCATTTTGTTTCAAACAATTCGATATCGGGCAAATTGTTGCCAGAAAGAAGTTCAACAAAGAATTGAACATTCCCATACTCTTTTATGCCGAACTTCTTGGGCTGGCTCTCGGATTTGACGCAAAAGACCTTGGGCTTAACGTTATCCATAAGATAAGCACGGAGGGTTTTTTGAAGAAATTGGGGGTTTCCAATGGGTAGAGTGCTGGTAGTGGGCGGCGGTATCGCTGGGATGCAGTCTTCGTTAGACTTAGCTAATCTGGGCCATCAGGTATATTTAGTCGAGAAGGAAAGAGAACTAGGAGGCAATCTGAGGAATCTCTACAAAATCTTTCCTACAAGTGAGAAAGCAGAGGAATTTCTCGCTAACTTCACGGAGAAGGCAAAAACACACAATAACATATCAGTCCTAACGGATTCAACCCTCTGCAAGTTTGAAGAGAGGGGCCATGCTTTCAAAGTTACAATTGACGTCGCAGGTAAGCGTGACACCTTCAATGTTGATGCAATAGTTCTTGCAACAGGCTTTGTTCCTTATGATCCAACAGAAAAGACGGAATACGGATACAATAGGTATAGGGACGTGGTAACTTCAATAGACGTAGAAAGAATGATGAAAGAAGGAAAGTTAGTAAGACCCTCAAACTCTGAGAAGCCTAAATCAGTAACATTTGTTCAGTGCGTTGGATTTAGAGATGCCAAGGCATATAGATACTGTTCTTATTTCTGTTGTACCTTAACTGTGAAAAATGCGCTTCTTATCAAAAGAGAACATCCTGACATAGAAGCAAGGGTTATGTACATGGACATCAGAACCCCCTTCGTCTATGAGAATCTATATTCGGATGCTAGAAACATCGGCGTGAAGTTTATCAGAGCTAGACCAGCTGAGATTTTTGAAAAGAATAATAAATTAGTTCTCAATTTCGAGGATACCTTGACAAGCGAAACGCACAGCATTGAATCTGACTTAGTTGTTTTGTCCGTTGGGGGAATACCCCCTCCAGAAACAAAGGAGTTAGGCCAAATGATGAAGGTATCACTGGATGATACGGGTTTTTTCAAGGTTCACAATAGACCTGCAGGAACAGACGCAAATCGAATTTTTGTGGTAGGTGCAGCATGCAGCCCAAAAGATATAGACTATTCTCTATCACAGGCAGGTGCTGCAGCATCCCAAATAAACAAACTCTTGAGTGAAACACATGGCGCTGGTAAATAATTGTTATCACTGTGGACTGTGTACAGGAATTTGCCCAAAAAGGCGAATTTCTAAGTATTCCCCTCGCTTTAAAATTAACAAGTTTTTGTTAGAGAATGAAAGAAATGTCTCATGGGAATGCCTAACCTGCGGACTCTGTTCACAATACTGCCCACAAGATGTTAACTACCTAGACTTCGTTCGAGACCTGAGAAAACAAGAAGTTGATGAAGAGGTGATTGCTCATAAATCAATTTTTTCACTTATCTGTGAAATCATGACTGAATATCCTGACGCTCAGGGGGTGCCTACAGACTTCAAAGGGGAGATAGATCAAAACAGTGACGTCGCCTATTTCCCTGGCTGTCTCGACTTTTTTGACTGTTTTTTGGATGTCGGCGTAGATTTCCATGAGATCGGTCAGTCAAGCATCAAGTTGCTAAACCGTATCGGCATTAAACCTAGAATCCTATCATTAAAATGCTGCGGGCACGACGCACTCTGGCAGGGCTATAGCGCTACCTTCAATGCGCTGAGAAAGTGGAATGAAGAAAAAATAAAGGAAAGTGGTATCAAAACTCTCGTCACCTCTTGTGCGGAATGTTTCAGAACATTTTCAAAAGACTACGAACTTGACTTAGAGATAATGCACATATCCCAAATACTTGAGAAGAACAGGGATAAATTGAAAATTGAAACTAATGGCACCATAGTTACATACCACGACCCCTGTAGACTTGGCAGACACATGGGAGTGTACGATGCGCCTAGAAACGTGCTGTCAAAAGTGAAAGGTCTCACGCTCAAAGAACTTGATGATGCTCGGGAAGATGCCCAGTGCTGTGGCATATCTGCGTGGATTTCATGCAATCCAGAGGCCAAGTTTCTAGTGGTGGAAAAACTGGAAAAGGCAATAGATACAAATTCAAAAACGCTAATCACTGCATGCCCAAAATGTTGTGCACATTTGAATTGTATAAAGAATGAAAAGCCGCCGATGAAAGATTTTAACATCAATGTTGAAGATCTAACGGTTTTCTTATCAAAATTAATTGACAGAAGGTGAGGTAACGATGACTGAGAACGAATTTCAACCGAAAATTGTGGTTTTCGCATGTAACTGGTGTTCTTACGCGGGGGCAGATTTAGCAGGGGTTAGTAGAATTCAATATCCTCCCACAATAAGAATAATACGGGTGATGTGTTCAAGTCGAGTTGATCCAGCCTTCATCTTAAAGGCTTTTCTCAGGGGGGCAGATGGAGTCCTCGTTGCAGGCTGCCATCTGGGTGACTGCCATTATATCGAAGGCAACTACAATACTGAAAAGAGGATAAAGGAAACGATGAAGGCCTTAGAACATATGGGGTTTGAAGCTAAAAGATTAAGACTGGAGTGGATATCTGCTTCTGAGGGACCGAAGTTTGCAAACGTAGTCAGGGAATTCACGGAAGAGTTGAAAGAGTTAGGACCTAACCATATTCGAAAAACAGGTGATGATGCCAATGGGTAGGGTATTAGTGGTTGGTTCTGGAGTTGCTGGCATCCAAGCTTCATTGGACCTCACACATTTTGGATACCATGTTTTTCTGGTCGAGAGAGAGCCTGAACTTGGAGGAAACCTGAAGAACTTAAGTGAACTCTTTCCCACAGATGAGAATGCGTCGGATTTACTTTCAAGTCTTAAAAGCAAAATTGAGGGAAAGAAAAACGTCACAGCCATGAAGGACTCTGAAATTCTAGATATTACAGGAGAATTTCCAGAGTTCAAGGTTAAAGTGAAGAGTTCAAATGAGGAAAAAAGTTTGGGTGTCAATGCCGTTATCTTAGCTACTGGATTCAAACCTTATGATCCCACACCCTTAAGGCAGTATGGATATGGCAAATACAAAGATGTGATAACTTCTTTAGAGTTAGAAGAAATGCTCAAGAAGGGAAACCTCGTAAGACCTTCAAATTTGAAGACACCAAACTCCATATCCATAATCCAGTGTGTCGGCTCGAGGGATAACAATACAAATACCTACTGCTCCTCCTTTTGCTGCATGTATGCCATCAAGTTTGCACAGCAGATCAAGAAAATGCACCCAGAAGTAATGATAACCATATTGTATATGGACATAAGAACTCCCTATGAAGGCGAGTTTGACTATAACAATGCTAGACTATTAGGCGTTCGATTTCTGAGAGGAAAACCCGCTAGAGTTAGGAAAGTCAAAGACACTCTTGTGGTTCAGGTCGAAGATACATTAGAGAATGATTTAGTCTTCCTTGAATCTGACATGGTGATGCTTTCTATCGGGGGAGTTCCTGATCCATCCACTGCTTTTTTTAAGGATAAGTTGGGTCTGGAGTTATCGGATTCAGGATTTTTCCATGTAGCAGAAAGGCCCGTCGGCACAAACATAAAAGGTGTTTTTGTCGCAGGTGCAGCAAGCGGGTTAAAAGACATCGCATACTCAATGGCGCAAGGAAGCTGTGCAGCAGCCAAAGTTGACATAATCTTAAAATCCGCAGGAATCACATAAACTTAGATACGAACATTAGCTATCCGAGCGTTTTTGGTTTTTATTACCATTAGTATGCGGAGGAAGCCCGCTAAGATCTTGCGATGGCTGCTTCTAAGCTTGCTTCAATTTGTTGTTTTGAAAAGTGTTGAGGAGTTATTGCGCCGACGGGGCATGTTACAGCACAGGATCCACAGCCCTTGCAAGTTATGGGGTTAATATACGCCTTCCTTGTTAGAAACTTAACCTTCTCTAGGATCATTTCCTCGGGCTGAAGTTCTATTGCTTTGAAGGGACACATCTCAACACAAATACCACAGCCTTTACATTTCTCCTCATTAACCACGCTTATGGCACCTTCAGATTCTATGTAATCCTTCGATAATGTCGTACAGGCACGTGACGCCGCTGCGCTCGCCTGCGCTATACTCTCGTATATCATCTTGGGGTAATGGGCGGTTCCGCAGACGAAGACGCCGTCAGTAGCAAAATCAACTGGTCGAAGCTTCACGTGCGCTTCTAAGAAGAATCCATTTGTATCCAGAGGAACCTTGAACATTTTGCTCAGAGCCTCAGCATCCTTTGCAGGCGTTATCGCACTGCTCAGCACGACGAGATCCGCCTTTAATCTCAGCTTCGTGTTGAATAAGGGTTCGTATATCTCGACCGTCAAGTCTGTTGGATCAACCGACGGCTTGTTTTCTTCGCTGTATCTCAGGAAAAGGACTCCAAGATCCCTTGCCTCTCGATAAAGGACTTCCCATAGTCCGTAGGAGCGGATGTCGCGGTATAGCACGTACACTTCAGTGCTTTGATTCACCTGCTTTATTCTGATGGCATTCTTTATGGCTTCTGTGCAGCAGACTCTGGAACAGTACGGCCGTTTCTCCTCTCTTGAGCCAACGCATTGAATCATCACGACCGTTTTTGCTCGAAAGCCGCCGTTTATCATGGACTCCAGTTTCTTCTGGGTAATTATCCTGTCGTTCTCTCCGAAGTGAAAGTAGCCTTTCGGTACCAAGGCTTCGTGTCCAACTGCGATTATTGCCGTTCCGAATTGGATTTCCCTCGTGTTCCCCTTGGTGGCGACCTTTGCTCTGAAGTTCCCAACGAAGCCGCTGACTTCGGTGACTTCGGATGCGGTGAATACCTTGATCTTCGGATGGTTTTCAACCCTCTTCATGGCGTGTTCAAGGATCTCCGCTGCAACAGTTCCATCTTGGATCCTGTCGATATTTTGGACGAAGCCTCCAAGCTGGCTCTGTTTTTCCACCAAGTATACTTGGAAGCCTTGGTCGGCAATGTCGAGGCTTGCCGTCATTCCCGAGATCCCTCCCCCAACCACGAGGGCGCTCTTTTCCACTGGCACTTGCTGAGTCTTGAGAGGTTTGAGCAACTTGGATCTTGAGACGGCGATCCTGATGAGGTCCTTTGTCTTTTCTGTTGCCCGCTCCCTCTCATGCATGTGCACCCATGAGCATTGCTCTCTGATGTTGCAGAACTCAAAGAGGTAGGGATTCAACCCCGCTTCCCTTAGCGTGTTTCGGAACATGGATTCATGGGTTCTGGGCGTACAAGACGCGACCACAACCCGGTTCAGGTCATATTTTTCTATGACCTCCTTGATTTTTTCCTGCGTGTCTTGCGAGCACGTGTACAGATTTCTTTCCGCGTAAACTACGGAGGGCAATGTCTTAGCATATTCAACAACTTCTGGGACATTTACGATGCCCCCGATGTTTACGCCGCAATGACAGACAAAGACGCCGATTCTAGGCTCCTTCTTGATCTCTTTCTCTCCAGGGTATTCTTTCCGCTTCACCAGCTGATTTCTCGCGGAGGAGAGAAGCACTTCTGCTTTGGCAGCTGTTGCGCTTGCCTGTGTGACCGAGTCCGGAATATCCTTTGGGCCTTGAGATGTGCCGCAAACAAATACGCCCGGAACGTTAGTCTCCACAGGGTTGGTTAATCGTGTGCGCACATATCCGAAATCATTTAGGCTGAGACCCATGATATTTTGAAGGGAAGGTAGATCTTCGGGAGGAACCAAGCCCACCGATAGGACAACGAGGTCCAGATCCATACTTTTGAGTTGGTTGTCGACCGGGTCTTCATAAAAGACCGTGAGGTCCTGAGCGTCTTCGTTTACAACCACCTCCGGGACCTCGCATCGTATGTACTTTATTCCGTACTCATCGATCGCTCTCTGTGTGAATTCTTCGAATCCCTTTCCGTAGGCGCGCAAGTCAATGAAGAAAATTGTGATATCGAGTTCAGGGTCGTGCTCCTTAGCAACAATTGCTTCTTTGGTGGCGTACATGCAGCAGACTGCGGAACACAGTTCTCTGCCGATGTTTGGATTTCTTGATCCCACGCACTGTATGAACCCGATCTTTTTCGGCCGCTTGCCGTCAGACGGACGGAGCACAGTGCCTCCATAGGGTCCACTGGCGCTAAGGATTCTCTCAAATTCTGCGCTGGTGATCACGTTTGGATGGTCGTATCTATACTTCTTGGTCGCAGATGGATCGTAGAGACCTGCGCCCGTAGCAACAATGACCGCACCGACATTCAGTTCTATCGGCTCAGCGTTCTGGCTGTAATCGATTGCACCCTTTTTGCATATTCTTTCGCAGAGTCCGCAACCTATGCAAGTCTCTCGGTCGATAGAATAGACGAGTGGAACAGCCTGAGGGTACATGACACTGATGCTGCTTTTCTTGCTGAGATTTCTGTTGAATACGTCAACAGCCTTAACTGGGCATGCTCTTGAACAATCTCCACAGCCGTTACATTTCTCAGGGTCGACGTATCGTGGCTTCTTAAGCAGTTTGATTTTGAAATCACCTGGAACCCCGCTGAAGTCAGTGACATCGGCGTTGCCGATGATCTCGATGTTTGGGTGCCCTCCTGTGCCCACAAGCTTTGGAGACAATATGCACATAGCGCAGTCATTTGTGGGGAAGGTCTTGTCCAGCTGAGGCATCGTCCCCCCTATGCTGGGTTGTTTGTCCACAAGGTAAACCTTAAAACCAGAGTCAGCGAGATCCAGTGAGGCTTGAATCCCTGCAATTCCCGCCCCTAAGACCAGCACAGAACCTTTCATTCTGAGGCTCCACCTCTGTGCAAGTATACGGGATAGTCATTTTCAAACCCAACTATGTCGACAAGACCCTCCATTTTCAGCTGTATTAGGCAGTCGAAGACTTTTTCGCTTGGGGTGCCAAGCTTTTCAGAGAGATTGAGGAGGGAAGTTGGTTTGCTGGTGATGAGTTGGAGTATTAAATGTTTAAGATGCTCTGTCTCGAAGAAGTTGGCGGCCATATTTCTGAGTTTGTCAGGGTCCAGTCTTTCTCCGTACACGTTTTCTTCACGTGTCAGTATCTCTGTTCTGGCTGTTAGCCACCTAACAGGGAAATCAAGAAACAGGTTCTCGGCGGCTGCCACTTTGTTAATAGTTGGTACGCCACCTATGATCTCTTTGGAAAGCGGTCCCAATTTTCTCAGTTCTTCTGTAAAGTCCTGGATCAGTTGTGCGAAAATCTTACCTTCGGATGCTGAGATCCAGGCGAGTTTAAACCTCTGCGGCGGAATCTTGCTTTTTTCGATGATTCTCGAAACTTGCTCCATTCTTTCTTTCGCATGCAGGTTTCCGGATATGTAATGGCAATCTCCAGGGTGACAACCTGCTACAAGGACCCCATCGGCGCCTTTATGGAATGCCCTAAAAACCATGAATGGATCTATCCTGCCGCTGCACATTACTCTGATTATTCTTACGCTCGTCGGGTACTGGTATCTTGAGACCCCTGCGAAGTCTGCGCCGGCGTAAGAACACCAGTTACACAAAAAGGCTACAATTAAGGGCTCAAAGTCCTTTTCTGCGTTGTTTTTTTCCATCAAACCACCATTGCAGAATCAATTTGCGCTACAAGCTGCTGGTCGGTGAAATGCGGGGTTTCAATCGCTTTAGCGGGGCATGAGGCAGCGCAGACACCACAACCCTTGCATGTTGCTGCTATGACCTCTGCAATTCCATCGTCCCCAATCTTGATTCCGCGGAATGGGCAGAGTGATTCACATAGCCCGCAGCCTAGGCATTTTTCTCTATCTACCCAACTTGAGGTCCCTTCGCTGGCCGCGTGTCCCTTAGAGAGAAAAGTTGTAACCCTTGAGGCCACTGCGCTCGCTTGCCCTATGCTTTCGTAGATCATCTTGGGGTAGTTAGCGGTTCCGCAGACGAAGACGCCGTCAGTAGCAAAATCAACGGGTCGAAGCTTCACATGCGCTTCTTGGAAGAAACCATCCTGATCCAAAGGTACTTTGAAGAGTCTGCTGATCTTTTCGTAGTCTTCGCTTGGAATTATTGCGCTACTTAACACAAGCAAGTCCGGATGAATTTTTAGTTTATCATTCATGAGGAATTCTGGAACCGTTACCGATAGGTCTTCGGGGTTCACAACTGGTTTGTTTTCGTCCGTGTAGCGGATGAACAGGACACCGAGGCTTCTTGCAGTGTTGTACATGGTCTCCCAAATGCCGTATGTTCGGATGTCTTTGTATAGAATGAATACCTCAGTTTCAGGTTTCCTCCTTTTGATGTATATCGCGTTCTTTATGGCTTCTGTACAGCAGACTCTGGAACAGTACGGCCGTTTCTCCTCTCTTGAGCCAACGCATTGAATCATGACGATTGTTTTGGCGTCAAAGTCCCCTCGAAGGAGCTGTTCCGCATCTTTCTGGGTTATTATCTTCCCATTTTTTCCAAAGTGATAGTATTCATGAGGGGTAAGCAGCTTGGCTCCAACGGCGATGACTGCCGCTCCGAAGTCTAATTCCCGAAGGTTTTCCTTGCTACGTACCTTTGCCTTGAAAGCCCCAGCATGGCCCTCCACCTCTTCGACCTCTGACTCAAGCATCACCGTTATCCTTGGATTGCTTTCTACTTTTTGAATAAGGTCTCCCACAATGTCCATTGTGTGGGTTCCGTCTTGTATTCTGTCGATGTTCCAGAGAAAACCGCCGAGCTTATTGCTCTTTTCGACAAGATGGACTTCGAATCCTTGGGCTGCGATGTCGAGACTTGCAGTCATTCCCGATACGCCACCACCGATAACGAGCACTTTTTGGTTCAGCGGGATCAGCTGTATTTGCAGGGGCTTCAACAGTTTTGCCTTGGCAACCGATATCTCTATGAGGTTATTTGCCTTTTCTGTCGCTCTTTTTTTCTCTCTACGGTGCACCCAAGAACATTGTTCTCGGATGTTGCAGAACTCAAAAAGATAGGGATTCAACCCCGCCTCCTTCAAAGTATTTTGAAACAGTGGTTCATGGGTTCTGGGCGTACAGGCAGCAACTATGACTCGGTTCAGTTGATGTTCTTCGATGGCTCTCTTGATGATCTCTTGAGCTTCTTTAGAACAAGTGTGAAGGTTCTCTTCGCAGTATACCACATTTTCCAGCGATTGGACGTGTTTCACCACTTCGGGTACGTCAACTACGGCACCTATGTTGACTCCACAACGGCAAACGAATACCCCTATCCGGGGTTTCTCGTCTATCTCTCTCTCAGGCGGATACTCCTTTTCCACAGTCAACTGATTTCTGGCAGGCCAAAGTGTCGACTTTGCTTTTGCAGCAGCACCGCATGCTTGCGCCACGCAATCAGGTATATCTTTGGGGCCCTGTGCGCATCCGCAGACATATACGCCCTCGATGCTGGTTTCCAATGGTCTTTCCAGTTTGGTGTCAACGTATCCGTATTCGTTCAACTTGAAACCCATTATGCTGCTGAGTGCCTTCAGAGTATTCGACGGCCTCAGGCCAACTGAGAGAACCACAAGATCGAGGTCAACGCTTTTGAACTGGTTGTCGTCTGGGTCCTCATAGAATAGTGTGAGTATGTCGCTGTTTGGGTTGCTCTTTACCTCCACATCTTTGCATCTAATATATTTTATTCCCAACTCCTTGGCTCTGTTGGTGAATTCTTCGAATCCTTTTCCATGGGCGCGCAAGTCGATAAAGAAAATGGTTATGTCGAGCTCTGGATCATGTTCCTTAGCTACTATAGCCTCCTTGGTTGCATACATGCAACATACTGCAGAACACAGTTCTCTGAACCTGCTGGGATCTCTTGATCCGACACATTGTACGAAGGCTATCCTCTTGGGTTTTGATCTATCCGAAGGTTTGACTAGCTCTCCTGTTGTAGGACCACCTGCGTTCATGATCCTTTCAAATTCCATTGAAGTAATAACGTTCTTATGGCGATAGTTGTACGAGCTTTGAAGACTCGGATCAAAAGTTTCCGCACCACAAGCAAGGATAATGCTTCCGACGTTAAGCTCAAACACCTTCTCCTTTTGATTATAATCTATCGCCTTCAAACTGCAAGCCGTCTTGCATCTTGCACAGGTGTTGGGGTCGGCACCGAGACAGCTTTTTCTATCAATCAGATAGCGTGTGGGAATAGCTTGAGGGATAGGGATGTAGATTGCCTTTCGCCAAGTGAGCCCATTTTCAAATTCGTTGGGCACCTCCACTGGGCATGCGTTTGTACAGTTCCCACAAGCACTACATTTCTCTGTAACATATCTGGGCTCCTGTCGTAATGTGATTCCGAAGTTTCCAACTCGTCCTTCAACTTTCACTATCTCACTCAGTGTCAATATCTCAATGTTAGGATGCCTGGCAACTTCAACCAGCTTTGGTGACAATATGCACATAGCACAGTCGTTCGTAGGAAAGGTCTTATCGAGCAGCAGCATCCTTCCTCCAATAGTGGGTCTTTCATCGATGATATACACCTTAAAGCCAGATTCAGCAAGTTCATGAGCTGCATAGATTCCAGAAACCCCACCACCAATAACTGCAACAGCGCCCACTTTTTCCATAAGGCTTCACGACTAAAGGTTACCCAATTGAATTGATCACTGCTTCAGGAGAAATAAGGTTCTTATGAAGCCCCAGCTTCTTGGGTTCAATGCCGAAAGACAGCCCCATAAGCTGTGTAAAGTAAAGGATTGGGATTTTAGGTCTATTTGGACCAGTTTTGACTTTGTTGGTCAGAGTTTCGAGTGTCATGTGACAAAGAGGGCATGTAACGAGAATGCATTGTGCACCTCTCTGGCCTGCTTCAGTCAATATCTGTTCCGTCAATTTTAGAGCTGTATCCCTATAGGTCATGAGTAGGCCGCCACCGCAGCATTTTGTCTTGCTGGTGAACTCAAGAGGTTCCCCTCCTAAAATAGAAACAATCTCATCAAGATGTGTCGGGTTGTCCGGGTCATCAGACTTTATGATCTTTGATGGTCTGACCGACAAACAGCCATAATAAGAGACGGTTTTCAATCCTTTCAGTTCCTTTTTCACGCTTTCCCCTATATTCTCGAGCCCCACCTCGTTCCATATCAGATCCAAGAGATGTTTGATTTCAATCTCACGAAATTCATAATTCAATATTCCACTTATCTTCTGTTTCAACTCCCCGTTACTAGACAGCTTATGCTGAACTGCCAGAAGGTTGTTGAGACAGGCGTTGCATGCAACCACAAGTTTGTCGGATCTCTCGGACGCGATTTTTAGGTTTCTGGCAACTAGAGCTAGAGAGAGAGTGGAATTGAGAGAAGAAACTTCCAATGCTCCACAACAATTCCAATCTTCAATTTCAACCAACTCTATGCCAAGTTGCTCGCAGACAGTTTCTGCGGACAATTGATATTCTTTTGCGCTAGACTCCAGTGAACAGCCTGGATAATAAGAGATCTCCATGTTGCATCACTGCGATGAGTCTTTGAAGACGCGCTGGAGTTCGTTTAGTGCCTTAATTTTGTGTGGAAACAGACTTATTTTTCCCTTCCGAAACATTTTCAGGCCAAGCGAGGCAAACGACATCATAAACCCTAGATCCTTTCTTTTGAGTATGTACTTTGAGAGTAACCCAGCCTCGAACACTCTTCCGTGACTCTCAATACTGTCTTTGAATATTGAATCAAATCGGAATTGCGGTCCTTTGATTTTTATATCGCCTTTCTCTGCCTCTTTTACAGCCAAAATTCTCAGCGCCTCGATGACTTCTGCAAACCTTACATCTTGCGGGCAGCGTTCAAGGCAGGTGAGACAGTGGGCACACTTCCAAATTGTCTCATCTGAGAGTATTTCCTTTTTCATTCCGTAAAGAACCATCCTGATTATTCTTCTCGGATTGTAAGTGTCGTCGACTCTTCTAACTGGACATGAAACGGTGCATATGCCGCAGTTAAAGCACAGTTTGATGTTTTGACCACCAATTTCCTTCGACACTTCATATTTGAAACTCGGATCAAGCTCTTCTAAATCTATAGTCCGCGCCTCTCCGTTGACCATTTGGTTCCTCCCCCATACAACTTGCGCGAGAAGATATACAAAAGACCACTCCCTTTTTAACGTTTTTGATGGTAAATACTATAATAAACAAAGAAATACGCCATACTCCACTTCATAAGCGCAAGACCTAATGATATCGCCCGCGCTTTCTTATGAACAACCTTTGGAAAACGTACACTAAAATTTTCTGTTGAAGGATCAGCTGTTTGTCTCTATTGCTTCTGATTCTTTTGTGAGTCTCTTCATGATTGATGTCTCGCGCCCGTGAACTAGAGAGACTCTTCTTCTTCCAGAATCGCTGGCCAATTCTTTGGAAACAGTCTCAACGGACGTTAGTTTCGCTAACGCCGTTAGCCAAACTGCTGACCTCACATCGCTGTGGAATATCCACTGCCTCTTTACTTTAATGGCTTCCTCAGGACAGACTTTTTCGCATGCAAAACAAAATACACAAAAGCCAAGTGAGACCTTGGGCTTGCCATTTTCATCTAGCTGAGCTGCATGAGCGGGGCAAATATCTACGCAAGCTCTGCACCCTTCTGGGCATAGATTTGCATTCAACTGAACTTCTCCTTGGAACGGTTTTTTCACGAATATGGCATAAAAGGGGCAAGCCGACTCACATCGCTTGCAGTATATGCAAACTGATTCGTTGATCTGCACATCAATAATCTGCGCTCCTTTATTCGAGGCTTTAGTCAATACACTTATTGCTCCGGTAGGACACTCCTGTTGGCATATAAGCTTGCATTCGGGCTTGCATTTTTCTTTTGCGACCTTGATTTCTTTCAACAAAACAGGAAAAGCCTCGTTTTTCACAATAGTGGCTATATCTTCTCCATCAATTTCCATCTTCAGCGCATCTAAAGGACATATGGTTGCACATTCACCGCAAAGAATACAGGAATCAACATCAAAATCAACGGTAGGTTTTCTTGCTAAGCGCCCCGCAACTACCAATGGTGGATCCCATTTAATAGCTTCCTTAGGGCAATTCTCTGAACACAAACCGCATCCGTCGCACAAATTTCTGTTCAAACGAAGCAGATATTCTCTTGTTAGAAGGCTACGTTTAAGCTGTATCTCGTTTCTACTTCGTCGTCTAGTAGTTCTGCCACTCAAGACAGTCATAACCCCCTGAATCGCCAAACAAAATATACAATGGATTTTCAGACATAAATATTTATGATATTTATTACAATAATAAACTTTATCTTTCGCGTGCCTATTACATTGTAGAGAGGCTCGTTTATGGAACTTAATCGAACTTGTAGACTTATTGAAACGAAGGGTTGCCCTGGCTTATGGGCATGCCACCTTCCTGATCTGTATTGTAAATGTGCATATGCTGAACATGAAAGAAGGGTAATGAGGCATAAATACATCGAAGGACAGCTGTGTGGATTTGAGCCCGTCCATGTGGCACAATGCTTTGCAGATAATGAAATGCGTATTGCAAATCGATTAGGTAAAGAAAAATACCTGGATATGCTTAAACAAAGACCAAAACGATTAGAATGTCCCACTATGTGAACCTGAGCCTAAAGCTTTTGCCGTTAAGTAATAAAACAACAAAACTAACGAAAATAACCGATTTTTATTTTGTATAAATAGTCCATAAAAATAAGACAGTTGTTTGCGGTCGATTTTACAACAACGAACTGCTCTCAAACATCTCTGCCATCAAACCCAAAACAAACCCCAAATCAACCGCCTAATAGCCCGTGTAGGCCATGCCAAAAATTATTGCCCACCTTCCAATCCTAATTCACAACCGCGCGGAATGCAGCGCGCTGTGCGAACGTAAGTTTTATAAATTATAACGCTGTTATAATCTTCGGTGACACCATTGAGGGATAATGTTTGTTTTGCAAGCTAGGCTTTCGCCAGCCACAAAACTAGTGTTTAAAGTTTTGGAATTAAACGGGTGGATGACGCAAAAAGAGATAACCAAAGAAACTTACCTACCCTCAAGAACGGTAAAGTATGCTATGAGGAATTTGAGAGAAAAGGATATTATTGTAGAGAAGTTGGATCCAGACGACTTAAGGAGAAAGTATTATCGATTAGGGGCAAAATTTGCACCAAAGGGAACCCTTATAACAGAGTTATAATTATAACAGTGTTATAAAGGGGCAGAAACATGCCAATAGACTTGTCGTCATTATGGAAAAAAGAAGATTGGTGGGCGGTTTGGCTGGGCTTCTTCATTTTAGCGTTAGCTTCATTGCGCATCGTTTCTTGGATACCCAAAATGAGTAAATGGACGCTGAATCCCAACATAGCCTTTCCACTAAGCAACATACCATACTTCATATTGTTGGGATTTGCCTTACTACTACTGACAAGCCTACCAACGCTGGCTATGAAGGAAAAAATAAAGGGCTACTGGATTGGTTTTCCATTAGTATTTCTCCTCGCCTTTTTGGCTCTCCTTCTTTCAAATCAGAAAACCATTAAGGAGTGGGGACTCGAATACGTGCTGTGGGCACTAATTTTAGGGTTGGTGATCAGCAACACCGTTGGCACGCCGAAATGGCTCAAACCAGCGGTAAAAACCGAACTATTCATAAAGATTGGTCTGGTCCTGTTGGGCGCTGAAATTCTATTTAACGCAATCTTGTCAGCTGGAGCATTTGGCCTATTCGAGGTCACTGTAGGTCTCTTTCTGGTTTGGTACTTCTGCTACTTTCTCGCAATAAAATTTGGGCTAAAAAAGTCCTTTGCATGCGTGATGGCTACTGCCACATCTGTCTGCGGCGTTTCCGCAGCCATAGCGGCTGGAGGGGCCGTCAAGGGAGATCCCAAAGAAGTGAGCTATACAATTTCGCTGGTCTTGCTGTTTGCAATGCCGATGGTTATACTTATGCCCGTCATAGCTAGGCTGGTGGGCTTACCTGACGCTGTCGTTGGCGCCTGGATTGGGGGAACCATCGACACCACACCAGCAGTTACGGCAGCAGGCGAGTTATACAGTGTCCAAGCGAGAAATGTTGCCATAATAGTTAAGATGTCTCAAAACGCCTTGATAGGGGTCATAGCATTTCTGCTGGCCTTATACTGGGTTCTCAAAGTGGAAAGAAAACCCGAAGAAAGACCAAAACCAGCGGAAATATGGTATAGATTTCCAAAATTTGTATTGGGGTTCATTGTTGCCTCTCTGATATCTTCATTCCTGTTAGTTCCAACAATGGGCGAAACCGCAGTGAAAGCAATATTAGGTATCACGACTGGAATACGCGGATGGCTCTTTGCCCTGACTTTCGTTTGCATAGGGCTTGACACGAAATTCAAGGAGCTCATTAAAATTGGAAGAGGAAAGCCCTTTGTAGTATTTCTCGCGGCCAGCATAGTTGATGTAATTCTTTCGTTGATAACTGCATACATATTATTCAGCGGCGTCTTCTTTCCTTCACCTCTTTAACTTCATAGGTGAATGCGTTGCGCTCCCCTGAGAACACTATCGCATTGTCAACGGAGGATGTTGAAAAGTTCGTTGATCGATACTCTTTAGGCCGTGATAGTGGGGAGGGCTCTACACATTTCCTTAGAATAAAGATACCAAACGGCATGCTAACAGCGGAACAATTCAGGCGAATAGGGCAATTAGCCGAAAGATATGGGAGGGGCTATGCTGAAATCACAGATAGGCAAGATATACAGTTGCATTGGATAGAATCCGAAGATGCATTGGAAATATTTACAAAGCTTAAGGAAATCGGTTTCACCACCGACAAATGCGGACAAGGATATCCAGGCGCCAGGTACGGCGATGTCAGAAACATGGTGGGCTGTCCAGTAGCTGGAGTAGACAAGTTCGAGCTGATAGACGCATCGCCAATAGTTAAACAATTAAACCAGTTTTTCACGGGAAACAGAGACTTTCTAGACTTGCCAAGGAAATTTAAGATTTCGGTGTCAGGCTGTTCCTTAAACTGCACAAACCCAGAAGTAAATGACTTGTCCTTTGTGGCTCTGAGGAAACGCACTGGAAAAATAGGTTTCGTAGTTTTGGTTGGAGGAACGGTGGGTGTTGCGCCCAAACTAGCGCAGCCATTGGGAGTTTTCATAGAACCCGACGATGTGGTTGATGTTGCGAAGGCTGTAGTTGAGGTTTATAGAGATTACGGCAGTCGAGAAATCAAGGTAAAGGCTCGTTTCAGATGGTTAGTAGAGGAATGGGGCATTGAAAAGTTGAGGAGAACAGTTGAGGAGAAAATCAAAAAAACCTTGGAAGCCCACAACCTTGACTATTTGCCAACAAGTGGGGGAGAACACATAGGGGTCCAGCCTCAAAGACAAAAGGAATACTCTTACATCAGCATCCCGATCTTAGGGGGCATACTATCTAACGATAAAATCTTAGAGATAGCGGAGACTGCTGAAAAATACGGAACCGGAGATCTGCGACTCTCTCCCTCTCAAAACGTAGTTATCATTAACATACCAAACAATCACGTAAGTCTTATTCTTGATAGACTTGAGCAAACAGGCCTTCAAGTGAGAGGTTCGGCTCTAAGATGGACAACCATCGCTTGCGCCGGCAACTTCTGCGGAAAATCGCCTGATAACCCGAAGAAAAGGGCTGTAGAAATAGTGGATTATTTGGAGAAACGCTTCGGTGAAACCTTGAGGAACTCAAGTTTACGCATTCATATCAGTGGCTGTCCAAACGGTTGCGGTCGGCATCTTATAGCAGATGTAGGACTTCAAGCTGTGCAATTGACAGTGGAAGGAAGGCCAAAACAAGGGTACAACATATATCTTGGAGGAGGTTTAGGCCTTAAAGCTTCTCTGGGTAGACTCACAGAACGTGGAGTTGGTGTAGAGGATGTCAAATACATCATAGAAAACCTTCTCCTAGCTTATACGAAAGAAAAAACGAGTTTCCGAAGCTTTAGAGAGTTCTGCGATACACACACAGTAGAAGAACTAAAGTTCCTAATGAACTCAAGCCAAGAGTAAGGGATGAAAAATGCCGGTAAGCTTAGCGAAGTCAAGTGAAGGAATTTATGAATTAAACGTGCAGGGTTATACTTGTCCCTATCCAGTGCTTTTCACGGTAAGGGCGCTTGAGCAAATTGCTCCTGGAGAAATTCTTGAAGTTGTTTTTGATAACCCTCCATCCTGCGAAACCATCCCAGCAACCGCTGAGAAACATGGATGCAAGGTGCTCGAAATTTCGAAAATAAATGACAAACTATGGAGAATTAGAATTAGAAAATAGGAAAGGTGGAAGCCTCATGAACACAAAGGAAATTGCTTTAGTCTCAGTTTTCTCCGCTGTTTGGGTGGCAACTGAAATCTCCCTAGGTCCAATAATCAGTGAACTCACTGGGATACATGGAGTGGTTCAGCGTTTGGTTGGTTGGCTTCTTATGTTAATAGTGGCGGAACTTGTTGGAAAATTCGGTAGAGTTTCGATCATGGCAACAGTTGCAGCGTTAGCCACCAGAATGGTACGTCGTTCACCATCACTTTATATGTGGGCAGTCGCATTGGGATACGCCCTAGGAGGGTTAACATTTGACTTGCTATTCTTTATACCCGGTGTAAGTAACTTTGAGGGAAAAACCAGAAAGGCATACCTCTTAACTATATCCTTAATATCAGGAGTGGTAGCCCTTGTTCCCTATGTGCTCTTTAAGCTTTTTACTTTGCTCCTCCCCACTTTTATTGTCTGGATTCCGATGTATGTCCTATCCGCGGTTAAAAGCGTTGTTTTAAGCGTTCTAGGAACCTTCATAGGCCTCTCCATTTTACCGCTGATTAGACCTTGGAGCACAAGGATAAGGGAGTGAAATGCCAAATCTTGCCAAGCTAGATTTGTTTAAGCTGTTGAGAAGAAGGCCATGACGATGACAGACATGAATAAAAGTGAAAGACACATGAGTAGCAAGCGAGTGAACTGGAAAAAAGTGAATGAAACAATAAGGGCTTACCTTGGCCTCAGATACCACCTAGTCGGCGTAAAGATAAGAAAAAACCCTATTGAGGGAAAAGAAGACCAACTAAAGCCTGAAAAACCAATGGCATACTGCCACATGGTTAGAACTACTTCTCTACAGGGAAAAACCTTCTTGTATGAGAGAACAGACGAAGCCTGCCCTACAGCCGAAATTATCCTAGGCTTTCGAGCACCAAAATATGTGGAGATCGAGCCTAGGGTGAATCCTGCTGACACCAGAAGCGTCTTAGTGGCGCCTCTAGAACAGATGAATGGAGACCCCGACGTTATTCTCGCTACCCTCACTCCTAAACAGATGATGAACTTGGCTATCATTCTGCAGGCTGGAAAACACGAACTCTTGTCTGTAGGGTTCAAGGGCGAAGCCGCCTGCGCAGAGTTTACTGTAAAGCCTTACACAGAACGCAAACCAAATGTGTCTCTATTGTGTAATGGTGCCAGAATTATATACTCAGACTTCCGGGACAACGAGATTATTTTCGGGGCTCCAGCCGAAACCTATGTCCAGATAGCGGAGGTTATAGAGAAAACCATGAAAACAGGTGGGGCCCTATGTGGCTGCCGTACAAGCGACATACCAGCAGAGATTATAACGGAATTTGAAAAAGTTGGCCTGTCAAAAGGCACAGACTACTTCTTTGGAAGAATCGCTGGTCGCAACATCAGAGTATATCTAAACAAGGATTTTCAAGGAAGGCTTAAGTTTGTTACGTTTCATCTGCCATTGAAAATGCCCTCTGAAAAAAAAGCTGTGGAGACCGCTAAGAAGCTTGAACAATTCTTAGAGAGGCCATATCATGTCAGTCATCGTGATTACTGGCTAGACCTAACTATGATAGCGAGTGAAGATGAACTGGCAATAGACCTTCGAGATGGAGAAAGTGTTGAAACTGCCGCCAAAAAATTTATCGATAGAATGATATGGCATTTAGGCAGAGTAGGAATTAAAGCGTGAAGCAAATGGTTACACTTAGGGAGCTACAAAGATACAAACAGATTCAGAATCAATACAAAGCTTGCACCATAATTCACCCCATCATGACCGGAGGAATCGTGCCAGAGGATGTCCAGAAAAGGCTCTACGAAGAAGGGTGGACAAAAGTAGGCTACACCATGTGTTTTGACTGCATCGAGGGGAGGTCAAGCCTAATAGCGAAACCGCCCATAAGGGATTTTCTTAACAATATTGCAGAGTTTTTCGGAGGAGACGTGGCAGAACATACATTCGGATGCCGAGCAGCCCAGTTTGCGGTTATGAAAACGATAAGCGACCAAGTAGAGGGCGAAGGATCCGGAGACTACACAAAGGTTGTTGTGACTGATCCCTTATGCCATTACACAACCGCCATTGCCGCTGAGATGACCGGCTTCCGGCTAGTGGAGCCATCCTATAGTGGGTATCCGGAATACAGAGTGGAGGCAAAGGATTTCGCGGAGAGAATAGAAGAGGTACGGAAAGAGACGGGAAAGCTTCCGGGAGTGATTGCTGTAACCCATGTGGAACCCTATTATGGAAATATGAACCCTGTGAAAGAAGTTGGAGACATAGCTAAAGAGTATGACATTCCTTACATGGTCAACGCAGCCTATACAGCTGGCATTATGCCGGTGAATATGAAAGACTTTCAAGCTGATTTCCTTACGGTGTCGGCGCACAAATCCATGGCTTCTCTAGGTCCTTTAGGCTTTCTTGTAACAAACTATGAGTGGGCGAAGAAAGTCTTTAGAACATCAGCCATTTTACCCGAATGGAGCGGACGGGCCTTTGGAAAGAAGGTTCCCAACATCATTGGTTGTAGTGTAGGTGGGATACCGCTCATATCAGCCATGTACTCCTTTCCCTATGTGGTGGAGCGTGTGAAGAGGTGGGAAGAAGAACTAAAGAAGGTACACTGGTTCATGGAAGAAATGGAGAAGCTTGACGACATCATGATGATCGGAGAGAGACCTCATAGACATCATCTGCTGCATCTGGAAACTCCCCTCTTCTGGGAAATTTCAAAGCACCATAAAAGGAAAGGATTTTTCCTAGCCGAAGGGATGATTCGAAGGGGGATAGTGGGCCTTCACCGAGGGTTAAGCAAACACGTGAAACTCTCGGTATACGGGTTAGGCTGGCATGAAGTAAGAAGGGTGAGGGACACTTTTTATGAGATCGCGGAGGGATACGTTAAGGAGTTTAACCTAGCATACAACGTACCCAGCCTATTGGCTGAAGCGCATGCATCAAGTCGAGGCGAGGAAAGGTGACAGTGACGATAGAATTGTTCTACTCACCGATGTGCCTATACTGTCCAAAGGCAAGGAAAATTGTCACAGAAATCGCCGATGAATTAGATGGAAAAGTCCGAGTTGAAGAGGTTAATATTTTGTCAACTGCTGGCATGGAAAAATCTGAAAAATACAATGTCAAAGGAGTTCCGAGCATTGTCATAAATGGCAGAGCCAAAATCACCGGCGTGCCTACCGTGGTGCAATTACGTAAAGCGATCCTGCAAGAATTGGACCGTGAAACAGTTTCATCATAATTGGCTCATTAGACCTTTAGACCCATAAAAGACATAGGAGAAAGTGATTAAAGAATGTTGTAGATGTGGGGCCATTATCGTTGGTTTGCCGGGGTGGCCGAGTGGTTTAGGCGGCGGCGGGCTGCAGACCCGCTATACATGGGTTCAAATCCCGCCCCCAACGCCAAAATCCCAAAACAACTCTTTAAATCGAGATCGTGGAGTGGTAGCTCGGAATACTAGTAGGTTTATTACTTTCAATTTCTCAAATTGCGAAGAATCTAGCCCAAATAGATGCGAAGCGCACGCATTTTTCTTGGTTTCTGTGTGCATAACTAGGCCAGCGAGAAGAACTCAGGTTTCTTATTGTTGACGTGGTCAAAGGTGAGTTGGACGCTAGGCCCGCCTTCAGCTTTTCTGATGAAAATATCCCAGAGGCCTCCGTCCTAGATGAGTGACGCTAATGTTGGGCTATGGCACGCAGAGGCAGTATGTTAGCGCATATGGGATTGAACCTGATAATACCAATCTGAATGTCATTCGGGTTCCAGCAGATAAGCTTGCTGTCCCATAAGAGGTCAGGTCGACACCCATTCATGCCGCTCTTTCAGTTCTTTCGCGCACGGGGTAATTTTGGGAGAAATTTTGGAACCTTCATCTGATATTCCCTATACCGATTTCCAAACCTCTGAATCAATTCGCGCTCCTCCAACTCTACGGTTACGAAGTACGCTATTAGGAAGTCGATTAAAGCTGTTATACCAACAGCAATGACTCCTGTAGTCATGAAAATGCCTACAAAAATGAGTGAATGCGCCACATAAGATGGATGTCTCACCACAGAAAAAGGTCCAGAAGTTATGAGATTCTGTTTGTCATTCTGTGGTTTTAATTCAGCGTAGCCGATTGTTGCCTTGATTCCGAGTAGCTTAATTGTCCACGCGTGAAGAACAAGGCCAGCGGTTGCTAAGGTGACTCCCAAGATAAGAATAGGTGTGGTGATGAGGGCTTCGTGTTGGAGAATCGCTTCTTGCCACAAGGTTATGGCGTAGGCGACGGGTAGCCATTCCAAAAATACGACAAGGTATGTCCAAATGCCCAGTCTTCTCCAAAAATTAGGAGCCAAATGCAATTGAATTAGAAATATAGGTATTGATGGCCACATGGTCAACATCATGAGAGCTAATTCTCTAAACATGTCGCCACCTACACTGATATAGGTTGTATGTAAATAAAAAGAAAAAATATAGGCGGTTAGAGATTTTTAGTGGCAACCGTGATGGTGGTGAGACTCCTCGTATTCATTGTGCATCGTAGAATTATAATCTTCTCCATGTTTTTCATCCATCATCTCTATACATTCATCGTGCATTTCTTCCCAATGGCTATGCATTTTATAGTGTTCGCAGAGCATTTCTCCATATTCCTCATTTACTGCACGGATTTGAGTTGGCGCAGCATGGGTGTAGACTACAAAGGTCGTGGCGACTAACGCTGCGGTCATTACCAACCCTAATATTATTAAGGCCTTTAATTTCACGATTTTCACCTCCCTGCATCGTTAGACTGAGGTATTCATAGCGGGAGCGATGTTAAAGTTTGTCTTTGCAACCGTTTCAAACCGTTTCTTTACTGTTTCGCCTTTTTTCTGTGAGAAATACATTGTAGGTTTTGCCCACCCTTTCTCTTTGTATTAGGTTCATCTTATCAAGGTTTGTTAGAATTCTTGAAAGTTTCGCTTTACTCCAGTCTAACCTAAACCTCAAGGAGTCTTGGGTAATTTCCCCTGCCCTTCTAATCTCATCTAAAACTGCCTTTTCGTCATCTGATAAAGCCCGTTTAATTATTTCCAACTCAGCTGTCTTAGGTATTGTCACTTCTGTTTTTTCTGTCTTTAACCATAACGAAACTAATGTTCCAGCCAATAATGCTAAGGAAAGGGCAACTAGGTTTATGACTAAAGTGTTCTGGGTTGGGCTCATCATGTGACGCATCATATCATACATTGAAGAAGGCTGTTGAACAAAAAGCTCAGTTAAGATTAAAAATGATACAAGGTAAGAGATGATGATTACTAAAATGGTTAGCATGATTTTCGTTGCTAAATCCACTCTCTCTATTCCGTTCATTATTCACTCCTTCATTTAAAATGATAATACGACGCGGCTCTCTTTAACCCAGTTAGCAAGACCCATCATGGTTCCTACTTCCACGCCTTCAACTAGGTCCTCTCGGCTCAACCCTCTCGCTTTCAAACACGTGCCGCAAGATCGCACATTTCCGCCCTTCGCAATGAAGTCGGTCAACATTTTCTCCAAGTTGTAGTAGCCTTCAGGCGTTTTTTGTCCCTTCTTTGCAGTGTTAACAGCGTCTCCAAGCAAGAAGACATTTACATTCATATCCATTGCAGCTGAAATTGAGGTTAACGCCAGTCGTAGGGCGTTCCAAACGCGTTCATCACCGTAAGGAGCTCCGTTAACGATTACTGTTAAAGTTTCCAAACCTTCACCTCCCGTATGATTACTTTTTAAGTTGCAGAGACAATTCTTGCAACTCTTGACAGCGGATGTCCTTTTGCCTTCAACTCCAATGTGTTAAACCATCCGAAAGGCGTTCTGACAACTCTGAAGCCACGCTCAAGCAACTCTTCTTGCACGAGTTTCAACACTTCTATGGCAACTTCAGGCTTGCTTAGTTCTGCGAACAAGTGAGCGAAAGGATGTAACACGATTGTGTCTACCTTAAGTTGTTTAGCTAGACTGGATATTTCTCCAATGGCTTTCTTCGACACAATCTCTGAGCTAATTTCGTCTTGCTTCTCGACACTTGCAAGGACGAGTAGAGCTTCATTAACCACCGTGGTTCGCGAATTGGGGTCAAGGTCTTCGAAAACCTTTGATCTGCCTTTCTCGGTAATTGTGCAACTGAAATAGTCAACATGAAGAATCAGAAGTCTCATATCATTGCCTCGCTACGTATTTTCTTGCTAGCTCTTTCTTTGCACAAGTTGCTCCATTAAAAACTTTTCTAACGGTGTCGCAGCACAACTCCACCCTCAGACCCTCTCCAGCAGTTTTTGCATCGAAGATAGTCTTTTATATTAGAATATTCTTATATAAAAATCTTGTTGAGGTGGGCTTATGCCGGACAAAAGTATATACAGATTACATGCTGAGATTTGTAAAACCTTTTCCCATCCTAAACGGCTTGAGATCATAGACCTTCTAGCAGAGGGGGAGAAGTCTGTCAGTGAATTGGCGGAGTTGATGGAGTATGGCCAAGCAAACATATCACAGCACCTCACCATTATGCGACAGAGAAATATCGTTAATACAAGAAGGGAGGGCGTAAATATTTTCTATAGCATTGCTGATCGGAGGATCATTCAAGCCTGCCAAATCCTAAGGGAAGTTTTGTTGGATCAGCTGGCTAAAAACGCGGAATTGGCTGAACGATATGCAGAGAAGGAGTGACAAGCATAGTTGATGATGGATTGGAGCGAATCAAGATGAAGAAAATGCGAGAACTCGTTAGAATAAAGGAGAAGAAAAACTATTTCGATACGCCAATAATTGTTGCAGACGCCACCTTTGATCGAATAGTTCAGCGGCATCCAATTATGATGGTTGATTGTTGGGTGCCATGGTGCTTCCCCTGCCAAGCGATCACTTCAATTATTGAGGAGATGGCTAAGGATTACGCTGGCAAGGTGGCATTTGGAAAATTAAACGTGGATGAAAATCCAAAAACAGCTACACGGTTTGGCATCCTAGGTATACCAACACTGCTGATCCTAAAAAACGGGAAAGAGGTTGATAGAATCGTCGGAGCCGTTCCGAAACAGGGCATTGAATCAAAATTACAGAGATATTTGCGAGGTAGAAAGGAGGTGAAGAAAATGGGGATAGTGAATCGGGTGAATCTGGATAGGTTGAATGAGACCGTTCAAAAGATGAAAACGGACCCAAGCAAAGCAAAAAGGGTCACGAAGATCGAAGGCGAATGGATTCTTGACGAGACATGGTGGCCACAGTTTCGAGCTGAAATACAGACAGAAACGGGAGGTTTCTTCCTTGAAGCAGATCAGCCCATCCTTCTAGGCGGTGAAGGGATAAGGCCTAGCCCCATGCACTATTGCCTCTACGGAGTAGCCGCGTGTACTGCAGCCACCTTCGCTACTGTTGCAGCCACCGAAGGAGTTAAACTAAAGAAGATGAGAGTCGCGGTAGAGGGTCGCATGGATTTTTCAAAAACCCTCGGCATCTCGGACAAACCCATCGTGGAGGAAGTAAAACTAAGGATAACGGTAGACTCCGACGCCGATGACAAAAGGATTCAAGAATTAAGGCGACTTGCTGAGGAGAGGTGCCCAGCAGTGTTCTGCCTTACAAACCCAGTTAAGATGACTCTTGAAGTAGCAAAAGAGGGTTAGAAGAATGAAGATTCTAATATTAGGCGGCGGGATAGGGGGACTTGTGGCTTCTAATCTGTTGAGTAAAGGATTACGTAAGAAGCATGAGGTTACAGTTGTTGACAGGAAGACCAGATACGAATTCACTCCCTCGTTCCCTTGGCTCATGATGGGATGGAGAGAACCCCAACGAATTACAAGAAATCTGAGTTCACTGACAAAGAAGGGCATCAGATACATCAACGCCTCGGCGTTGAAAATTGATCCCGCAAACAGAGTCGTGAAGACCAGGGCTGGAGATCTTTCTTACGACTACCTCATCGTGGCCTTAGGGGCTGAGCTAGCCTCAGAAACTATACGAGGATTTTTGGAAAGTGCCCACCATGTTTACGAGCTAGAAGCAGCGATGAAGCTTAGAGGGGCCTTGAGAACCTTTTCAGGCGGAACTGTAGTCGCTGGAGTGTCAAGCCTTCCCTTCAAGTGTCCCGCAGCGCCCTACGAGGTGGCCCTCCTTATGGACTATTACTTCAGGCAGAAGGGGATAAGAGATCAAGTCGACTTTCGATTCTTCACCCCAGAAGCTCTGCCAATGCCTGTAACTGGTCCCAAGATCGGGAACATGATAAAAGGAATGCTGGAAAGTCGCGGCATTAGTTATCAACCTAACATCAAACTTAGCTCCGTGGATCCTAAGAAGCGAGAGATCACCTTTGAGAAAGGAGAGAGCATGAACTTTGATCTGCTCTTCGCGGTTCCGCCACACAGAGCTCCTAAAGTAGTTATGGAGGCTGAGTTAACTGACCGCACGGGCTGGATTCCCGTAGACATGCGAACTTTCAAAACACGCTATGATGATGTATACGCAATTGGAGATGTCACTTACGTTAAGTTGCCCAATGGAATGATGTTGCCGAAGGCCGGAGTCTTTGCCCACGGTCAAGCAGAGGTAGTTGCTCGCAACATTACTGCTGAAATTAGGGATGATGGGGAAAAGAAAGAGTGGGAAGGTGACGGGTCATGTTTTATCGAAATTGGCTTCGGTAAGGCTGCTATGGCGAAGGGCAATTTCTACACTGAACCTGACCCAGTGGTAAATGTTAGGTGGCCGATGGTTAGTAGGATTTGGCACTGGTACAAAGGTCTCTTCGAGAAGTACTGGTTATGGCGTTGGTTCTAACTGGCCCATAGAGGTGAAAAGCTGGAGTGAAGGATTCAAAGCTCAATCGCATAATTTTTCGAAAACTTCGATACGCTAATAGCATCTTAGATGTCGGCTGTGGTGATGGCGACTTCGTCAATTTTTTGGCCAAGAGAACAAGGAAGGAAATCATCGGATTCGATATTTCAAATTCTGGCGTCATATACTTGGACAATGCCGCAACCAGCCTAACCCCTGAACCGGTAATCCAGAAGATGCAGGAATTTTATCATAATACCGAGCCAACGTCGAGCGGCGCATTCACAGACTTTCCCAGAGAGCCAGCGAAGAGTACTTTATGAAAAATTGTCGCTTACGTCATTCGACTCTGGGCAGTTGTTTTGCGTTTTCTATGAGCTTTTTCAAGCTGTACTAGTCTGTTCAGACGCTCCTCTAGTGGAGGATGCTTGCTGAATATTCTGCCCCGCGCTGGGCCCTCTAGGAAAAAGCCCATTGCAAGCCTATAAGAGAAGCCCCCCTTTAGCTCAACGTCGCAGGCTTCACTAATTTTTATCAGGGCGGAAATCAGCGCCGAGGGTTCGTTAGTTAGAGTAACGCTACCCTCATCCGCTAAGAACTCTCTTTCCCGATATATAGCTGGCGCGATCAAATAGCCAAGTAAATTCAAGGGTGTGGCAAGTTTCAGACTCGACGCCAGCGTTCTGATTAGGCCATCATTGTTTTTTATGTGCGAGATTTCGTGGGCTAAGGATGCCTTTAGTTCTTTCGAGGAGAGGGTTTCAAGAAGACCTAGTGAGAAAATGATAGTTGGGGCGTTCCTCTTCCCCACAGCGAAGATTATTGGTGTACTGCGTTCTATGAGGTAAAGTTTTGGAGGCTTCATGCCAGCCTTTCTTGAAAGGCAATTTAGGGTTTCATGAAGTTCTTTTGCCTCATTTTGACTGAAAGGTTTGGCGTGAAACAGATGTATGGCGATTTTGTCCCCAAGGTAGTAGTTAATCATGCCTAATGAAACTGCGGAGCCAAAGGAAGCAAACGCTAACGTGACCAAACTTGTGCAGATGAAGCGTACACTTTCTGGTGAGATTTGATTGCATACCGCATGGTATGGGTTTAGGAAGTTCATGGAGAACCAGTGAACAAAGCACAGCGATGAGACCCAAATCATAATTGCGACCGATCCTAATAATGGAACGACAAGCATGACGGTTCTCATTTTGTAAGCTTGCTTATGGACTAACTTAAGACTGACAACAACCACGGCAGACATAATTAGAGATAACAAAGTTGCATACAAATAGGGCGTTATAAGGATTAGCGTGGAGTTAGCCATGAACTATTTCCCTTCCTGCTTTAGTTTCTCTAGATAACCTTTGAATTCCTCTATTTTTTGCTTGTCGTTGATTTCAGCTCGATTAATAAGATAGGATACAGCAGAGTCGCCAAATGCTTCGAACAACCCTTTGAGAACAACTCTTACAACGTTGTTTTCAAATTGCCCTTTTGTAATTGAGGGCTTATATTCATAGTAGAGACCTCTCGTTCTTTTTAACTCTCGTTCAACTAATCCCTTCTCAAACAAACGGTCCAGAACGGTTGCCACGGTTGTGACGGCTACTTTGCGTTTTCGAGCCACTTCTCTGTGGATGCCCCTAACGTGGGCGATCTTGAGTTTCCAAAGTGCTTCTAACACATCTGCTTCCAAATCGCCTAGAACCTTTACGAGACGCTTCTCGTAAGGCTTGAACTCAGTCCATTGGATGTTCTTGGGCATGTTCCAACTACAGCCTGTCGTTAGCCTTAAATATCTAAACTACAATATGTAGTTATGAGCTATGAAATATAAAGTTATGCCAGACGGGGATGAAATTGAGAGCTATAACGATGGTCTTAAAAAACTTCTCACGCAGAAAGGCACGATTAATCCTCAGTTCCATCGGACTAATCCTCGCCATCGCCGTAATAGTGTCAACTTTCACTGTTGCCCATTCCATGCAAATCCAAATTGGTGCCGAAGTGGAAAAATATGGACCAAACATCATCGTGACACCTAAGTCTGAGTCAATAAGTGTTCCCTACGGAAGCGTCGTTGTTGGAAACGTGACAATCCCCGAAAGCTCCTTAGAGAAGATATACACCATACCAAACCGTGGGAACCTCAGAGCGGTCTCTCCGAAAATTTATGGACAGGTTGAGTACGGAAATAGCAGCCTATTGGTTGTAGGAATGATTTCAGAGCAAGAGGCTAAATTGAAGAAATGGTGGAATGTCGGAGGCTCCCTACCCCAAAATGATACTAATCAAATCCTTTTAGGCTCAGCGGTGGAGTCGTTTCTTCGTTCATCAGTAGGATCTACAATTACAATTAATAATATGACCCTCACTATAGCTGGCATCTTAAGCGAAACAGGTTCGGTTGATGATTATTCCTTGTTTTTACCACTGCACACAGCTCAAAAGTTGCTTAACCTGCCCGGAGCCCTTAGTGTAATTGATGTGGGAGCCCTGTGTCAAAATTGTCCTGTTGAAGTGATGTCCCAACAGATAATGGATGCTATGCCTGAGGTCAAAGCAACTCCTATTAAGCAGGCAGTTGAAACCAGAATGAAGGCCATCGAACAGACGGCAAATTTCTCCCTTCTTTTGGGTTCAATAATTCTTGCTGTTGGTTGCGCCGGAATTATGAATACTATGTTGGCCTCTGTTCACGAGAGGATGAAGGAAATAGGCATTTTCATGTCACTAGGGGCGGATGATTTTCATCTTTACAAGATTTTCATTCTGGAGTCTTTAATCTTAGGCTTGATAGGCGGCTTAATCGGCTGTCTTGTTGGCTTAGTCTCATCTACAATAATGGGTCCTCTCCTCATGAAGACAATGATTAGTCTATGGGAAACACCTCTATACATAATTCCCCTTTGCATCGCTCTCTCCATAATAGTATGTATTGCCGCCAGTCTGTACCCGGCTTGGAGAGCTTCGAAGATAGATCCTGTTCAAGCCTTAAGGACGGTGTGATGCAATGATAGTTATGAAGGATGTAACTAAGATCTATGAGATGGGTGGCGCGCAAGTTTTTGCATTAAACGGTGTGAACTTAGAGGTTGATGACGGCGATTTCTTGGCGGTGATGGGTCCTAGTGGAAGTGGGAAGTCAACTCTTCTTTACACTATTGGGGCTCTACTAACACCCACCAAAGGGAATGTGACAATTGACGGCAAATCTATCTATAAAATGAAACCTCGGCAAAGAGCAGAATTCAGAAGAGAAAACGTCGGTTTCATCTTCCAAACCTTCGAATTGTTACCCTACCTAACTGCCTTAGAGAATGTGATGCTCCCCCTATATCTTTCCGGCGTCGCCATATCCAAACACGAAGATATAGCAGAAGAGGCACTTCGCAAGGTGGGACTAGCCGATAGGGCATTGCATAAACCAACTGAACTAAGCGGAGGCGAACAACAGCGAGTCTCCATCGCCAGAGGAATCGTAAACAACCCGCACATCCTTTTAGCTGATGAACCTACCGGCAACCTAGACCAAAAAACTGGGAATGAAATTATACAGTTCTTACATAAGCTGAATGATAGAGATGGGCTTACGATCATCATGGTAACCCATGACCCTGACAAAGCTCGCCTTTCCAACATGGTATTACAAATGATTGATGGGCGTGTAGTTGAAGATGAGGAACCAACTTATCGGAAAAGGAAGTGAAAAGAATGGGCAAAAAGAAAAGAAGGCATGGACATCGCGGTCCTAAAAGGCCGATGCCACATCCTCCGCCTACGCCAATCTATAGGAAAAAGAAAGGAACACCAGGTTGGATAAAAGCACTGGTGGCGATACTCTTCATCGGAGTTATCGGAGCAGTTGGTGTCTGGCAATTTTCACCCAAGGGGTCCCCATCGCAACTCCCACCGCAGCAGCCCTATCCAACATATGCCACTGGCGTCTTCTACAATAATCCAACCATAACCGGAGGTGGAACCAAAATTCAACTGCCCTACACCTTCGTAAAAGATAAAAAGATAGTCTTCGTAGACCTAGCGCTTTCAAGTAGCAGATACGACTTACAGTATCAAGGTCGCACCATCCCCTTAAACTTATACAAGGGCGGAAATTATCTGCCTCTGATAACACTCTATACACCGTCGGGCAATGTGAAAGTGGGTATTAGAACCTGCGAACCCTGCGGTAGCTTCAGTATGCATATTGGCGGGGGAAAATATCTAATCTGCGACGCTTGCGGAACAAAATGGGACCTTGAAACCTTTGAAGGCATAAGTGGCGGCTGCCCAGAATATCCCCCTCCGCAACTGCCAGTGACAATCGGCAACAACATCGAAATTGATCTTTCAACGTTAGGAATAACAATAATTGGCTAGTGTCTTCTTGGGCAACTCTTTAACTCCTTTATCATTTCCATCTATGTTCTAACGAGGCTTAAGAAATTCCGAACTGCGCGTAACCTTTAATTATAACACCGTTATAAAATAGTTGGTTCGCTAGTGGAGGGAAAGATTGTTGAGAGTTCTCCAATTTCACTGTTCTTCTTTCAGTTATGAAGCGAAGAGAGGTACACCAGTTGCAGAGGAGCCGGAACCGAGGAATGAAGATTTAAAAGATGTCTTGGTTTGCTTCACGTGCTTTGAGAAGAAGGACGAAGACAGATCCAACGAACTTATAGAAAAGTTTGTTGAAAGCATTAAAGTTGATATTTCAAGAATTAAATGCAAGGCGGTTCTCATCCATCCCTATGCACATCTTTCCAAGGATCTGGGTTCACCCAAACCAGCAAAGGAGTTCTTTAACAAACTCAAAGCTAGGTTAACTGAAGAAAAAATTGATGTTCATAAATCGCCCTTCGGCTGGTACAAAGCTTTCCGCTTAGAATGCATAGGACATCCGCTAGCTGAAGCATACAGAGAATTCTAGTCTAAACAAAACATGTTTAAGAATAAAGTGGTGTGGAGGTGCAAATATTATAAGCATTGCAATTGAAAAAAGAAGGGTCGCTGGCAAATCGGTTGTTTTGTTGGGCATTCATTCTTCTGATCCAAAAGAGAAACAAAAAGTGTTGGAGTCTTTAAGTCAATGTTTTAAGTTGACTCCATACAAGAAGGGGCCTTATATCGTTGAGAACGTAGATTCTGTAGTTCCTGTCAAACGTTTCGTTGAAGAGCATTTCCCAAACGTCCGATTCGTTTCCATGGTTGAAATAGAGATCCTAGGCGGTTACTAGCAGATGAAGATGAACAAATCCTCTTCTTTGTCTCCAAGAAAAACAGCAAAGGAGGGATAATTTGGCTTCTTTAGGGAAGGTAGTGTGCCTAGTCTCTGGCGGAATAGATTCCCCCGTTGCTGCTTGGTTAGTTATTAGGAAAGGTTGTGTTCCCATATTCATCTATTATGACAATTATCCCTTCACCGGTGAAACCACTAAACAACGGGCTTTGGACACCATAAAGAAGCTAAGGGAATATTCATGCGAACGCAGGCTGAAGATTTACATGATTCCTCATGGTCCTGACTTAGTAGACATCTTGAGAAACTGCCCTAGGAAATTGACATGCGTCCTTTGTCGAAGGATGATGTACCGACTGGCTGAGAGGGTGGCAAAAATGGAGGAAGCCCATGCCATAGTAACAGGAGAAATAATTGGTGAACACGCCAGTCAAACGTTAAGGAATATACGTGTGGAAAACACCGCTATAACAGACATTTGTGTTTTGAGGCCACTTATAGCCATGGACAAACTGGATGTGGAGCGTTTGGCAAGGAAAATTGGAACCTTTGAAGTGTCAACGAGACCAGGTCTTTGCTGTAGTGCTCCACCCAAGTCGCCCAGAACTCGTGCGACTCCGAAGGAGGTGATGGAGGCTGAAGAAAAACTTGACGTAAAAAGTATGATCAAACGGGATATAGAGGATGCTGAAATCCTTGAAGTTTAAGTTTCATATGCATCCATGTGCGAGGCTTTCATCTAGTTGAAGCCTCTAGGGCTATTTGTAGCACATCTCCTGCAATTGCTTCGGCTTCGCCTTTATCGAGAACCTTTTTGATCAGAATTCTTCCATCCTTGGAGAATGTTACTTCAGCTCCCTTGCAACTTTTTATGATCGTAATGTGGGGGGTGTAAACGACTAATTCATATTCCTCTGTCGCTTCAAATAATTGCTTCAGGCGGTTCATCGTGAAATAGATTTTTCGCTGAAGTTTCACCTCGTATGCAGCTTTGTCTGAACAAAGCTTGACAAAAAACGGTATCATAGACTTATGTTCATTCGCCATGCTTTCTCCCACCAAACCTATAAGGGGATTAAAGAATAAAGGATGATGTTTTTGTAACACCTTTTTGGTGTTCCCTTGAATCCAAACTACGTATCCTAGGAGGATCATTGGAAAAAGTGTGGAAAATGGTGAGAATTTGGGGCAACGGACAAGAAGAGTGGCATTTGCCACTTTTTTCGGTGCCGTGATATTTGTAACTAAGACTGCTGTGCCTTCTCCTATAGATAAGATGTTTATTGTGGTCCAAGCTGTTCTGCTCGCTTTGGGAGCCTTGCTCTTAAGAAAGATGGGCGCTACCTATGTTGCTGTAATTGGGGGTATTCTAACCGCCTTATGGAGAACAGCCCTTGCTCCATTTACTTTCTTCTTTGCTCTTTTGTACGGTTTGTTTGTAGATGGTTTCTTCTTCCTTTTTAAGGTCGATATTGTTGATGGCAAAGTGAAAACTGGCAGGCTGGTGACTGCGATGACTCTGAGCACCGCGTTAATTGGACTTCTAAGCTTTTACGTGATGGTTTTGTTGATGGGGGTGATTCAAAGAAATCTTCCGCTGGAAGTTGGCATACTTGTTATGGGAAACCTCAATGGCGCCATAGGCGGTTACTTTGCCGCGATTATCTGGAACAAACATTTGAAAAATGCTAAACTTTGAGAGAAGATGTTTTTAAGCGCGCACAATTTTATGGGCCCGCTATGTAGCCAGTGATGACATATGCTATGCACAACAGTAGACCAATGAACAGGTGTACAAGAATTGTACCTGCATTCGCCGGAATAAACTTGCGTGGATCTTCATAATTTCTCCTGGCAACGTACACTGCTCTTATGGCCAGTGGAGCCGTGAGGAATGAAAGTAGCGTGAGGATTGGCATCAGCGATAAAGAAACCCCTAACACTATTACTGCGTAGGTGGAAAACATAAGTATGGCATAAACATCTGCAGCCCTTTTTCTTCCGAGCCTAGTTACCAGCGTCTTTTTTCCAGCTTTGGCATCCGCGTAATAGTCTGGAATTTCGTTTATCCAGAGCACTTCGAGAATCAATATTCCAATAGGAATGGATGCCACTACTGGTTCCAATGTTATGGTTTGTGTCTGCACATAATAGCTTCCCATAGCTACGAGCGGCCCGCAATTGAGGCCTACAATGAACTCACCAATTCCTCTTGGGGCCAATTGAGTCGTGTAGAAATATCCTGAAAAGACGCCTATAAGGCCGAGAACGACAATAACCCACCCTCGAGTTAGGGCAAGGAACAAACCAATAAGACAGGCAAAAACAAAGGAAACCAGAGACGCCATGTGCACTTTTCTGGGATCTAGAACACCTTTGGGGAGCAAGCCGCTTCCGCCGCTGAATGGTGAACTAAAATCCGTATTGACCAGGTCGCATCCGCTCTTGTAGTCAAAATAATCGTTTGCAAGATTTGTTCCAGCATTTATGCACACAGCGCCTACCAAACTCAAAATGAAATACGTTAGGTTAAAAGTTCTGAACGAAAACCAAGCTATTGAGGTGCCGAGGAAAACAGGAATCAAAGCCGCTGTAAAGAATGGGGCTCTCAATTCCTTAACCCATACAAGAAACCTAAGTGTCTTGTTTTCGGATTTCCCTGACAGTTTCTATCCCTCTTACATGGCATCCTTCACGTTTACTATGATAAATAGCATGTTAAAGAATTATGTTTTGGTTTCTCGTTTCCTGATGTACTCCATGCTCAAGATAAAACCGGTGAAGAGAAAAAGTGCTCCTAGGGTTTCGAATGCATAGAAGAACGTTGGATCACCTAGTCTGGCTTTCATACCTCCAAAGAAAGGAAAGAAACCTCCTAAAGCTATGAGCAAGTTGTATTTTCTTGATCTGTCAAGCCAAAAACTATAGATTGCCCCGAAAATCAGCGCCACTCCTCCAGGAATGGTCATGAGCGGTGAAAAGATTCTGACATATCTGGGCATTGCTTCCCCTGCAATTTCTGATCCCAATGCGAAATAATCACTTTGCACTGGAGCAGTAAGTCCAATAATGAACAATGGAATTGATAAGCCGATGGTATAGAATAGGAAATATTTGCCCCAGGGCTTATGAGTTAAGAGATACAATGTCCCGACCCCCAGTAAGGCGACCATAGGAGGGGTTAAGATATAAAACACCTTATACGTAGGTTCGTTCCAGCCAACCACCTCAGGGTTTCCCAAAAACTCTAAAAGAGTTGTGATAAACCACATCGAAAGAGCCGTAGTCCAAATAATTTGGTGTTTCTTCCTGCGTCTCGAATACTGATAAGCCAGGAGCAACGTGAAGACCGCTGAGATAATGCTGGAAGCTAGGGGAAAATAATTTATCATTGTTATCACATTAATGCAAGAATCCCACCAGTGGCCACATATAAATTTTTGCTTTCTTTGAAGATTTTGATTCTTTTTTGGCTGGTTGAAATAATCTCTCTTCCAGAAAAGCAGTTAATCCTTAACTCCTCTGGCTTTCCAGATGTCTCCAACTAAGTACGATGTTGGAAGGGTAAACACTATGTTGCCGAAGACTATGACCAATATGACCATGTTATATGGGTAGGGTTGGGGAACCACTAAACAGAGGATTGGCAAGAACATGGAGGCGAAAACGCCGGAGAGAAACATTATTCTTTTCTTCCATTTGACCACCTTGTCGAAGGAATTTCGATCTATCTTGATACCCAACAATGGTATAGGAATCTTACCAACGGATTTTATCAGCCTTCTAAGACCCGACCTTCCTACAAAATAATAAGAAAAATTGACCCCAAGAAGCTTTCCAACAATAAAATGAAACATGGTATGTGGGAAATACCAAAGCGCAAAAAATGCCATAAGGGTGAAAATCATGCGAACCAAGGGCATAACATACGTTGCGAAGTACAATAGAACCAAGCCTAATAGGGTGCCGGTTAGGGTTACGGCATGTCCAACACAAAGCTTCATTCTTGTTTCCACCTGACAATCTTCGATAAATAGAAATGGGAACGCATAATAAAAGATATATATGATATAAATGAGAAATACTCCAACTCAAATAAAAATAGGCATCGAAATGCAGAGGAATGTTGGCATGGAAAAAGTATTGAAGTTGATCCTGATTGGCATTTCCATTTTGATCTTTGTTGGGGGCGTGTATGCTTCCGGATCAGGGGTTACAGGATACTCTCAAACCGGATGCACATGTCATAGTGACACGGCTGACCCAGGGACGACGGTATCCATAACGGGTATACCCAACCAATTCACGCCGGGAGATACCTATCTGCTGACAATTAACGTAACGAGTACTACTGTCTCGGGGGACACTGGCGGCTTTGACCTCTCTGTGAGTGGTGGAACCTTGAGCACCACAGACCCGAATGCCAAGATAGTGGGCAACGAAGCAACGCATAAAAATAATAACGCAAGGAGTTGGCAGGTTAATTGGACCGCGCCGACCGGTGTCGATTCGGTGACCTTCTATGTTGCAGGCCTAGCGTCAAACGGCGCTGGAACGAATGGTGACACTTGGGCGAAAACCTCCTATGGCGTGGTTGTTATTCCCGAGTTTCCAGGAGTTACGCTCCTTTTAGTGCTCGCAGCGGTTACAATTGTGGTTCTCTTCTTTACAAGAAAGAGGTTTCAGAGACTCCGCCAATAAGAAGGTCGGAAACAGACCATCCCTATTTTTCTATACAAACTTGAATGCGGTAGAACTTACCACTACTATGATACCAATGCAAAGACAAGTCATCAACTATTCTTCCAACACGAATTTGAACGTTAAATTCGCCACCGCTACAACAGAAAGGAGAAAGGCAAGAAGCAGCCTCAATTCTGACATAACATCAACCGGAGTGGCACTGTTTATAATTTTGGTAGTCGCCAGAACCGACGGAATGAGCACTGGCACGCAAACGGGAAAAAGCAGAAAGGATAAAAGAAGGGTTTTTCCCTCTGAAAACATAACGAGACCAGAAACAAGAGAACCGGCTATTGACAAGTCAATAACCCCGAGTAGAAAGACGAGCAGAAAATCTAAAAATCTTGCAGGTATTTTGAGGTTTAAGAATACAAAAGAGAAGGGAAGCAGCACACATTCCACAAGGAGAAGCAGCACCGTTGCGTAGAGGGTTTTTCCAAAAAGTATCGACAACGATGAACACGGCAGAGTCTTCAAACCGCCAAGGGTTCCTCGATCCGTCTCCCTCGTGAACGATGTTGTAAAAGTCAAAACGCTAGCGAAGAAAAGTATGATCCACAAAGCTGATGAAGTCACCTCTGGACTAGTAGTTATGGCACCACCCCAAGCAAAACTGCAAATGAGAATCGAACTCACTGAAAAAGTGAGAATGGACAGAATTTCATATGCTCTCTTAAACTCCACTTTAAGATCCTTTGAAGCGATCCTCATCGCCGCTGAAAAAAATCCCATGAATGTCACCCAAAAAAGATGTCTTGAACTAGGTTTCCTCTGTCAAGAAAGAGACTCCTTTTGCAAAGTTGTTTTGCCCATTCTGCCGAATGAGATGACATCAACAAAGTTTTTCCCTGAAGAGTTTTGAAATAATCCACAAGGAAGTTTCGAGTCTCTTCATCCAATCCAGCGAAAAATTCATCAAGCAGAATTAAGTCCGGATTATGAATCAACGCTCTGGCTATATCCGCCCTTTTTCTCAAACCATAAGACAGCTGCTTCACAGGAACTTTACGCCAACTTTTCAAGTTTAGAAATTCAATTATTTCGCGAAAAACGTCCTGATCCACGGAGAAAAATCTTCCATAAAACCGTAGATTTTCTTCAACACTCAGTTCGTCGTAAAGGAAGCTTTCATGAGCCACGAAGCCTATTCGCTTTCTCGCATTCTCACCGTCCTTAAACACGTTCAGCCCGTAAATCTTTACGATACCAGAAGATGGAAGAACATGCGTAGCTAAAATTTTCATCAATGTGGACTTTCCCGCCCCATTAGGGCCCAAGAGGGCTACGGATTCGCCTTCATCAATTTTAATTGAAAATGGCTTTAGGGCCCATATATAACCAAACTTTTTTGAAACGTTGAGGATTTCGACAGCAACAGTTATTGTCTTGTCCCCCTCGTCTTTCTGATTTGCCACTAAGCCTCATGTTGCTTTCTTTTCCAAGCCATGGACACAACCATGCCAACGATTGCTCCAGATCCCAACAAAATGGCTGTCAGAAAAATGGGATCAGCAAGCAAGGATTTTCCTCCTCCCTCGTACTTTGATGGACATTTAACAAGCATTTGAGACGCTTCCAAGGTATTTTGGGAAATGAGCTTTCCGATTACAACGACTTGTTCGCCTTCTTGGAAGTTCTGGGGTGGGCTTCCTGTATAATTCACTTTGACCGCAGATTCCTCATCAACGAGGTTGAAAACCATGGAGGTGTTTTCATATGTGACAGATCCGTTGGCAACGGTTCCCAACACTTGGATATCCTCGTTGATGTAACTCGCGCTATTTCTCACCACCTGAGACACCGTCAAGTAAGGACTTATATACGAAGAAAAGGCGTCGTACGCGAGTGCGCCGCTAAGGACTATCAGAACGATGACGACGATATAAGTGTGCTTGATTTTAATCTTAACTGCCTCCCTTTTCCAAGTCCGCCAACCTTTTCTTAATGGCGGATAATCGTCTGCTGAGCCAGATGAAAACGATCAAAATGCATCCCCAGTAAACGGCTGAAACGAGGAAAAGATCAAACTCCAACTTGTCACCCCCCTTTTTCGTAGGTTAAAGTATCAACTCGTGTTTGAAGAGACCGAATATCGTACGTCATTCTCAATAGATATATGTAAACGAGAGAACTCGCGATGAGATTTAAAAGTAGTGTTTCCATCATCGGTGGAGTTATAGAGATTCCTGACCCCGGAACTATTAATTGTGGATGCAGTGACTGCCAAAGTTTGATCGACAAAAAGCTCAATGGAATCGTGGAAAACGCCAAAATATTGTACACTGCGCTGGTTAACGCCCGCTTTTCCACGTTTCCAATTGAAAGTCGCAGGGAAATAAAGCCCACGTAGGCTATCCATAAGATAAGCGTAGTTGTCTCCCGCGGATCCCAATTCCAGTACACCCCCCAAACAGCGTTTGCCCAGATTGAACCCGTTACTAATGCTACGACTCCGTAGATAAGCCCTAAAATAGCTGAAACTTCTGCTAATGTGTCGTATACGATTTTTCTCTTAGCCAAAAACAATATGCTTGCCAGTAATGAAACGCCTAGCGTGAGATAACAGACCCAAGCGGCTGGTGTGTGAATGTAGAAGATTCGATAAAGGTCTCCCATAGTCGCCTCTGGAGGGGCAGCAACGTAAGCAGCATAACACGCAATAATATTTACGACCACAGTAATAGAAAGGTAAACATCATCACGGATCTCCATTAACCTCCCTCATGTCACAGATGAATATTCCAATCATATATATAAAAAGTTTAAAAACAACCTGATGGATTACAAGGGTAACATATCATTGACGGGATGCCATGATGGAAACAGAAGAACTATTCCTAACCTTCGCTTGCCTTCTGTTGTTTTTCGACTTAATTCAATTAGCGAAAGTCAAGCCCCGCGAAAGGAAAAAACTTGAATACGGATTCTATGCGTCAATTCTAGCTTGTGGACTGATTGTCGCCTCGTATTTTACACTTTTACAAGCATTCTTGAAGGACGATTTCGCATTAAGAGAAGTTTACTCGTATAGTTCCTCAGGCTTGCCCACCTTGTATAAGATTTATGCCACATGGGCTGGAATGAGCGGTTCAATGCTCTTCCTAACGTTTCTCCTAACAATCGTATATTTTGTGTATCGATTTAAAACATACGAAGCAGGGGGTTCCTTTCGCTTAACAGCATATAGGATACTGGATTTCATCCTTATCTTTTTCGTTCTCCTCACCTTAATGAACAGCCCGTTTGAGCGGTTTCAAGGGACGCCGGTGGACGGCGGAGGTCTTAATCCGTTGTTGCAAACCTTTTGGATGTTCATCCATCCACCCATAGTTTTCTCTGGTTACGTCTTTGTCATTCTCGCATTTGCGCTTATTCTGGCAAGCATGAAAACTGAGGAAAAAGAGGAAGATAGACTGGTCAAACTTTCCCTTCAAGCTGCATGGCTGCTATTAACTCTCGGAAACGCCATCGGAGGTTTGTGGGCTTATGAGGTGTTGGGGTGGGGCGGATACTGGGCTTGGGACCCTGTTGAGACTGCTTCGCTGTTACCGTGGTTGGCTCTCACGGCGTACTTCCACCTAGGTCCCTTGTCCAAAGAGGGAAAAAGTCTGACAAAGGAACTTATGCTTCTGATAACTTTTGTAACCGTGATTTTCACCACTGCTTTGACTCGAGGCGGGTTGGCAGTGTCGGTTCACGCCTTCGGAACCTCTCCCATCGGGCCAGTTCTCCTCCTTCTCGCCCTTGCAATGACGGTTTACTTCTTCTATCTAAAGAGAGGAATCAAGAAGCCACTCTTTTCTTTGAAAGTTGAAAAATCATCCCTTTACTCGGTGTCCTTTTTCACAGGATACTGGTCTTTGATCTTCATTTTCCTAGTTTGTTTTTGGGGAGTAGCCTTCCCAATAATCGGAGGAACCTTTTTAGCAAATTCTATGGCTACTGGCATAGACTTCTATAATAATTGGAATTTTCCCTTTGCAATGGCCTTTGTTGCAGCATTGATTGGTTGCAGCATGTATGAGAAGATAGGTTTTAAAAAGTTCGCCGGGCTGATCGTGGGTGCGCTAGGTGCTGGAGTCGTTCTAGTTCAAGTTCAACGGCCAACGCCAAATATGTTGGCGAATCTAGGGATTCCACTCTTGATTGTTGCGCTCTTCGCCGTCATATACAGGATTGTTCGAGTTCTGCCTAAGAAGAAAAGGTCCCTTCGACTGTTTGGAAGAGGTCTTCTCCACTTTGCGATCATAGTTACCTTGATAGGTGTTTTCGTCAGCTCCACTACAAAAGTTGTAAGTGGCGATATTTTGGCGAAACCCAACACAACCATAGAAACATTAGGCGTGAGGATAGAGTTGAAAAACTTCACCATTTATACTGGCACAGGAAACGTTCACTCTATACAATTGGGACGGTGTGTTCCAGAATATTCGGCCCTAAAAATGGATGTCGCTATTGGACAGGGAGGAAGCATTTATTATAGAGCTCTCTGGATCCGCCTTTACACCCTTCATGGCATTGTGTCTACACCGTTAATCATGACCACTTGGACAGGAGACATATACGTTCGCATGCTTCACACAGAATCAATGTACAGTGCGCTGGTGCAAGCTCTTATGGGTGGGAAAGTTCTACCCGAAGATTTGATAGTTACTGTGGAGATAAATCCCATGGTTTATCTTGTGTGGGCGGGGGTAACGTTGCTGAGCATCGGGATGGCTATGCCATTAATCAAAGAAGTCGTGATATCGGTCCGCAAAAAGCAGGAACCGAGTGGATAGTACCAGCACTTTTACCATTATGATGATTGAACTACGATAGATTGAAACGAATAATCTAAAAAATAAAAAAGTTAGGGGTGTTTGCGTCGTTTTAGCCAGAAGAGTTTTCCAAGTATGGCTCCTGCTAAGCTTGTGATTAATAGTATTAGTAGGATTGTGAGGGTTGGAAATTCTGGAATTACCCATGTGCCACGTATCTGAACTACGCCGGTGTTATGACTATAAGTGAAGTAAAGGAACGTATGGGTTGTGTTCTCTGACTTCTGGTAGCTTGTTTCTATGCCGTCAACGAGGACCAACCAAGGTTCGCCTTTCATAAGGTCCTTAGGGATGGTGACGTTGACGAAGCCTGTTGTACCAATTGCGCCAGTGACAGTGAAGCTAATTTCCATTTGAGGCTGGTTAAATTGTACAGGACCGACTGTGGAGTTGCTTGTGGTAACAACCGTATAGTCGACACCTTCCCAAGTGACTATGTGAGAGATTGTTTGGATTGTCACGCTTAAAGTTGCCAACGATAGGTAAAAGTCTCCGACGCCTGCAACTCCATAGTAGTAAGTTGTGTGGATCTGCTTTGCACTTTCTTTTGGTTCTCTTAGCCAAGCGTATCCGCCGTCGATAGAAATCACCAGTGATGTTAACCATTGTGCAGCGTCCTCAGCATAGTCCAAGTAGGTAGCATTATTGGTAGATGTGTATGCTAGGATAAAGAATTTGCCGATGCCTGCTGCGCCATGACCTAGTGCTGTATAGTTACCGGGACTGAAGTTAGAATCCGCCCATTTATAGCCTCCGCTTTCTGGAATCGCCACGTAGGTTAGCCATTGCGCTGCACGTTTGGCATAGTCCAGATAAGTGGGGTTGTTTGTCTCTTCATAAATCCTTAGGAAGAAGGCTCCCGTGCCTGGGGCTCCGCGACTCCAGCCTCGTATAAATTCTCCACCTCCAACAAGGTTTTCCCACTTGTATCCTCCACCCTCAGCGAAAGCCACAGAAATCAACCATTGCGCAGCGCCCTCAGCATAATCTAAGTAAGTTGCGTTTCCAAAAGCTTGGTAGGCTTCAATGAAGAAGTTCCCGATGCCCGCAGCCCCGTGCCATGTGCCAGTAAGATAGTTTGTCTCTTCGACTCTCTGCGGCCATTTGTATCCTCCGCCTTCGGGTATCGCCACACTAGTTAACCATTGAGCTACATCTTTTGCGTAGTCTGCGTAAGTCGTATTGGCGGTAAGTAAGTAGGCTTTTACTAGAAATGTACCTATGCCGGGTGAACCGTAGCTCCATCTTGTGCTCAGTTTTCCAGGCGCCACTTCCCCCTCTTTTTCTACCCACGCATACCCGCCTCCAACGGAATAGGCCTCTGAAATTAGCCATTGCGCTGCACCCTTTGCATAGTCTAGGTAAGTAGTGTTCCCTGTGGTCTCGTACATTGATAAGAAAAACGTTCCAATTCCAGCAGCGCCAGGGTAGTATCCTGTCTGGTTTATTTTAGCGCCAACCCATTCTTCCCATTTATATCCTCCGCCCTCAGCGAAAGCCACGGAAATCAACCATTGTGCAGCGCCCCTAGCATAGTCCAAGTAAGTTGTGTTTCCTGTTGCTTTATAGAGGTCGAGCAGATAGTTTCCGGTGCCAGCGGCTCCCTTCAGAAAACCTGTTTTATACTTTGCTGGAGTGGTTATGTTATCTTCCGCCCACTTGTATCCTCCGCCTTCAGGAATAGCTACCGAGATCAAATATTCTGCTGCGCCTATAGCATATTGTGCATAGTAATTGGAAAGTGTTCTTACCTGTACAATTTGCGTGTTTTCTGCGTAAACAAAGCCCTTTGCTGTGCTACCGTCTGCTCCATCTAATACTGTAACTTTGATTGTATACTTACCGGGAGTATTTGGCGCGGTGAGCTCGAATTGAGTAGCGCCATCTCCATTCACATCCAGAGTAACCTCCTTCCTGACGTCGCCTGTTGGTCCATCGAAGAGGGCATTGTCGTTTTGACTGTGTAGGAGTCCTACGACTACAGGGTCTGTGCTACCCGTAAATCCTTCTATAGCAACTGTGATGTTGAATTTGGAGCCGGCAATCACAAGACCTGGGTCGTTTACCATCACAATAGCGGATAGATGTTGTTGAGGACTAGTGCTATGGCAACCACATGGTGTATAGTTGAAATTCTGGAAATAGGTCACGTCAAAGGAATAAACCCTGCTTATAGTCAAGGCGATAACAAAGGAGAGCAATAGGAGATATCCAATTCTTTTCATGCCCATAGTTCATCACCATTGGAGATTTTATCTTTGTTATTAAAAGAATTATTTAAACCTTCTTTATTAATTGCCATACAAAACTTTGATCGCAAGGATTTACACTCACTAATGGGATATTAAGAGTTCTGAAGTTGGAAGTTTCTTTCATAAGTAAGATTTATATATTGACAATAAGAATAAGTCTAAATTCCCGGTTGCTGAGGGAAAAAGGATGAAGAAAGCCAAGAAAACGCAGCTTTTTCTATTTTTAGTCGTAATTTTTCTGGGAATCTCATTATCATTCTCAAGATCCAAGACATCCGCTGTTAATGGAAATCCAGGGTATGTAGGTGCTGAACAATGTGCTACTTGTCATTCTGAAAAATATGCCGGTTGGAACCAAACTGCTCACGCTCACATGGCAGGTATTTATGTAATAAACGCTTCTGGAACTTTTTACTGGGTACATGCTCCAAATTATACAGTAATGGACCAAGCTACTTTTATAGCGCGATGCGCTAGATGCCACGTCACTGGATGGGACCCCGTCACCAAGACATGGCCCTATTGGAACTCTACCGATCCAGACCTAGCAGGAATGTTCCTTAATGTTCAATGCGAAGTTTGCCACGGATCAGGTGTGTCTATGACACTCAATTATTCTTCAGCACTTTGTGGGCAGTGTCACGGTCAGCCTAAGGATCTACAGCTCAGCGCCCACAATGACAGCCTCACCGACTTACTGGCTTCCACGCACGCCGCAGACTATTGTCTAATATGCCACAGTACACAAGCCTTCCTAGGAATAAATGTAAGTCTCACCACACCAGGACTTGAGCCTATAGCTTGCGCCCTTTGTCACGAGCCCCACTCTGAAGAATATGAATATCAGCTTAGATTTGAAAATTCTACGGAGTTATGTGGTCAATGTCACACAGGGTCATACAATCCGCAGTATGACTTCTTCATCACAAGTCCCCACGAAAAGGCTGGATTAGAATGTGCAAGCTGTCACGGACAAGGGACTCGGCTGTATCATGGAACAGAGGAACCTTGGTTCAACCACACATTCTGGATTTACAATACCTTCTACCCCTACAACCAAACAGAACCGATAGTTTGTTCATTATGCCATACGCAAACTTGGGCTACGTCGCAACTCGGAGTGATTCAGGACTTAACAACACAGCTCATAACCAACGTTACACACGCCATCGACAACGCAAAAGCTACTATAACGATTGCAAACCAAACAAGCGGAGTGAACCAAACAAAAATTGACGATGCACTAGCCATGGTTGAAACAGCAGAAGACTACGTACACTACGTAGAAAACGATCGCAGTGAAGGCTTCCACAATCCAGAACAAACTTTCGCAATTCTAAGCGAAGCAGCATGGCTAGCAAGGGAAGCAGAATCAACGGCATTAAACGCCAGAGCTGAGGCTTTATCCGGCGATGTAACAACCCTTGGAGCCCAAGTTTCGAGTCTTCAAAACCAGGTTACATCTCTTCAAAATCAGACCTCCACTCTTCAAGCGGATATTGAAAGTCTAGAAGCAAAAATCGATGAACTACAATCAACTGCTGCAACGGTTCCATACCTATACGGAGGTATAGGCTTAACCATAGGCTTTATTATCGGAGCGGCAATTGTATTCTTGGTTCGGCGAGGGAAAACGTAAACGTTATGGCCCTTTCTTCTATTATCCTCAGTGAAATGCAAGGTGAAAAAGTCAAGATGACGGCTAAAAAAAGACTTATAGTTTTTGGAATCTTACTGACAATCAGCCTTTCACTGATTATAACGGCTTCCTTATACGCGAGACCAGAGTTCGGGGAAGATTGCCTATCCTGCCATACGGCAGGTGGAATCACAGTCACTTCCAATGTTACAGTTGCTGTTGAAGTTCGCACTTCGAGTTCGTTTGGATTACAAGTTGAGGCGGAAGGAGACGCACAAGCACTTACGATGATATGGTCTGCCGTTGCCAGCAATCCATCCTTCGCTTTCATGCCATCTAAAGTCACCGACAACGACCCCAACGACAACGACCCAACAATAAACAAGGTGAAAGGCAACTTCAAGATCACGGCACCCGCAACCCAAGGAGAATACACAATACAGGTTTTCGCGGCAGGTAGCGGAGGAAAAGGTGGAACAATGACCTTTCAGGTGACCGTTACAACCGAAGGACCCCCCACGGAAAACCTATTGCCCACTGCATATTTTCTCCATACCAGACGTGGCATGACAATAGAATTTGAAGATCGATCTTGGGACCCAGATGGCAACATCACCTCTTGGCACTGGAACTTCGGAGACAACACCAACTCAACAGAGCAGAACCCAACCCACACATTCGCAGAAACCGGCACATACACGGTAACCCTCACCGTTACTGACGATGAGGGAGGCAGCAACATCCAATCTCAAACATTCATGGTACCATCAAAAAAAGAACTTTTACAGCTTTGGGCATTACAAGTCTCCATTGGATCCATAATGATAGTTTTCACCACACTTTTTTCTATAGGAATAGCAACTAGTAGAAAGAGAAAAGGTACACAGTCTACTCCTTCAACGGAGGGAAGGAAAGTTGAATAAAACTGGAAAGGACTGGTCCCAATGAAAATCATGTTTACTGTTACTGTTGGAGGTTATGAAGATGGTTAATCTTGGAGCCCTACACTCCATGTTAATAGAAATGCATGGAGGAATGCTTACACTAGCAACTATCTGCATTCTTGTAATGGTTATAGCCAAATTTCACCGAAGACTGCGAAGAACCAGCAAATGGTACGGCATTTTCTGGCCGTTAGATTCCTTCATCGAGAAACTAGCCCGATACACTGAGCCTACAGCCTATCTGGCGGGGATAGGCGGAGTTGTCGGCCTTGTGGTCTCGGCGATCGTCGGTTTCTATGTCTGGCCTGTTGAAGCTCTCACGAGCTCTTCTCTGGGGTTAACTAAGGTTATGTTCGCCATTTTCGCTACAGAGCTATGGATTCTGTTCGTTGTCATCAGATCAAAGTATGGAGAAGCCTTGTGGAAAAATGGCGGATTAGCAACAGTATACGTGTGCGCGGGATTTGCCGGCTTCTTTTTCATGGTTTTAACAGGAAGCTTTGGGGGACACATGGCGGGTAAAGGAAGTGTGCTTGATCCGGTTTATGAGTTGCTTGGCGTAAATCCGGAGGCCTTTTGGATTATTGGGTTTGATATGGTGCCCGTATTAATCGCTGTTGCATTCATTGAGATAGTCGCCGTTTTCGCTGTCTTCCTGCGTTTTCGATGGAAAGCGAGAATTTAGACAAGCGCGGGGTGGCAAGACTTGACGGGAATTTTTGGAACTCGAGCTTCTTTGTATTCGGATGTAGGCTTAGTTTTAGAGATAGTGACTACGTTGCTCTTCACAGTTGGGTTATTCTAGAAAAGAGAAGGGGAAAACATTAGATCATAATGGGAACTGCTGTGACAACAAACATTGTTTTGTGATCAGTTATATAGTGAGCAGGCTCCTCAAAGAGGAGGTCCCATCTCCTCCGTCACAGTTCGCGACTCTCTATCGAAGCGTTGTCATCCTTTCGGTGCTGGTCCTTATCCTAGCAATTTCTCAAGCTCTATCGCATTACAAAAAATGATTGCATGCGTCTGTTTTTCATTAAGGAGGAGCGTACCATTCGCATTTATGTTCGCAGTAAGGGTCGCCGTGTCCCTTGCATGTCAATCGAGTTATCTTCGTTTTTCCACCCATAGCATTGGAGATCCCTTCATGAAACGCCTCATGGAGGACATCGCACATCATTTCTGGCATTTTGATAGCAAGTTCAAGAAATAGACAGTTGTGATCACGATACACAACCCTATTCTTATTGAACTCTACAATTTCTGGCTCTGCCCCAGCTTCTTCGAGATATCCTTTGATGAAGAAATCTCTAAAGGCTTCAGAAGACCATTCTTTTACGTCATGTTTAGATTCAATTTCTCTTATTACGCTTTCACCCATGTTTTTTCCAACTCTTCTCAAGAGCTTACCAGTTTTTTTTGATCCAATCAATAATTGAAGAGTTTTTATCATAAAGTTGGATAGATTTAGATAACGGCGTTTCGGATAACCCACTATTGTGGGCTCTTTGGCAATCCTGTAATAAACTTTTGGCCTCCCAACAGTTCCTCTTTTTTCTTCATAACTTTCTATGAAACCAGCATCTTCCAACGATTGCAAATGATGCCTTACGGTAATTGGTTGCAGATTCACTAACTCTGCTATTTCCTCAACACTTAAAGGCTTTTTGTGGAGCAACTTTAGGATTTCAAGTCTGGACACACTGGATAGCGCTTCATAAGCCTTTCTTTCACTCAAGATACTCACTTATCCTACATTGAATTATAGAGTATTGCAAATGTTAGTCATATTTATTAAACTTATCTGTTTTTTAGTTACATTCATTAATATATAACCATATATCCAATTTCTATAAGTTATATTACCAAAATTATCATCATTTCTTCTTCTGCATTTAAAGGAACTGCTGTCACAGCGCCTTCTTAAAAATTGGCTTTTGCTCAGCTTATCCATTTAGCCTTAGCGATTTCGCCATTTGAACAAGATGGAACTTAAAATTAGTGTCTCTAAGGGGTTGAATATCTGCTATTGACTGGTCAACATATTCGTTTATTTTTTTCATGCAATAACCGAGAGAGCCATTGGTTTTTAGATTCTGCAAAATCCTATTGAGGGCAATCTTTTTAACGGCACGGTCTTCCCTCGCCAAAATTTGGAGGTCGCTGAGCAACGTTTCTCTTTCGACCAAACTGCTGGATTTATATAGATGGATTAAGGGAAGACCAATTCGGCGTTTTCTTAGATCTTTTGGAATGCCATCTGTTAATGAGGTTATATCTGAAAGGTCATCACTAAGTTGATAAGCCATTCCGAAATGTTCTCCAAAATCTGCTAGGCATTTGACTTCAAGATCAGAGCCACCTCCGGCTATGGCTCCACACTGAGTTGCAGCTTTAAAGAGAGAAGCAGACTTCTTTCTTATTTTTTCGAGGTATTCTTTTTCAGACATTTCGATCGATGTTGTTGACACATCCATGTATTCGCCATCACAAAGCGCTAGACCACTTTCTGATGCAATTTTCAGTATTTCTCTTCCATAGTCAGCTGCCAAGTTGATTGCAAGAGCTATCAAGGCATCTCCAACCAATATAGCATCATTTATAGACCATTTTTCATGAACCGCAGGGACATCGCGTCTAAACTTGTCTTGATCCAGAATGTCGTCATGGACAAGAGTTGCGGTGTGCAACAACTCAACAGCCAAAGCCAGCGACATTACGTCTTCTCGATTTCCTCCAACGCTTTGGGCACTAAGGATACCAAGTAAAGGTCTCAATCTCTTTCCATGCGATAACAAGGCATATTCAATTCTTCCATGAAGCCTTAGGTAAGCAATTCTCGAAACGAAGTTTGAAAGTTCAGATTCTACTAATTGTTTTGTGCTTTCTACATATAACCGAAACGTCTTTTCATCCGGTATAACATGGGCCCTAGTGACTGGCATATCAGTATCCTTCGAAGAGGTGGTGATGTAAGAACTATTCGGAGCCCATATAAAATCTTTTGTTCAACTAATAAGTATGATAATAATCTTTAGCTTTTCGTGCCTGCGCGCGCAGAATCTTCGATCATGTGGAAACCTATGTTGTTAATGAGTTCCATTGGAGTGGCCGGGAAGTAACCGTCTCTTACCTAGCTCTGAAATGCTCAAAAATAAGGCACTCGATTTAACTATTTTTTGAGAGAGTCTTCGCTGCTACTAGAGTAACCGTATCCTTTATGCCAGGAACCTTTCTTACCACATTGAACACAAAATCGTCTAGTTCCTCCATAGTCTCGAATTGTGCTTCAAGGCATAAATCATAGGTCCCATAAGTAAGGCTTGCTCTCTTTACTTGCCCGACGCTTTTGAATGAATTAAGAACCTCTATTTCATTCCCCGTTTCCACTTTCCCTAAAATGTATACAAAAACCATTCTTGAACCTCACTAAACGCGCCCGCGCAAGACCTCAAGTGGTTTACATTCATGATATTCAATGCCTTCTCTTTCGCAAATTTCTATAATTTTGGAATATATCTGTAGATCCAAGTCGTCTATCGGTTGCCTTTTTGGCCCTTGTATTTCGACAGCTACTCCTATTGGATAATATCCGCAACATGCGACCGCGTCTTTGTAAACATTTATGACATAGTCTTCGGGAATTTTTTTCTCTTTCAAAAAAATTTTGATCTCCTCAACAAACCGATTGAGGTCCTCACTCTTCACTCCGATTAGGTGACATTCTCTGTGGCTTATTAAGGCCATTTTCACAACTCTCCCAAAAAATAATGCGCGAGCAGTTCATATATATTTTTTTATTTATATGATAAAAAACTATTCTATATCATGAGATATCTTTCGCTTTTCTCTCAGCGAGCACCCGCTTTCCACGATTTCTCTTCCTCTCAGCCATCCTCCCAATTTTTTCAAGGGCTCCTTTTTGCTCAATTTCCTCGAGATAACCTTGACTCATAGCTTGGTTTATCAACCTTTGAGCCACACGATTCCGCACCAATGTGGTAGTGTAACCATCGGAGGAGCCAAGTCCACCTACTGAAATGTCCGCAGAATAGTTGGAGAAGTCTGTGCATGCGAGGCATGCTGAACGTACGATGGGGCCGAGATCATCCAAATCGACGTGTACAACCCTTCCGTCTTTCAACCTTACGATGAAATCGTCTTTCAAGTTGATCTTTTGAATTTGATCTAGATTTGCCCCGATTTTGCTTGCAAAGTATTTCCTTCCGTCATCATGCATGAGAAAGTTCTCGAAACAGAAGAGGCCTATGGTAAAGCGTACCATGTGGCTTGGAACGATGCGTAGTAGTTGCATCTTTCGAATCGTCAGTATTTGGCATGGAGTGCCCACTACAGCGAGCTTCGTTAGGTCCAGCAAATCTGGTCTTTTGAGGGCGCTGAAGATGGGGGCATAAGTTGTTAAGTCTCCTAAGTCTCTAACGCTTCTGGACTGAGCTAGGCTGGACCCAGCGCACTCAAGCAAGTCCTCAAACTTCGTCGCAATCACGGGTTCATTATTCCATAGGCCTTCCCTTCTAGAGAGCACAGCCCCATCAATTCTTTTCGTATCTAGCAGGAACTTTAGGAGGCTTGTCACTGCCCCGCCATCACAGCAGACGTTGGCGATTTCTTTATTGGTGGTGCGAAGGCTTCGAACTGCGACATAAGAGCCTATGGGTTCCCTAAACTGGAACCTAGCCTCTATAGCTTTGTCCAAATCCGGGGTTCTCGGACAGATCAAGTAGCATATTCCGTCTTCAAGGCAGTTCTTTTCATCGCAATATACAGGCTTATCCTTTTCGATTGCCAGCACATTCAGCTCGTTGGCGGTGCAGAAACTTACACATCCGTAGCATGCTGCACAGATTCCGGTTTCAATAACTTCTCTATTGAGGGTACGAAATGAAAGTCTTTCTTCAATCATTTAGGCCACACTTCTCACATATTGCGGAAGGATCTTCTTTGGGGAGACGCAATTTTTATGGAGTCCCAGTTCCTTTGGTTCTATCCCAAAAGCTAGGCCAATTAATTGGGTGAAATGAAGTATGGGGAGGTCTATTTTTAAATCAAATTTCGACTCAACGTCTTTCTGTTTTGCGTCGAGGTTAAAGTGACATAGGGGACAGGCGGTTATCATACAGTTGGCTCCAGCATCCTTCGCATTAAGCAGAATCTTCTTAGACAGTTCTAGCATAACCTCTTCGTCAGTAATGCCGAGTGAAGCTCCACAGCATCTAGTTTTGCCATAGTATTCAACCTTGGAAGCTCCGAGGGTCTCAACTAGTTCATCCAAACTTGTTGGGTGCTCAGGATCGTCAAAGTTGGTTAGATCTGGTGGTCTTACCAAGAAACAACCGTAGTAGGACGCCACGTTCATGGCGGTCAACGGAATCTTGACCTTCTCACCTATTTTTTCGAGACCCATGTCCGATAGAAGAACTTCAAGAAAATGCCTTACTTTGACGCCGCCTTTGTAATTGAGTCCAGCACTACCTAGCGCCTCTTCGACTTTATTCTTCAATCCAGAATCTTCTCGAAGGAGTTTGTTGGTTCGAGACAAGGTGTAGTAGCAGGCGCTGCACAAAGTTATGATATCCGTCCCCATTCTTTCAGCTAAAGATAAGTTTCTGGCGTCGAGGGCTAAAGAGAAAAGTGGCTTGTAGGAGTAAATTGCATCGATAGCTCCGCAACAGTTCCAATCAGGTATTTCAACCAACTCTATGCCCAGAACTTTGCTAATAGCTTTACACGAATCTCCGTACTCCTTGGAGGAAGAGTGCACCGCACATCCAGGATAAAAGGCGTACTTCATCAAGATCCCTCCTTGCTGGTCCTTTCAAGTATACTGAAAAGGTCATTATTTTGTTCGATCTTCGGTGCTCGTATCTGCAGCTTCCCCCTTCTCCAAAGTCTCCATCCTAAAGCAGCGTTGTGGAAAAGACTTTTGAGATCGGACTTTTTTAGGATTCGAGTAAAGAGCTCTGGTTCATGGAGTCTTCCGTATTTATTGACTATTTCAAAGAAAGACCTATGAAACTTGGGCTTTATTCCGTTTTTATCCACAAAATTCTCCTCTATAGCCAGGTTTCTTAGGGACATCATAAGAGTAGTGAAGTTTATAGCTCTTGGACAACGGGTGTAACAAATATAACAAGTGGAGCAAATCCAAATGGTTGAACTCGACAAAACCTTTTCCCTCATGCCCAAGTGAACCATTTTTATGATCTGCATAGGGGAATAATCCATGGCAAACCTAGTTGGGCACGAGCCAGCACATAGGCCACATTGGATGCAGTCGAGTATATTTTCCCCTCCAGGCATCTTCATGACTTCTTTGACAAAGTCCTGTCTGGCTCTCTTGGATGTCAACGATGCAACGAGTTTCATTCTTTCGCTATGGTTATCTTTTTCATGTTGCATATCGTGTTGCATATTGTTCACCCGCTAAATATTTCTTAAGTTCTTCACGTTTCTCTTGGCTTAGAGGGCCGATTTTTGAAATTCGTTCAACAAAGGCGTCGAAAAGACTCATGATTTTCTCATACTGCGGAAGAGTTGTAGTGGTTGACTGTAATCGAAGAGGCTCGATCCCAAATTTACCTAAGTCCTTTTTCAATTGGATAACGTGCTCTCTTAACTGATCCTCTTTAAACAGACTGTCATCCCCCTCAATGAAAATCATGCCGTCCGCTCCTGCTGCGAAGGCATGTAGCAAAGGCTTTATGCCCAAACGACCTGTGCTTGGCACCCCTACTATCCTAACTTCAGGAGGATAACTCCGTCTATTCTGTCCGCCCAAATCAGCCGAGCCATAAGCTGTCATTTTCTCGAGGAATGCAATTATCTTCGGCGATGTCTCTCCTTCTTCACTAACTCCTTGAATTTGAGCAATTAGTTGTGATTCTGTGCAGTGCTTTAAGTCAATGGCCTCTTGGGGGCATAGAGGAACGCATATTCCACATCCCACGCAAGATATGGGGTCTATTATCGCTTCCTTTTTACCTTTCTTAATGGCTTTGGTTGGACAGCGATCAATACAAATCCCACAAAGATCACATCTTCCGGGAATGAGATAGGCCACCCCAGGGGAGACGGATATTTTTCCCTTCCCGATGAAGGTGGCAACTTTCGATGCTGTGGCCATGGATTCCATTGTTGTTTCTCTTATGTCCTTCGGACCTTGGGCACATCCCGTTATATAAATCCCTTCCCTCTTTGTTTCAACCCCTCTAAGCTTATGGTGGACCTCCAAGAAGAAATCGTCAGGTCCCAAATCAATGCCAAGCATTTCAGCCAGTTCCTGGGTTTCTGTGTTAGGAATGAGAGCAGGACTAAGCACAACCAAATCAAAGAGCTCCTCAATCTGCTGTCCAAGAATGGTGTCCTCCGCCTTCACAATAACACCATTACCATTTGGCATAACCTCTGCTGCTCGACCTCTAATGAAGGTCGCAAGGTGCTCTCTAGCCTTGGCGTAGAACTCCTCATAGCCTTTGCCATGGGCCCTTACATCGGTGTAGAAGATCCAAGGCTCCGCCCCTGGTACCGCCTTATCCAGTAACAAAGCATGTTTTATAGCGTTCATGCAGCCTATTTTGCAGCAGTAACCAACTCCGTTGGTGGCGGTTGAGCGGCTTCCCACACAAAGGATGAAGGCCACTTTTTTGGGTACTTCTCCTGTGGAAGGTTTATGGAGACCTTGCAACATGAGCCTTTCAAACTGGAGATTTGTTATAATATCTGGATGAAGACCGAAACCGTATTGCCCAAAAAGCTTAGGATCTATCAGGCTATAACCAGTGCAAACGACAATAGCCCCCACATTCAAATCTGCAATCTCATCTTCTTGCGTAAAGTCTATGGCCTCCCCCTTACAAAATCTTTCACAGATTCGGCAAACTCCCCTGGTAAGAAATAGACAATAATCTTTGTCTATTGTATAGGCGTTGGGGATGGCTTGCTTAAAGGGTATATAAATGGCCTTCTCTTGGACTAGATTCTCCTCAAAACTGCTTGGCTTTTTAACTGGACACTTTTTGGCGCACTCTCCACAGGCAGTACATTTCTCAAGGTCCACATACCTTGGTTTTATTTTGATCTTTACCTGATAGTTTCCTGGCGAGCCCTCGACAGCAATGGGTTCTGCATTGGTGAAGATTTTGATTTTTGGATGTTGCGATACTGACACCATCTTTGGTGTCAAAATGCAAGCTGAACAGTCCAAAGTTGGGAACGTCTTGCTGAGTTGAGCCATATGGCCTCCTATGCTGGGGTTCCTCTCAACCATATACACCTGATAGCCTTTGTCCGCCAGCTCAAGAGCAGAGTAGATTCCTGCGATGCCTCCTCCGATCACTAGGACGCTTTTAGTCACTTTCAGGCTCTTAGGAGTTAATGGTTCCAAATAGCGAGCTCGTTCCACGGCGCCACGGAGAAGTGCTATAGCCTTATTTGTCGCTTTCTCCTTAACATCGTGAACCCAACTACAATGTTCTCTAATGTTAACCATTTCCAAAAGGTAGGGATTGATTCCCGCCGACTTTACCGCCTGTCTAAAAGTGTCTAGGTGCATCCTCGGAGAGCAAGAAGCCACGACCACTCGATTTAATTTATGCTCTTTAATTGCTTTTTTGATCGTTTCCTGTCCAGGGTTGCTACAAAGGTACTCGAAAGTATCGGCGACTTTTACTTGTTCAAGGGAACCCATAGCTTCCTTAACATGGACTACACCTACAGTGTCGCTGATGTTTCCTCCACAGTGGCAGATGAACACTCCGATCCGAATTTCCTCTGACATTTCCCTACACGATCTCCTTTGGATGTGAGTCCCTTAAGGTTTCAAGAAGAATAAACGGCACAAGGTTGTTTAAAAATATTCTCTTAAATCTTATAAGAATAATAAAAATGATTCCTCAGACTAAAAGCGGACACTAGACGTTGGCATTGACATTAGAAGCGCCAACGGTTGGATGCTCATGTACCATAAGGTCATGAATGTCGATGACTCGATATTTGTGACAAGAACCAATAAATGGAGGGCATCAGCAGAAGAACGAAAACTATGAGAATCTGATAATCAGAGACAACCAAACGATTTCAACATCTACCTAGAAGCGTTCAACAGAATCTTGCAGCAGGTACTTCTCTGAGCATAGAGCATAAACCTAAAGATTTCTCTCAAAAAAATGGGGATCGTATAAATTCACGTTTGAGCGTTGGTAGCCCGGGATACGTGACTTATCTCGTTTAAATTTCTCAAACTGAGAAGCTGAACCGAAGAAAAGCGTGATGATGTTTACAACGAGTGTATGAGGCAAGAAATGAGCAAATTCCATGGTGAAGAATGGAAAGACGAATGGTAAAGGTCGTTAAGTGATAATAACAATAAATACTAAATGTCAAAAAGAGATAATCAGGATTGATAGTGAAGAGGGAGGTGATGTTTTGGGTAGGATAGAAAAGTCAATTGAAATCAAGGCTCCACGTGAGAAAGTAGGGGAAATGCTTGCTTTCGACAGGCTTCTGGAATGGTCGGAAGGATACAAAGGTGAGCTGAAGAGCATGGAGTATACTTCCGAGGTGCGCAAGCCCAAAGATAAGTATAGAGTGGGTGCATCTGCTCACGGAATACCCAAGAAGAAGGGGGAATATAATTTTGAGATCACGGAGAGTCTCGAAAACGAGAAGCTTACGTATCGGGGGTATGGTAAAATTCGCGCGCTTGGAACATATATCTTGGAACCCGTAGAGGAGGGAACTAAATTCACAGTTGTGACGGACTATGAAATGCCCTGGGGGATTCTTGGCAAGATCCTTGAACCATTATTCATTCGCAGAGTACTGGAAAAAGAGTTCGAGAGAGATTTAAAGAACTTGAAAAGCATTCTGGAGAAATAGATATGTTAGAAAAGTCTTAAGAAAATCTTGGTAGCCCGGGAGAGATTCGAACTCTCGTCAGCGGGTCCAGAGCCCGCCATGCTTGACCGCTACAGTCGGCAGAGTTTTTTCCTCCTCCACCGGGCTTTTTCCGGGCTATCTAGAGAGAAGGTTTTGTCTTCCTAATAAATCTCTCATCATAAATATGGAAAATGAGATGCTATCAGTATTCTCTTAACTGATATAGCGTATGGTATGAAAAATCGCAACATTTATATATTAAAACATTCACTTTGCTATAAATACGGCGGGCCAGACGGACGGTTTCTGACTCAGACCATGATGAAGAATCCAGTGACGTGCTTCTCGCCACAATCTATGGGAAAAACCATGCAGAAGAAAGAAACCCCGCAACGAACCAGAGACAAGTGTCCCGAATGTGGTAGCGAAAACCTTGTCCACGACTACGATACTGGAGAGACTATTTGCGGAGCCTGTGGTCTAGTTCTTCACGAACAAATGATGGATAAGGGGCCGGAGTGGCGAGCTTTCACTCAAGAGGAGAAAGAGTCCAGAAGCCGCGTGGGAGTGCCCACTTCCTATTCTGTCCACGATAAGGGGTTGTCAACTGCTATAGGTCGCGTGGACCGCGATGCTTTTGGACGTAAACTTCCCCTTTCTACAAGGCTTCAGATGTGGCGATTGCGGAAATGGCAGATACGATCTCGAGTTCACTCTTCTGTGGATCGAAATCTTGCTCAGGCTATGGCAGAGTTGGACCGCCTTTCTGACAAAGCTTACATTCCTGGGCCTGTCAAGGAAAGGGCTGCGGTTATTTATCGTAAGGCTTTAGATAAGGGGTTGGTGCGTGGTAGGTCCATTGCCGCCATTGCTGCGGCTTCTCTTTATGCTGCCTGTCGGACTACTGGAACCCCTAGGACTCTTCGGGAGATAGCTGAATCCAGCTTTGTGGATAAGAAGGATGTGGCTCGTTGTTATCGGCTTCTTCTTCGGGAACTTAAGGTTCAGATGCCTATTGCTGATCCTCTTACGTATGTTTCTAAGATTGCTGAGAAAACTGGGATTTCTGGTAAGACGCAGGGTCTTGCCATCAATATTCTTTATGAGGCTAGGAAAAGGCGTGCTGCGGCGGGTAAGGATCCTATGGGTTTGGCGGCTGCTGCGTTGTATATTGCTTGTTTGCAGATGAATGAGAAGAAGACACAGAAAGATATTGCTGAGGCTGCTGGCGTTACGGAAGTTACTGTTAGGAACAGGTACAAGAGTTTGAAGAGGCAGTTGGGTATAGAAATACCGGATTAGCTGGTTTCTTCTTCTAGTTCCATTGCTATTGGACCTCTGTAACCGCATTCCTCGCATACATATTGTCCGGGTGTTATTCCGTACATTCTGGGGTATGTGTCGACGCCGCTGGAGAGCTTAATTTTTGGGCTGCCGCATTTTGGGCAAAGCTTCATAGCTGGTTTGCCTAGTTTCTTGTGTTTCAGTCTCCTGAGTACTTCGCGAAGATTCTTGATGGTATCCATGTTTATCGCTTTGGTTGGTTATTGGATTTCGACGTTTTCTTCTGGGTAGCCTAGGCGGATGAGGTAGTCTCGGACTTTGTCTCGGTGGTCACCTTGAAGGAGGATTTCATTATTTTTGGCGGTTCCTCCACAGGCGCAGAAGGTTTTGAGTTTTTGGGCTAGGCGGCCGAGGTCAGCATCTTTGTCGTTGATGCCATCAATGATGGTTACTGCTCTTCCCCATTTTCTTGTTTCCAAACGAACTCGTATGCGTTGTTGTTCTTTGCCTATTTCTTCGCAGACACAAAGGTCTTGGGGTAATCCGCAGGTTGGGCAGATTTCAGCCATGATCCTCAACTAGAAGAATGGCTTGAGAACTATATAAGATTTTCAATCAACAATACCTTAAAACTAGATTTCCCATATAACTAAGCGTTTTTCGAACATTAGACTTGACCCTATTTGGATCCAAATAAAAATAGAATGTTGAAAACAGTATTTTTTCAGAAAGCTCAGATGGAAAGCTTTTCAATCTGTTCTAGCACGTATTGTCGGATTTCTCTGGGTTTTGGAAGTTTCGCAACTATTTTTCCCTTTTCTATTAACGGCTTCAACATCGGTTGGGTTTTGCCTCCGCATTCTGGACACTTTGGTTGAGGTGCGTTAAAGGGTGATATGGTGTCAATTAGGCATTTGGGGCATCTCCAAACCTGCTTTTTCCCACCTAACTTACCCCGTTTAGCCACAAATTTCCCTTCAAGCTCTATAATGTCCATGGCAAAATCCACGGTAGGCGCGTTACTAACAGCGGTGCCAACACCAAAACCTTCTGCCCCAGCTTCGCCCAGAACCCTAACCGATTCCTCGTCGAGGCCTCCGGAAACGAAAATTTTGACATGTTGGTAGCCTCTCACGTCCAGTTCCCAACGAACCTCGCGAACAATTTCAGCGAAGTTTCCCTTCCTTGATCCAGGAGTGTCCAATCGCACACCATAAAGACGGTTTTTCAAAGCTTCAGCAGCCATTATTGACTCAATCTTCTCATCAAAATACGTGTCAACTAAAGCTACTCTAGGGACATTCGGCGAAATAATTTCATCAAAAGCCTTCCAAGCCTTCACCTGATCCCCAACCACAATAATGAGAGCGTGAGGCATCGTTCCCATAGGCTCTTCTCCAATAACCTCAGCGCCTTTCAAACTGGAAACACCGTCAAAACCCCCAATGTAGGCAGCTCTGTCAAGCATGGGAGACAAAGCAGGATGCATGCGGCGGATTCCAAAAGCCATAACAGTTTTTTCGCCAGCAGCCTTCTTTATCCTTGCAGCCCGCGTCGCAGCCCCAGAAGCCTGACAAATCAAACCAAGCATGGGAGTTTCCAGAAGACAGTACTCCCCATAGGGACCATCAATAAACATGACAGGTTCTCTCACGCCCCTGTGATCTGTATAGTAGAAAACGCTTCCCTCAGGCATAGCATAAACATCCACTGGGCATCCCTCAAACAAATGGGCTTCCTCCTCGATTCCGCAGAGGATTCCCCAAGGCCATTCACCCGGAAGCTTACCAGGCGTAACCTCAGCCAACGCCCTAAGCCTGCCCAGTTTTTTTGCTTCAATAACCTGTTTGGTTCTGGAGAAGTAAATGTCAGTGGTTTTGCCCCTCTTAATTTCTTCATCGGTTGCAACATGGAAAAGACGCATGGCATCCTCACTCCTAAACAGTTGCTTAAAAGTTCAATGTTCAATATGAATTTTCGCTTCTAAGATATCAGTGACAGAAGCTGAACGTACCCCACTTCCACCACCGCAGCCACAAAGAAGATGAAGTAAATAACCACAAGGTCTTTCAGAGTCATTTTTCTCTTCAAAGTCTTCTCTATAGTCTCGAATATTCCATACCCCTCGATTATTCCGTTTGGCACAGTAAGAAGAATAACTAAGGGCAAGGTTTCTACGAAGACTTGACCATACACCAACATGCTTGTCCTAAAAACACTTATCAAAAGAATCATGACAGTATAAGCAAACGCAAATATACGGGGATGCTCAAGCACTACATATTCAATTTTCCTTTTAGGCATGAAGTTTAAGACAACCCCAACATAAAACGTCATCCCAAGCAGAATAAGCGAAACCACCAAAACATTATGAATAAAAACAACCAAAACAGCCAAGGGCGGATTCGAAAAAACATCTCCTAGATAATTGAAGAAAGACCTGTTTTCAACGTAGGCAAGGACTAAGCACAAAAGAAAAACTAAACCAAGCACCGCTGTTCTTTTCGCCTCATCCAAGCTTTCACTCTCTCCGAAATTATGCTAGCTCATAAAACCAAGAATAACACTAACCATTCAGAAAGCACGAAGGTGAATCCTAAGATAAGGGCTAGAATGAACAAAACTATTGCAGATATGACTACAGCTATAATCACAGCCAAGATTCCGACAGCAAGGGCTCCAAACCAACCAGTCTCATAGTAATACCTTATCAAAAGCAACCAAACAAACAGCGAAAGAAGTGCACCGATGAGCGATGGGAAAAAGAAGTCGCATACAATGCCCACAGCCGTTCCAAGAAGAGAAATTACAATAGCGTCACTAAACAATGCTCGTCGTTTACCAACAACTATGATACCAGCAATGTAGAAAACGACACTCAAAATGATTAGGGACACGATAAACCTTGTTGCAGCGAAAAGCAGTCGATATTCTTCAGGTATGTGCGGCCCCTTCTCCCCTATGAGACCAAAAAGGAAAGTTACTAAGGTCAGTATTTCCATACATCATCACGATTATGCCCTACCGTATTTACAAAATTTCAATAAAAGGTTTGCGCGCTGTTTCTACGGTCAGATCAATCTAAATGCGAATAAGGCTCTCCTTAATACAGCAACATTTTAAAGGAAGGTTGCGGGAAAATAGGACTTTGAATGGTAAGGGGATCATGAATTTATGAAGGGGCAACGCCCGGCCATAATCGGCGTTGGCAGAACAAAGTTTGGTGAACATTATGAAAGAGGCCCAGAAAAACTGGTGGAAGAAGCTGGACTACAAGCACTGGGTTTGGCCGGCGTAGAGCGAAAAGATTTGGACGCCTGCTACTTTTCAGATTACTTCCTTCAAATCACAAACAAAATTGGAATAGAAGAAGGCTTTCTATCAGAGCTTCTAGAGTTGCATGTTCCCATGGAAAAGGTGAGGTCCTTTAGCTCTGCTCTCCTCAACGCGTGCCACGCAGTTCAATCAGGAAAATATGGAGTAGTTCTTGTGGGTGGAATGGAAAAAATGACCGACCGCTGGGACAAAATCAGAGACGACCTCATGCTTCTAGAAGATCCTTGGAGCTACTATGCCGGATGCACACCAGAGGCAAATCATGAACTTCTGCTCAGCGGGTACGTCAAGAAATACGGAATCTCAGGGGAGCAACTTGAAAAATTCAACGTGGCTTTGGCTCAAATAGCCGTCAAAAATCACTACCATGCAATAGAAAACGAATATGCTCAATACCAAAGAGATATAACCGTAGACAAAGTCTTGAAGGAACGATCCAAAGCCTGCAAATCTCTGGGACTATATGACTTTGCTCCCATTTCTGACGGAGCCTCAGCCCTGATTTTGGCAAGTCCAGAAATTGCCAAGAACTACTCAGACAATCCTATTCAAGTCTTGGGCTCTTCTTCAGCCACCGACTACGTCACCTTTCCGTCACGAGAGGACAGAACCGGGTTTGTGGCAAGCACCATGGCAATGAAAAGCGCCCTTAAAATGACTGATATTGAAGTAGGCGACATCCAAATAGCCGAACTCTACGATCAATCCACGCTGCTGGAAATGATATCCCTAGAAGACCTAGGCTTCTCGAAAAGAGGGAAAGCTTGGCTTGACATTTACAACAGCTGCAAAGAATACCAGGGCTTCTACGAAATTGATGGAAAAAAACTCTTCGTAAACATGAACGGCGGCCTCAAAGCTGATGGAAACCCCTTAGGAGCTACGGGCGGAGCCCAAATTTTTGAAGTCGTCAAGCAACTCAGAGGAGAAGCTGGCAAAAGGCAAGTGAAAGTGGACGGGGACATGCCTAAATTCGGGGTCATCTCAGAATTAGAGGGATTCGGAACAAAAGCCTACGTCCACATTTTAGGGGAGGGACTAACATGAGCAGTGAACCTATCGAAAGGAGAGTCTCCTATATTGGAGATAGACTTAGAGGTAGTCAATGCACCCTTTGCGGAAAAGAATACTTCAGAGGCAAAGACTACTGTGGCAAATGCGGAAGAAAAAGCTTCGGAAAGATGAAGGACATCGACTTCTTTTATGAAAAAGGTAAACTAGAAGTTTGCACCTTTGTTGGTGAACCCACAAACAAATTCACCAAGCTGGGACCCTACGCCTACGGCATTGTTTCATTTCATAACGGAAAAGTAAGGGTTCCAGGCAGACTAACCGATTTTCTTCTGAAGAATGGAGAATTAGATATCTCTTGTTTTGAGGATAAGGAAGTTGTTCCAAGGTTTAGGAGAAGGTACGCCGTAGCGCGAAGCGACGTTGTTCCAACGATTTCCCTAGCCTTCACCTTCGCCGACGACTACTATCCCCATCAGGAATACGAAATACTCAAACCCAAAAAAGAGTATGAAACGCCAGGAATCGTTGGATATGGAGTTTATGTCTCAAAATTCCGGATCAAAGAAGGGATGATGGAAAGGTCTGTACCCTTCATAGATGAGGACGCTGTCACAGCAGCGGTTGAGGCTGGAAAAACAGCCTTGATCCATTCTGGAGTAGACCATTCCCTCATTGGCAAAGTATACGTGGGCTCAGAATCTAACCCCTACGCCGTCAAGCCCATAGCCTCCAAGGTAGCCCAAGTTCTGAAGCTAGGCATGGAGGAAAAAACCGATGGTATTCAGAGTGTGGATGCCATTGACACGGAGTTTGCATGTAAAGCCGCCACAAGCATGTTTAAGGACGCGGCGTCGCTGGTGTATTATCCGCGTGCTCACATACCCTTCACGATGACTGTGGGCACAGACAATTCACAAGCAGCCCCCAGAGACGAACTTGGAGGAGAGCTGGATTTATTCGTGGGTTACGGTGGCTCCGCCTTCATCTTTGGTATGCAAGACGTCATCGCTGAGTTGGAAGGCTGGTACTCCTGCACCTCAGATACCCCGGACTTTTGGAGAAGAGACCGGGAACCCTACCCCAGACACGGCGGCAGATTCACCGGTGAACCTGCCTATTTCAAACATGTTATGAAGGCGTGTAGAAGTCTCATGGAGCAACTGAAACTTCAAGTCAGCGACGTGAATTACTTTATTTCCCATCAGCCAAACATAGGCTTTCCAGTTAGAGTTGCACAGGAACTGGGGTTCAAAGAGGACCAGTATATGCCGGGTCTGCAAGTCGCCAAATTCGGCAACACCTATTCTGGTTCTTCACCCATTGGGTTGGCGGCGGTTCTAGACCGTGCCAAACCAAATGAAAGAATAATTATTGTCAGTTATGGGTCTGGGGCGGGAAGCGACGCCTATTCTCTTTTAACCACCAGCCAAATAAAGGAGAAAAGGCAGCGGCAAAAATTCACCATTAAACATCAAATTGAAAACGAACATCTAGAATACGTTGATTACACCACCTACAGAAGGCTCAAGCACGGACTCTAGATCCAAAAGACTGCCATTGAACACCTGAATTTTCCCTATGAATTTTGGCTTCATAAGACTTTTTCAGTGGAACATCAGCATCAACTTCTGAGAAACATTTGCCCAGTTAACCGTGTGAAACAAATGGGAGGCACAAATAAATGTCTGTAAAAAGAGGTGTAGCCGTATGGATATCCGGTTTCTTAACCTTCTTGGCAGCTTTAAGTCTAATCGCTGTAGTAATCTACTGGACACGCGTGGACGTGGGTCCCAATTCTATCCTTAAGCCTTATCTTGTGGGCGACATAATAAGTAGCCTAATAGGCGACTCACGGGTTGAAACCTACTTTTGGATATCCCTAGTCGCAACATTCATCTTCCTTGGCCTCACCTGCATCATCACATATCGGAAACTGCCACCTGATCCAGAAATTATTAAAATGTTCGTCAAAGTGGGAGGAAACTTAGCAGTTCTCAGAAAGACCCAAGAAGCCACGGCAACCGAACTGGCGGGGAGCATAGAAAACAATAGTAAAACGAGCCGAGAGCTCTTCACGAAAGTTAATACAAACCTTGAAGATGCCAAAAAAGAAACGTTAGCCGTGCTGGAAAAGCAAGAAAAAACGATACAAAAAGTTCATCGGGACGTAGTCTCTACAGTTGAAATAAAGGTCGGCGAAACTAGAGAAGAAATGTTGGGTGCACTGAAAAAACAACAAACAGCAATACGGGAAGTTGGACATTTAAACAAGCAAGGTGCTATAGCCCTAAAGGGGCAAAGGGCGGAGCTAGAAGATATAAAAATTAGACTTGAAAAAATAGAACAGAAACTGATACCGTCGCAGCCAAGGTTGAAAAGTCAAGACAAGCCGGAAGAACTAAAGGGAATCGGACCGCGTTTGGGAGAAGAATTGAGAGCCCTAGGAATAACAAATGTAGGCGAACTCATAACAGCAGACCCTGTCCTCATTGACGAAAAAACGCGTGTGTCACGGGATATGGCAGAGCGCTTGCAAGCAACAGCCCAACTATTGATGGTTCCAAGCATAGATGAAACTGATGTCGAACTACTAATAGAAGCTGGAATAAGCTCTAGAAAGGAACTGGCTGACCAAGACTTGGTTCAACTTAGCAGAAGAATACGCGAGGTCGCCAAAACCTACATTAAAGAGGGAAAAATCTCTAAGGATGAAAATCCAACAATCGAAGAAATATCTTCTTGGATAAGAATGGCAAGATACTAGTTGGCACTCTAAAACAACCGAAGTTCAGAGGAATAGTTAAATATACGGGCTAGAAATACTCAGTCGTTCTAAGATGATAAGAAGACTAGTCCTAGACGTCTTAAAGCCACACAACCCCAGCGTAGTTGAACTTTCTGAGACACTCAGCCGCCTAGACGGCGTAGAAGGGGTAAACATAATCATTTACGAGATAGATCAACAAGTGGAAAACGCAAAGGTCATCATTGCTGGAAGTGACATAGACTTTGAAACCGTCAAGAAGAAACTAGAAGAAATGGGAGCCACCATTCATTCCGTTGACCAAGTTGCGGCCGGCAAAAGAGTTGTGGAGGAAGTGGAAACACCGCAGGATAGATCTGCCAGAATGTGAAGATGGGTTAAAACCCTATGAAATTTCTTGAAAAGGTAAGAAGATACATAAGGATCAGCGAAGTCGCTCCAATAAGTAGAAGATATTTCATAATGAATACCTTTGACGGAGCTACGACCATTTTAGGAATCGTAGTAGGCGCGTATGTAGCTGGAATCACCAATGAATTTTGGGTGATATGGTCTGGCTTGGGAGCGACTCTAGCCATGGGTTTGTCAGGCTTCGCTGGAGCATACATGACCGAGGAAGCTGAGCGTACAAGAAAGCTAAACAGACTGAAAAAGTCGATGCTCACGGAGTTAAAGAATAGCGTGGTGGGTAAGGCGAGTCGTTTCGCCTCTCTCTGGGCTGGAATCATAGATGGTGTGTCTCCAGCTCTTGCTGCTGTGGTCTGTTTGACGCCCTTTTTCCTTTCATCCCTCGGCTTTTTTTCAATTAATTTAGCAACTCAACTCTCCGTGGCAATAGCTTTGTCGATAATGTTTTTGTTAGGCATTTTTCTTGGAAAAATATCAAGCAGAAACATATTCATTCATGGAGTAAAAATGCTATTAGTAGGTTTAACCATCACCTTCGTTTTTCTTCTGCTTAAAATAATCCAATAAACAGTTATTAGGAACCTCAGAAGACTACTCTAGAAACGTAAGCAAAAAGGCATTAACCATTATGGAGAATGTACAAAAGTTGGGTGTTCGCGAAGTATTTGAGGTCCTATATTCTCCAGTTAAGGCTTTCAAAAAAATTATTGAAAAACCAAACTTCAAAGGAGTCCTCTTAATTTTAATACTCGTCATGTCCTTCACCGCAGTTGAACAGTATGTCATCGCCTCAAAACTCTTACTACTAGACCAAACGCCTGACGATGATGACTGGACAGAATCCGTTGACTTTTGGGCCTCCAATGGTTTATTATCAAACGATACGGATTATGAAGTCGGCAATTACAGCGTCAAGTCTTTCGTTTCTAATGGCACAAGTATTTGGATGAATATAAGTAATATAGGACCCCTTGATTGTTCAGAAGACAAGGGTTACAAGGAACTGTTTTTTTGGATACAGTGGACCAATGAAAATGGCGCCTCCATTTCCAACGCAACTCTGCGGTTATTTTCCATCAATAAAAGTTACTTCGAACAAAGTCTAATCAATTCTATATCAGATTCAAGCGCTGAGTGGAGCAATGCAACGCTCAAAATTGGTCCAAACCAAGGTTGGATTCCAACTAATTCCTCAGACTGGGAAAACATAACGGGACTGGAGTTTAGACTGGTTTGGGCAACTCCAGCAAATCTAACCCTGAAAATCGACGATTTGCATTTTCGAAGATATAGTTCTCCCCTTGAGAGAGGCATGTTCATCGGATCGCTTATCCCAATTTTGATGTCCGTAGCCCTTGATTTCTCCATGAATTTGATCTTGTGGGCCGGCCTCCTATTGTTAATCGCAAAAGTTTTTCGCGAAGAAGTAGGCCCATGGGCAGTATTCTTCATTATTATCGGGCACGTATTCATAGTTACCATGGTTTACACGATGGCCAGCGCGGCGCTAATTTCGATGCTTCCTCCATTGAACTTGCCGACGAAAACGTGGCCGCCGGGAACGGAGGCGGAGGTTAAGGCTGTGAGCGTTGTGTTTGAAAAAAGGTGGTATCCCAACTGGCCTTACCGTCTTTATGCAGCGTTGTATTTTATCCCGGGTATACCCATTTATTTCCCCCTTCTAAGGGAAGTATGGACTCTGTTTCTCTGCGCAGTCGCAATACGCCTCCTACGTGGAATCACATGGGGAAGGGCAACAAGCATCTCTGTTGTCGCCTTCATTTTAAGATCTGTCTTGAGAATCTTCTTCGGCTTCTGAAAGAGGTTTTTCGAAGTAAGATAATTTTTAAATAAAGGAGAATGGAGTGTCCTTATCTCATTTAAACCGGTGTTAACGCGGCAGCCTTACTCGAAGCGAAGGGTCTAAAGAAAACCTATCGAATGGGCAAGGTTCTCGTTCCAGCGTTGCAAGGGATAACCTTGATGTCAAAGAGGGAGAGTTTATAGCGGTGTTTGGTCCTTCTGGGAGTGGGAAATCAACTCTCCTTCGCCCTTTAGGCGGTTTGGATAGGCCAGACGAAGGAGAAGTTGCAGTTGACGGCATTAGTTTTTCTAAATTGAACAACAATGCGCCAGCTTAAGTTCGTCTGAGCAAGATAGGCTTCATCTTTCAATTCTTCAAAACATCATCATGTTCTTTCGGTTCAGCTTCTCAGTTTGAGAAATTTAAACGAGATAAGCCACGTATCCCGAGCTACCATTCCCCGTTGCAATCTTATGCTTACCAGTTTTGGCTGTTAAGTTAGATTACATCCACAGTCTTAATAATTTAATTTAAGCATAGTAATGACTTTTGAGAGGAAGATGAATGGGTGCGAAGTCCGTAGGTGAAGAAGTACGGCGCAGATTCCCTCGGCTAACAATGAGTTTGGTAATGGCTGTCATTTCTTGGATAATAAGCATTGTTGTTCCGCCAACAGTTAGCGGCATTATGATTCCAGGCCTTGACATAAACGCTGGCACCCTAGTAGGAATCATAGCGCTGCTTTTCACGGCAATTTTTCTAGTACGAGCTTTGTCAGATGCCTTAGTACTAAGCGACATCGTGACAGACATTATCGTAAAACAGTTAGGCATAAAAGAGGAAAAACCGCCGAAAAGGGCGGCTAGAGACGCCATATACATCATTGTTATCATTCTGGTGGCAACAGCCCTTTACCCCCTCTTGGGAACTCTGGGAAATATTGGAAACACGTTAACAACTGTTACCACGTACGTTGCTCTCGCAATAATTATCGTATTGATTTATGATGTTGGACGAATCCTTTATCGAATGGTTGAACAAAGAGCTGAAACTGTGGCTGATCGTCTCGCCAAAATGGCTGAACGAAGCAAAAAATAGGGAATAATATGAACCCAACTCAGATGATTTTCATTCTCATTTATCTGCTAACAATTCTTATTTCGGTAACCAGAATTGTTCCCATGTCTGTCGCTGCCCTAGTTGGAGCTTTGCTTACCGCTTGGTTTGGACTCCAATATAACGTATTCAGCTATGAACAAGCTTCGGGCTTCATAGACATGAGGCTCATTGGTCTATTGATTGGTGTAATGATTGTGGTGGAGGTGGCTCAGAGGAGCGGTTTGTTTCGTTTTGGCGCCTTGTATGCCATTAGAGCTTCGAAGGGAAACCCAGCTAGGCTTTTTATCTCCATTTGCGTGGTCTCTGCCGCTGTTTCCATGTTTCTCAGCGACACAACCGCGATGTTTATCATGGCTGCTGCTACGGTGACAATAACTAAACTTTTGGATTATGATCCTATACCCTATGTCCTTTCCACCGCAATAATGGTAAATCTCAGTGGCACGAGCACATTGATTGGCTCAGAGGGTAATATGATAATAGGCGTAGGAACAGGGATGAGCTTTACAGACTTCATCAACTATTTGACCATATGCGAGGTTATCCTTTGGGGGCTAACCATTTTCGCGTTGTACATGCTCTTTAAGTCAAGACTTGGAGAGAAAAAAGTTTTACCTAAATATGACCCTTGGGAAAGCGTAGAAAATAAGAAACTCTTCTATCGCTCAACTTTAGTTCTCGTTCTTCTAATAGTGCTTTTTTTAACATTAGAAAACTTGGGAGTTGGACCTGAAGCCGTTGCTCTGGGATGCGCTATCCTTGCCCTGGTTCTCAGCGGCTTAGATCCAACAGAAATTTTCAAAGGGTTGGATTGGGAAACCGTATTTTTCATTGCAGGTTTCATGTTCGTAGTTGGGGGTCTAGAAAGAACAGGAATCCTAAACGACGTATCAACGCAACTGTCTCAACTGGCTGGAGGTAATCCATTGAAGGCCACTATGGCAACTTTGTGGTTAAGTGGACTTGTAAGCATCGTAGTAAGCAATATTGCTGTTGCTTTAACATTTATCCCAATAATCACTGGTGTTTCCAGCTTAAACTCTGCGGCTGTGCGGTCAGCGCTAGTGCTTGGGACAAATCTTGGAGGTGCAACTACTCCCTTAAGTGGCGAGGTCTGTATGATGACTGTAGGCACCCTCAAGCGTGAGGGAGTTTCACTCAGTTTCAGTGAGTTCACAAAAGCTGGTTTGACAACAACAATGATTCAGCTAGGATTCGCCAGTCTTTACCTCATTTTAAGGTTTGGATTAGGAGTGTAAAAAAATTTGGTTAAGAAGTGGGTTGAGAAGTGGCTTAAATCTAGAAAAATAAAAGCAGAATCTGAATATGACGAAGCGAAAAGAGAATTTGAGATGGCGATGGGAAAACCTTCCATTACCATAAAAGTGGAGATTCCAACAGGATTCGAAGATCTTCGCGTTGAATTTCTCAGTTTGGAAAAGGATGAGCGGTTCCTTGAAGAAGTTAAGGATCTCGTCAAAAAACGCCTCGCACCTAAAAGACCCCGCCAATCATAGTTGACAGAAGCTTGCTTCTATTCTTCTTCAATTATGGCCACCGGTCGAGCCCAACCAGCACTTGCTCCTTTAACTTTTATCGGAAAAACAGCTACCTTGAATCCATAAGGTTTCGGAATTTTGTTTAGGTTTGCCAGTTTTTCGATGTGGCAGTATTCTTTTGTTATGCCTGCGAAGTGGGCTGGCCATACAACCCTCCCATCCTTTACCTTGGCGTAGTCATCCGCCATATCAGAAAAGGGACGGTCGAAGCCCCAGCTGTCTATGCCAATTATTTTCACTCCCTTTTCAACCAGCCATAGAGTTGATTCTCTGCCCATTCCGGGATGGTCTGTGAGGTATTGGCTTGTACCCCAGTGCTTGTCTGCTCCCGTCATGATCAAAACAATATCGCCCGGTTTAATGGTGTAGTCGATTTTCTTGAGGGCCTTTTCTAGGTCCTCCACAGTGATGAGTTCTCCCGCCTTTTTGTGCCTCATATCCAAAACGACACCATCACCATAACACCACTCTAGAGGCACTTCATCAATGGTTTTCGCGGCTTTTTCTCCAGAAGTTTTCCCATAATGCCACGGAGCATCTAAGTGAGTGCCAGCATGGGTTGACGCGTGAACAGTTTCCACTGCCCAACCTAAACCCTTCGAAAAGACTAGGTCCTTCCTTTCTACTCCAAAAATTGCCTCCAGGGTTTCTGCCGCTGCCTCATGGCGTGTGTACTCGATTTCCGGAGGTTCAAGCTCGCTAATCGCTTTAGGTTCTATGGGTACGCTTAAATCAATAATTTTCACTTTTTTCCTCATCTTTAACTCATCCTATTCCTTCTTTCCCACTTTGTCTCGGATATAACTTGTTCTCGACTTACTAGCAAAGGTTTTATCTGTGAGCCTAGAAGTCTTCCTTCAATAACCGAGAGGTCTAACCTTGTGTAGATTATGTGAACTTTATGGTGAAGGAAACATTTGGTATAAAAACCCCAAAAACTATGCTCGAAGCCTTTATGGATTGCCAAAAAAAGGTCCATCAAGCGCCGTTGGAAAAATCGAAGAAGTGCGGGGATTAGAACTCATAAAGTCGGTAATAGATACAAAGGATGAAAGCATGGAAAGTTTCAATCAGTCACTCCAAGGGGTGCAAGAAATGTTTATGCAAAACCCTATGGGGCAAGTGCTTCCCCTTCAAGACGTTCTGGAAATTGTAGACCTCGCCTACCCCATAGCAAAGATAGACTGTATCTGTAGAAGATTGCATCGAGCAACTCAAGAAAATCCGAAAACCTACTCCTGTATAGGAATAGGCCCCGGCATGTACAAATGGGAAAGGTGGCCTGAAAGATACAAGGGCGGCGTCGAATTTATGTCGCCACAGGAAGCCAAAGATTTTCTCAAATACTGGAACAAGAGAGGAATGGTACATACCGTCATGGTCTTTGGCGTACCCTACATTGGAGGATTATGTAACTGCGATTACCCTGACTGCATAGCAATTAGGTTCCGCTCAGATTATGGGCTTCAAGGAGCCTTACTTAAGGGTCATCACGTAGCCAAGGTGAACTACGAGGAATGTAATGGATGTGGCACATGTGTTTCCCGTTGTCAGTTTGGCGCCATAAAAATGGAAGTGACCACCAGTAAAGCCAACATTGACATGTTCAAATGTTTTGGTTGTGGTCTTTGTGAAACCGCCTGTACAAGAGGCGCCATAACCCTTGTGGAGAGAAGTGGTTTGTCCGCCCTTAGAGACGTTTGGTGATGATGTTTGTTACCGAAAATTGAAATAGATGAATCTAAATGTTTAACTCCCTTTGCATGCAAGAAATGTCTTCAAGTTTGTCCCCACGCCGTCTTCATTGTGACACCAAAGGAAGTGTTGAGATTTAAAGAAACAGACCCTCGCGAACCAGGCAGTTATAGGTTGCTTGTTGTTTATAGGGATAAGTGCGTACTCTGCAATGACTGCGTTGAAGTTTGTCCCGTAAACGCAATAAAAATAACCCCGCCAGAAGGCCCATGAAAATGAGCGAAGAAATATCCTTCGACATCGACCAACGTATCCTTGACGCAATCTCCCAACAATTTGACGTCAACAAACTAATCGATAACTTCGCAAAAAACATAGCAAACAAGGAGAAGAAAGAAATCGAAGCCATAGCAAAGAAAGTATTTGGAGAGTATGGACAAAAACTTATGGCTAGGACAATAGAACTGGGTGAGAAATATTCCGACAGAACTTACGAAGTTATAAAAGAAGTTGCCAAAAAAACTGGTGTTGGGCCATTCCCTCATGTGTGCCAGAGATTTTTGGAAATTTTTAATATGGGGACTCAACGGCAAGCTTTGATGGTGGTAATCAGCAATGTCTCTCAGCTTACCCACAGGGTTGGTCCTTGCGTATTTTTTGATGCTGTTAAGGAGAAATGTGGAGAAGATGTTGCAAAACTTTTAACCTGTAAGCACATCGATTTGTCGGCTTTGAAAGCCCTGTACGACAACTTCAACCTGCCAGTGGACATTCGTATGGAAGCTTCAATTCCAAGCGAAGGCTATTGCCAGTTCGCAGCATTACGCAAAAAGTGAGAACCTATTCTTCTCTTAAACTACGTAGTAGTCAACTACTTTTTTCATCCGTTTCGGGGGCGATTCCGTTTTGGAAAGCTTCTTTAATACTTCGATAATCTGAGGCTGGACACGCACCATGTCTGTTAAAGTTACTAAGCCGACGAGTTGCCCATCCTCAACCACTGGAAGCTTTTTGATTTTCTTCTTAAACATAAGCCTCACAGCTGCTTCAAGGTCCATATGAGGGGTTACGGTTACAAGGGGCTTAGACATCACTTGGCTAACCTTAGTCCTCACCGGATCCTTGCGCTTAGCCATAACCCTTCTAAGGAGGTCTCTTTCGGTTAAGATTCCAACGGGCTTTTCTTCCTCATCCACTACAATTAGGCATCCTATTTCATTCACGTTCATGAGATCCACCGCTTGCCTAACAGTAGCCTCGGCGTCCACTGTTATTACGTCGCTAACCATGACGTTTTCAATTTTTAGGATCATGATGGGCACAACCAAAACAGTTTTGTTTGAGCATGCTTTTAAATTAAACTCCACCGAACCTTCTGCTTATTCTCAAAACTTAATAATCGTTTGGAATAAGGGAATGAAGTAAAGGTTTATAGGTCTTCCCAAAATATCGCAAATGTTATGAAGTTTCTAGAGTGCAAATAATGAAGTAAGAACGGCCGGAGTGACTATTATTGAAAAAGTTTGACGTGGTTGTTGTTGGCGCTGGAACTGCAGGATGCCTAGCGGCGAAAACTGTTGCCGAAGCAGGCTTTCAAGTATGCATAATAGATCGAAAGAAAGAAGGGGAAATAGGAGACAAGGTCTGTGGAGACGCCATAGGAAACCATCATTTCGACAACTTAGGGCTGGAATATCCTACTGGAGAGGAGGTGGAACGAAGGATAGTTGGAGCTAAGCTTTACTCGCCTGACATGGAAACAGTTTTTGAAGTCAAGGGAGAAGGTCTCCACGGGTTTATTGTTAACCGCCTCCAATTTGGACAAAGACTGCTAAAAAATGCAGTTGACGCCGGGGCAACCCTCCTAGATTCCACTCAAGCAGTGGAACCCTTAATAAAGAATGGGTCCGTTGTTGGAGTCCTAGCGAATAATCCGGAAACAAGAGAGAAAGAAACTCTACAAAGCCAAGTTGTGGTGGACGCAAGTGGTTTTTCGGCAGTTTTGCGGAAAAAGCTCCCTCCCGAAATTGGAGTTGACACGACTCTTGACAAAGAGGATGTTGCGATTTGTTATCGGGAGATTCGTGAATTGGAAGAGCAGGTTGAGGAGCCTGACTATTGCGAACTTTACCTTAGCCAAAAGTGGGCTCCTGGAGGATACACATGGTTTTTCCCAGAAAGTGGAAACAAGGTTAACGTGGGATTAGGAGTAACCATGTTCAACGGATTTCCCAATCCTAAAAATCAGCTTTACAGTAACTTCTTGTCCAGACCCTTGTTTAAGGGATCGTCGATCGTTAAGGCGGGGACATGGTATGATCCAACCAGGAGACCTCCCGACTGTATGACGGGAAACGGCATTGTTACCGCCGGGGATGCCGCCTGGCAAGTAAATCCAATCGATGGAGGTGGAATGGGCCCGTCAATGATGGGCGGATTTACTGCTGGGAAAGCAATTATTGAAGCCATAGAAAGGGAAGATGTGAGCCGAGAGGGATTATGGTCATACAACATTAAGTACATGCAATCATATGGCGCCAACCAGGCATCGCTAGATGTCTTTCGCTTATTTTTCCATGGGATAGGCGATGACGACTTGAACTATGGAATGCGGCACCACTTGGTCACCGAGGAAGATATCCTTAAAGCAACTATGAATGGAGAGATCCATCTAAACATAACCGAAGCAACTCTCCGAGTTTTTAGAGGACTTGGAAAGCTTTCCCTCCTCAAAAACTTGCGTGATGTAGCCAACTTAATGAAAAAGGTTCGTGAGCACTACTGGAACTATCCAACTTCTCCCCAAGGCTTTGAAGAATGGAGGAATAGGGCGCAAGCTTTGATTGGAGAAGCAAGTAAGTGGAGAAGGTCGAAAAGGTAATAAGGGCAAGCCGTAACTAAGGTTAGGCTTGCAGTAGAATGGGAAAGAGGTACGTAGCTCAAGACCTCATTCAAACATTAAGTGAAACTACTAGTCATCAACTCAATCTGAAAGAAACCTTAATTTTGGGGGTTGTTCTGAAGGGACTTCCAGTAGCCTACTCCTTGGCAAGAATGAACTCTGTGGTTGAAAACTTCGTTCCCATAGTGGCTCATCGCCCCCTCTACATGCAACACCACGTAGAATCCTATTTTCCCAGCTTAGAATGGGAAGCCTACTTCCGAGACAGGTTGAACCATTGTGAAAGCCTCCTCATCGTCGACGACGTTGTGAACACGGGCTTCACCAAACAAAAACTGGAAAGCATCGTTTACTCCTTAACCAAAGAAACTGGAACTCCCAGACAATTTGCTGCTTTGATCCTTAATCGGAAAAATCTTGCCAATCAGAGTTTCATTGGTTCAAACGATATTATCGCTTTGCAGGTGAATGCTGTGGAAGTGGAGTGCGACTGGGGCTTGATTACTGTTCCTTTATGGGATTTGCCGGTTAGAGAGGCGCTTCTGCAATGCGAGGAATACTTCGAAAGATTTTGGTTAAGTGAAAAGCGCTTCATCAACATTGCTTATTAGCCCTCTTTTTGTGTTGGTCGCGAACTTGAACGTTTCCGAGTCTTCGTGGTCTAAATGCCAATTTTCGACAAAAATTACCCATTTTTGAGGGCCGGGTGTATTGATTGCGATGCCATTTATTGGCATAAGCATATTAAATATGTCATTTTATGTCTTCAATATGTAAAGATTTATATGCGCCTAAATAGACTCCTAATTGTTGGATATGTCTAATTGGAGACATATTGTAGACGTGTAGGACATAAAAACGGTAAAAAGAGGGTACAAAAAATGTTGGATTTACTGGTCTGGGCCTTATGGTTTATCTTCGGAGCATACAGCTTTTGGTTATTCTCCAAAGCAAAAACGTTTCAACCTTTAACCCTAGACAACCTCGCCTTAACTTGGAAACTACACAAACAAGAGACAGGATGCACCGCATCACGCATCCACAGCCTCCTCACAAAGAAAGACGAAGTTGTTGGATTCAAGTGCGATTGCGGCTACGAGTTCCTACAAAAACGTTTGATCACTCAGAAACTCCACATCTATGCACAAGCCAGCATAGTGCCCTTGAAATCCTCCAAAGTTGCGGATTCGCTACAGAATCTAGGAATCCCCTGCTCGTACATCAAAGAAATCTAGCTACTTTGAACGTAAAGAGAGTGTTCGCGATTGGAACTTCTCTAGCAGTTAAAGAGGAAGATTGCAACGAAGTCGAGACAGTTCTATTGGAAACGATAGATGAGAGTCTAAACCAATTTCTAAGCAAGACGGGCACAGAACAGTTCAATTTCATAATTGTAAATATTACGCACAAACTGCAGGCAAACCACTTTACGGAGAAATTACAGAGTGGAAAATAGGTTAACCCGAATAATTCGTAGATTATTCTTTAATAGGCGTGCCTTTAGCCCTGTTATTTCAAATACTTTATTGGCTGGTGCCGTGATAGCATTAGGCTTTGCAGTGCTTTCTTGGACATACACTAGGTCGTCAGTGTTTAACCTCGAATACGCTGATGTTGTGGAGGCAAACTTAGACAAGATAAAGGAAAAACTAGTTTTCGAATACCTTTTTTACAATACAAGCGAGAACACATTAACCGTTTACTTAATGAATTGCGGAAAAAGCAACAATGTAAGTTTAACTAACGCGTATCTAAGCAACAGTTCATGGTTCCAATCATTTTCTGACATAGAGCTAATGTTTTTAAATGGCACCTTAACGCAGAGCTTAGATATTGGTGAGGAAGGATACTTCAAACTATCCGTTAACCTTGTGGCTAACACAGGCTATTCTATTCGCATCGTAACTGAAAGGGGTAGACTCTTTGAAACACCTTTTATTGCCTAACAAGAGATTATGGAAAAACTCGAAAGGAATTTCGAGCATTATTGCGACCATCTTTCTAGTTATGATAGTTCTTTTCTTTTACACTAACGTTTTCATGTTCATCATAGTCCAAAACGCTTCATTTCAGGAGGGCGTAAGCGAAGTCAACCAAGAGGACGTAGACCGCATTAATGAAAAAATAACTGTTTCAAACGTAAACTACAGTGTGGTAGGAAATCAAGTTTATGTGGAGGCGCAGGTTACAAACGATGGTCCTGTTTCAGTTCAAATAATTACGCTTTGGGTTGTGGATAAAACCGCTCAAAAATATGGCTGTAACGATACACTAAACATCAACTTGAAAACTGGAGATACACTTGTTTTTACGGGATCAGATGCACTAAAAGTCACAATGGAAGGTTCAAACTCTTCCAACGTATTCACACCTTGGTTTGTAACCGAACGAGGAAATTTTGTACCACTCGAACAGGAACAAGGAATAATAGTTGCCCAATTAGCTCAAGGAATAGGCTCTCTGGCGTTAGACCTCTACAACTTCCGATACTTCACCTATGTGTCCGACCAAAAGTTGGGAAGCTATCCAACTGGCAATATCGGTTTTAATGTTCCGAAAAACACTTACGTAGCCTTTGGATGCCACTTAACCAACCTAGACCCGTCGAAGCAAACAATTACCATTGACTCACATTCGCTTTTTTGGCAACCGGGACGATCAGGGGTTTCAGAAGGAGCTTGGTTCATAGTAAATGTTAATGTTGATGGTACTATAAGCGGAACATATTCACCAATATCTCTGGGATATGGCGAGACAAAAATGATTGTTTTCGCGTCCCAAAACGATTTAGGCCTAGGGTCATTTGGTAGGTTGAGAACGCCGAACGCTTTAACCACAGTTGCAACATTTCTTTTGTTGCACGGAACTCTGGGATCCGCTGCCTATGCCCAGAATATACCTTTTGTTTCGCTCTTCTATTATTAGTATCATTTCTCCGGAATTGGCGAAAAGGTAGTAACTTATTAGCAAAGGAAATAGTAGTGATAAGTTGAGTTGCATAATGTATGCGCGTTGCAGCTTTGGTTACTGGCGGAAAAGATTCCGCTCTAGCTCTCTACCGAGCTTTAAAACTGGGCTACGAAGTAAAATTTCTAGTCACCATGCTTCCCCAGAGAGAAGACAGCTGGATGTTCCATTTCCCCAACATTCATTTAACGGACCTCTTCGCCAAGGCTGTTGAAATTCCCTTAGTGAAGGCTGAGACTGCTGGAATAAAGGAAACAGAACTTAGAGACCTTAAGAATTTGCTTGCGACCCTTGACATAGAGGGAGTTGTGTCAGGAGCAATATCGTCACGGTATCAGAAGGAACGAATTGACAGGGCATGCCGGGAATTAAACCGGAAGTCTATTACCCCCCTCTGGCAAGAAGATTCTATGCAGCTGATGAAAGAAATCGTCAACCTAAACTTTGACGTTATCATTGTTGGCGTGTACGCTTACGGCTTCGATCAGAGCTGGCTTGGAAGAAAAATCAACTCAAAAACTCTGAAGGACCTCGTCGAATTAAAAGACAAACATCAAATATCGCTAGTGGGTGAGGGCGGCGAATACGAAACCCTAGTTCTTGACGCACCGTTCTTTAAGAAAAGAATTCAGATACTCCAAACAGAGAAAATTTGGGAAAATCACAGCGGATATTTACTCGTGAAAAAAGCCAAACTCGCAGATAAAGCTAAAAAGGTTTATTAATTGTTTTGTGGCTCATAGCTACAAGCTGTTTGGAGAAGTAGGTTCCGCAGGGATGTAACCTTAAGGTTGAACCAACAGTAGGAGGAACATTAGAAAAATGGCTTACAAATACATCGCAGAGGCTTGGAAAAAACCAGAGGAATCTTTTGTAAAGGAATTGATGCGGCAAAGAGCCATAGAATGGCGCAAACAACCAACAGTCTCAAGAATCGAAAGTCCCACGCGTCTGGACCGAGCAAGAAACTTGGGATACAAAGCCAAGCAAGGATTTGTTATAGCTCGAGTTCGCGTCAGACGTGCAGGCATGAGAAAGACTAGACCTAAGGCTGGTCGCAGACCCAAACGAATGGGTGTCACTAAATATAAACCAGCTAAAAGCATGAGGTTAATCGCCGAAGAGAGAGCGGCGAAAAAGTTTCCAAACCTGGAGATTTTGAACTCTTACTGGGTTTGGGAGGATGGCCGCTTTAAATGGTTTGAGGTTATTATGGTGGATCCAAGCCATCCAGCTATCAAATCAGACAAGAACATTAACTGGATCTGTGAAGACGTTCATCACGGCCGGGTTTTCCGTGGTTTGACCGCCGCGGGTAAGGAGGTTCGTGGTCTTCATCACAAAGGACGTGGTGCCGAGAAAGTTCGACCGAGTCGTAGGGCAGTTCGTAGACGAAAGGAGAGAAAAACATAGAGAACTCGGCGGCTCAGAAGATTATGGGATGTAAACTAGTGAAGCTATAACGCAACCATAGTTGTCCATGGGCACCCTCAAAACTTCCATTCGATAATTCACCTTGTCAATTTCTATCTCCCTTATCTTCGCCATCTCTTTGATTTTCCACTCAAGAGTTTCTCTTAATGCCTTGAGGTCCATGTACCCATGAGCTTCAGCAACGAGTCCATATTTCTTGTTCTCTTCCCAGGCCCACGCGATCCCTGCGCCAATGGTTGTTCCTTCGTCTCCGTCCATTCTGGCTAGTACTGCGTGGGTTATTGCGCCTGCGGTTATTTTTTTCCATTTTCTTTCCTTGCATCCTAGCGGCAGTATGGAGCTGACTGAGACAAGGTTGCATTGGGCGATTCCAGCGTTTTTGAGGGCTAGGTCGAAGGCATTAAGTTCGGAAACAGGACTTGTCGCTTTTCCGCTTGTTACAAAGAATTCTTTCGGGATCATCTCTGTGTTTTATGCCTCTTCTGTTTATGTATTGCAATAGCGTTAACAGGTGGATTATTAATCTTGTGGTTAGTCATCCTTTGAAAGCATGTTACACGTACCGCATGTACTTAATGCGAAAACCTTTTAAATAAGGGCTATTTGTTAAACTTATTACAGAGGCATTGGTATTCCGTGGCTGCACTGAAACGCCTCACGAAGAACACGATGATTCTCTACCAACAATTAGGGCATTTTGACGAGCATTTGGCAAGTTTCTATTCTCTAGCCTTCGGCGAACCATACATCTACAAAGACACGTATCTACTGTACTATGATCGTTTCAGCAAAATACTATACCTAAGCCTCTTTGAACTTAACGGATGCGAAGACAAACTTCAATGTATCGAAACTGCTGCGAAACTATTTGAACCAGTAGAAATAGTAACAACTTCACCAGAAAAGTTGCAGCCAGACATCAAAGATTTTCATTGCACAAACATGGATTTCGACAGAGATTACCAAATCTATCTTCCAAAGTTTGATGAAAACTTGAAAGGGAACGCATATAAAGACTTGAGGTATCGAGTCCACAATGCCATAAAAAGAGGATACACTCTGGAAATTGGAAGGAAAATGACTCCGGCTCATTGTCACCTTGTGGCTTGCCATGAAATGGAAAAGAAATGTGATTTGTGTGACATCCAACTATACCTAGGGCTAAGAGATTACCTAGAACATTTCACGTCTCCTCTACTATTCAATGTGTTTTCGAATAAAATGTTGATAGGATTTGATGTAGTCGACTTTCTGAATAATACTACAATGACTATCCCATTGGGCTTCTACTTAGACTATCCGTCGCTAGCAGACTTCATTCTGTTCAAAGAAATCGTTTTCGCCAAGGAAAAGGGCTACACATGGCTTGATTTGGGATGGGCATGCAACTCTGGAGTAGAATCCTTTAAAAAGAAATGGATGGCTGAGCCTAAATTCGAAATTTGGATGCAGGAATACATAAAGAACGGAGTTAAAGACAGAGATATGATAACTCAAAAAGGCGTGAATGCGGAAAGACAAGTTACCCATGATGGAATTCGTCCTCTCAGTGGCGATAGAGGGCTTAATTGAGCTTACTGAGCGGAATCCTATTGATTACGGAATGTATTCTGTTCCAAGCAACATTTTGACTAATACAAGAAACAGTATGGGCTTATCTAACTTATTTACGCCAAGGAATTAGGCACTATATTAAGATGGAAGAGCTTGAAACTTTCAAAATAGGAGAAGATTCATTAAGCCCAGAAATTTTGGAAAAATTAACTAAACACGCCTATATGCGGAGTTAAATATTTAGCCATGACAAAATAAATGTGAAATGGTTGTGGCGTGTTTTGTCTCAGATACCCGTAGCCTACGTTGACATTAGATTCTTCGCCCACGCAACCGAGGATGTGGATAAAGTTATTGAGGCAGTGCGTCATGTTCTTCCAAGCGACTATATGGAAGATGTGGTGTTTAACAAGAGCAACTTGCGGGGGCATTATGGCAACCTCATAACCCTTTTTGAAGCCAAAATTAAGAACAAAGAAATAATCAGGGCTTTGATTGCAAACCTTTCCTCCCATCTCAGCGAGTTGGATAAGGAGACGTTAAGTGGAGAAATCCATCTCCACCTAGAAAAGGGAAGCCTTTACATCAGATTAGACAAACAAGCCGCCCTACAAGGCAAACTCAAGCTTTGCACATCCGATCCTATTCATATACGCATACGGTTCAGGAAAACGAAAATTGAAGATATCGTTAAGACTTGTCGAGAACTCGGGATGTTAACATGAGAAAGTTTGTCGATTTACATCTTCGTGCGCCAATCAAAGACCTTGATCAGGTGGAAAGGATGGTTAAAAAATCCTCTGAACTGGGATACCGCCTAGTTGGCATCCCTCTTCCACCTAACATCACGGGAGGTCAAATCGACCAGTTGCAACACATTTGCAATGACGCCAAGATAGACCTCGTCACAAGGGTGAACTTCTCTCCAAAAACACCCCATGAACTTCTCCATGATTTGCGTCGTTTTAGGCGGAAGTTCGAGGTTATATCCGTAACGTGCACCTCGAAGGGTGTTGCCAGGCAAGCAGCCAAAGATCGGAGGGTTGATGTCCTCCATTTTCTCGCCGTTGACTTGCGTAAAAGATTTTTTGATGATGCAGAGGCGGAACTTGCTTCGAAATCCTTGTCTTCCCTTGAGATAGAAATGTCTTCTCTTCTCTCTTTGACAGGTATTTCAAGAATCCATCTTCTTTCTCGTCTGAGAAGGGAGGTGGCAATCGCCGAAAAGTTTAGGGTGCCGGTCACCATTTCCAGCGGAGCAACAAACGAATATCTCATAAGAGGACCCCGCGATTACGCTGCCCTTACAGTCCTCTTCGATATGCCTATGTCCTCTGCTTTGCGCGCCCTTTCAGAAATCCCTCTTGCTATGGTTGAGCGGAACAGGGAAAAGCTGAGTCCGGACTATATAGCTCCCGGCATAAGAGTCATAGGAAGGAAAAACGATGTCTAGACGAGTGAAAAGGCGTTATTTGGCTCTTAAAGTTGTAAGCGAGCAACTTGTCAACGATAGAGATGTCATGGACGCTGTTTGGGATGCTGTCCTCAAACTCTTCGGAGAATATGGTGCCAGCCAAGCCAACCTTAGCCTCATGGAGTATGATCCACAAAGAAATTTCGCAGTCGTTCGTTGTTCTCACACAGCCCTTGAAAGGGTTAGAGCCTCCATCGCTTCTATAACAGAAATTGATGGAAAACCCGCGGTTATTCATGTTAAAGGGGTTTCTGGAACTTTGAGGGCACTTCGCAAAAAGCTTCAGGGGGAATAGATGTGACTGTGGAAAAAGAAGTTTTAGACTGGCTTTGCGAAGAGGATAACCCATCCGTGAGATATTTCACCCTCAAGAATTTGCTTGGCAAAGGAGAGCAAGATGCAGAAGTTGTAGAGGCGAGAAGACAGATCATGCTGAGGGGCGCGGTACCTAAAATTCTATCTAAGTTAAATGAAGACGGCCACTACGTAGATGAGAAGGTTATAAGGAAATACGGAAAGGTCATGGCTGATTTTGGTTATTTGCCAAAGTATAAGGCAACCATCTGGCAACTCATCCTTTTTGCAGAACTTGGCGCCGATGATAAGGACAGTCGGGTGTGCAAAACCTGCGAATACGTGTTAAACCGCTGCTACACAGAAAAAGGTCTTTTCACTATGATGGGAGCGGATTACTTGACACCCTGTTTCCAAGGAAACATGGTTTACGCCCTCTCAAAACTCGGTTATGCAAAAGATGAAAGGGTGAGAAAAGCCCTACACGTTTTGGTCAGATACCAAAGATTTGATGATGGAAACTTCAAAACTCCAAAGGATTGGCCCTATTTTGGGAGGAGGGACCACTGCAGTAGCGCCCATTCTTGTTATGCTGGATGCAGCAAAGGCTTGAAGGCTATTTCAACACTGCCCAAGGATGAGTGGGATGATGAGGTTAGAGATTTTGTGAAAAGGGGAAGCGAGTACTTTTTGATTCATCATGTTTATAAGTCGAGCCACAACCCCTCAAAACTTCTGCAGTCCAATATAGACCTCATCAAATTCCCCAACTTCGCCTATTCCGACTTCTTGGAAATCTTAAACATCCTTTTAGACCTTGGAATCAAAGATGTAAGGATGAACGATGCCGTAGAACTGCTGAAATCGAAACGGAAGGAAACTGGACGTTGGTTCCTAGAAAAAGATGTTTCAGGTATGCACACGAAGATAGAAACGAAGGGCAAGGAAAGCAAGTGGGCCACGTATAGGGCGCTGAATGCACTTAGAAAGTGGAAGGAACTGTAAAAAAAGAAAATAGTTGGCATTTTCGCGTCCGTTTCGTTGTGGGAATATTTCGTTTTGCGAAATAAGCCTATTTAGCGTTGGTGTTTCGTTTATAATCAACGGTTGAGGTTGAGGCAATGAGATCTGAGATTATTGAGCTTAACAAAATTTTGTGTAGAGATTGTAACGAAAAAGAATACGAAAGATGCAGAGAATGCCGAGTATATAAGTTAATCAACTCATTAGTTTCCTAGCCACCATACAGATTCTATCAGAATTCACTGTGCATCAAGGCATTTTATAGATTGTTTAGGTTCTTTCCGTAAATATTCAAATATGCGGGGCGCTGTAACTCTTATGGGGGATGATGTAGCCGTCCCAGACCGACCTTACAGGGTATGAAGATCTTATGGCGACAGACCCCATTCAAGGTCAAATTTGAGTTTCCACATAGTAAGGGATTGCAGGCTTGAGCCCTTTTCTCCTTCTTCTAAAAATCAAGACTAAAACCATTCCAGCAACAAAGCCTCCAATATGCGCCCAGTAGGCTACGCCGCCACCCATATCGAGCCACGTGTAAAGCAGTTGCAATAGAAACCAGAAGCCGAGAAAGAGGACTGCAGGTATGCTTACAACGGCTATATAGTATGCTAAGACCAGCGTTCGAATTCGGGCTCTCGGATACATCACAATGTAGGCTCCCATTACGCCGGAGATGGCTCCAGAAGCGCCGAGGGTGGGAATAGTGAGTTCCGTCGGTGTTAAGCTTAAGATATGTACAAAATCCGCTGCAAGACCGCAGATAAGATAAAACAGGAGATAGCGGAAGTGACCAAAAGCGTCCTCTACATTATCTCCGAAAATGTAGAGGAAAAGCATGTTTCCGCCAATGTGGAAAATGTCGGCGTGAAGGAACATGGAAGTGAAAAGAGTGTGTAAATTTTTCATTTGAAGTATGTCAGCTGGAACCATGGTAAAATTATCGTAGAGGGATTCTACAAACAGACTTACCGTTGCATCTTCGGGAAAAAATGTATAATACAAGAGTGGAATGAAAACTATTATGTTTACTAGTATGAGAATCCGCGTTATGTGAGGTGTTGTTTGGGAACGATTCTCGTCCCGAATAGGAATCAACGCTGTTTCACCAAGCTTCAGAAGATAGGTAATTTAGATTTGATGTTATATAATTGATAGCGTTGGTTCAAAAGGTTTTGCGGATAGACCGAGGAACTTTTCCATGGCTATTATAAACGGGAAAGATTCTATTCAAGATTAGACTTAGCTAAAGTTCCTTCTTTTTCTTACGCGTTCCATCAGAATCCGTTGACAATGCCTTGTCTATTTTTCTGTTAACCAAGAAAAACACCATCCAAGTAATGAACCCGTACAATAACCCGTTAACAACAGCCTCTACGTAAGAGGTGTATCCTGAAACCGGAATCCTCAACCACGTAGAAATCATGTTTCCAGGAAACATGGGAACAGGAACTGCTATGGACGCGCAAGTGAATAGAAGAAAAAAAGCAACAAAAATCGCCGTTGCCCTCAATTTCCTATTAACCTCTACGGCTCCCTCTTGACAAAACACTGCAAAAGCTTAGGGCATGTTAGGCAATTATCGGGAATAGCCGCTTCCTTTGAAAGAGTACTCAAATATCCAAAATGATATCCACATTCCATGGGAGGTTTCTCCACACAGTTCCTGGAGGTTTCAACAGAAATCGTGTCAAGTTTTGGATCCTTCGCCACAACATCAACTTTAGTTAGGCAGTGGGGACAAGCATAATAGGTTTCCCGAGGCGTCTTCGAAAAATCGGTTAGCACAACGGGTTTCTCAAAGTCTCTCTTACATTCATTGTAGGGACATACAAGGTGATCAGGCGCCATAGTTCTCCCTAATCCATATATGGAATCTTAATAGTTAATAAACTTTTCCGTATCTTTGCACAACACAAATACACCAAAACAAGCGCAAAACAGACCTAAAAATGCAAAAGATTGCAGAAAAACCCTTTAAAGATGTAACAGAACGCCTACAAGTTACAAAAATGGAAATAAGAGTGGCAAGCAACTCTATTAACGACGGAAACGTCGCGGGCCGCAGATTTTAGCGTCAGTTGTGCGTGTTACACACTGTTTTTTTTAAATCTTCTAGCTGGGTAACAGCATTGGAGACTAAACTTTATGTCAAGTGCCGACGAAGAGGCTACTTATTACGAAGAAGAGAGAGAAGAGACTCAACTTCTGAACGCTGAAGAAGTCACCCTAATAGCAACCAACTTTTTAAGAAGACTAGGAAACAAGAGCGGCCTCAAACCAATTAAAGCTTCTCTGCAAGAAGAAAGATACATTGTGGAGGTTGGGTTAAAAAATAAAATTGCGACAGTGCAGATCGATGCGACTAACGAGGAAATCAAGGAATACGAGATCAAGGACATAGCGAAAGAAACTTCATCCTCTTTCCCGCTTACACGAAAAAACATACTTTTAATATGTGGAATTGCAGCCATATCGATTTTTGTCTCTGGCCTCTTGGGAATTCAATCATTTTTACCCAGCCTACTTTAACATAGCTTTCTCCCCTAGAAATCTTTATTTCCGATACGTTTTTGTGCAACATAAAATCCATTAAACTCCGCTGACTAAACATTTGTTCTGGATGAAAAATATGCTTGTTACAAATAAGGAAATCCTATCTGCTGCTATGGCTAAAGGCTACGCCGTTGGCGCTTTCAACATCAACAACCTAGAAACTTTATTAGCTATTATTGAGGCCTCTGCAGATGAGAGGTCACCCTTAATCGTTGCAGTAACTCCCAGCGCCATCAAATATGCTGGTTTAGAATACTTAATCACCATGGTTAAAACCGCAGAGAAAAGGGCTCCAGTACCCATGGCTCTGCATCTAGACCATGGAACAGACGTAGAAACAGTTTCAAAATGCACTGATGCTGGTTTTACTTCCGTCATGATCGACGGTTCTCACCTGAATTTTGAAGAAAACATTTCCTTGACAAAGCGTGTGGCGGATTTAGCTCATTCAAAAGGTGTGTCGGTTGAGGGAGAACTTGGAAGGCTCGCTGGCGTAGAGGAGTCAACTGTTGAAGAAAAGGAAGCCATATTAACCGACCCCAATGCAGCCAAAGAGTTTGTTGAACGAACCGACGTGGACGCCCTCGCCGTTGCGATCGGCACATCCCACGGAGCCTACAAATTTAAGGCAGAGCCAAAACTTGACTTTGAAAGGCTAAAGGCTATTAGAAAGAGGGTAAAAATTCCGCTGGTTTTGCATGGGGCATCTGGAGTTCCGTCATGGATAATTGAAAAAGCCACGAAGTATGGAGCAGAATTAGGGGGAGCCAAAGGAATTCCAGACGAACACATCAAAAAAGCCATATCTCTGGGAATATCAAAAATAAACATTGACACCGACCTAAGACTGGCTTTCACAAGCGCAGTCCGCGAAATCTTGGTCACTTCGCCAAAGGAATTTGATCCAAGAAAGATTCTGGGCCCGGCGAAAGAAGCCATGAAAAAGGTTGCCAAGGGCAAAATGCGCCTATTTGGAAGCTCATTTAAAGCTCCTTAAAGGGAAAGAATATGAAAGTTGGAATCTTAAGCGGAGGCGGAGACGCCCCGGGAATCAATGCGGTCATTAGAGCAGTTGTGAAAAAGGGAACTCGGAACTACGACTATGAAATTGTTGGAATTAGGGATGGGTGGCGAGGATTAATTGAAGGCGAATTCATCCCCCTTAATTTAGAAACAACTTCCGGAATGCTCCCCCGCGGAGGATCCATTCTCGGAACTTCAAGAACTAACCCCTTCAAAAATGAAGGCAGAGCACAGAAAATTCTGAAAAATGTCAAAGAGAACAGCCTTGGCGCTATAGTTGCCATTGGAGGAGAGGATACTTTAGAGGTGGCTTACAAGCTTTATGAAATGGGGCTTCCATGCGTCGGAGTTCCCAAAACTATTGACAATGATCTTGTTGGCACCGATTATACTTTCGGCTTTAACACGGCAGTTAATATAGCCACCGAAGCACTCGACAGACTTCATACCACGGCGGAGACACACCAGAGAGTCATCATCCTTGAAGTAATGGGCAGATATACCGGATGGATCGCATTAGAGGCTGGAATTGCTGGAGGAGCAGACGTTATCTTAATTCCGGAAAAACCCTTTGACATCGACGAAGTTTGTGGTTACATTAAGCAAAGGCAGGATCGGGGTAGAAACTTTAGCCTCATCGTTGTTGCTGAGGGAGCGAAACCCAAAGGAGGCAAAGAAATCGTTTACAGCACCGGCGTAGACGAGTTTGGACACGCTAGGCTTGGCGGGGTAGGCTATTATCTTGGAAAGGAAATTGAAAAATGTATGGACCTCGAAACGAGGGTTGTGGTTCTTGGGCACCTTCAACGCGGTGGTTCTCCAACTGCCTTTGATAGAATTCTGGCAACAAGATATGGAATCGCCGCCATAGACCTTGTTCACAAAGGACAGTTTGGACGTATGGTGGCTCTTCAGGGAAACGAAATTGTTTCTGTTCCACTAAAGGATGTTGTTGGTAAGCGAAAGACCGTTAATTCGAGGCTTTATGAAATAGCAAGGGTGTTTTTCGGTTAACAGTTTAGGAAGAGTTTAAACCAATTCTCTTTTCTTTTTGTACATGCGGAGCGCGGACGTTATTCTCTTCTTTGCGAGTTCGCTTGTAGTCCTGGATCATTTTCGCGTGTTCAAATGCAAGTTTTTCTGGGATATCCTTGAGGTCAACTAACCTAATCTCTTCGATTTCTTTTTCTTGTTTCTTAATCTTTCCGCTGACGGGTTTTACTAGAAAACAGGCGGGATAGTAGTCATATTCTATTCCATCTTGGACTCCACTTTCATGATATTCACCAATCTTTCTCACTATCTTAACATCTAATCCTGTTTCTTCTTTTAATTCCCGCACGACAGCCTGTTCAACGGTTTCTCCAGAATCAACTTTTCCACCTGGCAAAGCCCAGTATCCTTTAAAAACCACGGTCGCTCTCTTGACCAACAAAATCTTGTTGTTAGGAAATTCTATTATGGCTGCTACTGTTCTGCCGCCAAACTTCATGTACATGCATCCCCTTTTATTACGTATGTAATACGCTCTTCATTTTTCATATTTTCTGAAGAAGTGTTTACGCGCACAAACGCGCTTTGCTTTCGTTCTTTTAGGAAACTTACGTGATAAAAAAGAGGTTGTCTAGGTCAAAAGAAAAGAAAAAATGGGAAAGGAGATGCGTTAGCTTGTTAGTTGCTGTTCTTCAGTTTGGAGTTCAGGTGGAGCTGGTGGTTCTTCAGGCTTCCTTCGCCGTTTTAACACTAGAATCCCTGTAACTACGGCAGCAATGGCGGCGATTATTAAAATAGGTCCCAGATATGGATGAAGAGGGGCTGTTGATGTGGTGAGGTAGATCGTAAAGGTTGGGTCATGCTCAACTCTGTAGCCGCTGTAGGTCGAGTAGCCGATCAGATAGAAGTAGTTTGCACGGCTCATGTTGGTTATGGTTTCTTTTGCTCTTTCGTATAGTTGTGGGTGCATGTAGACAACGATTAATGGAAGGAATTTCATTAGGCCGATGTGGTAAGCGAAGAGGCCGACATTGCCTGCGAAGCCTGCTACTTTAGCGGTTCTGGCAGTTGCGTTGTAGGTTGTATAGTTTGTTTCAGTTGGGTCGGCTGTGTAGTTGTAGAGTTTGTAGGTTTTTTTGGTGCCGAAGTTAGCGTCGCATATTTTTTCGCCGTCGTCGGCATAGGTGACTATTGAAGTGTCGGTTATCGGGGTTTCAGTGTCTGTGACGTTTTGACCACTGGCTGTTTCGCTATAGGTTTCGCGGTCAGCTAGGATTGTGGTCTGGAAGTTTACAATGCTCATTTTGATTTGGTTGTTTTGGATGAAGTCGTAGATTGTGTCATTACTTATTTTGGCGCCTAGGAAGTATGTTCCGGTGCTGTTGTAGTGTACCCAGAGTAGGGGTAGCCATTTGAGTAGGAGGTGTCGCATTCTTCCGATTATGTGGTTTTCGGTTAGGGTTGCGGTGTGGGTGGTGGGGTTGATTGTTAGGTTGTATGTGAAGGTTAGTTCATCGTAGACTGTTATGGCTATTGGCCCGCTGTTATCGAAGTGCGGATCAACTGGATCGATCCATGTTCTCCACCAGAAAGCTGTTAGGTTCGTGTATTTCATGCCCCATGACCATGTTAATTTGTCATCTGAGTGTGTCAATGGGAACAGCTCAGTTTTGCTGTTCAGTGCTGGTAAGGTCGCGTTTAGGGCGCTGAGGTCGAAGCCGAAGGTGAAGGATGCCCAAAGCGTGTCGTTGATGTCCGGGGAATCTGGGTAAATTGAGTCTGAGGTTTCGTTGAAGGCCAAGAGCATGAGAAACGTGGAGGCTAATAGGACATCGCGCGTGCGGTTGTTAGTTTTGTAGTGCATGATGAAGGATTGCATGGGTATTCTGAACGACGCTGCCCCTCCAAACGTTATGTTGTCTAGTCCAGCATAGAGCATGTGTAAGCCTCTAGTGTTCACATAGGTCATATACAGGTAGGCACGCCAGCTGCTTGGAGGCACCGTCATTCCATGAAGAAGTGCATAGGCTCTAACATAATCGAAAAAGTCGATGGTTTTCGCCCAACTTTCTTCCTTGAAGTCTGAAGCAACCAAAGTGTCCGTTGCAAAGGCTGGTAATATTACGCTAGCTAAGGTGATGCAAACAAGCAAGATTCCAAGCAAACTCTTAGTTTTCATGATAAATCATCTTTTATGTTTATAGAGGAGCGAAGTTTGAACGCCTATTAGAGAATTATGAATTCCAAATCAGAATTCACGATAGGAGCGAAACGACAAACTGCAAGTTGCCGATTGTCTTGTTATGCCCTACCATAGATTAAAGGCACAGCCATATTAGGATGTTGAAAAGGGGGAGGGGGGATTAACAAAAGCGCCATAAGCTGATCCTCATGGAACTTCTCTATTTGGATCCTAATAACAGCGATATGTTAAAAACAGTATTTTTTTCAAAAAATGCTTAACCTGTTCCATGTCGGACTGAGAAGTTGTTCTGTCAGCGGGGCTTAGGACGCATGTGTCGATTAAATAGTTAAACGCAATACGTTTAACGGTAGTTAAGCGAAATGGCCATGACGAATGTGAGGCGGGTTTCACATGAAAGTTAAATGGAAGATACGGCATCACATTGAGCCAGGGGATATAGGCTATCTCACTTATCTTCATGGGGTTTTATATGCAAAAGAGTATGGCTACGACCAAACCTTCGAAGCCTATGTAGCGGGTGGGCTTGCTGAATTCGTTCAATCCTTCAGTCCTGATAAAGATCGAATTTGGCTGGCAGAGACAAAGGGTCGAATTATTGGTTCCATCGCCATTGTCGGGCATTCAAAAGCAGATGCTCAACTTCGCTGGTTCCTCGTTCATCCTGACTATCGAGGGCTTGGTATTGGAAAAGAGCTCTTAAAGGAAGCGCTTCAGTTCTGCAAGGAGTGCAGGTATAAAACCATATTTCTCTGGACCACAAGCGAACTAATTGAAGCTGGTCATCTTTACACGTGCTTTGGTTTCGGTAAAACTGAGGAGAAAACGCACAAAATTTGGGGAAAGAAGGTCACAGAAGAAAGGTATGATCTGTATCTATAAAACGATTTGTAAAACTGTAACTTCTTCGTTTATTGAAACCAATTCTTTGATTTTTCTGTTTAAGGGCATTGAAGTGGGTGTGAAGTTTTATATGCTTTGGAATCACAGATGCTTAAAACAATATTTTGGGGAGGTGAGATTTTGGAAGATTGGAAGATAAAGATTGCAGTGTTGTGGCTCTTTGATGCAGTGGCTTTGTTGGCTTACTTCATGTTGGGGATTTTCGAGCCAGATGTACTACAGCAATTTCTAGATACGGGAGAAATAGGAGGCATGAAAGTAGGACCTGAACTGTTGCTACTATTCGCAATCATATTGTTGGTACCATTGATAATGGCTTTTCTGTCCCTGACCCTAAAGAATTCGACAAATCGCTGGGCAAACATCATCGTGGGCATAGTTGTCGCTGTTCTTACCATCACTGATCTTATTGAGGCTCTGGCACAACTATCTGCATGGGCGACACTAGTAACGCTTTCAAAAGTTGTGGCTCTAGCACTGATTGTTTGGTACGCATGGAAGTCTAAACAGAAAGCATGAATCTTACTAACGAATTCTGTTTGTTTCTCTACTTAACTGCTTTAACTTCTTTGAAATACCCCAATGTAGCCTCTGCTCTACCCTTCTTCTTTAATTCCCAAATAGTCTTGAAAATCCGTTATGTAAAGGGTTCATCCAATGTGGAGGAGGATAGATGAAGACTGTCGTTTAAATCTGTCAAATTCTCTTTTACTTAAAGTCTTATTGTCATACGGAGCAAGTCACTTTTTGGCCTGTTCCTTTTTCGGCTTGTATCCCTCACTTTGAAACAGCGGGCTCGAAATTATTAGATCTGCTGTTGCTCTATTACATGCAGTCGGCACATTGTACAAGACGGCTATCCTAAGGAGAGCTTTAACGTCGACATCGTGAGGAAGAGATTCTAAAGGATCCCATAAGAAAATTAGGTAGTCCAATTTTTCGTTGGCGATTAAAGCTCCGATTTCCATGTCTCCCCCATGAGAACCATCCTTAAGTAAAGTAATGTTTAGACCAGTTTTTTCAATGATTTTTCTCCCGGTTCCTCCAGTTGCGTATAAGTTGTGAAGGGCTAAGGTTCCTTTGTTGAAGTCAACCCATTCTACCAAATCGGCTTTCTTGTTATCGTGTGCCACCAAGGCAATTGTTCTTTTCAAAGTTATCATCGACTCAAATCAAACCGAATACGTTCCTAATAGTTTAAACCTTTCCATATTCTCAATTAAGAGAAGACAAAGAGGCTAATTTAGGCAATGGAGCTGTCCAAAACTTGCTTTGAACTTACTCAATTTTCTAGATGGGACTAGATCAATACTATCGTCTAAATCTTACAAAACTCCCCAGATGCGCGCGATGATACCTAATCCCTAGGTCTTAGTCACCTTCTTTCTGCCCAACAATCTCGGCAGTAAACTGGTCTGCTGGGATCGGGTTTGAAGGGGACTTCACATTCTTGGCCACAATCAGAGCAGACTGCTTCATGCATCTCTCTACGCTCTCTATACGACACGGGGATATCACCTTCCAATTCTTCTATTGTGGTTTTCGTCAAAGCTCTTATTCGGTTTAATTCTGCCATTTCTCCGTAGCCCACAAGGGTTATAGCTGTTCCCTCGCTTCCCATTCTAGCAGTTCGTCCGATTCTATGGAAATAGACTAGTGCGTCTAATGGAATGTCAAAGTTTATTATGTGGGTTATTCCTTGAATGTCTAGGCCTCTTGCGGCAACATCTGTTGCAACGAGCAGTTTTAGTTTTCTTTTCCTGAAAGAGTTGCTAACGAAGTCTCTTTGCGGTTGAGTGAACCCAGCATGCAACGGTTCTGCGTCGTATCCTCGCGCCCTTAACCTGTATGCCAGCATGCTTGTTCCTTTGCGCGTTCTACAGAATATTATGGCGCGTTCTATGTGGTTTTCGTCTAAAATGTTGCGTAAAATTTCAAATTTGCTTTTAGGGTTTACAACCATGTAATACTGGTTTATCTGTGAAAGGGCTATTTCGTCTTTGCTTACAAGTATTTTTTCAGGTCTCTCCATGTATCTATGGCATACATTCATTACCGACTGGTCTATTGTCGCTGAGAAGAGACTTGTCTGCCTGTTTGCTGGCACCTTTGAAAGTATGTATTCTATGTCGTCTATGAATCCCATATCAAGCATTCGGTCAGCTTCGTCGAGAACAACAATTTTCACCGATGACAGATTTAGTGTCCCTCGTTTCAGATGGTCTATTATGCGGCCTGGCGTGCCAACAACAATGTGGACGCCTCTTTCCAGTGCGCTGATTTGTTTTTGGATGGATTCTCCGCCGTAAATCGGTAAGACTTTGAATGGTGAGTATTTGCTGAGTTGGCTTATGTGGTCTGCAACCTGTATGGCGAGTTCACGTGTTGGCTCTAAGACTAGGCCTTGAACGCTGTTGATTTTTGGGTTTAGGCGTTCAACCATCGGAATTCCGAAAGCTGCGGTCTTGCCCGTTCCGGTCTGTGCCTGCCCGATAACATCTTTTCCTTCAAGTAATGGGATTATTGCTTGAGCCTGAATCGGAAAAAGATTACTGAATCCAAGCTCTTCAATGCCTTTCATAACCTCTGGACTTAACGGCAAATTCTCGAAGTATTGTATTTGCATATGTTTCATTTCTCCTGTCACAAAAATTTTGCACGTGGTTTTCAAGAGCCTTCAAAAGCTTCTTTAGTCCAAGCATGAATTGATGTGACAACCTAACTAAACAGCAACCCGCATATAAAAAGGTTTAGAATGCACAATTAGCTGTCGGCAACTAATGCGCGTGCGCATGTGGACGGGGCGGGATTTGAACCCAGAACTTTCTCTTTTGAGAAAAGAGAACCTTCACTAAGAGAAAACTCGTCGTTGTTTTCACTCTCGCTCAAGCTATATCACCTCCTTTTTGGCTTATGTTTTGCTGCCTTCTCCTGGTCGCTGAGCTTAAGGCAGCCAGCTCATTGAAACCAGGCAAGTGTAGAAAAAAGAGGATTACAGGCTTGCAACCCTGTGTCTATCGCTGTCTGCGCATTTCGGTGCCACTGACCTACTTTGCCGTTGTTCCCATACCCTTGGGCGCCTAAGCATGCTTTAGGAAAATCTTAGACTGTCCGTAATCCCTTCGTGTCCTCATTAGGGTTTGTCGCCGAGCTGGGCTAAACTTTCCTCTCTTTTCGTCATTGAGGGTTTTAGCCAATGGTCGGTGGGTCGCTTGGCGATTAGCCGGATGCCGTGGGCGACCGAATATATAGAATCTCAGCTTTCTCTGTGCGGACCCTTACACTCCGACCGAGGTTTAGTGTTCATTGTCAGGTTCCGCTAACCCGCCGCTGACTTTAGCTTACGGGTTTAGAATCTGCCTAACCCTTCACGCCTATGGCGTACTGGGCTCTGGTTTTTCTAAACCGCTGGGCTAAAATCATCAACCTTTAACTTAGCGCACATAGAGCAACGAAGAGAAACAGTTTGTAGAACAAGCTGATTTTTAAAAAAGGGTTGATTTTCAGCTTCTGAGTGGCTTGTGGTAATTTGCAGATTTCAAGCTAAAGTGTGAAAATTGTCTGTCAGGGATTTGGAAATTCAGCTGGAAGTTAAGCAAAATATTATGAAGCAAATTTTTCGGAGACCGCTTTTTCCTTATATAGTTTTCAGAGTCAGTTTTCACCAACATGAACAGTGCGCATTTTTCACATAAACCCTTGAAACCTATGTTGAGGGCTGACAGCTTGAATTTCACATGGAGCCTTGAAAAGAAAATGTCGCTTTATATAGTGTGGAAGGTTTGGCTATTTCCAATCAACATTGTTTTTAAAGTGGGAGGTTATCGCTTTTTTGACGCGTGCTTTTCCCATTCTCTATTGTGTTTATCAGTCCAGCCCTCTATTACTTGGTCATCTGGATTTACATCGTGTTTGTCTCTGAGGTGCTCCACTATCTCTATGGTGTTGAACCAATATTTGCTGCATGTTGCTTTTGTTCCAATCAAACACTCGAATGCTTTTTTGTCGGCAACAAAGCGTCCATGCACTTTCATTTTCTTGATCCTTTCCGGGTGCAGGAATAATTCTTCCAAACACACTCTACAGATGTAGCTGCGAAATTTGCAGTCGGGTTGGAGTTGCTTGACTTCTCCTAAAACCAAAGGGTCGCTTTGTGTTCTGCTCCTTGTCTTAAAGTACCTTGCGCGAACTAATTCAATGTAACTTTGGTAATTTTCTTTCGTTCTAACATATCTTTCGAAAAAGCATCCACATATTGAGCATTTGACTATTTCTAAGCTGTTCAGGAAGTCCATCATTTCGGCGTTATTTGCAGGTTTCTGTGGATTCGGGGCATGTATTAGCTTGGGTTTTTTCCTTCTCTTTTTGAGACTAAGTATCCCGATGTTTCTTCGTTCCGCTATTTCTTTATGTTTAGTTTCTATGGGAGCGGTAGTAGCGAGATAGCATTTATGGGCATATTGATGATAGTTCTCGGTGTCTCTAATGTCGCTGTCAGATATGATGCGAGTATCTCTTACTTCCACAGCGACGATTTCGATCTGGTCTTCATACCTGCTTCCAACATTTTTGACTCCAGCCACATCGGCTCTTCGGTGTCGGGGTCCTATGTCTTCATAATAGTTAGGCTTGTCTCTGTCAGTTATGTTTCCGCCACAATAGTATCCTTGGCTTTCCAACCATTTCCTGACCATAGGATAGTAGCGTTTCTCACCCATTAAAACACCGAAACTGTGTTTAAGATTCCAGACTTTTAGAAGTTTCTACTGAAGTGACTCGGGTGACAAAGCTGGGCTAAAAGTGCCAGCCAACCTCATTTTCCATTTTTGCTCTTTGGCTGTATATATTTATGAAGGTAGTAACTTTTCTTTCCAGGCACTCCCTTCCAATCGCCTGGGACTTTTCTGGTGTGCCGTCCGTCTTCATCTATGATCAGAAAATGCGCATGTTTTCCTTTTTTCGCATATTCTTCGATTTTTTCCAAGTCGCCTTCAATACTTCCGCTGCCAGCAGCTTCTGTTTTTGTGCTGAAGACCACCGGCTTATTCACTCCAGGATAGTCAGGTTCGGCTTTCAACTCAACGAGTACTTCGTTGTTTCCCAAAACTAAATCGACTTTGCTACGTCTATTGAAAACATCTTTCTCAGCAAACAGTCTCAGGGGATAAGGAAAGTTCCGTTCCTCCATTAATCTTCGGCATTCAAAGAAAAGATGTGATTGAATATCCGCCTCAGATAAAATTCTGATCCTACCTTTTTGATAATCTGAAAGAACATTAGCCACTGCGTCAAGGAACAACTTCTGGTAGTCTGACATTTCCACTTCAATTCTGATATATTCGCTTCCATTCTCTGCTAAAGCGAAACAAGCACATAAACTCTTTTCACTAAATCTTATTTATCGAGTGCCCAAGAAGAGGGAGGGCGCATGGAGGGGTAAATGCATGGTGTCAGTTGAAGACATAAGAAAGCAGAATGTGGATGAAGCAAAAAGCATTTTTGAGAATTTTGCAGCTATTGTTGAAAGCGGAGCTGTGCCATGGGATTGGCAGAAGAAAAGAAAGGATAGAACCAACTTTGTTCTGTCGATCATGTCATTTTTCAGGCTCTTAAGAGAAGAGTATGTCTACTTCAACCCAAAATATCTCCAAGACGCCTTAGACACATGGAAAGTGTTAGCAGAGGATTATCCTGAAGTTGGCAAATGGATAAAAATCTACGAAGACCGATTGAGGCTAAAGGGCAGGATCGGCGAGATTGGAGAACGAGTCGTAGACTTATCATCGTCTTTGTACCCTGTTCCTGTTTCCTTGGTTACAGCAATGGAATATGAATCTGTGCCCGAGTGGGGGAGCATCATAAGTGACTTCAGAAAATTGTTGAATGTTTTAGCTCGCGTCAAAGTCGGAATATTCCATCTACCGCCTTGGTCATGGACAAGTCGGGTCTGGGAACAGAATGAAGAGACAGGCGAAATAAAATGGATCGACAAAGTTTTGGACAGTGATAAGTTAGACCAGTTTGTTGATGAAATTACGAGAGAGATAAAATATAACGAACTCGAGCACCAGGATACGATTTATTTGTTGATACTTATTCGAGTTCGGCCAGAGAGAACCGAGGTTAACCTGTATGGGTACCTCTTTTGGAGAGAAGCATCAGGTGAAGTGAACCGTGAGACACTCGAACCAAAAACATTTAAGTTTTAACATTTCTTGTGGCATTCTTATACAACGGGCATACTTGACCGGCTGATATCTGTAGAAGACTGGTAGACTTGGCAAAGTGGAGAACAAAGGCGAAACCCGGACTTCTATTTTGCTATTTTTCAAACCCGCTTCCCCCCTGAGATGATGGTTGGTACTGGCTGTCTTGTTGTGCCTCTTCGTGCTCTCTCCCGTTTTGCAGAAGACGGTCTATGAAGTTGTCTTTTAACCCAATCTTCGTAACTCCATCAACGGGGATTTTGTAAATGATGTTGTTCTGCCAGAGTGTCCTGAGCGCATCTTGGAGAATCTTATTGTCAAGTTGCATCATTTCGGAAAGCTCATATTGGTCTCTTGGAGCCAAGAATTTGGAGCCGGTCTTGTCATAGTGATCAACCAGTACTTCTACTACTTTCTTCTGTGTATCGGGAAGGGGGAATTTGGCAAGGAAGGGTAAAAGCGGGGTTTGTTTGAGCTTCTTTGGTTTTTGAGTGTTTAAGGAGTGTTGATGTTGTGTTGTTGTTGTGTCTAAGTAGTGTCTATATCTATATCTGTATCTATCAACCGTCTTCAGGTAAGAAAGACAAGAAGCCCCAGATTCACTCAGAATCCAAAAATAACCTTCTCTTGTGACTAATCCGTCCTTCCGCATTCTTCTGAGGTAGCTATCAACATAAGCGTTCGGTTTCTCGGTTATTGCGGCAATCTCGCAGGTTCTGAATTGGGCTCCATTGAGGACAAACAGAAGGTCCCACCTGAAACTGCCTGCACGGGGAACAGCGGTAGTAGTAGATGGTACAGGGTCTTGGAAGCCATTAAGACTCTTATCTTCAGTCTGGCTCCTGCTCATTGTTGCTGATGCTCCAGTCGTTGCTCTGGCTGGTTTCAATGTCCAGGTGGCACGTGCCTTGTCGTTTGGGCTGGTCCTTAGGGCGCAGTCACCTATTTTTCAGCCATTGGTCTTTCTTGTTTCTTTTTTCGTCTGAAGATGTAGCCTGGGTCGCCTGCCCAGTAGTGGTAGTCCCCTATTGAGATGCGGTTCTCGTTTTGCTTCAGAATGACTTCGAGGTGGTTGAACAGTTGTGTGTTGTTGCAGTTGTCTTTGCGAAGCATCTGAAATGGTCCCTTGTCTCTACTCCTGTTTTCCCAATTGAGTTTGTCATAAACTTCAGGGTGATCAGCGTCCACCGGCTTGCCCAAAGAGGTCAGGAAGCTATCAATGGCCTCAATGGCTGGTTGGAGTCCTTGGAGTCCATCACGTAAACGTGCAAAAGCTTCGCCAAGTTTCTGAGATTTCTCATCCAGACTCAAGTCTTTGACCCTCCTTGCTCTTCAGCCAAGGCCAGAATTGGGGCTCCACAAACTTCTCTAAGAACTGGAGCAGGTCGTCTTCGCTTATTTCGCCACGTGGGTCAACAATCATTAGCCTGCTGGCGGCTATTGTCGCGGTTTGTCCAGCCTTAAGTTTAGATGGTATCACTATGCTCTTGCTTGCACCTTTGGCGCCTCTTGGAGTAACTCGTCTTCGTGTTGCTAAACCCATACTTTTTCACCTTTTGCCACGTTTTTAGCCACAGAAATAATTGAAAAAACCGCAAATAAAAGCCTTTTGTCTCATCGGTGCTGTATCCATGCAGTATTTGTGAAAATACTTATCCTACTTGTCCGACTTGTCATACCAGCCCCAAAATGAGCTTTTTTACTGCATGGATAATGCACCCATGCATTATAGTGAATGTGATTTTGGTTGCCAAGCGTAGCATGCCGCATCGAAAAGATGGATCCAGCTCTTCTCTTTTTTGCAGTAGAATTTTTGCTTGTGCAGCCAGTTGAGTAACGCCAAAACCTCGAATAACCTGTCGTCGATGCTTATGTCTTCATTTGTTGTGCACTGGGTAGTGAGCCCTTGCATAACTTGTTTCAGCCTTTGTTTGAAATCCAGGCTTCCAACTAAGCCGAGACTCAGGCGAACATGCATACAGGTTCCACAGACCTTGTTTGGATCCAGCAAAGGCTTTGACGCCAACTTAACTGAATACTCCATCGAAAAGGGTCGTAAGGTATTAAACAAGAATGAGAGACCGGCTGAGACTTGGTTCAAATGTTGTTGGGGCAAAACTTCGGTTAACAACAACATTTAAGCTGTGCAGGAGGCGTGGTTTAAATGTCGTCGGAGTGGTGATTTTTTCTCCGCCGACATTTGAAATCTTGCAGGTCTTTCAGCGGAATAATTGCTGTATTGTACGTGGTATCTCGATGTTGAACGGTGGAAGTTGCCTTTCCGGGTCTAAGTTTGTCTTTTGAAACTCGTTGCAGACTATATTGTACTTTGACTTCAGGCTTTCCATTTCATGCAGCATTTGCTTCAGCTTGTCTGCCTCTTCCAATATTTTGGCATTTAGATGCTTTGCCTCTTCGATGATTTGGTTTGCTTCCCCCAGTCTTCGATTGGCGAAGGGTTGCTTCAGTCTGAGTATTTGGAGTCTTCTCCATAGCTTGTTTCTGCGCTTCTCCAAAACGGCTACGCCCCTCTCAACGATTTCCCTGTCTGCTTGCCGCTCTTGCTCCAATCGTTTGGCTGTCTGCACGCTGAGGCTGTCAGGCGACAGTTCAACCACATGTATTCGGGATTTTAATCTGCCGCTCAGCAAGTCTTTGAAAAGTTTGATTTCGCTGTCGTATTCCTCAACCAAAGCCTTCAGCTGTAGCCCTGTGGTTTGTTCCAGATCTGGCATTTTTGGAATGGCTTTACTGATCACACCCAACGGTTCGTTTAGCCAGCAAGCAACGGTGCGATAAGCTATTTCAAGGATTGAGTCTTCCTTAGGCTTGGGCACCGGCTCGATTTCCTTCATGCTTTTCACCTCCATGGGTTTATGTCGATGCAGGGTTCTTCAATGTGTCTTTCAGTTTGGTCACTCTCTCTTCAAGACTAAGTGTATTGGATTCTTCTGGTTCGGGCTGTTTGTCTTTGAGTTCTTCGCCGGTAAGGTCTACGTATCGGGCTAACAGTAGGGCGTAGGCTTTGGCGGCGCTGATTAAGAGTCGGAGTTTTTTCACTTCTTCTGGGCTGGTGTTGGACTCGTTTAACCGTTTTATGGCTCCCAGCAGGAGGCGCATGGTGCCTTCGTAGTCGATGAGGTGTTCAGCTGACTTAATAGGCTCCAGAGTCGGTGTTGTTGTGGTTGCAGTAACTTTGATTGGAGATAGGGGCAGAGGCAGAGGTATAGGTAAACCTGAGCGCTTAAGCTTTAAGCGTATGGCTTCCGGACTGCTGTGAAAAAACTCAGCGAGCTCTTCGAGACTTTTGCCCTGATCAACCATATCCTTGAGCTTCGTTTCCTGCTCCTGCGTCCAGTGGGGCATAATGGCACTTCCAAATTGATGTTTATTCTTCATTCAACGACAACAAAGCATTTAGAAAAGAAATGTTGCATGATACCTTAGAAGGACCCGCGGATGGCCAGAAAACTCGTAAAGGTTTACTTGACGCCTGAGCAGAAGAAGTTGCTTGAGAGAATTTGTCACAGCTTGGGTATGGATGAGAGTGAGGTTTTGAGAGTGGCTTTCATGGACTATGCTAAGTCGTTGAGCCTGATAACAGAGACTGTTCATGGCAGACTTTGACCTTTCGAGTTTTCTTGATAAAAAGAATGTTTTAGCTGTCAAATTTAAGTCGGAATCCGAATTCAGGACATTAGATGTCCATATTTCGTCTTCATAAGCCTAATTTAGGCTTTTTCTTAAAGCTTGTATTAGCATGGACGCTTGCAGTTGGCTTTTCGCGATGGTCAAGCCCTATAGAACAGTGAAGTTGCCCTCTAAGATGCTTGAGGCAATTGAGTTGCTCATGAAGGATCACCCAGAATGGGGATATAGTAGCGTCGCAGATTTCATTAAAGAGGCCGTTAGGCTTCATTATTGTTGGCGGATTCACCGAATAAAGGTTGAAAAAGATTAGTGTCACCTTTGAGCCCAACTTTGACTCATGCATTACTCCCAATTCTTTTCTCATTTTATCTCTCTTAAATAAAGCATGGGGCATAACAAATGAAGACAAAAAAGGCAGTCATAACTATGCGGCTTGTTGAAGAAAGCGACGAGAAATCCAATAGAGAGATTGAGAAGGAAATATTTGAGAACCTTTCTGAAAGCGCGCCAAGAATCCCTTGGGTTGCAGAGGTAGAGAAAGTAGAAGTTATAGGAGCCTTAAGGCCAAACAGAATAGACTGAGAAAAATTACAGTATTCTTTTCACGTAGCCGTTGCTTTTTGATGGGTCGCATTTAGTAATGAGATGTTTTTGAGAAAGTCTTTGATTTCCTCGTTTGCTTTGGTTATAGTTTGGATGTGCTCTTGCCCTTTCTCTGTTAGTTGGTAGACTCTTTTCCGTTGGTTCCAACCGCCTCTTATCCAGCCGTCTCTTTCAAGTGAATAGAGCAGGGAGTAAATTGTGCCTGAACTCATTAAGACTCCAAATTTATTGTGAACAAGACCGATAACATCGTAGCCGCTCAGGGAGCCCTTGTTCATTTCTGTTAAAATCAAGATGTCCAAGAAGTTCTGAATCACCCTCTTACGCAATTTTTCCACAAGTTTTGTCGAATTCACGGAACTCAGACTCCAATTCAGAATTATGTTTGTTTGGTATACCCTTCTATAATATTTTTCTGTTTTATTCCACTTCCGAATCTGACTAAAACAGAAAGGATATTTGGTTCGGCGGTTTCAGAGTCTGAGTCTAACAAAGCTATCTGGAAGAGTAGCTGAAGAAGTGAGTAAAGAGTGAAAGGATTTGGCAATTTATTGGCAGAGTCGATGGATCTTACGCTGAGGCAGATACTTGGAGAATCCGCGTCTGAGTTGATTTACAATCTTTTGGAAAGGCATGTGGTGTTGAAGCGGGAAGAGATTGGTGAGAAGATTGAGGCATTTTCTGCTTTTTTGGAGAAGTTGCTTGGTTTGGAACGAGCGTGTATTTTGGAAGCTGTCAGCATTGAACGCTTATGTCTAAAGTTGCGGCGGGAATACGAAGAGGTAGAAAGATATTTTTCATTGCTTGACGAGTTGTATGAGGTTAAGTTTAGGCTTTTGGTTCCTTCTGGTAAGGACGAAAGCTCTGCTTTGAATTGAACCTTTAGAGAGGCAGGTTACGGTGTCTTGTGCCCTGTGTTTGTGTCGGATTCTGAATATGAACGGTTACTCATGATTCAGACTGCACTTTCACATAAGATAAATCCGAGAAAGTGGAAGCATCTGGTATGGCATCATAGCGCAGATGCAGAAGCTGTTCCTATGTCTGAGCAACTTCGCACGGTTGAAAACTCGAGTGCTTCGTCCGTGGTCAGACGTGAGAGATATGTCAGTAAGAAAGATGGAGAGTTGGGTCACCTTTTGCTTGGTGCAATTGATGAAGAGTTGAAGCGTGTTTTCAGAGAAGAAGGTGCCACTGTTGTTTACGGTTTTATTGAGAACAATTGTCATTTGAAGAGAGAAAAGATAATGGAGAAACCCGAGGTTTTTTCTGCTGGTTTACAGAGGCTGCTGGCTTCAGCGGCGCCAGTGATGGAGAAAGCGATTCTTCGGAATTTGTACGGTAAGCTTGCGTTGGAATTTGAAGAGAAGGCAGGTTATAGGTTATCGGATTACATTAAAGAATTGAGGGAAGGGAGTAGTTGATAATTGAGTGAGGTTGTGGAAAGTTCGGCGCAAGAAGTTCGTTTAGGCGATGAGAAAGAAGAAGAGAAGTTGAGAGCGCAGCAGACGGAGCAACAAGGCGAGCTGAAGTTCAAGACTGTCTTTGAGAACGCTAATGACTGCATGTTTGTCTTGGATGTGTCGGGTAGAATTCTTGATGTGAACAAGAAGGCAATGGACATTTTTGGCAGAACAAAAGAAGAGTTGTATGGAAAGCACTTTTCAAGGGTCAACGCGGTTTCGCCGAAGGATGTTCCCCGACTGGTAAGTGGTTTGGCTGAGGTGTTCGCTGGCAAAAAATCCTCTCTTATGCTCAATGTCAGGAGCAAGATGGGTCGGGAAATTGCTTTGGATTGTTCTGGTTCTCTCATGAAAGTTGGCGATAAACCTTCTGTCTTGGTTATTGCGAGGGATATTTCTGAGCGTCAGAGAATGGAGAAGGCGCTTAAGGCCTCTGAAGAGAGGCATAGAAATCTGTTTGAACTCGCTCCCGACGGAATACTGACTTCAGACTTGAAGGGTAATGTTACATCAGTTAACGAGGCTTTCTTAAGAATAACGGGTTTCTCTAAGGAAGAAATTGTTGGCAAACATTTTACAAAATTGCCTACTATTCGAGAAATGGACATGAACAAATACATGAGACTGTTCTTCTCTTTTTTGAGAGGAAAGAAGATAGGTCCAGTTGAGTTTACGTATCGCCGTAAAGATGGAACACTCGCTTGGGGCGACGCTCATCCTGGACTGTTAAAAGAAAAAGGCAAGGTCGTGGGTTTTCTGGTTGTTCTCAGGGATATTACAGAACGCAA
>Ga0315314_1000114_pt1 | contig 109246 bp, 84 predicted proteins | sample TDP9_MG_FD_203631 | JGI IMG/M metagenome (GOLD analysis project Ga0315314, IMG submission 203631) | Freshwater sediment microbial communities from Lake Towuti, South Sulawesi, Indonesia - TDP9 | ecosystem: Environmental > Aquatic > Freshwater > Lake > Sediment | place: Indonesia: South Sulawesi...
GCTTTGGTCAGGGTTTTAATAAATCTCTGTGGTTTCATGCCGATAATCTCCTGATTTTGTTTTCATTATCAGAAGTTTCATCGGCAAAACGCACTTATTGTCTAAAAACTTTTTACAGATAGCTTAGCCTTTTTCTTTTAAAAACCACAGATTCCTTTAGGTGCGTATTTTCGGGCAGCCCTTCCAGCCCGGCGGTGTCAACTCGGTAATTCGGGTCGATAGATGAGGACTAATGCAGCCTGAGTTTAATGATAATCAGGTATGGGCCGACTTTGAGCCAGGCGGTCGGCTCATAATCCGCATAGGTTCCAGCAGGATACGCCCCGATACGGCTGGGGTTATTCCTGAGGATTGGGAGCTTTTCCCTGTATCAGCTTTGTAAACAGGACATCAATTATTTGCTTGAGCTTGAGCGCTATAGGCTCGGAGACGATACCCGCGATACCGGCTAAGCCCGCTTAGAAACCGAAAGAAATTTTTTAAAACATAAAGTAATTATTGATAATAGTTTGTAGATAGAATATAATAGCCGGGATTTATAAATGACGTAATAGTGTCATAATTTGGGAGGTTTATAACTATGTTACTCTGGATTTTCAGAAGTATCTTTATTATCGTTGTTCTGGCGGTTCTGTTTGTTAATGCAAGCTCTGAGGTTTTTGCGGATCCGGAAAATTCACCGAGCTGGTGGACGGTAGTCTTGAGCGGTGCAGGGATGGCGGTGTTTGCTTTTCTATTAGACATTCTTACGCCGAAAAAGAAACTCAGCGCTCTGGCTGGTGTTTTTTTCGCCCTGATAGTGGGGATAATTATCAGCGGGGCTCTGGCTCTGCCAATAGATATGATTGCCGATTCTTACAGAATTCCGCTGGTGGCCGAGGCGATTGCGGCAATTAAGTGGATGCTGGGGATATGTATATGTTATCTTACAATAAGCGTTGTAATGCGGACCAAGGATGATGTGCGTTTTGTGATTCCTTACGTGGAATTTGCCAAGCAGACCAAGGGGGCGCGGCCGCTGGTTTTGGATACGTCGGCAATTATTGACGGAAGGATTGCGGATTTGTGTCAGAGCAAGCTGTTCGATGCTCCGGTAGTGGTTCCACGTTTCGTGCTCAATGAGCTGCAGCTTATAGCGGATTCGGCTGACAAGCTCAAGCGCAACCGGGGCAGAAGGGGACTTGATATACTCAACAAGATGCAGTCAAATTCTGTTATTGAAGTTGAGATTGAGGACACTATGGCTGCGGAGGTCGAGGAGGTCAAGGGTGTTGACCAGAAACTGGTAATGTTTACCAAGGCCTGTAACGGTCGATTGGCAACAACCGACTATAACCTAAGCAAGGTTGCGCAAGTGCGTGAAGTTGATGTGGTGAATATAAACGACCTGGCTAATTCGCTGAAAGTGGTTGCATTGCCCGGCGAGACGATGGAGGTCAAGATAATAAAGCCCGGGGAAGAGGTCGAGCAGGGCATCGGTTATCTGGACGACGGGACGATGGTTGTTGTAGAAGGCGCCCGCAATAAAATTGGCCGGGAATTGATTATCAGCATAACCAGCTCGCTTCAAACATCGGCCGGTAAGATGATTTTCGGCAAGTTTGAGGGATTCGTGCAGGAAACAAACAGAAGTGAACAGCGAAAACCACAGAAAAAGCCTGTTGAAACAAATACGGCGGGAGACAAAAGAAACTAAGAAGTTCACAAGAACATAAGGGCACAGGTGCATAAACTCTAAATATGAATCCTGCCCGTCAAAGATGGGATGGGATGAAACTCATTTCTGATTTTTCAATTGGGAAGTTTGGGGTGTAAATCAGCAGTACCTTTGTACATTCAAAATCTTTCCTTAGACTTAAAAAAACATTTCAGGAATATCCCGATAGCTAATAAGAGACCGGCGGCGAATAAGGGCCAGTAGAAGTACGATTTGTAATTCTCCTCGGTGACGTGCAGGCCGGTAATACAAAAAGAAACCACCACAATAATCGCTGCAACAAAGAAGGCAAGCCAGTCGGCCAGTGTTACTTTGATGGGTCTGCCGCGAGCGTCTTTGTAGAGTATAGCTGCTGCAAATGTGAGCATTGTGATTGAGATGAGGACAGGATAGAGTACGGGTGAAGCCCAGGTTCTTGGTATCAGAAAGAGTATGTCCCAGTCCATAATTGAGATGGGCCAGTCGATAAGGAGCTTTAGCCAGAGGTAATAGAAGATGTCCCAAATTGCGAATATAGTTAAAAAATATGCGAAGCGCTGGCGGCGGTTTTGCCCGAACAGCCAGGCGCCGGTGAAGATTAAGACGATTGTGGCGGTTTCCCGGCCGGTCTCAGTTAACAGAAGTGGTTTCCGCTGCAGTATAGTTCCGATGTTAGCCAGAGGGAAATTGAAGCCTTCGGGATGAAAGATAGCTCGCAGATAGACAACTACAGCGGCTTCAATATAGCCAAAGGCGATGCCGAAAATGACAACGATACAGAATCGTTCGATTATTGCTTTCAATGGTTTGGAAGATTCATCCGCTAATTTATTTTGTGTGCTCATACATTATATTAGTTAATCGGGATAACAGGTTATCAGGTAGTGGATATCAGGATACCAGTTTATCAGGAAAGATAGATTTGACCTGATTTCCTGATATTCTGCATCCTCATTTTCCGATGACCTGGTTTCCTCTTTTTGTTATAACCCTTGCAATTGGCGTAATAGAGCGGGAATAGCGTTGCTTTCGGAGACTATTGAGACCATTCGACCGCTGCGATAGATATAGGCTTTGTTCTTTGCAGCACAGAGGGCGATATCGGCGTCGGCAGCTTCGCCCGGGCCGTTGACAATGCAGCCCATCACAGCAACGCGCAACGGCTTATCAATGTTACTTATGGCTTTTTCGACCCGGCGGGCTAAGCTGATGACGTTGATTTCGGCACGTGCGCAAGTCGGGCAGACTATCAGCTCCGGGCCCGAACGTTCATAAAGGCCCAGCGAGATTAAAATCTCTTTGGCGATTTTAGCTTCCAGCAGGGGATTGCCGGCGACGCTTACTCTGATGGTATCGCCAATACCTTCTGCAAGGAGAGTGCCCAGAGCAACGGCTGAGGGTATCTGGGCGTCTTCGGGCAGACCGGCATGAGTCAGGCCGAGGTGAATAGGATAGTCGAAGGCTTCCGCAATAAGGCGGTTGACTTCGATGGTTCTTGAGGTGTCGCTGCTTTTAGCGCTTAGAACCAATTGTGTGAAATTGCGGTTTTCGAAAAGCCGAATGTATTTTTTCATTTCCTTAAACATCAAAGCAGTGCGATTTGCGATTGGTACCGGGCGGCCTTTGAGATTTCTGATGCTCGCTTCGTTGACGCCGATTCGGATGGCGACCTTGTGCATTTTGGCTGCGTCTATTATTCGCAGAATATCTTTTCGCCTTTTTATATTGCCGGGGTTCAGTCTTATTTTGGCGGCTCCGGCCTCTATCGCTTCGATAGCCCGCTCAGGGCTGAAGTGGACGTCAGCTATAAGAGGGACATTTACTTTTTGGACGATTTTTGCGAAAGCGGCGGTGTCGGCACGTCTGGGCACGGCGATTCTGACTAAGCGGCAGCCAGCCTGGACGAGCTGATTAACCTGCCTGACGCAGCGAGCAATATCGACGGTCGGAACCTTTGTCATCGACTGGATAACAATGGGGGCCGAGGAGCCGATTTTTACCGAGCCGCTCGCACCTGCGGTTACGCGCGTACAGACGACCTTAACGGTTTTTGTTTTTCGTCTTTTAATCATATCAAAAACGATGTGGCTTGTACCTTATACGCAAGCCACATCGTTTATTGCCTTTTATACTACATTTTTCCGGCCTGGAAGTCCAGGCTATTCGTTGAGCTACTGCGAGGTTTCCGAGGCAGAGACGCCGAGCGTGCTTTTATTTTTCGCGGCGTTGTTTTTAGCCAAAGGCTGGCTTTGCGGCTGGTATTTTCGAGACAAAAGGCCGCGAACCATCGAAGCAATACCTACTCCGCACAAGATAATACCTACAAACGTTGTCCCAGAACCCATCCATGGGTGTGCCGCTAAGAATGCCAATCCGATGGCAAGTATTAAGACCCCACCCGAAAGGTGTTTTATCCACATTGGCCCGACTGGTCCGGGACTAATGGGTCTTAATTCCGATAGCGGGGTGCCTTTCTCGATGGCTGCCATAATCTGCTTGTGCTCGAACCGTTTTTTGAGATAGTAAACCACGCCGATGACGATTACAGGGGCTGCACAGGCGACTAATATTAGCGCTATTCCAATTGCTTCTCCTGGTGACATTTTCTTTCTCCTTTCAATTTTAAGTTAATGTTGACAGACTTTCTTTACTTTCTAATTTTTATTGAGCCGACATCGGTTTTTAAGCGTAGCTCTCCCTCTCCGGCACCTATTGTTCCGTGTAGACTTTTGCTGATTTTTCCTCTCACAGTCAGAGGCAGGTCGGTCTTTATCGAGCCGACGTCAGTTTCAGCATAAACAGTTGCTGAAAAATCTGGTGGAGTGGTCAACTCAATACCGCCGACGTCTGTTGAGATAGTTATGCTGCGAATGGCTGGGGCGTCTTTTGAATAAACTACTTTTACCTCGCCCACATCCACTTTGAGGTCGATATCATTTGAGATTTCTTTGCAGGTAATCCCTCCAACGTCTGTTTGGGCTTTTATTTTCTCTGTGATGTTCGAGACCCGGATTTTTCCGACATCACATCCCAGCTCTAAAGCGGTTTGTCTTGGCAAAGTTATATCAAAGCTAATGCTTATTGAGCGGTATTTTTTTGTATGAGGTTTTTCAGTTTTGACTGTTAAAGTGTTTCCGTTCCGGTCAAGCTCTATCTTGATTTGTTCGGCCAGCTTCTGCGCCTCTTCTTCTGTGGGGGCCTTGACAGAAATTGTGGCAATAACATTACATTCGTTAACGTTGGCACCGGCAATGGTGATTGAGCCGACATTGTTTTCGAGAGCAAGGGTTGAGCCGGGCTCAAGAGGAGCATTAATCTTGTCTGTTCTCTCGTATTCGGCTCGTGGCCAGCCATCTATGTTAATATAACAACCCGTCAAAGCTGTCATTAAGCAAAGAAGACAAGCCAGTGACATTTTTGCCAAACTGTTCTTCATTTTTTGTCCTTTCAATTTGCGCCGAGTTTATTTGACTACTTTATCTTTATTGAGCCGCTGCTGGTCTTCAGATACAGCTTTCCCTTACCCTGTCCGATTGTTCCTGTGAGTTTCTTTTTGCTTATTTCCCCCGTTATCGTTATTGGCAGGTCGGTTCTTATTGAGCCGTAACTGGTTGATAAATCGACCTGGCCGGCGAAATTAGGCGGTGTTTCAAAATCGATACTTCCGTATGAGGTAACCACGTTTGCGGTGATTTCGGCAGGAGTCGAGTCCGAAAAGGCGATATCTATATTGCCGCTGCCCGAATTGGCGTTAAGGTCGGCGGTTGTGAGCTGCCGGCAGGCGATGCGTCCGTAGGCGGTTGATATATCGGCTGTGTCCGCAGAAGCTTCTGTAACATCAATACTACCGCTGCCGGAATGAAGTTTAAGTGAGCCGGCCTCAAATTCGTCGGCGGTGATAGAACCATAAGATGTGTGCACATCGCAATCTCCACAGGAAGCCTTTGAGAGCTTAATGTTACCGCTGCTGGTTTTGAGTTTGACATCGCCGCCTGATGTATCTTTGCAGATGATAGAGCCATAAGATGTATCCAGCTCGACCGAACCTTTAGTATTCTCAGCAGTAATTGAGCCGCTGCTGGATTGTAATTTGATATTGTCGCCGGTAATATCCCGGCAGGTAACAGAACCGTAGGATGTATCCAGTTGTGCTGAGCCTTTAATATTCTCTGCATTGATTGAGCCGCTGCTGGTTTTGCCCTTTACGTTTCCATCGATGTTGCTCAATTTAATCGCGCCATAGGAGCTTGCGCAATCGACGTGAGTCTGTCTTGGGACGGTTATGTCGTAGCTTATGCTGATAGAGCGTCTGTGTTTTTTAGGAGGTTCTTCGGCTTTGACCGTTAACGTTTGGCCGACCGGCTCAAGTTTTATTTCCACCTGTTCAGCTATTTTCTGTGCCTCCTCTTCGGTGGGTGCTTGAACACTGATTTGAGCAACTACGCTGCAATCGGTAACGTCAGCACCGGCAATCGTAATTGAACCAGAGGTGGTTTGGGCAACAACAGTTGAGCCGGGAGCAAGGGGGGCTTGTTGTTGAACTGTTCTCTCATATTTGGCTTTGCCCCAATCACCTATTTGGATTTCGCAGCCGCTAAAAATCAACGATAGGCAGAGACAGAAGCCAAGAGCAAAGCCTGTGTAATATTTTTTATTCATTTTTTGTTCTCCCGATTTATTGTTTGTTTACTTGTCTATTTTATTGTTATTGAGCCGTTGTGGGTTTCGAGGTGCAGTTTGCCCTGGCCTGTGCCGATTTTCCCAGTGAGCTTAGTCTTGCTTAGCTTTCCCACTACTGTTATGGGAAGGTCTGTTCTTATCGAGCCGTTATGTGTCGAGGCGTCGATTTCGCCGGAGAAGCTCGATGGGGTTGTAAGCTCTATGCCGCCGTTGTATGTGATTAGCGAAATGTCGCAGACGGATGTTGCGGTTTGAGAGTAATAAACCTTTATGTCGCCGTTGTGCGATTTCAGTTGAGTGTCACCTGAAATTTCCCTGCAAATGACAGAGCCGTTATGCGTATGAAGCTCGATAGTGCCCGAAACCTGCTCGGCGGTAACCTTTCCATTATGTGTCGTACCATCGAGCCGACCGGTGATATTTTTAATTATTATTTCCCCATTATGCGTGGTAAGCTCCAGGCCGGTTTGATTTGGGACTTGAACATCAAAACTGATGCTCACGGATTGGTTCATCATAAAAGTGGGCTTATCAATTTTGGCGGTTAGCTTATCCCCCCGGGGTTCCAGCTTTATTGTTGTTTGCTCAGCCAATTTTTTGGCGTCTTCTTCGGTTATCGCCCGGGTGGTAATAGTCGCTGTAAGATTGCAGTCAGTAACATCGGCACCGGCGATTGTGATTGAGCCGTTGTGCGTCTGGGCTGCGAAGCTTGAGCCGGGTGACAGAGGCGCTGATAGCTGAACCGTTCGTTCGTATTTTGCCCGCATTGCGCAACTTCCTATGTTGATACAGCAGCCCGCTGCGACAATCAGCAGGCAAAGTAAAGAGCCCAGCGATACCTTTTTTAACAAATCATTCTCCATTTTTCGCCCTTTCAATTTATACATAGTTATCATTTTATTCTTATTGAGCCGTTGTGAGTTCTCAGATAGACCTTACCGACGCAAAACAGTTGTCCCGGGCGAACTATTTCTGTAAGTCTCCTCTTGGCCAATTTCCCAACTACCGTTAAGGGAAGGTCCGTTCGTATTGACCCGTTATGCGTCCAGGCCGGCTTCATATAGTAGTTTGTTTCCATTTTTGATATTCCTTAATTGTTTAATTTTTCCTTCGTTTTTGTCGTCTTTTGTAAGTTGGTAGCGGATTCTGTTCAGCAGGTTTCAAAAAAAATATGTGATTTTTCCTTTTTTGGCATTATTATTGTCTTTTATAAATTATTAACTGTTTTTTGAAACAGGTTTCAAAAAATCTGAAACTTATTAAACCTCGGCTGCGACTAATAAAAGAAAGGAGACTTGTTGGTACACAAGATATGGGACCAGCAAGATAACTGGTTACGGCTGCTTCGCAGCGGTGACCATAGGGCGTTTGCCCGGTTCATTGATAAGTACAAAGAAACGGTTTTTCTGTGCTGCCGAAGGTTAGGATTGCGGGAAGATGAGGTTGAGGATGTGGCAAGCGAGACGTTCCTGGCGGCATACAACGGATTAAGCCGATACAGCGGCCAGGCCGAATTGAGCACCTGGCTGTGGAGTATAGCATACCGTCAGGCGGTAAGTTATCTCCGCAAGAATAGAAGGCAGTGGCAGCTCGAAGCCGAACCGGATGAGCAGATTGCCAACGGCGAAGAAAAAGAGCCCGCGGCGGCAATGCAAGACAAAGAGACAGAAAAAATCGTTTGGGAGGCGGTCGAACGGCTGCCGAAACTCTGGGCTATGGCAATTATATTGTATTATCGGGAAGAAAAGAATATAATTGATATTGCAAAGATAATGCGGACGAATGAAAATACCGTTAAGACATATTTGTTCAGAGCGCGCCAGAGATTGAAAAAGGCATTGGCCCCGGTCTTTGGAGAAGATGTCGATGTTGACGGATAGAATAAACTCGGATGATAAATTTGATGAAATGTTAGGGCGAGCTTTGCGCTCGTCTTCGGAGCCGGTGCCGGCTGATTTTAGCGAGAAGATGATAGGGCGGATTAGGCAAGCCCAGGAACAGAAGATTTTAGCCCGTGTGATTCTGCAGGAAAGACTTGCCTTGGCCGGATGTATTGTGTTCGGCGCTGCTGCAATTGTTGCTGTGTTAGCTTTCCCTGACACTATCGCGGCAGTTTTTCAAAGTATTGCCGGAGGTTTCACATCGCGTGGTAGTGCTTTGGTTGATAGAATCCCGCAGACCATAAAAACTGTTCTGGGCCAGTGGCGGCTCTATGCTATCCTTGCTGTGACGGCTGGTTTTGCCGTTTACAGTCTTGTCGATTTGTTGGCGGGCGATAAATTAAGGACAGCGTGAACCCAGCACCTCAGAGTGGACAAAGGGGTGGGGTGAAGGACAAAGATAGGGAGAGGATGCCGACAGAGCGGATAAATCACGCCCATCGTCCGCAGTCCCGAAAGGGACACTACGTGGGACGCCTTGCGGCGGATGCCTTGCGGCAAAGACAGGAGGGGATAAAAAGCTTGCGGTTTCTCCGCCTCGTGCTACATAGCAAGCTACTTAGCAGAGTAGAACCACCCTATACCTCATTGGACTTTATCTCCACGTTTACGCGATTGAAAAGTGCGAGCGAGAGGAGTCGAACCTCCACGTCCATAAGGACACAAGGTCCTAAGCCTTGCGCGTCTGCCAGTTCCGCCACGCTCGCGAAATAAATTGAAGAATTTATTTATTTTTGTCTGGTATTTCGTCTTCCGAAGCCTCTTCTCTGGTTATCTTCTCAATTCGTTTTTCGGCCTTGTTTAATATTGTCCGGCAGTGCTTAATCAAAGCCATTCCTTTTTCATACTGCTGCAGGCTGTCCTGCAGAGGTATCTGGCCCTGCTCAATCTTAGTAACAATATCTGTTAGCTCCTTTATCGAGTCTTCAAAGCTCAATTCGCCAAGGTCGTCTTTCTGTTTTTTGCCTGCCATTTTTTCCCTTTTTACAAATAATCCATATCAATCCGTGTTTCTTTTTACTTTTTTGTTACCTTACTTTCAATCAAATTCTCGTCCGCAAGTTCCGTAATTAAATAGTCTCCGATTCGAACATCCTCCAAGGTTTTTATAAGTATGCCTGTTTTTTTGCTGGTGGTGATACTGTAGCCACGCTGCAGAACTGATTTTGGATTCAAACCTGCCAGGCGATTAGCCTGGGCAGTAAGCTGCATCCGGCAGTTGCCAACAATCTCACTAATTCCTTTTTCAATTCGATACCGACAGTTGTTCAATTCGTCCCTTTTGTTTCCGAGGAGCCGATGCGGCTCAATCCTGACAATATTCTCATAAGCCGTCGAAATGTTCCTCTGCGCCTCATCCAGCAGACCTCGTATTGCCGAGGTAAGTCCTGTCGCAAGCTCATCCAACTGCTGGTCTCTGTCACGAACGAGCAAAAGCGGATTTCTAAAAACGGCATTAGCCAAGATTATTTCCAGATTTTGCTGCGCCAGTTTTATCTTTGCCTTTGTCTGGCCTGCCAATCTGTGTTCTATGTTAATCAGTTGGCTTAAAACTTCCTGCATATCCGGGACAGCCACAACGCCTGCTTTTGTCGGCGTAGAAGCTCTGGCGTCGGCTACGAAATCGGCGACCGTAACATCAACCTCGTGCCCGATTGCGCTTATGACAGGTATTTTCGAATTGAAAATCGCCCTGGCCAGGACTTCTTCATTGAAAGCCCATAAGTCCTCTAAAGAGCCGCCGCCTCTTCCGACAATCAGGACATCGAGCTTAAGCTCTTTATTGTGTCTGTTGATATAACGCAAACCGGCGGCTATTTTTTCCGCTGCACCTTCACCCTGCACGGGTACAGGATAAAAAAACAGCTTTACGCAAGGCCAGCGGTTGTGAATGCTGTCGATTATATCGTGCATCGCCGCACCGGATTCGCTGGTCAGTATCCCTATCCTTTGGGGATATTTCGGCAGGGCTTTTTTGTGCACATCGTCAAAAAGACCTTCGGCTTGCAATTTTTTTACCATTTGCTCGAAAGCCAACTGAAGCGCCCCAATTCCTTCAGGTTCCAGCTTATCAACATAAAGCTGATATTTGCCCCCAACCGTATAAACATCAATATGTCCTGTAGCTAAAACAGCCATCCCGTCCTCAGGCGAAAACCTGACATTTTCGAGCTTGCTGGCCCACATAACGCAGGGCAATATGCCGCCCGGGTCTTTCAGCGAAAAGTAACAATGCCCGCTCGTGTGGATTTTGAAGTTGCTTATTTCGCCTTTGACTATCAATTTCGGCGGCAACGTTTCTTCAAGAGCCACCTTGATTAGCGAATTCACCTGACTGACCGTATATATTTGCGTTCTTTTCTGCATTTGTCTCAAATAACAACTCAATTTATTATTGAACCAGGACCGCCAGCAGTATGGGCTTGCCCTTATACTGCCGGTACGCCGGATTTTGCTTATAAATCTCTATCCTCTCTATCGAAGCTCCCATAGCTACAGCCTCGATACACACTAACATCGGCGCGCAAGCGAACACTGTCAGCAACCAATATATTGCCCTTAATCCTCTCATAATAAACCTTTCTAATAAACAGGGTGATAATAGTTTGTTCTTTTTCTTTATGCCGATTATAAATCCAAATCATCCGGTCATCAATCCTGAGTCTGCCGCCTTTGAAAGAGCCTGAATAGGCATCGGCAAGTGCAGCTATCGCTCCCTTACCCCCGCGATTTCTTTCAAAATCAAGAGCGGCTGCGGCTTATGTTTTTGGAGGTGGGGACTCTGTTTTACGTAAGCGCATATATTTTTGTGAACTGCATAATTGCCGGATAACGGGATGAACTGGCACAAAATAAAATGGCGTGCAAATATCGTTGAAAAAGTTTGCAGGCTGTTTTGCTTATTTATCGCTTCGCTGCTTTCAGGACTCCTTGGAGGGCTGCGAGGTGTGAGGTTCTTTTTCCTGCTGCTCCTGAGTTTCCTTTTTCTGGCTTTTCTCACGCTGAATTGCGTCGTATATTTCTCTTCGATGAACCGGTATATCCTTCGGGGCCGTTATACCCAAGCGGACCTTATCCCCTCGGACATCAACTATGATAATCTCGACATCATCGCCGATCATAATCGACTCATCTCTTTGTCTGCTTAGAACCAACATTTCTAACTCCTTTTGTCGGCTGGTCTTACTATCATATATGTTACGAAAATTCCGGTCAAGTGTTCATTCAGAAGCTCAATAAAAACTTTTAGATATATGCCATTTTCAAAACTGCACGGTGCAAAAACTACATCCATCCGACAAACCTTAACACAACTATATTTCGGCTAATTTTGAGCCTTAAAACAACCATTTTTGTTTTTGTTTGGGCAATGTAGATTTATTATAAGACGCTATATGTATAACTGCTTATAATAAATAGATTTATATAAAATGGGAGATTTTAAAAAAGATATGTTGAATTTGCCGAAAGCCGGATATTTTGCTATTTTATTTCGTGTTTTCTCCAAAAATGATAGCGGACAGCTATCCAATAGCCGGCAATCGAGCCTAATGTTCCGAAAGCCACCATCTGCACAGGCAGTATAGAAACAACCACGTTAGAGAAAAAGGGTGGGGGATATTTCTGAACAAGATATTGCAATACCTCTTTATTGGCATAAGAACTTGCAGCAAAGGCAGTTACTAAAGCACAGGCCATTGCCGGCCAGATATAGCTGGCATCGAGAAATTTCTTGACTACGAAAGCGGCGAGTCCGAACGAGACAAATACAGCAAAAAATATCTGCCCAACAGAAGGCTGTGCTATAATCGAGCCTAATCTATTATCGGAAATTTTGACATCCTGAGCAAAAATTCTGATACAAAAATGAGCTATTAAAGATGAGCCGACCAGGGCAATTATTGCGTTTAAGTATTGAGCTGTCTTGGGGTTAGATTTTTTCTGCGTTTCAGCCGGCCTGGGGCTTGACAGGATTTTCCGCCCTAATAACACCCCGGCGAAACCAGCGGCGACAATAACCAGCCAGAAAATGGTATCCCATTTAAACGTTGCAAAAAGTGCCTGTCGCTGCGCAGCGGCAGGATTTAACTGCAACAAGGCAGCCATACTGCTGGAGCGTACAGCCCAGACAGCGAGGCCTGATGGTGCGGCCAAGATGCCGATTTCGCGGCCATAGGGCCAGGAAAGAAAATATGAAATAAGGCCGGCTAAAAATGCCAAAATCACCAGAATTATTGCGCCGCCGAGACTTATATCACCAGCACGCACAGCACTTAGCGGCTCGGATGGCTTTGCCAGCGGCCAGGCTAAAATACCTATCAAAACCACACCCGTGATAATCGCAGCAGCGATTCTTAACTTCATTAGGCCGGATAATTCCATGATTTAGATTCCTTAAATTACACCGGCGATAGAGTAGCATTAAAACCACAACAGGTCAATGACATATTCATATTGCCTTGAGATGTACAAGAAACATACCAAAAACCGAACATTTTCACATTCACACCGACATCGACTTTGGTTCGCTTGATTACTAAGGACATTTTCTTGAGGGCTTTTTTCTATTTGAATTGATGTTATTTCTTCATAAAAAGGGGCGTTTCAAAAATTTGGTAATACCACAAGATATTGGTAAAGAAATCCGCATTATCAGTATTAAGACGGCGTTTTGATTATTCTGTTAATCGAGCATTCCTCTAATATTATGGAAATTGAATGATTATAATCCTCCAAAATAGCCTTGAATTGTTCGATAAGGCTAAAGTTTTATACCACTTTTTTAATGAGGTAGTACCTCAATTTCGCTTTTTATCCGATTTAGCAAGTTTATAGAATCTATCGGCGTCAAATTGTTAATAAGTATAGGCGAGTTTTTCTATGGTGTTTATTCTGGCAATTTCAGGCCGAGCTTTTCGAGTGCATTCCTTACCTGCTTCTGGACTTGGTCGGCTATCTTTACAGCACGTTGGGCCTCTTGTGCCGTCACTTCTTCTCCTTCTCCGGGATATCGAGTTGTGATTACATAAGAGGTCAACTCTTCGGCATCTTTCAATCTCGAAGGCCAATCGGCGTGTTCACTGCATAACTCAAGCAGAATTGAAATATTATGAGTGTAAGGAAAATCAACGCTGAAGAAAACCAGATATGCTTTGAGGTACTTTTCTGCACATTGCTGGCTGTGGTATGCAATCAGTCGGTATGGACGTCTATATTTTCCACGCATGGTCATCTCGTTCTTTGCGAGGCGCAGATCCTCATCAGCAAGATCAATCCACTGCCTGACTTTGCGGAAGATTTCCTCATTTGGAGGTTTCATAAAGTATTTTTCCTTCTAACCAGGCGGGGCGGGCAATTGTACCTGGTATATGACGGTCCCGCTCAAACTCTTCTGGCGTTAGAATCACTATGTCTCTTGCCAGCTTTAGGCCATTCAAGGCTCTATCCATTTCGAGCATTAAGTGACGGCGTTTGCCCTTGAATGGGCACACGACCAGGATGTCAACATCGCTGCGGTCATTGGCTGTGCCCCTTGCCTGCGAGCCGAAGAGGATAATTCGGCTGGGGGCAAAGCCCTCGACCAGCCGTTCCCTGACCTTAAGTAATGTTTCATTACTTATCATAGATTAGTCTTTTCTTTTTGTTTTATTATATAAGAAGAAGTTGTGCATTACAATTACCAGCTTCGATTTCGTTTCTGATTTCCACGAGCAGACTTATCACTTCGTTTGGTGTTAGATTATTAACGCCGGTCGAGGCCGGTTTCTGATAGAGCGATTATTCAATTCTTCTATCTATGGCTGGCGGTAATACTGCATTGCTTCGGGGAGCAATCTTTGGATGTTACTGAGTCTGGTTGAATCAGCTGGGTGTGTGCTCAATATCTCCAGCGATTGAGGGCCTTGTTTTGCCACGGCCATTCTCTGCCAGAAGCTCAGGGCCTCGTTGGGGTTGTAGCCGGCCATCGCCATAAAAATCAGGCCCAAATGGTCCGCCTCGTTCTCGTGGACCCTGCTGTACGGAAGCAATACGCCGAGCTGCGTGCCTATGCCGTAGGACTGATTGAACAGATTCTGTGTCTGCGCGGGTTTGTTTGCCAGGGCCTCCGACAAGGCCATTCCTCCCAAATCTACGAGAAGGCCCTGCGTCATTCTTTCGGCACCGTGCTTTGCAAAAACGTGTCCGATTTCGTGGCCGATAACCGTTGCCAGGCCGGCCTCCGTCTGCGTTACTTTCAGCAGGCTGGTATAAACGACCATCTTTCCACCCGGCATTGCCCAGGCGTTCAAAGCATCATCTTCGATGAGATTAAATTCCCACTGGTATCCTGTTAGTCGGTCTTCCAGGCCGTTTTGAATGCAATACTGCTCTACAGCCTTTTGAATTCTGCCCCCGACGCGCTTGACCATCTGGGTTTTGCTGAAATCTTTACTGAGCCTGCTTTGGGCAAGGATTTCACTATACGACTGGAAAGCCATCGAATTTATCATCGAGTCGGGGACGAGATTGAGCTGTTTTCTGCCGGTGATTGCCACCTCCGAGCAGCCGGACAGCAATAACAGAAGGCCGCACAGAACGACAAGTCTTGTTTTTGTAGAATTTTTCATAGCATTTTCCCCTTTTCTGTAAAGGAAATTTATTGACGTTTCGAAACAGCATCAAACAGAATGCACGGCAATAATTTTTCCACGTATGCAATTATATTATATTGAAACGAGCTAATCGACAAGTATCAGCCCGTAATAATTCGGGCACTGGCGTGTTGTTCGCACAACCTCTATGGGAAAGCCGGCCTTTTTCACTGTGGAGAAGACATCGATTCCACAGGCCTCCATCGCCGGTCGGGCTCGCTGCGGGTAACGACACTGTTGTTCTTCGATGTTGCATTCTTCACAGAAATAGCACGGCCCGGCGCCAAGCCCAAAAGCCTTCCAGGCACCGCGGAGAAAAAATTCCCGCTCGAGGTCGGCCACTATCGCTTTTATCTCGGCCTGGTGAGTAAAATGTATCAGCACTGCCCGGCTGTACGCATCCAGGACCTCCCGCATCTGCTGCGGTGCTGGCGTAAAGGGCGGGCAAACCAAACACCGGCCATATCCATCGCATCCGAACTGGCATTTTAGCCGAACCCAGGCAGCGGTTTCGACATCCGAAGGTGAGATTATGCGGGCATCCTTGACGCTGGATTTTTGCTTTGCCGCCTCGCACAATTCCTTGTCGGATAACTTTGCATTTTTTGCCGGTGTTTTACTTTTACGCTTCATCAATTTCCTGCTTTACTTTGTTCAGCAAATTTATCGCTTCAAGAGGCGTAAGATTATCCACATCTGTTGAAGCAAGTTTTTCCAAAACGGATTTATGTTTCTCGACGAAGAGGGTGTCTTTGTCCGGCTCTTTTGTTTTGTGACGGGAAAAATGTTCGCCGGCTGCTTCTTGCTGGAAGGTGCTTTCGAGCTCTTCCAGAATTTCTTTGCTGCGTTCAAGGATAGTTTTTGGGACGCCGGCTAATTTGGCAACGTGGATGCCGTAGCTTTTGTCGGTTCCGCCGGGCAGAATCTTATGCAAAAATACCACCTCGTCCATCCATTCGCGGACGGCGACGTTGCAGTTTTTGACATTGGCAAATAGCTCGGCTAATTCGGTCAACTCGTGAAAGTGTGTGGCAAAAAGCGTTCGGCACCTTAAATTATTTGCGATATGCTCGGTAATCGCCCAGGCCAAAGAAAGACCATCGTAAGTGCTTGTCCCCCGGCCGACCTCATCGAGAATTACCAGAGACTTACCAGTGGCGTTGTTGATAATGTTAGCCGTTTCGGTCATCTCGACCATAAATGTTGATTGGCCGCGAACCAATTCATCCGAAGCGCCTACGCGGGTAAAGATTCTATCAACCAGACCAATCTTGGCTTCTTTGGCGGGAATGAATGAGCCGGTCTGTGCCATCAGGACCAGCAGTGCCATTTGTCTTATATAAGTGCTCTTTCCGCTCATATTCGGGCCGGTAATGACGAGGATATCACCGGCACCGTTGCCAAGCTCGACATCGTTGGGAACAAACTCCGGGCCGAGCGTTTCAGCCAGGACCGGATGTTTGCCTTCGTGAATAATAAGCTCGCCGCCGGTGGTTAATTTTGGGCGGATGTAGTTTCGGCGCCTGGCAAGATATGCCAGGGCCGTCAGACAATCGCATTGAGCAATAGTATCAGCAAGCCCCTGTAATCGGCTCACGTACTGGGCGGATTGTCGGCGGAGCTGCTCAAAGAGCTGTTGCTCCAATTCGAGCGCCTTTTCCTCTGCGTTCAGCGCCTGGGTCTCGTATTCTTTTAGCTTCTCAGTTATATATCGCTCGGCATTTTTAATTGTCTGCTTGCGAACGAAATCGGCTGGGACTTTATCCGCCGAGGAGCGGTTTACCTCGATATAATAGCCGAAGACCTTATTGTAGCCGATTTTAAGATTGGCGATGCCGGTTCGCCCTATCTGTTCTTTCTGATAATTTTTCAGCCAGCTTTGGCCGTTTTTGGAGATTGAGCGCAGACGGTCGAGCTCTTCGGAAAAGCCCGCTCTTATTACGCCGCCGTCGCGAAGGTGCGTGGGCGGTTCCGGCTTGATTGCGGCCTCGAGCAGGTCGGCTAATTCGTCCATACTGTCGCACCGGCTGGCTAACTGCACGAGCAGGTCGGAGCCGAATTGCTGCAGAATTCCTCGCAGCAGGGGTATCTGCCGCAGCGTGGCTGCAAGGGCAACCAAATCCCTCGGACTTGCCCGGAAGGTGCTGATGCGTGCGGCGATACGCTCGGTGTCGGATATGTTCGAGAGCAGTCTGCGAACCTCAGCTAATTTGTCATCGGTGTTTTTGATTTCTTCGATGGCATCCTGTCGCAACTCGATAGCACCAAGCTCGCACAACGGCATACACAGCCAGCTCCTGAACATTCTGCCGCCCATACCGGTTATTGTTTCATCGAGGCAGTCAAGCAATGAGCCTTTTTTGCTTTCGGTGCGAATGGTCCGCAGGATTTCCAGGCTGCGCAGAGAAGCCGGGTCGATTTGCAGAAAGTTCTGACGAATGATTTTTTTCAGATTCCGGATGTGACCAAGCGTGGTCTTTTGTGTCTCGCTGAGGTATTCGATAATCGCACCGGCAGGACAAACAGGGCCATCGTCATCGTCACTGATACCGAAACCCTCAAGCGTAGCTGTGCCGAAATGCTTTAGGAGGCGCTGTCTTGCCTGATAAGGGTCGAAGTACCAGCCGGGACGTTCGGTTACGACGGCGTCGGTTAACTGCGTAATGTCTCTGATGAGTTTTTTTGTCTCGGCTTCAAACAGCTCGCCGCGTCTGTCGGCGAGCAGACATTCAGCCGGCGACAATCGCAGCAGCTCATCGAGCAGTTTTTCTTCGGGCAGCTCCTGGACGAAAAAGTGGCCGGTTGAAATATCTACCCAGCTCATAGCAGCTCTTTGTTTTGTGCCCAGACTGACGGCACAGAGGAAATTGTCCTCTTTGGCGGTGAGCAGCATATCGTCGGTCAGCGTGCCGGGGGTAATGATTCGCACGACATCTCGTTTGACGACGCCCTTTGCGGTTTTGGGGTCTTCGACCTGCTCGCAGACCGCCACTCTGTAGCCAGCCTGTAACATTTTTTTCAGGTACCCGTCAACGGCATGATACGGCACGCCGGCCAGCGGGATGGGATTATCGCCTTTGCTTCGGCTGGTCAGGGTCAGGCCGAGGACCTTTGAGCAGATTTTGGCATCTTCATAAAAGGTCTCGTAGAAATCGCCCATGCGAAAAAACAAAATACAATCGGAATGTTTTTTCTTGAACTGATGAAACTGCTTCATCGCAGGCGTCAGTTTTTCAGTTATGGGAGCCATAGGCGCTGATTATACACGAATCGGTCAATTTAACAAGTTCAGAGGCTTTTTATATTTATTTCCATATTTTGAGCAAATTTCCCTTGTACGTCCTTTCTTTAATGTGTAAAATTATGTGTAAAATACACATTTAGGGAGGTTTCATAATGAGAACAAATGTTGTGCTCGATGATGATTTGGTCAGCTCTGCTCTTAGTCTTTCCGGTTTTAAAACCAAGAAAAAAGCTATCGAAGAGGGACTGAAATTGCTTATACAGGTAAATCGTCAGAAAAGAATCAAGGCCTTTCGCGGCAAATTAAAGTGGACAGGCAACCTTAGTAGGATGAGAACAGACAAATGATAGTTGTAGATTCTTCGGTCTGGATTGATTATTTCAACGGCAAGAGCACAAGACAAACCAATCTTTTAGATTCTCTCTTGGGCGGTGAGTTGATTGTTATTGGAGACCTTATTCTCATAGAGGTTCTTCAGGGCTTTCAGCAAGATAAAGATTTTAATAAGGTCAGGAAGTTACTCGATTCTCTTGTTTTCAGGCAGATGCTTGGAAAAGAATTAGCTATTAAGAGTGCCGAAAATTATCGCGTTCTGAGAAAAAAGGGCGTGACAGTCAGAAAAACGATTGATGTTATCATCGCAACATTCTGCATTGAAAGTAATCTGCCTTTGTTACATAGCGATAGAGATTTCAATCCTATGGAAAAGCACCTGAATCTGAAGGTGATACCATGAAAATGTTGCGTGTGCTCTCTGGATTTGCCATTTTTTTGCAAAGATAATGTAAATATAGTTAGTCCAGAAATAAAAAGCAGAAGACGCTTGGTCAAAAAGATTATTTGGTTTTATAATAAATTAATATGAGAGAAGAAGTCACAAATTGGTTCAAGCAAGCAGAAGCTGATTTAAGAAGCGCCCGGAACAGTAAAAAATCATTCGATTTTTATATGTCTGTTTTTGCATCTCAGCAGGCTGTTGAAAAGGCTTTAAAAGCATTATGTTTATCCAAGTTAAGAGAGTTTCCAAAGGGTCACTCGATAATTTATCTTGCGCAGAAAACTAATGTTCCTGAGTATATGCTTTCTGGAATAAGAGATTTGAATCCGGAATACTTGAGCACACGCTATCCCGATATAGCAGCAGGTATCCCTGCTGAGTTGTATGACGAGAATATCGCCGCCCGCCACCTTAAGACCGCTGGAGAGGTAATAGAATGGGTCAAGAGACAGATTCAAGAATAGCCGATTTCTTACAAAAAGTGAGAAAAAGATACAATATAAGCCAGGCCATATTCTTTGGTAGCAGGGCCAAAGGCGAGCATTTGAAAGATAGCGACTATGACATAATCCTGGTCTCAGATGATTTTAGAGACATATTTTTTAGCAAGCGTTCTGCTTTGATGTACGATTTTTGGCAGCATTGGCCTATTGAGATAGAGCCATTATGTTACACGCCTGAGGAATTTGAAGCCAAGAAAAAGCAAATAGGCATCGTCAGCGAGGCAATTAAGGAAGGAATATTTTTATAAAAATAGTCAAAAATAATATGTAGCCGGGGGTATTTTCGCTTGAACCGATGAAACTGCTTCATTGCAGGCGTCAGTTTTTCGCTATTTACATTCATAGCTGCAGATTATACACTAAGCTGGCCGTTTAACAGCTCGGTTATGATTGAAGCTGCCTGTTGTTTGGATTTGATGTTTGTTAATTGTTTCATCAGATTTTCCTGTCGGTCTGTGAAACAAACAGTGGTTTTTAAATCAAAGTCGGCAACGCCGGTAGTTTGCCGGATTTTTTCGAGCAGATTCTCGATTCCGGTGCCTTCCCCGGCGCTTATCTTAACGGTGTTCGACAGAATTTCAGGTAATTTATCGGTGTCGAATTTGGAAGGCAAATCGCTTTTATTTAACACTGTGAGGACTTTTTTGCCAGCGATTTTTCCAAGTAGATACTCGTCAAGATGATTTGTCAAATGGCTATTATCCAGAACAAGCAGGACCAGGTCCGCCTGTTCCAAAATCTCAAGGCTTTTTTTCTGAGCTGCTTTTTCAATAGTATCTTCGGGATTCAGAAGCTCTCCGCCCAGTCCTGCCGTATCGACAAGCTCTAAGAATAAAGAGTCGATTCGGCATTGAGCTGTCACCCAATCTCTGGTCGTACCCTTGATATCAGTAACGATTGCTTTTTGTCGGCCGGCCAGACAATTAAGAAGCGTGCTTTTGCCGGTGTTCGGCGGGCCAATTATAGCAGCTTTGCAGCCAAATATAATTAGCTTTGCCGTTCGGCTGTTTTCGAGTATCCGCTCGGCCTGTGTTGAAATTTGATTAAGAGATATTTCGTTGATGTTCTCCAGCCATTCTGCGGCTTTTTTGCTTAAGCCGACGTCGATTTGGTTTACAATTATTTTGGTGCCCTCGATGGTTTTGGCCTTCAACTGAGACAGCTTAGCTTCGACTGCGATTGTATTGATGGGTTTCCGTGCAGAGATGATTTTTGTTAAAAGCTGCTCTGCGGTCAGCAGGGTGGCTCCCCGGCGCTGAAGCAGCTGCATTATATCGGCAACGATAAGAGGATTGCCGTGGCAATTTATTGCGAAACTATCGGCCTGCTCACAGCCGATAGTAACCTGGTCGATGGTTTCATTGCCATCGGTGATTGTGCCTAATAGGATTTCGCCGGTCTTGAATTTCGCCGGTTTTGTTCCGACGGTCTTGAATATTTTTTTTATGACGGCCTCGGCAGAATCGCCAAAGACCTGAACGGTCGATATTGCACCGGTGCCTTTGCCCGTCATTACTGCTGCATAAGTATTCATAAGAAGTTAAAGATTAGAAAGCGGATTCCTCTTTTCTCAGGAGGGACATTACTCAAAACGCACCAGTCAGATAGACTTAGCGTTTTCTTCGATGTATTTTTTGTAGGCCAGGACGATACCTTTGATAACCAGATTAGGCACGAAGGAGTCTATGAAATCGCAGTCCTCCTTTATGGTTTTTGCGGCCGAGCCGGTAACGATGGTTTGAGGCCATCTGCCGATTTTTTCTGCGTAACGCCTGATAACCTCTTCCAGCATTCCGATAGCAGCATAATAGAGGCCACAGTTTATGGCCTCTACGGTATTTTTACCATAAGGTGCTTTCGGCCTGGTGATTTTCGTTTTTGGCAGTTGGGCGGTATTTTCTTTCAGGGCCTTTGCGCTGATTTCAAAACCCGGGCCGATAACACCGCCGAGAAAAATACCATTTTCATCTACGAGGTCAATTGTTATAGCGGTACCAAAATCCGCCACTACTACCGCATCCTCCACGACATCGTAGGCCGCCGCCGCCGAGACTACCCTGTCGATGCCGACCTTGTCCGGCTCGTCCACCCAGAGAGTCATCGGCAGTGGTATGTCTTTACCTATGAGATAAATTTTTTCGTTGAGTTTGTCTTTTACTATTCCCCGGATTAGTCTGGTCCAGTCCGGTTTTACGCTGCTGACGACGATTACGCCATCGCGTTTTTTCTCTTTCGAGCTTTCAGCAATCGGGATTTTACCCCAGGCTGATTTTAAACAATTCTTCAACTTTGTTAGCGAGCCGCCGGGAATAGATTTTATAAACTGCTCTACTCCTTCCAGAAAAAGCCCGATATCAATATTGGTATTGCCGATATCTACTGCGATTATGTTCATAATTCGTGCTAAAAGACCTTTATTTATCCGCACATTTTTACTTTATTCTTACGCTGTTGTCAATTTATTACTTTTTTAATAATTGTTATAAAGACCAAGGAGAATTAGCCGCTAAATCTTTCACTTTCCCCTTGATGTTTTTCTCCGGATTAGATATACTACAATATCGCCTGAGGAGGCGAAAAGATGGATTTGCAGCTTTATATCACTATTGTCCCCTGTGAGCTGTTATGTTGCCTGTATATTTACGATGTCCTTAAATGGTAGATTTAACCCAGCCAAAAAATAGTGCTTGTTTTCTGTGCCGGGTTTTCCATTGTCCTGATAGGCGGATAAGGAACGGTAAAATGAAATTGATTGATGATTCTAAAATCAGCTTGGTATCGCTGGGATTTGTCCTGGCTTGTGTGGTTGGTTCAAGGCATACCGCCGCCGAGTTTACTTTCAGTGCGCCGACTAATCTTGGTTCGCTCATTAACAGCCGATATGATGAAGCTCGGGCGTGCATTTCGGCTGATGGCCTGTCGCTCTATTTCGACTCCGACCGCTTCGAGGGCTTTGGTGGTTTTGATATATGGGTGGCCACACGCAAGGCGATTGACGAGGATTGGGGTGCGCCTGTGAATCTTGGGCCGATTATGAACACGGAATATGAGGAATTCGATTCGAACATCTCGGCGGACGGATTGTCGCTCTTTTTTGCCTCTGACTATCCCGAAGGCTCAGGTGATTTCGACCTCTGGGTTGCAAGGCGGAACACGACCGATGAAGACTGGGATGTGCCGGTGAACCTTGGGCCGATTGTGAACTCACAATACGATGACGATGGTCCGTGCATCTCGGCAGAGGGACTGTCGCTCTACTTTAGCTCTAATCGCCCCGGCGGCTATGGTGAAACCGACCTGTGGGTAACTACGCGTCCAGCAGTAAATGGCGATTGGGGCAAGCCGGTGAACCTTGGGCGGACGGTCAACAGCTCACTTTGGGAGGCCAGGCCGAATATCTCACCTGATGGCCTGACGCTCCTGTTCGGCTCAAACCAGCTTGATGGCAGCGTTTTGTGCGACCTGTATATGACCAGGCGCGAAACGACGCAAGGCGCCTGGTGCACACCTGTGAAACTCGGCTCAGCGGTCAACAGCCGCGATGATGAGGATTGGCCGTGCATTTCTGCTGACGGACGAATTCTTTTCTTCGAGTCTGATAGGCCCGGCGGGTTAGGTAGCTGGGACCTGTGGCAAGTATCGATAGAGCCGGTGATTGACTTTAACCGGGATGGTAAGGTGGACCTGACGGATTTTTGCAAGATTGGCCAATTCTGGCTCCAGGAACAATCTCGGATTGACATTGCTCCGGCACCTCTTGGCGACGGTAAAGTGGATTTGAAGGACCTCGCTGTTTTTGTTGAACATTGGCTGACGGATTATCGCTTGCTGGCGCACTGGAAGCTCGATGAGAAAGAAGGTACTGTCGCCAAAGACAGCATCGGCGGCTACGATGGCACTGTCCATGGTAACCCGCTCTGGCAGCCTGCCAGCGGTAAGTGGGCCGGGGGGCTTGAATTTGACGGGGCCGATGATTACGTTAGCACGCCTTTTGTCCTGAATCCTCAGAATGGTGCGTTCAGTGTTTTTGCATGGATTAAAACGGGCGCCGAAGGAAAGGTAATCATTTCTCAGAGCGATGGCGGTATCGGGCCGGGAGCGATATGGCTTGGTACGGATTTGTCAGCCGGCAAACTTATGACCGGCTTGATGTCACCCCAACCTTCCCTGCAGTCGGAAGCAGTTGTTACCGATGGACAGTGGCACCATATAGCTCTGGTATGGGACGGCTCGTTCAGACACCTGTATGCAGATGGAGTAGAGGTTGCCAGGGACTCTGATGTGCCGGCGGGGATGCCTTCAGACGGTGGTCTGCACTTTGGTGCCGGGAAGAATCTTGATGCAGACGGTTTCTTCTTAGGTCTGATTGATGATGTTCGCATTTACAACTGCGCTGTAGCCCCCTAAGCCAGAACAACTCGCGCCAGTGCTGTAAAATGGTAATTGGTAGATGATAAGTAGCGATTGCCACTAAGATACTATCTCAAAACCGTCACCCTGAGCGAAGCGAAGGGTCTGGCCGGCAGAAATAAGAGATTCTTCCCCTTCGGCTTCGCTCAGGGCTAAAGGCTTTCTGCGCTCAGAATGACAAATTATGTTTTGAGATAGTTTCTAACCAATTCACAATTATCAATAACCGAGAGGAAACTCAAGCGTACATCAACAACTATAAGTTTTTCCTTGATTTAGGCCTCAAAGAGCAGTAGTATTGTATGTTGGCGTTGGATTGTACATCCCGCACCAAAACGGCAGGATTATTATGGTGCGGGGTGCACAAGAAGGTTACTGTTTTGGTGCGGGACTATTATGAATAAACCACGTGGATTTATCCCGTTAGAGACAAGACGTTGTTTTCTAACCGGCCCCGTTAGAAGGAAGATGTCTAATGGGGCGGGGTTTACCTTAATAGAGCTTCTGGTGGTTATTTCCATCATTGTCCTGTTGATGGCAATTTTGCTGCCGGCGCTGCAGCGGGTAAAGAAGCAGGCAAAGAGCATTGTTTGTCAGGCCAATCTCAAGCAAATGGGGCTCACCTTTTCAATGTACGCTCAGGATAACAACGGCTATTTACATAAGGAAGCGGGCAGTAACCCGAATCATAGCTGGGTGGCTGCGATGCGGCCATATTATAGCCATGAACCAAAGATTCGGGTCTGCCCGGCGACCACCACTTTTTTCAGCGATGGGCTTACAGGTCCGTTTGTGGGCTGGGGTGTATATGGGCAGGGTGCCATTCCTACCGTGCCGGGCTGGGCAGTGCAAGGCGACTACGGCAGCTTCGGCCTGAACGGATGGGTTGCTAATGACACCGGCGGCGAGCATTTTGAGAAGAACTGGAAGACCCTCCACGTCAAAGGGAGTAATGATATACCGGTGTTTCTTGATTGCCAGTGGGTCGATGGCTTGCCGGAGGCGACGGATGAGCCGCCGGAATATGATGGTCAGTGCCATTGGCAGTGGGATTACAACGCAATACGGAATTTCTGCATTAACCGGCACAACGGCACGGTAAATAGTGTCTTTCTCGATTCCACTGTAAGGCCTGTCGGCCTTAAAGAGTTATGGCAGTTAAAGTGGCATCGAAAGTGGACCGAAGACAGCTTGGCTGCCGGCATACCGGTTTGGCCGAACTGGATGAAACGTTTTAAGGATTATGCAGAATAATTGGCCAGAGATGCTCTGCATTTTTTCTTTTATGTCCCTGCTTAACACAAAGTCCGTATGCAACCTTCGAATAAAAGATTCAGATTTTAGTTTTAATTTGTTTCAATAGGACGTAGTTTAAAAAAGCTTATACGTAAAGCGCGTACGCGCCTTACGTACGACAATTACGAATCTCTCAAAAGCTAAATTTAAAACAAAAAATCTATAATAAAAAAGGTTTTTCTTGAAAATCCTGCTTATGTAGTGAAAGCGGGTATGGTGTGCAGGGCACGTCTTTTTCATTTGATGGGGACAGCTTTTGTGGTTATACTGTTTTTGTAATGGCTGATTATAAGCGAACATTTGAAGTGCTGATTCTGCTTTTGGTTTCATCGTTGGTTTTTGCTGCGGAGCAGCCAGCACTGCAACCCATAGTTGAAGTGGAAGAGGAGGTTTACCGGTTTGAGCCGGCCAATAACGGTGCCGGGCCGATGTGGTGCCGGGGGTCAACGTGTTTGGTGCGTATCGGCGAGGATGTTTTTGCAAGCGGCATCGAGACGCTCAAGGACTTTAAGCCGCTCAACAATTGTCGCTGGATGCTCTTTCGGCGGGATGCCCGCGGCTGGCAGCAGGTGCAGGTTGATACGGTTGGCCGTACACGGGAGCCGTGTCCGCTCGTCGGTTTTTCCGACGGCCGCTTGTTTATGTCGGTTAATCCGACCCTCACGACCGACCCAAACGCCTACGGTGGTCCTGTGAGGCCGGAAATTCTGGAATTTGCCGCGGCGGAGCCCAAAACGCCGTTCAAAACCATCCTGCCGGTCTGGGACGGCACGCCCGCGTTCACCGAGCACTCCTACCGCAGCTTTGCCGCCGATGGTCCCGCCCGCGAGCTGATTTTGTTCCAGAACATCGGTTATACGCACGCCGAGTGGGCATTCAGAAACGGCGAAGGACAATGGCAAAGCAAGGGGAAGCTGAAATGGCCCTGGGGTGCAGAGTACGACAAGCCGCAGCCGATTCGTGTCTGCTACCCCAACGTGGCGTTGAAGAACCGCGCGGTGCACTTCTGCGGAGTGAGCGATATCGTCGAGCCTTATCTGGAGTGGCGTGCGTTCAAGAAGAAATTGACCGGGCGCGAGTGGGACTATGATTTCCGCAGACTTTTCTACACGTGGTCGCCGGACATTCTGACGGGCCGGTTCGGCAATTGGGTCGAGATTGCCAGCCGTGACAGGACGTGCGGCTGGATTACGCCGGGTGACCTTTGGGTGGCGCCTGATGGAGCGGCGCATATTGTCTGGACCGAGCGCGCCATTGACGAGCGGCTGCGAGAAAAATTCTTTCCCGATGCAATGCAGAGTCACGCCTTAAACTATGCGATTGTCCGTGAGGGCAAAGTGGTGATGCGCCGCACTTTAGTGCTGGCTGAGGAGGGCAAGTCGCAGGAAATTCCGTCACTGCCCCGCTTACAGGTTACGCCCGAAAATCGGCTGTTTGTTTTCTACTACGTCAGCGGCACCGACTCTGCGGGAAAACCGGTTTCGCAGAACCGTATTATGGAGCTTCGTATGGATGGCTCCAACAGCCCGCCGACTCTGGTGCCACTGCGGCATCCGATGGATAGTTACTTCACCGCGACGGTGCGCGGCGGCTCGCCACCGTCGAAAACTCTCGACCTGCTCGGCACACGCGCTGTCCACAGGACGCCTTGCGGCGGGAACAGAAGCATTAACTATGCGAGAATCCATCTCTACAAATGAACCTTGAAAAAATCGCAACACGAAGAAGGAAAATAAGGCTATGAAGCGGATTGTATTGTATTTACTTATCGTCGGAAGTTTCACGACAGCATACGCCGATGAAAAGCTGAAGGAATATGTCGATAAGTCAGCGGAGCAGATTGAATCAAAGGTCATAGAATGGCGTCGTCATTTTCATCAATTCCCGGAGCTCTCGAACAGGGAATTCAAGACGGCTGAAAAGATAGCAGAGCACCTGAAGAATCTGGGCCTGGATGTGAGAACCGGCGTTGCACATACCGGTGTTGTCGGTCTTTTGAAAGGCGGCAAACCTGGGCCGGTAGTTGGGCTTCGCGCAGATATGGATGCACTGCCGGTTACCGAACGTGTCGATGTGCCATTCGCTTCCGAAGTTCGCACCAAATACAACGGTCACGATGTTGGAGTGATGCATGCCTGCGGGCACGATACGCATATTGCCATTCTAATGGGCGTTGCGGAGATTCTTTCTTCGATGAAAAATGAATTGCAGGGAGGCGTAAAGTTTATTTTCCAGCCTGCTGAAGAAGGCGCCCCCCAGGGCGAAGAAGGCGGTGCTCAGCTCATGGTCAAGGAAGGAGTCCTGGAAAATCCTGATGTTGATGTGATTTTCGGTTTGCATATCTGGGCGCTCGCTGAGGTCGGCACCATTTCCTATCGCCCTCAGAGCATTATGGCCGGCGCTGACAGCCTTTGCATTAAAGTCAAAGGCAAGCAAACGCACGGCTCCACACCCTGGACAGGCATTGACCCGATTACCGTCTCTGCGCAGATTATCATAGGGCTCCAGACAATCGTTAGCAGACAAACAGAGCTGACGGAAGAGGCAGCCGTGATAACCATCGGGAGCATCCACGGCGGAGTCCGAAGCAATATTATCCCCGAAGAAGTCGAGTTGATAGGTACTATCCGGACGCTCAATACGGATATGCAGGATAAGATTCACGAAAAGATTCGAATGACCGCAACGAAGATAGCCGAAAGCGCAGGGGCGATTGCGGATGTTCAGATTAGCACCGGCTATCCGGTAACGTACAATGACCCTGAGCTTGTTGATATGATGCTGCCTTGCCTGAAGCAAGTCGCAGGAGAGGAAAATGTCAAGCTCATCAAGGCGATAACGGGCTCCGAGGATTTCTCATTTTACCAGCAGAAGATTCCCGGCCTGTATTTTTTCTTGGGTGGAATGCCGAAGGGCAAAAAGCGTGAAGAGGCTGCGCCGCACCATAGTCCCGATTTTTATATCGATGAAAGCAGTTTGAAGCTCGGCCTCAGAGCGTTGTCTTATCTGGCCCTCGATTATATGGACAAGCACGGCAAGTAAGAGAAAGTCTATTACCAAAGGCTTTCAGTACCAGGACTTAGCTCACAGCATCCTTTGACAAAATGTGCTACCATTAGACTTATGACGTTAATGGAAGTTTTAATATGTATCCAAGTTTGTTTGAGATACCTTTTCTTCACCTGAAAATCGGTACTTTCGGTCCTATGATGGTGCTCGGATTTCTCGCGGCGCTTTTTATGATGAGACGATTGAGCCGACGTGCACGCCTGGACCCGGCAACGATTACCAATGCAGCCCTGTACTCACTGATTGTCGGTGTAGTGGGCGCACGAGCCTTCTTCGTGGTACACCACTTCGACCAATTTCGTGAGGAGCCTCTGAATATTTTCGCTACGTGGCACGGCGGCCTGGAATTCCTTGGCGGAGTGTTCCCTGCTATCTGCTTTTTGTTATTCTATTTCCACTACCATAAATTGCCCGTTCGCCGGTATCTGGACATTATGGCAATCGGGCTGATGATGGGCCTGGCATTTGGGCGGATAGGGTGTTTTTTAAATGCAGACTGCTTTGGCAAGCCTACGAACCTGCCCTGGGGTGTTCGCTTTCCGTACGGGTCCTTTGTGTACATCAGTCAGATTAATCCCGACCTGAAGAGAAATAGACCGGAACCCTACCTCAAGCTGCCACAAGCCGAATACCTGGGCTTCTATGACAAAAACGGCAAATGGTATCCCAAGCCCTTGCAGTCCGGCAGAATTGCCGGATGCCTTTCGGCAGAGCTGACAGAGCAGCAGCGATATGAGGTTACAAAAGGCAGGTATCGTTGTCTTCCCGTCCATCCCTCTCAGCTCTACTCATCAGCCAATGCTTTGCTGTTGTGTAGTATTCTGTATCTGTTTTGGCGCAGTCAACAGTCCGTGGGACTCCGCCGCAGGGCGTCCCTTACGGGACTTACGGAGGACGCCTTGCGGCGGAGCCTGGGGAGCACCGGTTCGGACAATGTTTCGGGAAGACTCAGCCGGCCGGGCTCGGTGGTCGGGCTAATGTTTGTCCTGTACGGCTTTACTCGATTTCTTCTGGAATTTATCAGAGATGACAATCCGTATGAGCTTGGAATTCTGACCATTTCACAGATTCTTGGGATAGTAATGCTCGTCTCGGGTTTTGTACTGCTTTTGGTTTTACCGCACCTGAAATCTGATATATCGGGCGGCAAAGAGGTTGCCTCGGTGGGCGCAGTTACCGAATAAGAGGCGAATAATAAAAACAGCCACTGCCGCAATCCGGCAGTTCTGCAGGATTGCGGACTATGAACGTCCGGCAGCATCCTATGCTTTGCTCGCTTAATTGATTGGGCATATTGGGCAATTTAGACGGAGATAAGACAATGGTATCGAAGGTATCGAAAATAACTCTGATGTTTGACATTGTGCTTTTAAGCTGGATTTGTGTCTCCTGCGGGGTTACAGTACCTGCTGATGTCAAGGAATCAAAGGATACTCTTCTGAAGGTAGAGTACACTCAGAACACACAGACAGTGCCGCAATACGGAGTCTTTGAAATCACCTTTAGGCACGAAAACGACTACGTTAATCCTTTTTTCGACGTTACTATTGATGTTGTCTTTACTTCCGGCTCGCAAAAGCAGATTCGAATTGGCGGATTTCATTACGGCTCTTCATCCGGAGCGAGAATCCATACCCGCACGACCCAGACTGAGAGAGGAGAAAGGCAGGAGGTATTTTATGACTTTGACAGGCAGGATTTGTGGAAGGCACGATTTGCTCCCCGTGAGCCTGGCAAATGGAAATACAGTTTTGAGTTTAGAAATGTAAGAGGCCAAAAGGCCGTTGGCAAAGGCGTTTTTACCTGTGTGAAAGGACGAAAACCGAATCCCGGATTTGTCCGGCGTCACCCAGCGAATCCATTTCGCTTTGTGTTTGACGATGGAAGTCCGTATTTTCCTATCGGTATTCAGGATTGCTGGGGTGACAATTCCGCCACCGGCTCGGTTTTAGACCAATGCTCGATGGAGGGGCCTTTCCGTACCGACCTGAAAGACCCGCCGCCACTGCCAGCCGGGCCTATGTTCGTACGTGGGCCATCCTGCAATCCGCAAAATGCCGATGTGTATTTCCGGTATTTCTCGCGATGCGGATTCAATTTGTATCGCTTTTCGCAGCAGAACTGCTCCTATCCACTATTTCAAGACCTTGACCACTACCTTGTCCAGGAAGCTATTATGACAGATGAGCTTCTGCAGTGCGCCCGCAAGTATGGCCTCCGTATTTTTTACGGAATCTTTGGCTTTCGAGAGGTATTCAATGACCAGCCATACGACGAAGCAGAAATGTCAAAAGTCAAGAGGTTCATCAAGTACACTATTGACCGATGGGGAGCATACGTGGATTTCTGGGAGTTTCTCAACGAGCAAAAGGCCGACGACCGCTGGTATGAAATTATGATTCCCTATCTAAAGTCACTTGACACATACCGGCATCCTGTTACTACAAGCTGGGAAAGGCCTGAGCTTGCCGGTATCGAAATTAACGCACCACATTGGTATCAGAGGGAAAATGAGCTTGAGTCCGATGTAGTAACAGTTTCGAGAGCAGAGAATTGGAAGAAATATAATAAGCCCGTAATTGTCGGCGAGCAGGGCAATCATATTGACAGGGGAAAGCCGCAGTCCGGCATTTCTGCCGGAGGCGTCGGTGGTGTGTGGGACGAGGGTTCAGCTCTGCGTATGCGGATTCGAAATTGGACGGCATTTTTCAACGAGGTCGCCTTTGTTTTCTGGAATACCAGCTACGCGCGGGACGGCCATTATATGAATATCTGGCTTGGCCCGAAGGAACGAGAATATGTAAGAGCAATGCAGGATTTTGCCTATCACCTTGACCGGGACATTCGTATGGTCCCAGTGAAGGTCTCGCACCCGGAAGCTGTTCGGGCTTACGGCCTTGCCTCGAAGGAAAGAGCCGGCGTTTATCTGCATCACTTCAGCGACCATACAAATCCTGTGAAAGGTATCATTATTACTCTGGATGTGCCGAAAACTGCAAAGGGATACTGGTACTCGCCCCAGAACGCTGCGATTCTCAAAACCATCAATATCTCATCTGGAAAAAACACTCTTGATGTCCCGGAGTTCACCGTGGACATTGCTCTTCTTATCACGCCCCGGCAAAATGCCGGGCCGGATATTGACAAAGATGGAAAGCCCAACAATCTTGACGACGATGATGACCAGGATGGCGTACCCGACCAAAAGGATGCCTTCCCTCTGGAGCCGCAAGAGTGGGAAGACAAGGATATGGATTGGATTGGCGATAACCTCGACGCCGACGATGATGGAGATGGTATCGGAGATGATGAAAATAAAAATGGCATTGCCGATTGCCAGGAGTTAGACTTTGATGGTGACGGTGTGGACAGAGCAAAATCTGTCCCGTGGGACGCATTCCCATTAGACGCAAAAGAATGGCAGGACACGGATGGCGACGGCATAGGCGATAACGCCGACCCCGATGATGATAACGATGGACATACTGATGAAGATGAAAGGAAGCACGGAACGAATTCTCTGGACAGCTTGAGTTTTCCAGCCGGCTCATAAAACGAGCCCTGTCCCGTCTTTGCCGTAAGGCATCCGCCGTAAGGTGTCCGGCAATCCTGCCGGACTACGGACGACGGGTAGGATTCGCTGATATAGTCGAACATGGTAATCTAATAACAACCTTGTGTGATTCAATCACAAGTCGCCGCTTTCCCGGCGTTTTGGTATTCTTTATGACTGTTTCGAGGAGATGATGAAAATAGTTGCATTTTGGAGGTAGATTCGATATATTAGCCTGCCGAATTTGGTGATGTTTGCACAAGAAAATATCAGATAAGGAGAACTATGAAACGCTTTACACGTCGTGCTTTCATTAAACGTTCATTGGCCGGGAGTATCGCCGTAACTTTTGCGCCTTACGGGCGTGTGCTTGGTGCCAATGACGATGTTCGCGTAGCCGTGGTGGGTTTTCGCAGCCAGGGAAGCAATCATATCAAATGGTTTGGCAAAATCCCTGGCGTGCGGGTCGTGGCGCTGTGCGATGTGGACAGAGAGTTTATCGACCGGGAAGTCAAGATATTCAAAGAGCGCAATGAAAATGTTGATACTTACGTTGACTTTCGCAAACTGCTGGACGACAAAAATATCGACGCTATCATTACAGCCACACCCAACCATTGGCATTCACTCATTACGGTCTGGGCCTGCCAGGCCGGCAAGGACGTATATGTCGAAAAGCCGGTCTCACACAATATCTGGGAAGGCCGCAAGATGGTCGAAGCTGCCCGCAAGTATAACCGAATTGTGCAGACGGGCACCCAAAATCGCTCCGACGAAGGGCTTATGGAGGCGTTCGAGTACATCCGGCAGGGTCATCTTGGCCCGGTGCTTCGCGCACGCTGCTACTACTTTAGCCCGCGCGGCCCTATCGGCAAAGTGGATGGTCCTCAGCCCATTCCCCAGACGGTTGACTATGACCTGTGGATAGGACCGGCGCCTATGGCGCCCTTGATGCGCAAGAATCTGCACTACGATTGGCACTGGCAGTGGCCTTACGGCAACGGAGACCTGGGCAATAATGGTATCCATTGCATCGACGTCTGCCGCTGGGCGCTGGGCTATTCCACTCTGGCGCCGCGGGTGATTAGCTTTGGCGGCAAGTTTCTCTGGGACGACGACAGACAGACACCCAATGCTCAGGTAGCGTTCTTTGACTACAAGCCGGCCCCAATCATCTTTGAGATGCGTAACCTGCCGCGAAAGAAAGGAGATTCGGCTATGGATGCCACCTACCGTAACATTCGTACCAGCGAGGTGATTGAATGTGAAGGGGGCTATTATGCCGGCGGCTGGGCTTACGATTACAATGGCAACAAGCTCAAACAGTTCAAAGTTACCGGAGGCGGCGGTCACCACGCGAATTTCATCAAGGCTGTCCGCAGCCGTAAGGTCAGCGACCTTAATGCCGATATCATCGAAGGGCATCTCTCCACCGCGTTGTGCCACATGGGAAATATTTCTTATAGGCTCGGCCAGGCGGCTTCACGCGATGAAATAGTGCAGTCTGCCAAATCAAACAAAGAATTGCTGGATGCGTACGAGCGTTTTCAGGAGCACCTGTTGCTTAATGTCGTGGACGTGCAACAAACACCACGGATTCTTGGCCCTTGGCTGACAATGGATTCCGATAAAGAAAAGTTCGTAGGAGAATTCAGCGACCAGGCAAATGAGCATCTTTCGCGCAGCTACAGAAAACCTTTTGTCGTGCCCGAAGAGGTGTAGTTACTTGTCTGGTTTGGAATTCTAAGAGCGGACATTCCGGCCAAATCCATATACTGAATAACCGGCTTAGACTTTATCCTTTCTCGGGACCTGAGCTGGCCCATAATGCTTTGACATTGTCCTTAACCGGCTCGCCGCGGTACATTCTCATAAAAGGTCGTTGAATTATCAGTCCGCTTGACTGGGCGATTTTCACCGCCTCTGAGTTGTCCAGAGGTATGTCAACAAATACCTTCTTCCCCGCCCAGCGTTTCAAAGCATCGCAGAGTAATGCCGGACCGGCTTTGCCCTCCGCAGAGCCTGCTCGGTACTCGATACGGGGATGCCTTTCGGGAGCAGCTATACAGGGACCTATTTGGACCGCGTTTGCTCCGGGACGAGCGGTGATATATCCTTCTATCAGGCTACCCCATGTTAGAAGGGGTCTTCGACCGTGCCGGACGATACGTATGTTTTCGGGGAATTCCTCGAACAGCCGGCCAAGCATTTTTGCCCGGTCTGTGCCGGTCATTCGATTATCAAGCTCAATTATGCTTTCAAAGAGCTCCGGAGTGGGTTTGGTTACGACCGTCTTTCTTTTGTACGGCAGTGCTATACCTTCGAACCGGGCTAACTTATATTCCGGTATAAATCCCAGTTTTTCGTAGATGGGCTGCCCTGCAGGAGTTGCATCAAGACGAACGGTTTTTACTTTTCGTTCTTCGAGATAATTTAGAGCGTGCTTCAACAGGGCTGTGCCCACGCCCCTGCCGCGGGTGCTCACATCAACCAAAACCATAGCTACCCAGGCCGCCTGGCCAAAGACGCAGGTAGTGGTGGTACCGACGGAAGCTCCATTCAGCACAGCCACAAAACAGCCTTCAGGTTCCATACTCATAAAACGCAGCCAATCTGATTCGGTCTGGTTCCATCCCGCTTGCTTGGTTAATCTCAATCCAAGCTGAGTATCACCGATTGTCATAAGCCGAATCTCTATCATTCTTGCGGATTCTATCAAATTTTTTGTAAGCAGAACAGCCCCGCACCAAAATCCCCGTTGTGCAGGACCGTTTGTTTATCGCTCGGTTCCGAAGCTCTCTTTTGTAGATTTTGGTGCGGGGTCGGTTTGAGTAAATAAGATTCGATGAAGCTGAAACATCACAGGGTCTGAAACTTATTCTCTCTGCACTCGCCCCGTCATTGCCGCGGAGCGGCAATGACGGGTACTTCAATCCCGGCTCACGGGGCCGGTCGATACAGACGAATATCGTCAAAGTACATTGTACCTGAACCGCCGGCCTGCGGGTTTTTCTTGTTGCCCAGCCCAAGTGCAATCGTATTGACATTGGCAAGGTTCACGCCCTGGTCTGCAAACGCCTGCAGGTCGATATTCCATCGAGTCCAGGTGGTTACCTGTGCTGCTTTCGGATTATTGTGAGAGATGACCGCACTGCCATTGAGAGCAACATACAACGTCTCAGCAGCGTTAGCAGCATCGCCCCTGAACCAAATCGTCAACGTCTTGACACCATTCTCAGTCCAGTCACGTGGATAAGTCAACGTCTTCTCGGCCTCCGAATACTTCAGGACGCTGTTGTCGTAGAAGAGCGGCATCGATTGGCTGCCGCCGTGAACGATAGTTTCCTCACAATAAGAACCGGTGCTTTCGTCTCCAACAGCTGCGCCGGTTCCATTGCCGGCATAGGCCGGTTCTTTACCGTGCGCGGCATAGCCAAGCCCATCTTTCCACGACCACCATATCTCGTTGTTGCCAACATCATAGTCCTCAAAATCATCCACAACAAGAAAGTTGGCGGTCGTAAAGCTCCAGAGAGGGCCTTTCCACGGACTATCTGGGTTGGCATTATTGACCTCATCAATCCGCCAATAGTAAGTTGCATTCCACAGAAGTTTCCCAGGTTCATAGCTCTCAGAACCGAGGTTCCTCGTGCCTTTATACTCCGGTGAACTGGTATTTGCATTACGTACGACCTCTTTATCTGTGCCGAAATAGACCTGATGCGAAGCAGCACTGTCTCCGGCTACCCACTTAAGAATCTGTGTCTGCTTTACATCCACAGCGCCGTTAGATGGGTTCGGGCTTCCGACAGCACCCTGAGTAGTAAAGCTCCAGACATTGCCTTTATAAGTGGCGACAGCATCAAACTCATCGACCCGCCAATAATAGGTCTTAGCCAATTTAAGTGGGGCGGGAGTATAGGTTGCAGCCCCCTGAGGAAGCCCACCGGCAGCGTTGCTCACATCGTCAAAGTTGTCGCCGAAATATACTGTGTGCAATTTTGCACCGAATCCAGCCGTCCAGCTAAGCTTCACATCCAGGGCTACCGACTCGGCACCATCAGCCGGGACTGGATTGTAGGCGGTCTTGGGGGGAACCGAAAAGCTCCAGACATCGCCCTTCCACGGACTATTCGGGTCTGCGTTATTGACCTCGTCAATCCGCCAGTAATAAGTTGTGCCGGGGACAAGACCATCCGGATAAGCAAATCCTGGAAAGCCTGCAACGAAAAACGTCGAGCTCTGGTTGCCCTGGAATGTGCTTTCGGCGCCGGCGTTGACATCGTCAAAATTCTCGCCTAAGTACACATCATGGGAGACTGCAAAATCTCCCGGCCGCCAGCTAAGGCTTACCCACGTATCCGAATGGAGTGCACCATTAGCCGGGTTGGGTCCTGAAGCCTGCCCAAAGCCGCCCACGCCCAGCATAATCTTCGGGACCTCATCTTCGCTAAGAGCTCTATCGTAGATTGCAACTTCGTCAATAATGCCGTTAAATAAGCACCCGCCCCTGCTTCTTCTTCCGAGGTTAACTGGAGCTGTGTTTACCGGCATCTTTCCCACATAGGCCCACTCATCCGCCAATACTCCATCAATATAACACTTGAAGATTTTCCCATCGTAGGTTCCAGCAATATGGTGCCACTCGTCCACTGGCGGCGAATCAGGAGCGCACGTATCTCTGCCTCCATCATCGTAAAACTGCCAAAAGATTACACCTCCGGGAGTTTCCGTTAATTCATAAGGCAGGTCGTTTGCTGACCATCCCCCCTTGCTGACAATTGACATTTCACCACTGGCGTTTGCTCTCATATAAGTCCAGGCTGCAATTGTGATTTCATCAGTGATTGAGAGAATGGGATTGTGAGAAACTTCAACGTAGTCATCGCTACCGTCAAAATCTAGAGCGCCGCCCAGATAGCCTGCGACCCACTTTGGATTACCCTTCAGGGTGCCATCCAGGCCGTTACCGCTTGAGTCATAAGCGGTTGTCCCGGCGCCCTCATCAAACTTCCAGTACCCCACCAGTTCAGCGGATGCATTGCCTGTTACGCTCAGCACCAAGACAAAAGAAATCAAATAAATCAGTTTTCGGAACATAATAATCCTCCTTTAAAAAATAAATTCTTTCTATTCCTCAACGCTTACATCACCAACAAGCCAATCAAGAATATTATTAACTAAAGTACGGCGGATATTTTCATTAGTAATAATGTATGGAGATATACCGAGAAGGACTGTTCTGGCGTTGTTCTTTGTTGACCTGATGCCAAAAATTGCATCATCAGCCGTGACAGAATACATAACGTTGTTATGTTTTCTGGTTCCATTATTCTGGAAATGCATTATCGGGAATACATTTTCAGTGTCGGTAATTCTGACCATATTTACATAATATTGAATCAGGTGGCCTTCGATATTTTCTCCCAAATTACCGGTAATAACGTCGCTTTCCTGACCTGAAATCTGAATAGTGTAATTCGAGCCTTGTGCTTCTAAATTCCAGCCAATCCATTCCAGGCCGAAGAAGCCAAGGTTGTCGGTATCGACCAGGCTGCCGATAACGCCGTCACCACATATAAAATGATTAACATCTTCAGTGTTCTTAATAATATCAATTTCGTTAGAAGAAAGACCATCAGAGGGGCCTTTGTTCCAGATAATAAGCTCGACATTTGTCATTTCATTTGCGAAAGCCAAATAATCACCTGGCTCAAGAGTTATAATGTCATTATAAATAGTATTATCGAGATAGGGCCGCATTGAATAATCGGAGCCGGTTTCGAGCAGTATTTTGTCAATTTCAGATGTAATTCCAGAAATCATTCTTGACCTTGTAATCGTAGGTGTACCTTCCAATTCGAGAATCACCTTGGCATCACCGACTCCTAATGTTGTTCCGATTTTCAAGGTTAACAGGAATTCTGCAGTTGAATTTGCAGGAACAACAATTTCACCGATTGCCTGCTCAGTACCGGAAGCGGCCAGTTCGGTCGCCCCACTTGCGAATTCAGCCGACCAATCAGTGGGAGTTTTATCAGTTGTTGATAATGTGACTATATATGTTTGTTCTTTATTAGTAACATTTTCCAATGTATAAGTATTATTGAAATCAGACCCTGAGGGGAGAGCTTTTGATGCAGGAGCATCGGGATTGACAATTCTGTTTAAAAGAGAGCCGTCTTCAATTGCGACGGAGCTGTTAATAATTTCTTTGTTATCATCAGCATCCGCCTGGAGCATTCCAACAAAAAACAGATTATCAATATTCCATATATCATCAATCGCTGATTCAAATTCGTATGAGTAGAAGTCGCCTGCTTTAACTGATGCAGGAAGCTCACCTGCAACACCCCAGGCGCCGCCAATCATTTTGCGAACTACTTTCATATGATGGTATCCGGTGATTGTCGAAGGTTGATTATAATAAGGATTGTCCTCAAACCCGGGTCGGCCGGAAAGAAAATTTGCCTGGTTGTAACCGCTGCCCTCACCCGTTACATCGTCTTCAACAATATAAGCATTGAATTTGAGAGGGAAATCCATTGATTCGGTTATATTCGCCATAACCTGTATTCTTACAATGCGTGCCTCTTTATCCAGTGTATAAAAACAATCGACTTCGGCCTTTGCTTTTTGTTGCATTTGAGATTCGCACGAAGTCTTCCAGGCGTTACGACTTAAAAATACCGACCCTCCGAAATCCTTCCTGTCAATTGAGCCTGTGGGGTATCCGGTCAATCCTAAAGCCCTCGCGATTACGGACTGTTCGGGAATTTCCATATCATCGCCGTTGTGAATTTTCACGCCGATGACCCGGTCTCCGTACAGACCAAGAATCTCGTCCATCTTTACAGTTCCATCAACGCACCAGCCACACCACGCTCCTGTGTGCTGCTCTAACAAAACATTCTTTATTTGTGCATTTGTTACGGCTGTTGTGAGAGCCATCATAGCGATAGCTAACAAAAGGGTTGAAAGATTTTTCATCATAAAACTCCTTTAAGCGTATGAAACACGATTTAAAAGAAATCCATTACAATCGAATAAGAATGTTGGTTTGCCATAACCTCCTCTTGTATTTGAAATCAATTTCTCTGTCAGCCGTAACACTCATCAATGGTAAGATACCAATTTGAGATTACTATAAATCGTGAAGATAATCAATAGAAAAGTGCTCAAACTTGGGGGTTTTTGAAAAAGATTTTAGGTGAATGATTCACTCAAGACGTGCTCCTTGTGAATGAGAGTTTGGGAGATTTTCTGGTTGAATTACGCACTAAGGTAATATAGAATGAATAGAACAGCCTTATAAGGAGAAAAGCCGTGAGTAAAATACGAGCATTCACTCTTATAGAGCTTCTGGTGGTTATTGCCATCATAGCTGTTCTAATGGGGATATTGATGCCGGCGTTAAAGAAAGCGAGAAACCAGGCCCAAAGCTCAGCCTGTCAGGGAAACCTCAAAAACTATGCGCTCGCGGTACAAATGTACGCACAGGACTATGATGACAGGTTCTGCCACCCCGGCAGTTGCTATTTTTCCCAGCTCGAGCCGTACCCCGCAGAGGCTGGCGACCGCTGGAAACGCTGGTGCAACAGGAATGTGTATCTGAGGGAGCATCCGGAGTATGCAAGCGAATTTTTTAAATATTTGTCCGAGGCACGGGCACTAATCTGCCCGACGTTTAAGCACCTGGCCAAAAGCACGCGTTTTCACTCGGACTTCGCAGATGAGAGTGATGGCGTTCAAAACTATATGCCTTGGTACAATTACAGTATGAATGCCTATCTTGGTATGAAGGACGGTAAGTGGGGCGTGCTCAAGACCCTGAACGTTAAGAACCCGGCACAGATATTTTCCTTTGCCGACGAGGGCTGCCTGGTAAAGCCGGGCTATTTTTACCAGGGCCTTAACGACACCGCCCTGTATCCGGTCTGGCCGACAAGCGAAGCACCAAATTGGGTTCAGCGAGCCGGCGGCAACAAATGGAATGTTAAGCCCGGCCCTGCCTCTGAGGGTGGTTTGGGTGAGTTTACTGACGCCATAGCCGGCTTCCACAATGCCCCTTCAGCAGACCCGGTGGGAGGGAAAGGTAACGTTACGTTTCTTGATGGCCATGTAGCACCCCACTCCACAGAGGAGTCGTTCGCCCTGGCCTGGCCTTATTAGAATCACCATCAATCATACAAAACACTATTTCTCCTGTCGAAAACAGAACTCACCCAGGTCGTTCGGGCCGGCTGCTCTTTATCGGCCTTTCAAATAGTCGTTATCCGTGAAAAGCAAGCATACCAAATTGGGTAAGAAAAATAGAGGTTAATTGAAAGATAAATGCTTATAGATTCATCCCTTACAGGAATCGGGGTGACTGGATTCGAACCAGCGGCCTCCTGCTCCCAAAGCAGGCGCTCTATCCAAGCTGAGCTACACCCCGGTAATTCCGGTGCCGCTGCTGAACGTCTCTTGTCCGATACCGCCTCGGAAAAGACATAACACGTTCACCACAAAGATTATTCTACACGAATCACATCGGTATTGCAACAGAATCCTGAGCAAGCTGTTGGATTGGGTGCGGGAGAATCAATCGTAGTGGGCAACCCGATGTGGTTGCCTTGGGCAGGCACATTGGCCTGCCCCTACCGTGGGTTCATTACGATAATGACTACTTCGGTCAGGCTCTCTATATCACAGGCGGGTTTAACCGTTATATCCCAAAGCAGGGGATTCTCATCGTTGTTTTTGCACTGGGCTACCGTTCCCACAATCACAGGCGTACCCAGTAATCCGGGCCTTTTCTGGGCGTAAACGAGGTCGCCGATTTTGATTTCGTACTTTGTCGAGACAAGCTGGACCTTGGCGGAGTTGTTGCCGTTGCCCTGCATTATCCTGTCCATATTCAATCGTGCTATTTTTACGGCTATTCTGGATGCCGGGTCGGTAATTACCCTGACCTGAGCTGTGCGAGTGTCCACTTCGGATATGGTTCCAATGATGCTCTCGTTGGCCAAAACGTATTGGTTCTCAGCCAGGCCGTCTTGTTGGCCGCGGTTGATAACAAGCTCGCAGCGCAATTCATTAAAAGAGGCCGCAATGACGTCAGCTAACACAAAATCCACACCCTCCCAAACTGGTCTATCTCGAAGCCCTGAGAGCTTTTCAACCTTTTGACGTTCTTGTTTTAACCATTGTGTAACGTTGGCAAGATGGTTATGGAGCCTGCTGTATCTCTCGCGGCTGACGAGGTCTGCGGGCGAGCGCTGCTCCGATGCTATCAATCGAGATGTGGAAAGCGAAATGTTTCTGCCGATACTTAAAGGCTGGCAAAAAATGCGAACAAATGCGAACTGGAGTTTATTTGTCAGCTTTTGCGGAGCAAAGAGGAAAATAAGCCCCGTTAACATAAACCAGGTAAATAGCATTCGCCCCGAGACTTTGGTCGCATTCTTCGCCATAATCGTACTGCGTATTTTATATCAAGCGCGATGTATTGCGAATTATTCCCATCCATACCCATTATGATTAATCGTATCCTTCCACAACTCCAGATTTTCCATATACACGCTGGTACCGAGGGCTACTGAGCAGAGAGGGTCCTCAACAATTTCGACCTTCAGGCCGGTTGCATTTGCCAGGACCGTATCCATTCCGCGCAGCAGTGAGCCGCCGCCGCAAATATGTACGCCGTTGTCGATGAGGTCGGCGGCCAATTCCGGCTCGGCCTTTTCCAGCGTTGCCGCAACCGCATCTATAATCATAGCGATAGGGCCACGCAGGGCCTCACGAACCTCCTCACTCGTTATAACGATTTTTCTGGGCATGCCTGAGATGGTATCTCTGCCGGCCACTTCCATAGTCATTTCCTCCTGGAGCGGAGCGGCGGAGCCGATTTGTATCTTGACTTTTTCAGCCCTTGCTTCGCCTATGAGCAGGTTGTACGTTCTCTTAAGATGATTGATTACTGCTTCATCCATTGCGTTGCCGCCTACACGGATTGATTCGGAGGCGGCAATATCAGCCAGACTTATTATGGCAACTTCGGTGGTTCCTCCGCCGATATCGACAATCATCGAGGCGGTAGGCTCCGCGATTGGCAGTCCGGCACCGATTCCTGCCGCCATCGGCTCATCAACCAGATAAACTTTGCGTGCGCCCGCACGTTCGGCACTATCTATGACGGCCTGGCGCTCGACATCGGTTATTCCGCCTGGTACCGCGATGACCACTCGGGGTCTGAAAAATCCGCCTCTGCCGTGTGCTTTCCTGATAAAATAGCTCAGCATCGCCTCGGTGATTTCGAAGTCGCTGATTACGCCGTCTTTGAGAGGTCTTATCGCGCTAATCGAGCCCGGCGTTTTGCCTAACATTTCACGTGCAACAAGACCGACAGCTTCGCCGTTGTTCAGGACAATGTTGGTTCCTTTGCGAACGGCAACTACGGAAGGCTCATTGAGGACAATACCTTTATCCCGGACACAAACCAAGGTAGTGCACGTACCAAGGTCAATGCCCATATCCATACTGAACAAACCCAATATTGTGTCCGTTAGCATTTTTGGTTCATCCTTAAATTCCTGCAAAGATGCTAAATCCATATATAGTTCGGCTTTACAAAAAAATCACTTTAGGTGGATTTGTCTTCTGGGCAGGGCTGCGTGGCACTTCGTATTACGGCGTTTTTATGAAAGCAGCCGAATTTTAAGGCTCTTAAACGGCTGATTCGGCCTAAATAACGGCCATAACTGTTTTATTGATAATAAGATGGGGCGGTTTGACATTCAATATACTGTTTTGGTAATCGGCTATTGGTTATCTCCATTTAACACTTTACATTTACCAATTACCAGCCACCAGTAACCATTCGCCGGTTATCAGTCAGCTCGATTAGGTCCTATAATAGTCGTAGAGAACAGAAGACTAAGATACGAAAGTTCTCTCCTCTCTGTTTTCCGTCTTCTGTCTTTGCTATTGCCAGTCGGCAGGGTACCGGATGGATTCAGGCTGAATGTTGAACTTTCTGCACAGCTCTTCTATCAGCGCTTCTGTCCTTTTTATCTGAAAGTCGGTTGGGGTTTTGGCTTTGTCATCGACTATAACGCAGATACGAATAGCCTGTTTGCTGCAGTGTACGACCGATGATTGTTTTTGCCATTTTTCGGTTGGTTGTATTTGGCCATTGTAGCCGACACGGCCATTGCAGATAACGAAATGGCAGCTAATCCCGTTATAAGCAGTATCCCTGTCGGGAGAGACTTTTTCCTTTACGTCTCTAACGAGGTTAATATGCTCGTCCTCCCCCGCATCGCTCAATCCGCCGTAGGCGGATTCAGTGTCGCCGGATTCGATGCCGCTGTAATAAATCTCGATTCGGCTCCAGCGTCCCGGCAATTGGTCGGCACGAGAAAGAATGGCTTTTTTCACCGAGCCGAGACGGTAATAGCGTGAAAGACAAAATGCACCGGCCGATGGAGGATTATGGCCCAGTGCATTTAAGATTATTGCTCCGAGTATGATTGAAACGCACAGAACTACAAGAACTTTTGTTTCCCTTGAATGGTTTATCATCACTCAACCTCAACTTACTTTGTTGGCCAGAAGTCGGATTTCAGAAGTCGGATATCGTTCCGTTTCCTGAATTCTGCTTTTTGTCCTCTTGCCTGATTTCCTGATACCCGGTTCTTGGCTGCTTGCCTCCTGTAAGATATATTTGCTATCGGCCTTACGGAGAAGCCGCTTTATGAGTTTTCTTTTCACAGACTGTACCTTAAGTATCTTTCCATTTGTGGGGTTTTTTATAGGAGCCGGCAAGTTCCCACGTCCTATATAGACGTGCCAGAGTATAAGTGCATAAGAGCAAGAGTTCCTGTGTCAGGAAAGTGCCTAAAGTGAGCTACTATTCAGGTTATCAGGGCACCAGATTATCGGGTAGTGGGTATCAGGCTACCAGGATATCAGGTTAACTGCACAGCATAAATTTGCCTTTTCCTGATGTCCTGATTTGCTGGTATTCTGCACCCTGATTTCCTGTTCTCCTGATATCCATATGTTAGGCACCTGCGTATCGCGACAGGTGGCAGCATCAAGCGCAGGACTCCAGCAAAGCCCAGTCCAAGTCTGGGGATGGCCATTTCAAAAACCCCCTTTTCAGCACGAAAACAAGGCACAAACCCACAAAGGTAAAAAAATTCAAAAATTTTTATTTTTTTGTTGACTCGGGATTACAAATGTAATATTTTAAGTTAGATTACAGTTGTAATATCAGGAGAGCAGCTTATGAAAAAACTACCCAAAATATCCGAATCGGAATGGCTGATAATGCAGGTATTGTGGTCGAAAGGCCCGCTGACGGCAAATGAGGTGGTAGAAGAGCTGGCCGGCAAAACAAAATGGAAGCCGAAAACGGTCAAGACGTTAATAAACAGACTGGTAAAAAAAGCAGCGCTGAAGTTTAAAAAGGATGGAAGGAAGTACAGGTACTATGCCGGAATTAGCCAGGCCGAATGCGTGCGTATGGAAAGGCGCTCATTCGTTCGCCGGGTTTACGGCGGAATATCCAGGCCGATGCTGGCCTCATTTCTCGAAGATGCAGAGCTTTCGGCGGAGGACATCGCGGAGCTAAAGAGAATCCTTGAGCAAAAAGGAGGGCAATAAAGATGGGAACTCTGACTATACAGTTGCGGCCGTTCTTTGAATGGCTCTTGCGCTCGACTGTACAAGCAAGTGTGTTGATTTGTCTTATTCTGTTGATTCAGATACTGCTTGCGGGCAAGTTAGGTGTTCGCTGGCGTCACGCATTCTGGCTGGTCTTGCTCATCCGAATGGTGACGCCGTGGGCACCGCAAAGCCGAATAAGCATCTTTAATCTCATACCGCAGCCAGTTCCATTCAGCCGAGCAGAATACGCCCAAGTTGAGCTTATGGATGAGACCTCACGTTCGGCTGTCACAAATGACACACGGTCGGTCTCAATAACCACCGAGCCGCAAGGGACACCTAAAACACCAATCGAAACTACTACGGCAAGTAAAGAAGAACCAAGTGGATTGAAACCGCCCTTTTTTGATGTTGCTAATTTATTGCCGGCAATCTGGCTGGCAGGGGTAGCGGTTTTGGCGGTTTATGTTTGCGCAAATAATTTTGCTCTCTTGCGGATTGTGCGACGCGAACGACTTTTGACAGAGCAAAAGATTCTCGACCTGCTTGAAGACTGTAAGGCCGAGATGGGTATTCGAACTATACTGGGCGTTGTGCCAACAGACAAGGTCAAAAGTGCATCCCTTTTCGGCTTTGTCCGGCCGCGCCTATTGCTGCCAAGAGGTATGATTGAAAGCCTCAGTCGACAGGAGTTGCGATACGTTTTTCTTCACGAGTTAGCCCATCTGAAACGGCATGATATTTATTTAGGCTGGCTGACGAGCCTGCTGCAAGTTTTGCACTGGTTTAATCCACTTGTCTGGCTGGCCTTTTATCGGATGCGAGTCGATAGGGAATTAGCCTGTGATTATTTGGTGCTTGCCCGCCTTACGTCTGGCGGGCTGGCCTGCACACAGGCCGATGAGTCGAAAAACTATGGCCGAACCATCGTTAGTCTTTTAGAGCGTTTTTCCCACCCTCGGCGATTGCCGAGCATGGCGGGAATTTTAGAAACTAAATCTCAATTAAAAAGGAGGATTACCATGATCGCACAATTCAAAAAGAACTCATACCGCTGGTCACCTTTGGCTGTAGCCCTGATTATTATCCTGGGCTGCGTGTCTTTACCAGACGCCAAACGCATGAAAGCCTCAGAAAGTGCAACTTCAAAGCCTGCTCACCAACCAAACTTTAGAAAGCTGCGGATTCCTAATAGGATACCTTACGATGCGCAGTTGTCTCCGGATGGCAAGAGCATAGCCTTAGGGCTTGAAGAGAAACTCTGGATCATTCCTTGCATCAGTACCCTGGGACCCGATGTTCCGGGTGCCCCTCAATTGGTGAATACCGGCGAAATAAAGGTTGACCCATATGGACTTGCCTGGTCCGGCGATGGCCAGTGGATTGCATTCAATGAAAAGGAACTCGTTCGTGCCGAAAAGCGGGAGGGAAATTATCGGATGTATGTAGTTTCTGTCCAGAGGGGAAAACCCAAAGAAGTATATGATGCTTACCGGGATGCACCCGCCCACAACCGTCAGATGAGTCTGTCTCCAAAAGGAAAGACTCTGGCTTTCTCTTCGGTGGATGCCAATGAGCTTCACATTTACACCATCTCCGTTGAGGGGGGTGTGCCAAAGCGACTGGTGGATGCCCCGGCCAGAGAGCCGGTTTTTTCTCCGGATGGAAAGTTGATTGCGTACGTCGAAGACAAGCTCTTGGGCCACAGAGGAGGCGGGCTACGGGTCGTGCCCGCAGATGGGGGGACTCCCAGACGTGTTGCGGAAGCCAGCAATGCGTGCAGTCCTGTCTGGTCACCTGATGGACGCATGATTGCCTTTTTCGACTTCGAAGGCGACGAAGGAATTTACATCGTTCCGATCGATGAGGATGGAGAACGGGCTGGTGAAAAAATCACCATCAACTATCCTAAAGAAACTGGCGAACTTTACCGTTTGACCGGATGGACCCCCGACAACAAGATCGGGGCGATATTCAGGAGCCCTGTAGAATCTGGGCTTTACACATTGCCGCTTAAAGGTGGACCGGCAACGCTTGTCAGACATGGAGGATACCCTATACTGCCTCACTGGTCTCCCGACGGGAAACGAATCATTCACTCCTACTACGTGGGCGTGAAGGAAGCCCGGGACGGCTGGGTGGACCTTGGAACCGCTTGGGTGCCCGCCGAGGGAGGTCAAATCACGACGATTCCCATCCAAGCAGATACGAACATCGTGAAAGCAGGTTGGGGAGCAGGCAACAATGTCTCTCCCGACGGAAAGACCATTGTTTTCGCCGGGCGGAAAGTGCGGGAAACAATAGACACCATGCATATTTGGACACTTCCGATTGAAGGAGGAAAACCGACGCAGCTCACTGACGCTCCCGTCCCGCTGACCGATCGGTTTCCCTGTTGGTCGCCGGATGGAAAGGCCATTGCGTTTGTACGCTCCAGAGAATCCGAAAACATCGGCAAGATGTTCACGGAGGCGGACATCTTCATCCTCCCGGCTGCGGGTGGAGAGCTGAGACAATTGACCTCCGAATCCGACATGGTTGCCTTTGGCTCCATCGCATGGTCACCCGATGGAAAACTCCTGGCGTATCTTTCGATAGACAATGAGTGGTCGCCTGCGGGGAATACGCTCAGAGTCATTCCGGCAGAGGGGGAAGAGTCGCGCATCGTAGCGAAACTGAGACGCGAGTTCGAGGTCAACATAGAATTGGCCTGGTCTCCTGACAGCCGGCGAATCGCTCTCAATGACCCAAGCATCAGAATCGTTTCACTGGACGATGGGCACGTTGTGGACATCGATCCGCACATGTCAACGACAAAAATCTACCATCTTGACTGGTCGCGTGACGGCGAGAAACTGGTTTTCTCAGGCTACCAGGGTGGCGAAGTGGGATTCTGGCTGATGGAGAACTTTCTGCCGGCGGGGCAATAATGGATTCCCGCCTGCGCGGGAATGACAACAGTGGTAATTACATTCGTTTGTAACGTGGGCCGCCGGTACCCTCTGGGCAAGTCCAGCGGATATTGTCAAAGGGACACTTCCGCTGGCAGGTTTTACAGTGTAGGCAGTTGGATGGATTAGCCGGCTTTACTTCATCGTGGATGGTTTCATATACTCCCGCCGGACAGAACGTAATGCAGGGGCTGTTGAACGTCGGCGTGCATTTGGTTCTACAAACCTCAGAGTCAAGAATGGTCAAATGCGAGGGCTGTTCTTCGCGGTGCTGTGTATGTGCCATTGAGGTGAAGGTGTCTTTGTCGAAATTCTGGTTGGGTTTTAACCGGTATTTGGCGATTGTCATTGCCTTGTAATCTTTTTCAACACCGAACTTCGGCAGCAGTCCGCCCAAGACCGAAAGCGGCATTCCCTGCAAGGGCCCGAACTTTGCGATGGTTTGACGGAAGTTCTTTGCTGATTTCATTTCTTTGGCAACATTCGAGTTATCAATTAACTCTGTGTATTTCGACGCTGCTTTTTCAGGGTTGTCAAGATTTTGCACAATAGCTTTTGCCGCCTGCATACCGGAGTCTATAGCATTGTGCAGGCCTTTGATTTTGAGCATATTCACAAAGCCGGCACTGTCGCCCAAAATCATCACATTGGCCTTGCCAATGCTGTTTGTTTTCGGGTCTCTTGGAATGGCGTAGTATCCGCCTTCGGGAATCATTTTCGCACCGGCCTCTACGACCGCACCGCCATCGATAAACTGCTTGATAAAGCTATGGTTCTTGAAATTCGTCAGCGCATCCTGGACGTTAAAGTCGCAGTATTTCCAGTCGGCACCGACAATCATACCGACAGACAGATGCTCCTTTACACCGGCATATACAATGCCGCCGCCAAACATTCCCGGGCCGATAACCGGCGTCCAGATTGGATAGCCCATAGCGTGAACGACACGACCGGAGGTGAACCTGTTATATTGCTCAGCGCTTACCTTTATAAGCTCCTTTACGCCTACTGAGTAAAGCTGGGGGCTTTGCCTTTGGAGGTTCGCCTTTTCTATAAATTTTTCCGTCAAAAGCCCATCACATCCTTCGGCAAGCACCACAAAATCTGCATTTATCATTTCACCTTCGACGTAGTTGGGCTGTTTATTACCTTCTTTATCGAGGCCTTGGTCAACGAGTTTGACTCCTCTCGCCCTGCCGGATGATTCATCGATAATTATATCCTTGGCGGCAAAGCCGGTGATAACATCGGCGCCGACATCTTTTGCTATTTGCCCCATCCATTTGGTGAGCTTGCTTATCGAGACGGAATAGTCGCCTTTATGTATCATTTGGCCGAAGCCTATGTGGAAGATTTCACCGAGCTTAATTGCAAAGAAGATATTGAATGCCAGCTTTTTGCCGAGCAGGAACATGATATCATCTTTATCTATCTTGCTCGCAAGCACTTCTTTAGCGGCATCGGTGTCACGCCATCCGGGAGCGGCTGAATCCAGCAGAGTATGCAAAGGCTCAGGTTCCAAGACTGCACCGGAGAGATTATGATTGCCCAAATCAGCCGACTTTTCCACGACGCAAACGTCTATGTCCGGCTTTTCTGTTTTAAGCGCGATCGCAGTCGCCAGACCGGCTGGACCCGCACCAACCACTAAAACTGATACTTTGTCGTAGTCTTTGTTGTTTGACACCTTTTATTCCACCTCTAACTCATAGCGTATAAGTGTATAAGGGATAGATTCTGGCTTTGGCAGAAATAACAATAGCAAATTCTAAGTTTCCAATTCTCGAACCAATTGGGGTATTGTATCTTCCACTGTCCCGACAATATAATAATCACATTTCTTAAATATTGGTGCGTTCGGGTCGCTGTTAATGGCAATGATAGTCTCGGTGTTAGCAACGCCTATCATGTGCTGAATGGCGCCGGATATTCCCAAAGCAAAATAGAGTTTCGGTCCGATAGAAGTGCCGGTTTGTCCGACCTGATGTATTCGTTCAATGAAACCCTGCTCGACCGCAGCACGCGAAGCACCTCTTTCAACCTGCGTTTTTAGTTTCTTACGCAAGCTGTCACAAAGTGCGCCCACAAGCCGCTCATAGTTATCTCTGCTCTGCATACCTTTACCGCCGCTGACAACGACATCGGCACCGAAGTTCACTTCTCCCCTGCCCAATTCGGTCTTTATAATTTCCAGACCGACGTCATCATTGGAAAGCTGGACTTGGTGTTTAATGACTTTGCCTTTTCTTGATGTGTCAGAGGGAATTCTCTTCATAACGCCCGGTCTTGCGGTAGCCATCTGCGACCTTGAGTTTTTTGTACGGATGGTAGCCATAACATTGCCGCCGAGGGCCGGCCGTGTCTGCAACAGAAGACCGATATCGCCTTTTCGGGAACTATCCCTGATATCCAGTCCGGTGCAATCGGCAGTCAGACCGCATTCGACTCTGTATGAAACCATCGGTGCAAGCATTCGACCTTGAGGAGTGGCGGCGTACAGCACGATTTGCGGCCAGTATTTATTTATGGCATCGGCAACCGCTTTGCGATAGGCAGCGGGGTCAAACACGCCCAGCAGTTTGTCATCGATTACATAGACGTTGTCCGCACCGGCGGCGATTAATTCTTTTGCCATTTTCTCGACCTTGTAGCCGGCTAAGCATACGCCTACTTTGGTCTGGAGTGAATCGGCAAGCTCGCGAGCTTTGCCCGTAAGCTCAAATGTTGCCGGATGTACAACACCGTTACTGTGTTCGGCGACGACCCAAACCTCGCCCTTAAAAGTCGGCCCGGTCAACTTGAAGCCGTTTATCATATCCTCCAGTACATTTATATGGAAACGCTCACCCGCTGCGGCAAGAATCTTATCCTTGGTCGCATCATTAATCTGCTCGACGCGCGTTATGCCGAGCTCTTTGAGTGTGTTTGTTAAGAATTCATAGTCTTCTTGTTCCTTTTTGGTTCCCTCAAAACACCTGTCGAGCAGACTCGCTCGCTTATCAGGCAAAACATAGCGAATCTCTTGAGCACCAGAACCTTCACCCGCCTTACCATCGCCGCTCTTGAAGCTTTCCACAATCAAATTGGCCAATGATTTCACATCGCTGATATGCTGACATTTTCTGGTGCTTTTGCCTGGTGGAAAGACTCGAATTACGGCTGTCTTGGAACCTTTAACACCGATATTTGTAGCTTTAATGTCCTCACTGCCCCACGTAATAACTTCCGTTTCATTCGCCCACCGGGTTTTTGCAAATGTTGCGAACAGAGGATATTCATATTTGGCAACAGTTATTATAGCAGGCAGCTTCTTGGCGGCAACCACCTGGCTGCCTCCGCTGATAATGCGTGTGAATTCAAAACGATTGTTTTTGAAATCGGCATTGGTAACATAAGCTATGCAGGGCAGACCCAGCTCCTCGGCCATTTGCGGCGGCACCTGAGCAGTATCGCCATCCACCGATTGCATCCCGCAGACTACATAATAATCATTGTCATTTTTCAGGATATCTTTGACTATTTTCCGAACGGTAAATGCTAAAGGATTCGCCGTTGCCACGGTATCTGCTCCACCAAGTGCTTTGTCGGTAAGCAGCACTACTTTGTCGGCGCATCTGCTCAAACAGTACCGCAGAACCTCCTCAGCCATCGGCGGCCCCATAGTTAAGGCAATTACTTTGCCATACCCATCGCCGCTGATTTTTTTCATATAGTTTGCAAAAGCCAATGCCTGAGTGTCCAGCTCGTTTATGACATTGGCCAATCTGGTTCGGATGAGTGTGCCTGTCTCGAGGTCGAACGCATTGTCAGTAATTTGCGATACATCAGGAACCTGTTTCACCAAAACTATATAATCGCTCATTTTCGATATCCCGTATTTTATATCTCGTATTTCGTACAGCCTGCTTAATCGTTTAACTCACTGAGAAACTACGGTAAAAAGTCATATTAATCTTCTTTATAATTAAGATGCTTCATAAGCAAACAATAAGACCGGAAAGATATATTACTATCCGGCACCTGTCAAAAGAAATTGGCATTTTTTTCTTTTATTGCGATGTTGTTTGTTCTGAAAAGCGGTTTTTTACAAACAAAAAGTTTAATTTAGCTCTTGTTTGAAAATGCGAAATAATGTTTAATTACAGCTTTAGTTGTCGGAAAAACGATTGTAAGCAGGATGGCTTGTTTTATTGAGGTGAACTGAGATGACGGATTTGAAGGCGTTAGCTGAAGCTGTTATAAAAGGCGACCAAAGCTCTGCAGTAGAAATTACCGGAGCGGCTCTCAAAGAGGGCACAGCGGCTAAAGATGTTCTCGAAGAGGGACTAATTGCAGGTATGGATGTTGTCGGCGCTCGTTTCAAAAAAAATGAGATTTACATACCCGAAGTGCTTATCGCTGCGCGGGCGATGAAAATGGCGATGGAAATCCTTGAGCCGGAGCTTATCAAGGCCGGCGTCGAGCCGGTCGGAAAGTTTCTTATCGCAACCGTCCAGGGCGATTTGCACGACATCGGCAAAAATTTAGTGGCGATGATGCTCAAAGGAGCGGGCTTTGACGTTATTGACCTCGGCGTGGATGTCAGCCCTGAAAAGTTTGTTGAGCAGGTAAAGGCTAAGGGCATCCAGCTTGTCGGCATGAGCGCGCTTTTGACTACGACGATGCCCGGCATGGAAAGGACTATAAAAGCACTAAAGCAGGCCGGCATTTCGGCTAAGGTTATGATAGGCGGCGCACCGGTTACACAGGGTTACGCCGACAAAATTGGCGCCGACGGCTATGCGCCCGATGCCGCTTCGGCTGTCGATTTGGCCAAAAGCCTCGTCGCATAATACTACAACGCAAGTTATTAACACCGGTCGATTATATAGTATTGTTATATATGTAATTATAGCAATTAAGTTAAATTCGAAATTCGAATATGGATACATACGCTTCTTACAGGCGTATCGAAATACGAAACAAATACAAATGACCAAAATACAAAACTTGTCTGACGACAGTCAAGATTCAAAACAAATTGAATTATGTTTTGAACATTTAGGATTTGAATTTTCGAATTTGTTTCGATTTTCGGATTTAGTGCTTCGGATTTTTTTCACTAAGCAGAGCCTCCTACTCTGCGAAGTACACGCTACGCAGCACGAGCCGACCGTAAAACAGGGGTAATGCCCCCCCGGATTCAATGTACAATTCCAATCAGGGAAGGGCTGACGACTCTCTTCGCCGCAAGGCGTCCTCCCTTGGGGGACGCCTTACGGTGCTTTCGGGAAAGCTGTCAGCCCTTTGAATGTTCTAGATGTTTTGTTTCTTTTTTGAATTGGTTCTCTGCTTATGATATACAACTTACTCAACAGGTTCAGCCGGTGGAAATTCCTCAAACAAATGCTCAGCAAGAACTATCAGGTCCTGAACATCGACGATGCCGTCGCCCCAGGGGAATGGGCCAATGTCGCAGAGCGGGTCGTCCGTGTGCCAGTGCTCAATCATAATGCCCACATCCACAATATCGACCTTGCCATCGCCGTTGAAATCGACGATAGGAATGATAGGTGCCTGCCAGATGTCGAGGTTGCCCAGCCCAGGGCGGCCACACATGAAATAGAGCACGGAGCCATCAGCGGAGACTTTCGAGCCGGACTGCCATGTTACGTCGTTAATCCCGGGCCCGAGATTCACGGGGACCCCCCAAGGATCATTCTTGGCTGCCCGTCTCGTCATATACATGTCCAAAGTGCTGAACCCGCCGGGTTTGCTTGAAGCAAAGAACAGCACCAGGCCATTGGGCGAGGTGCCCGCCCAGCATTCGTCCGCGGGCGTGTTGATCTTTGAGCCCGCATTTACTGGGGTAACCCAGGCGTCATGCACGCTGGCGCGCGTAGTTACCCATAAGTCCAAAGCGCCGTAGCCGCCAGCCCGATCAGATGTGAAGTATAGCTCCAGTCCATCGGCGGAGATACACGGTTGCCATTCCACGCCAGCACTGTTCACGGTCGGGCCAAGGCTGACGGGTGTGGCCCAGTCGTCATCGGTCGCTGTTGGGCGGGTGGTCACCCACAGGTCATCACTCCCGGACCAGTACAGGGATAGCCCGTCTGCTGAAATACTGGGAGCCCAATCGTCCGCCGGACTGTTGACGGTTGAGCCAAGACTGGCGGGCGAACCCCAGTCACCGTCCGGAGTTGCTCGACGGGCCACCCATAGATCGGCAGGGATACTGTGGCTGAAATAGAGTTCCAGGCCGTTGGGCGAAAGACAAGGCCCATATTCATCATCCGTGCTGTTGACCGGCGCTCCCAGATTGGTGGGCTGGCCGAAGACGAAATCCGCCCGCACGGGCGGCGCATCCAGACCTGATAAAAGACAAAGCCCAAGCAGTGACATGGCTAAGCCACGAGTTGACAACATTGGAATTTTAAAAGACTTCATGTTACACCTTCCTTTCTGCCCGAAGGCAATATTTAGTATTGGAGTTTCATTGACAAGTCTTTCTGCAGAAAAGACAAATTGACAATTAAATGGACCGTTTAATATACGCCTGATGTTTCGCGGCTTTGCGGGGTGTAAATCCGAACCGCTGAGGATGGCTGACCAGCGCCTCATGTCGGCCTGGGCCTTCTCCCGCTCGTGTAAATAGGCGTAGTACCGAGCGCGACCGGAGTAGGCGTACGCATCCTGCGGGTCGGCTTCGATTCGGCGGCTGTAAAAGGCAAGCATCTCCCGAAAGTGCTCATCGGGCGTCTGACAGGGGCCGAGCGCCTCGGAGGTCGGGATATTCGGGTCAAGATTGGCAGCCCACATCTCGAAGTACGGCGGGCCCAAAGCAAAGATAAGTTTTGTCCCGTCTGGAGACCATGCACCAACCGTGATTTGGCCGCCAAGAATCCTTCCAGGTTCGTTTGTGTCGAGGCTATATATCCAAAGTCCCGTCCTGTCATCGCTATCGTTGCGACCGCCCAGACACAATTCATGCTCCGTCGGGGACCATGTAGTCACACTTGAGGCTGAAAAGGGCACCGGCAGTTCAGCAACAAGAACCTGCGTGACCAAATCCATGACTCGTAGGAAGGCACCATCCAGATATGCTACGCGCTGATTGTCGGATGAGACCGATGGAAAGGCATTTGAGCATGCCATTATCCGTTTTGGTTCGGTGTCCCGGCCTGCGACAGAGATTGAACAGAGTGCGTTGTCCACACGCGACTGGTAGTAGATGCACGTCGAATCCTTGCTCCATGATGGCCAGCCGCCGCGAGCCAGACGCCTCGGCTCTGTGCCGTCGGCGTTCATCACCCAGACCTCTTCGTCTGCCATAAGACGATGCTGCTCCCTACGTTCAGCGGCAATAAACTCCGAGATGCGAAGAAGCTGGCAATCCCGAACAAAGGCGATGTACCGCCCATCGGGCGACCATATCGGGTCTTTGCCAGGGACAATAAGCAATTCGGCTTCCTTTGTAGCCGGATCATAAAGCGCCACGCCGCTATAGCCATGCACGCCCGCGCTGAAGGCCAGTTTCTTCCCATCCGGCGACCAGCGAGCGGTGAATCCATCGGTGATTAGACTGTGGGCCTTGTCCGAGAGTTGATTATATGTCTCCTCGGCCTCCACCATCGGCAGGAAGGCCGCCCCCAGGTCCGTCGCTGGCGCTCGGGAAGGTCCCTCGGCTGCGCTCGGGACGCCTGCGCTCGCGCGCCGAAACAGCGTCGGCGGCGTGCTCGGCGGATGCCATGACCGCCCGGCCTCAAGGGTGTCGAATACGTATTTGGCGCACCAATCCCGGAATTCATTTCGAGATGTGTGGGTACGCCGGACAATCTCCTGAAATACCGCATCCGCCTTGTCGTAATCGCCCAAAGCCGTTTGGGCACAGAAGATATAGTATTGAAAGATGGGCTTGTCGGGCGAGAGTTTCAGGCACGCCTCGGCGTCCGAAATAACACGCTCATAATCGCCCATCCGCAGAAGAGTTTCGCAGCGTTGAGTGGACAGGTCAATGTACTGTGGATTCCCTTTGGGCGTGAGCGCAATCGCCCTGTCATACTCCGCGATAGCCTCTTTGTACTTGCCTGACTCTCGTAAAGCAATCGCACGCAGAGAGTAACCAAGCGGGTCTCGCGGTCGCAACACCGTTAAGACCAGCGCATCCTCCTTCATCTTCTCATATTTCCTGGAGGCATAGTACGTAAAGGCCCGCAGCCTGCGAGACTCATAATGGGCAGGGTCAAGCTGCAAAGCTTTTTCGAGCGAGGCGAGTTGCTCCTTGACCGTTACGGCTGTCATGGCCCGCAGGAAATAGGCCTCGGCGGTCTCGGGAAGTAATGCCTCAGCCCTTCGGCGGTGCTCCTCAATCTCCTTGAGCTTTTCGGCACTGGGCGATTCACTCTCCCAGAGGATTCGGGCAAGCAGCGAATGAGCAGCGCCGGCAATCTCGGGGCGTTCATTGAGCAGATTAGACAGAATAGATACGGCCTCATCCGAACGACGGTTATCAATGAGAATACCAGCATAGAGAAGCTTGGCTTCGGGTCCTATGTGCTTGCTGCCGAGGATGGGCTTGACCGTCTCAAGGGCAGCTTCGCGGTCCGCTTTGGCATACTGCTCGCGGGCCTGGGAGAGGATGCCCTTGTGCCGAAAGCCTTCCGCCTCGGCCAGTTGCAACCGGTCCCGATTCCACATCGAAAGGATGACGGCCAGTACGCCAATTATGGCAAGCATGGCCAGGGCAGCTATGGTCTTCGAACGATGTCTGCGGAGGAATTTGTGCAGCCGATATGTCGTGCTGGGGCCTCTGGCCAGAACCGGCTCATGTTCCAGATGACGCTGAATGTCCTCGCCCAGGCCGTTGGCAGTCTCATACCGCCGGGTGCGGTCTTTTTCCAGCGACTTCATCACAATCCAGTCCAGGTCGCCGCGGACGGCTTTGGTCAGCACGTCAGGGGTGGCGCTGCGGTGTTTGGCTACATCGGTCAATGTCTTGCCGAGGGCGCTCAGCTTCGTGGATGGTTTCGGCGGTTCTTGCTCACGGATGACTCGCTGCATCTCGATATAGCCCGCTTTGCGCAGTTCCTCTTCACTGAAAGGCGTTGTGCCCGTGAGCAGTTCGTATAGAAGAACACCCAGAGAGTAAATGTCGGAGCGGGTATCGACATCCAGATCATTAAGCTCCGCCTGTTCAGGACTCATATAGGCCGGCGTGCCGATGATGTGAGCGTATCGCGTAAATAGCGTCTTTTCCGTAAGTTTTTGATTTATTGCCTTGGCGATGCCGAAATCGATGACTTTGGGAACGGGTTTTCCATCGTGTAAAGTAACCATAATATTTGATGGTTTAATGTCGCGATGGATAATGCCCTTCTGGTGGGCGTGCTGTACGGCGTTGCAGACCTGAATGAACAGGCTCAGTCGTTCTTTTGTGCTCAGATTGTTTTTGTCGCAGTATTCGGTAATCGAGATGCCGGTGACCAGTTCCATAACAAAGTAGGGCCGACCTGTTTCTGTTGCACCGGCATCGAGGACTTTGGCGATATTGGGATGCTCCATCAGGGCCAGGGCCTGGCGCTCGGCCTCAAACCGTGCGATAACCGACCTGGTGTCCATACCCAATTTGATGACCTTCAGAGCAACCTTTCGGCGAATAGGCTGTTCTTGCTCAGCCATATAGACAACCGCCATCCCGCCTTCGCCGACCTTCTCGAGGAGTTTGTATTTATCGATGATTGTGCCCGGAGCTTCTTCTATAGGCAACTCCATGGGTACATCCCGAAATAATGGAGGAATCTTGAGGAAATCTCCTGCCTCACTATTAGCTCGAAGAAGTGCCTCCACACGGGCACGTGTGGTTGAGTCATTGCCACAAGCAGCATCTAAAAAAGCAGACCGCTCTGCTTGCGACCTTTTTTCGAGGGCAGCACTATATATCGCTTCAATTTTGTTAGGTTCGGCTGACAAGAAATATTCTCCTAATAATGTTTTTCTATAATACAATGCGAGAATTGGCGAAAATTGTCTCAAGAAATATTTGAAAAATGCAAAAGTACTGCAAAATTTGACCAAGATTTCCTTTGATTATTCTTTTTTAATCTCATCATAAAGCCAGGCGCGGGCATAGGACCAATATCGATAGGCTGTAGCGCGAGAAATTTTCAATACTCTGGCAGCTTGTTCTATACTTAAACCACCAAAATAGCAAAGTTTTACCATATTAGCTTTCTCTGGGTCTTCGGCTGCGAACTTTGTTAGAGCCTCGTCCAATGCTATAAGGTCTTCAGAGAGGTTTTCTATGAATAAGTTTGCATTATCCAAATCAATCCTTCGGCGATTTCCACCATATTTGTGACTTTGCTTACGCCTTGCATTGTCAAGAAGAATCCTCCGCATAGCTTCCGCAGCAGCAGCAAAGAAATGACCACGACTGTCCCAATTTCGGTCTTCTTCTCCTACCAGTCGAATATAAGCCTCGTGAACAAGAGCTGTTGCTTGGAGCGTTTGGTCAGGTTGTTCATGTGATAGTTTCTGTGCGGCAAGAACACGCAGTTCCTCATATATCAGTGGGAGCAATTCGTCCGCAGCTTGAGTATTTCCATCTTCGATCGCATTCAAAATGCGTGTGACATCGGTCATGATTCTCCTCGATAACGGATGCCTTTAATCTTCGGCCCAAGACTCGTGGTGACAAGTCCGGAAGGGTGCAGGTAGACCTCTCTATATGCCTATACAAGTTAGATTATCCTCATAGGAACAAATCATTCTATCAGAAATGTGGTGCAGTTTCAAGTATTTGTGTGCTGAATCATCCCCAGTTTTGCAATAAGATTTCATTTCTTAAATCCCTCAACAGGTAGTTCAAAGATGGCATAGTCCTATGCAACATTACTCGCCCAACTGTAAAAAAGCTGCATTCCCCAACCTTCGATAACCCCGACTTGTCGGGGCTGTGCAGATTGGAGTGCTTGCCTCTGATAAGGGAGCAAATTTCGCATCTACAAACCTGATGTCCACCCTCTGCGAGTTTCCTTTGCGCTTTACAATAACGTTCGGTCTTGTTAGAGTTACAGACATCGTCGTTTAGCAATTTTACGCGTGGCGGCGAATATCTTGTATAATGCACAAAGACAAGAAAGGAAACTTGATTGAACGAATAGGAACAAATGACCAATGAACAATTTTACATCAGTTGATGGTGGTATTGTTGGAGCGTATCTGCTCGTTACTATGGTTGCCGGCGTAATGGTCAGAAAATACGTTGGCAAAGTCGAAGACTTTCTCCTGGCTCGAAGAGAGATGGATGTTTATCTTGGTATCGCGTCACTTGCAGCAACAGAATTTGGCATCGTAACGTGTATGTACACGGCACAGAATGGCTTCGAAAAAGGTTTTGCCGGAGCCGTGCCTGGTGTGCTGACGTTCCTGGCTATGTTTCTTGTAGGGTGCACAGGCTTCTGCGTCAAACCTTTGCGTGATTCCGGCGTAATAACTATCCCTGAGCTTTTTGAGAGGAAATATGGGCCGCGTGTGCGCTGGGCTTCAGGTGTTGTCATTGTGCTCGGTGGCTTGCTGAATATGGGCGTGTTCCTGAGAACAGGCGGTGATTTCCTTGTGAATGTTAGCGGCCTCGACCCCAAATATCTAAAAGTTATGATGACGGCATTGCTGGTCGGCGTTGCGACATACACAATTCTGGGAGGGATGCTTTCGGTCCTTATAACCGACTTTCTCCAGTTCATTGTTATGAGCGCCGGCCTGATAGTAACAACATTTCTTATTCTTTATAAAGTGGGCTGGAGCACACTTGTGGACACTGTGCAAACTCACTATGGCAAGGGTGGATTTAATCCATTTGTGAATGAGGATATGGGATGGTCCTATGTCATTTTCAATGCATTGCTGAACACAGCAGCAGTTCTTACATGGCAAACACAGATTGCCCGTGTTCTGGCGGCAAGAGACTCTAAGACCGGACGAAAGGTCTATACTGGTACATCGTTCTTTTTCGTTGCACGTTTCCTCATCCCTGGCATCTGGGGTATTGCAGCCCTTGCATTGCTCACACCACAACAAGTCGGAGGAAATAGTCTCCTGGCTATGCCCAAAATGCTTAGCATAATTGTACCACCAGGAATGATGGGCTTGTTAATAGCTGCGATGCTGGCAGCCGATATGAGCACGGATTCTTCCTACATGCTCACCTGGGGTAGCGTAATCTACAATGATATTATGGCGCCATTCCGTAAACAAAAATGGTCGGAGAAAAAAGGCATTTTCTGGAATCGCACTATTATCGCACTCATTGGTGTGTTCCTGTTGGTCTATGGACTATGGTACAAAATTGAGGGCGACCTTTGGACATATCTTGGAATTACAGGCACAATTTACCTTTCAAGCATGTCAGTCCTTTTGATTGCCTGTTGTTACTGGAAGCGTGCGAACAATTGGGGAGCAACTGCTGCCATTATCTTTGGTGCGCTTGTACCGGTTGCCACACTTGTTCTGCAAAAAGTTGGTCCGCTGACTAACTGGTTCCAGAAGAATGACACATCATGTGGGGTCGCCACGTATATGATTGTAGCGTTGGCAATGATTATTGGCTCGCTTCTTAAACCTCGATATCGAGGCCCAGCAAAAGGAAAGGAATAATGACAGCTATTATCAACACAATAGTAACAATGCTTAAAGACCACTGGTTTTGGGGAACGATGACTCTCGCTTGTCTGGTCTGGTATTCAACGATTACCATTTATGTTGCGATAAAAGGCATTGGTGATATTCGAAATATGCTCAGAAAACTATCCAGTTCAAAAAACCAATAAGAAGCTGCGATTTTGGAGTCGATGCGGGCCACAGGGCGCAGGTCGGAGGTCCGACTCTGGAGACCCTGCGAAATACAGGTGAAAAATGATTGTTAATAAATCATAATTTATGGTGCTACCTCATTTCCTGGGCACGCAATTTTTTCTGCAGATTCTGTTCAGCAGCAAGGGAAGTATCTGGTTCTCTGTGTTCTTTTTCAAGAACCATTTCCTCTCTTAGATTCCTTAGTTAAGCATCTTTACAAAGAATGAGTCTTGCCGATACAAGCTCGGTCTGTCTTTTAGGCAGGAAAAGGGTATCATAGAAAGAGCGTAGCTTAAAAATTTGTTTTTTATGTGCATACGGCTGCTGATTATAAATTGGAATAATAAATGTTGACGTTTTTTCGGCAAAATCACTCATTACGCAGTTGGCATAAAGCCCCATCAATATATATGGCTGCTTTCTTAATGTCTTTCTATGGGGGTATTTACATAGTTTGTATGCCGTTTGTTATTGCCTCAGTTGGCGGTACAGATAAAGATCTAGGCCTATGTGCTTCGATGGGTTTTGTGTCCTACCTGGTGGGCTGTATCGCTACTGGTTCCTTGCTTGATAGGTTTAATTCGAGACGCCTGGCGCAACTTGGCTCCGGCGCAGTAACTATTAGCACGGCGGCATTGTTGATGATAGTTTTATTAAGCATACGTGGCTACAACCTGTCTAATCCTGTGATACTGGTAATAATTACCGCCATGCTTTCCGGTTTGCTCACCTCAATATACTGGCCTCCGATTATGGGCTGGCTTTCTACCGGCCAAGAGGGAAGGGATTTGAACCGCAGATTAGGCATTTACAATATGAGCTGGTCTGCAGGTCTTGCTGTAAGTCCTTTTTTGGGCGGCTTGCTCGTCGAGTCAAGCATTGTGATGGCGCTTTTTGCAGCCGTAGTATTTGCCGCGTTGGCCTTTGTAGCAGTTACTCTTGCCCATCCACCTGAAACTCAAGGGTCACAGCGAAACAGCAATGACAATTCTCAAGTGTTTCTTGGCCCGGCAAGTTTCCTGCTGGTGAGATTTCGCTGGATGTCCAGAATTGCGCTGGTAACTGTTTTCACCTGCGTTGGCCTGATGAAAACCCAGTTGGCGTTGCTGTTTACTATGGAGCTGGGCTTCTCCAAATCACAGTTCGGAACAGTAACGGCTATTATGTGGCTTATTACCTGCCTGGTGTTTTTCACAGCTTCCAGAACCCACATCTGGCACTACAGAATTGTGCCCTCGATTCTGGCACAATTATCAGTGCTTTTGAGTATGTTGATGATAATAGAGTACTCGCTGCCGACCGCATTTTTTGTTGTTTCAGTGCTTATGGGTCTCGGCCAGGCCTTCATTTACATTTCGCATCAGTTCTATGCTGCTTCGCAAAGCACAAAACGCTCTGGCTCTATGTCGCTGCATGAGATACTTCTGTCGGCAGGGCAGATAATTGGATTTGTGGCGGGCGGTTATTTGGCGGATTTCTTTGGTAGAAGGGTTGTGCCCTACTGGTTTGGTCTTTTTGTTATTGTGATTGGAATGGCTGCGCAATCAGCAGTATGGTGGATACTGCTAATCCGACAAACAAGGAGTTCCCGTTTGTGACCGTGTGTTGCTGACCAGAGAAAACTATTGCTCGGAGTGTGGACCGTAAATATGATATGTTCTTCAGAGAGTTGATGGCTGTAAAGACTCCTGATTTCGTCAATAGATAAACAGATAATGAAAAGCGCTGCCCGAAGATGGCAAAGCACAAATGGAATTTTAAGGTCCCTATACCTGATGACCTGAAGGGCTGGAAGGAAGCGGACCGCCGATTAGCCCGGCGCTTCGCAGAATACCTGCAGTTCGAGGAGCGGCTCAAGACATCACGAGCCGTAAAGAGGTATTTCAACGACGACAATCTGGAGTATTTCCTCAAGAAGCACAGAGAGCGCGCTGTAGTGCAGGCATATACGGCCTGGGGCATCCTGGATTACCGTCCGACCAAGACCAGCAAGACTCACGCGGAGAAGATGCTGGCGGAGGGTTTGCCGGAGCCCGAAGCAGTCCTGCTTCGCGCCAGGATGGAGGCCTTTCCAACCCTCTATCGCGTTGCCAGCCACAATCCCAAGGCTGGAACAATCGACCTGGAAGACATCCTCTTAGGTGGCAGGGTAACCGTGCATGACCTGCTGATGTCCGAGAACATACAGAACAACCTGTTCCTATCCGGTCGAACCTTTCCGGTAGGTCGTTTCCACTTCATTGAACTGGCTGGGCCACCGCTGGGTCCAGGGATGGGTATGGAGGCCGTTGAGTTCCTCCGGAACCATCGGATGGAATTCACCCCTGAAGGGGTGCGTCGAGATGCACACAAGTTCGGTTGGCTGTGGGGTTGGATAGATGAGTGGCAGGCCAAATGGAAGCAGCCTCACCTGTGCAACACAGACGGGGACGACTTGCTCTGGCACACCGCTTCCTTCTCGGTAGCCAACCCCCTCGATGTCCGTCGGACACTGATGCAGCGACAAGATGTCGAATATGATGACCAGGAAGAAGAATTCATCCGGATTAAGCAGACTGGCCGAGGTGCCAAAATGCTCGGCGGGCCGGTCACGCTGGGCAGAATCGAATTCGTGGGAGACGAGTTGGTGTTGACTGTCAACTCGGCCAGGCAATTTGCCAGGGCCCGCAAATGGCTGGAAAAGCTGCCGGGCGTAGTCCTTCTCAACGTCAAGACTCGACGCTGGGACGAGCGCGATGAGGACCGTCCGATGGATGGACGGATTTCCAAGCCCCAGCCGGTCGAGATTACACCGGAGCTTGTAGTGAGCTTGCAGGAGATGATTGACAAGCAGTACATGGGGTAGATCGATACGCCTTTGCCGGTCTTGGGTAGCAAGACGCCCCGCCAAGTCTGCCGGACACCTGCCGGCCGGTAGCAGGTTACCATGCTTATTCGAACAATGCCCGACCCTATGGGGCAAGCTCCTGTTCGAGTTCCTCGCGAGACCATGCTGCGAGAGCTGGGCCTGATAACTGAGTCCCTGACATCACGACCTTTGAGACCACAGGTGCCGCAACACTCCGAACCGATCAAAGCCACGCCATCCCCCGGCAAAGTCGGTCGGAACGCTCCCTGCCCATGCGGTAGCGGGAAGAAGTATAAGAAGTGCTGCGGTCGTTAGAGGAACGTATCGTGCTTGTTGAGTAGGTGTTTCCCACGGACCCGAGCTCCCCGCTGGGCAAACGGAGGGGGGCATTTTAATTTGTTGACCGAGAAAGTTCGCGATGCCTGGGCGCATCCGGTCCTGTTTAATGGCCGTCTTTACCTCCGCTATTACGACACATTATGGTGTTATGATGTGAAGGAACGGTAAAGAGAACATTAGTCTCTATTTAGCTTGATTTCCCGGCATTCGTTCTCGACTTCGATAAACTGTTTGATTCGATATAATGCCTCAGGTATATTTATCTTAGCAATCTAATGTAACCTTGTTCGAGGGTCTGCCTCCGAAGCCGTTCCTGGCATCCCTTACCTTGGTGAGGGCTCGGATTTGCAAAGTATTTTCGATGCCTGAGAAGGTCTCAGTCGGTTCAGCCGATTAATTTAGCAATTTTTTATTGCAAAATTTATCATAAATAGACAAAATGATTGACCAATGAGAATGACAATATTCGCACACCTCCTATCATACATTTTTGGGGCGACGGCATTTCTCTATCCGTGCCAGTTTTTAATGGGCCAAGAAGTAAATAAAGAGAACAACGTTTTTCCGAAATTCAAATCGCATCTTGTGGACCGGTTACCGCGGGGGTATAAGGTCCATGCTGCTGACATCGACCGAGATAGTAAACTCGATGTAATCGGCTTGGCAACAGAGCCGTCCAGCCTTGTGTGGTATAAGAATCCAAGCTGGGAAAAATATGTTTTGAATTCAAAAGCCAAAGAATATATTGACTTAGCAACGTATGATATCGATAGAGATGGACAAACCGACCTGGCTATTGCACATGAATTTGGTATGAGTAGAACCACCTCGGGCGGTCTTCTGCATTGGTTAAAGTGTCCCCCGGACCCCACGCAAGAATGGCCCATGCATGTCGTGGGGGCTGAGCCGACCTCACACCGGATTAAGTGGGCGGATATCGACGGTGACGGGCGCAAAGAGCTGGTGAATGCACCGATTATGGGCCGGGATGCAAAAGCGCCGCTGTGGGACGTTGGTGTGAATCTCATCTGGTATAAAATACCTGAGCCACCCACTCTTGAACCATGGGAGCCACACATAATCGATGATAAATTAACTGTGGTTCACGGAATTTCCATTGTTAATTGGGACAACGACGACTGTGAGGATGTTCTTGTAGCCAGCTTTGAAGGTATTCACCTCTATCAACCTCAAAAAGAAAAAAATAGAATTTCGTGGAAAAAGACAAAATTAGGAGTTGGCGAACAGCTCAATCCAGAGAAACGTGGTTCCAGTGAGATTGCTGTTGGGAAGATTCAATCCAAGAACGGACGTTTTCTTGCCGCTATCGAACCCTGGCATGGTAATAATGTCGTGGTTTATACACCGGATTCTGGGTTAAATACATCATGGCAGCGATTTGTTATTGATACGACTTTTAACGAGGGACACGCCCTGGTTTGTGCAGATCTTGATGGGGACGGCGATGACGAGGTCATTGCTGGATATCGTGGCAAAGGATATGGCCTTTATATCTATAACTGTCAGGATTCAACCGGCAAAAGATGGGAACGCATTCCCCTTGATGAAGGGGATATGGCAGCATCGGGCCTTCAAGCTGCCGACCTTAACAATGATGGGAGGCTCGATGTAATCTGTGTCGGTACAGCCACCTCAAACATCAAGTGGTATGAGAATCTGGGCTCCAGGAGGTTTGCTCAAATTTCCCGGACTGGTACTGCCGGCCAACCAGAAGCGCACCGAGACGCGCACGCACAACCCCCAAAATGACTCCTTTTTGGCCATTGTTTGCTTCTCGGCCAGTTGTCGTAAGTACCTGTCATAACTAATGTAACTTTTATTCACACAAAACGCACAAACAAGCTTACATCCTAATCGTTTGTTCAGGAGTCCGCTCAGGAGCTGGCGAGGTGCACCCTCTTTAAAACTCATAAATGGCATTTGAGCATAGGATAGAATATCATGATTACTTGCAATTTCAAGGTTCTATGTTAATATCTCGCTATGCAAACGCAACATCTGGACATAACGCGGCGCGATTTTCTGAGCAGCACGGCTGCGGTGGCTGGGACGCTCGCAGCGTCACGGCTTGGCGTAACTGCTGCGGGGGCGCAGGTCATCCTCGAGCCAGAGGAGCAGCAACGAATTGAGGCAGCGATTCCAGACAGAGCCTTCGTTTCGCCTGATAGGCATCGAGTGCTCCTGATTTTTGACCTCAATGTTGGGTACGGCGGGCACCGCTCCATCCCTACTGCCAATCTGGCTTTTAAGCTGATGGGCTTAAAAACCGGTGCTTTTGAGACGGTAATCAGTAGAGACCCATCCATCTTCAAGCCCAAAAATTTAAAGCAGTTTGATGCCGTCTTTCTGAACAATACGGTGGGCAATCTCTTTGAAGATCCCAACTTGAGACAAAGTCTAATCGAATTTGTTTATAGTGGCCGCGGACTTCTTGGGGTTCATGGAACTTCGGTGGCCTTCACACGCTGGCCCGGTGCTCATGAGGACTGGCCTGAGTTTGGAATAATGCTTGGTGCGCGCGGCGCGAACCACCGCGATAGCAACGAACACATCTTTATTAAGCTCGATGACCCCAGTCACCCTATCAACCAGTCTTTTGGTGGCAAGGGCTTCGAGTTTCGGGACGAGTTCTTTCGCGTCCACGAGCCTTATTCGAGGCACAGGGTCCGCGTTCTTCTGGCCATCGACACCGAGAAAACCAATATGAATCAGGGACAAGCGCGTGGCAACTGCTTCCGCGAGGACAATGACTATGCGCTGGCATGGGTACGTCAGTACGGCCGCGGGCGCATTTTCTACTGCACAATCGCACACAATCCCTACGTCTTCTGGGACACGAAGATGTTGCAATTTTATCTTGCCGCTGTTCAGTTTGCCATGGGTGACCTGCCTGCGCCAATGACTCCAAGCGCTAAACTGACGCCGGCCATTCGCGCACAGGAAAAGCTTGGCTGGCGCCTCGGCATAGATGCCTACACTTTCCACAAATACACACTCTTTGAAGCGATTGATCGAACCGCAGAGCTTGGCTTACCTTACATGGGTGGTTTGAGCTTCCAGAAGGTCAGCAAGGAGATTCCAAAGAACTTTGACGACCAACTAACCGATGACGAATTGAAACAAATCCGGCTGAAATTAGACTCATCCGGTGTTCGTCTCCTGACGTATTACATCCACCAGATTCCGGGCGATGAAGCCGGCTGCCGAAAGGTATTTGAGTTCGGGCGAAAAACCGGCATCGAAACCTTCATGTCGGAGCCACTTCCGGAGGCGCTGGATACAATCGAGAAGTTCTGCGACGACTATGACATCAATATGGCTATTCACAACCGCGACCAAAAAGCTTCGCCGCAATATTGGCATCCTGAAGGGATTTTGAAAGTCTGTCAGGGCCGGAGTAAACGAATAGGGGCTTGTGGCGACCTTGGCTATTGGATGCGCTCCGGCATCGACCCGATTAAAGCTGTGGACACGCTCAAAAATCGCTTGCTCACCATTCAGATGCATGACCTGCATGAGCTAAGCCCTGAAGGTCACGATGTGCCATGGGGAACCGGCGTTGGCAAGACCAGACAGTTTATCGAGGAAATCAACCGCATAGGCATCAGACCCACCATGTTCGGCCTCGAATACTCCTATAACCGGTTTGAGTCTATGCCCGAGATAGCGCAATGCATTGACTTCTTCAACAAAGTGAGTATGAAACTGGCAAAATGATGTACGTTATAACACGAAGTGAGAATTCTATGGTAACAGACGCTCGCCGTATTACACGACGTGAGTTCTTAGGCCGCACGGCTGCGCTTTCAGGGATATTCACTGCGCCGTGGATAATTCCCTCATCAGCACGGGGTGCCGAAGCGAATGTTGCACCGAGCGAGCGGATTACATTAGGCTTAATCGGCAAAGGGCTGATGGGAGACGGGCACCTGCGTCGGTTGATTGGCGATAGAGACGTTCAGGTGCTTGCCGTCTGCGATGTAGATTTGCTGCGATGCGAGGACGGCAAACGTCGCGTGGAGGAAACCTACGCCGCCAGCCGCTCCAGCGGCGCATATCGAGGCTGTTCGGCTTATAATGACTATCGCGAACTGCTGGCCCGTTCGGACATCGATGCCGTAGTGATTGTTACACCGGACCATTGGCACACATTGCAGGCGATTGAAGCAGCAAAGGCAGGCAAGGACATCTATTGCGAGAAGCCGATTTCGATAACAGTGCGCCAGGGACGCCAGCTTGTCGAGGAGGTGCGCAGATATAACCGGGTCTTCCAAACCGGAACCCAGTACCGTTCTATTCCGACTATCGGGCAGGTCTGCGAGTTTGTGCGCGCAGGTGGACTCGGTAAGGTCAAATCGGTTTTCACATTGTGGAACAGCCTGGCAGGCTTTATTGGAGCCGCCCGTTTCAACCCTTACGCTCAGGTGATGAATGTCGAGGAATCCGGCAGTTCGTATGTGCCGCTGGATTTCGCTCTACCGGCCGAACCGGTGCCGGAGGGATTGGACTGGGACCTGTGGATTGGCCCAGCCGTTTGGCACCCCTACAATCGCCTCTACCATACGAATCCGTCTCCGGGGGTGGTACCATGGTCTTTCTGCGAAGATTTCGGCGCTGCCTCAGTAACATGGCATCATTCCCACAGTGCGGATGTTATTCAGTATGCGCTGGGTATGGAGAACAGCGGACCGGTGGAGTTCATCCATCCCAGCACCGGTGCTTACCCGACACTCACCTGCAAATACGCAAACGGAACACTCCTTCACTTGGTTGAACACTGGGAAATGGTGAAGGAGGTCTATAATGCGGTTCCTGCAACCGCCCGATTAGCGGGAAACTTCGGAGGCGTATTCGTCGGAGAACGCGGCTGGGTCACCTCGATGTCCACCGGCGGGCCCGTTGAAGGCGGTCCTGAGAATTTATTCGATGAAATGAAGCTGATGACTCGGCAGGTGAATATTGGGGAAAACAACCATCATGCAAACTGGTTCGAGTGCATTCGTACGCGGCAGCGGCCAACCTCCAACGAGGAGATTGGCCACCGCTCTGCATCACTGGGACATCTTACAATCATAGCGCATGTGTTGCGGCAGTCCTTGAAGTGGGATCCGGTCAAGGAAGAATTCATCGGTAACGAGGCGGCGAATCGCCTACTCTTCCGCGCGATGCGTTCACCGTGGCGCATCTGAGAGATTTAAAAAAGAACATTCCTCGTAACCATTTCTTTTCCAAAAACATCAAGACGAAGGTATAGCAACATCATTGTCGACATCCCATCAACACTCCCTTGTTATGCCGGGTTGGGGGGCAGGGTAGATGCCATCAAGACCGGCGTGGATTGGGGCGGGAGTGTCAAAAGTCATATTATCGATGTCTTCGACGAATTTGAAGTCGGAGTTCAACGCCTGGTCCCAAGTGACATACTGGCCAGTGTGAGTTGCCATGCGTCCCATCAATGCGGCCACGTTCGCTTCACCCGCCCGACGGGCCTCGTTGTGCGGCTTATCCTGCCGGATAGCGTCCAGGAGCACCTGCCATTCAGCGTGATAGGGATTCGGATCGGGCCGACCAAATTCCCAGACAAGGTTTGAAGGAACCATCTCGTGGCTTTTGTAAATCTTCGGCTCGGGCTGACCCAGCGTCGCCATAATAACAGCCGAGCCTTTGGCGCCATGGGCATAGTCGGAGTAGGTCTGCCAGCAACCGTTCATATGCCGTGAGAAAGCGAACAGCTTAGTACCATCCGCAAAGGTGTATTCCACAGTATAGTGGTCGAACTGATTTCCTGACTGCTCGTAGCAACGGCCTCCCATCCCCTGGGCCGACACCGGCCATGCCCCCTTGACCCAGCAGGCCACGTCGATGTTGTGGCAGTGCCAGTCTATGAAGAACCCGGACGAGACCCACGTGAAGCTATTCGGATTTTGTAGCTGGAATATCAGCTCATTAACGTTCTCCGATTTGCATGGGCAGTGGACCGGGCCGTGCACACGGTAAATCCTCATTGTATGCACATCGCCGATTGCCCCGTCGTGAATCCGCTGGATTACTTCTTGCCGTGCCTTCGAGTGTCGCCACATGAAGCCGACACCAACCTTCAGATTCTTCTTCTCGGAGACCTCGGCGGCTTTGAGCCAACGGCGGACGGCGGGTGCGTCAGTTGCGAACGATTTCTCTGCAAAGACGTTCACGCCTTTGTTGACAGCGTACTCGAAGTGAAGCGGGCGAAAGGCCGCGTGCGTGGTCAACAGCACCACGTCATCCGGCCTCAAGCAGTCGATTGCCTTCTTATAGGCATCGAAGCCAACAAACTGCCGTTCAGGCGGCATATCTACCTTATCCGCGAAATCTTTTGTCAGGTTGTTTAAACTGTTTTGGAGGCGCTGTTCGAACAGGTCGGCCATAGCGTAGAGTTTCACCGGGCCGCCGGTAGTCGAGAAGGCATCGGCGACTGCACCTGTGCCGCGGCCTCCGCAGCCCACCAATGCCAGCCGTATGGTATTATCCTCAGCGGCACGAATCCGAGGCAGAGCGACGCCGGCAAGGACCGAACCGGCAACCAATGTTCCACTCTGCGATAGGAACTGCCGTCGAGAAGGTTTGTTCGGTTCTGTCCATAAGGAACTCAACGTGCGACGCTTATTTTGTCGTTTCATAATTACTCCTCTATTAAAAGGCAAAAGGTACGAAAAAACAATGCGACCCAGCGAAAGCATGAATCAAAACTTGTCAAATTAATCCTTTATATTATTCTCTGGGTCTTTCTTATGCAACAGATATTATCCGGGTATAATCGTCACCGGGAATTTTCATCTCTTGTGCAAGGCTGCCAAGGAATTCAGCTATGTTTAGGCCGCATGTGCGGCCTTGGCGGTGCTTCCATCCCAGCCTTGTCCCACAGCAGAGCAGCCCTTGCTCCAACGCACCAATAGGCACGCAAGTCGATGGGCATCGTTTAAGTTCCCCTCATCGCTCGGATTGCTAAATCTCAGAGTATGAGGAATTCGTGGAGTCCCTTTCCGTACTCCTCAAGCGGTGGTTCGCCATACCGTTTCACGTAGTCGGTGTCCATATATACGGCAAATGAAGTGACATGCCGAATTCCGCGTTCGGCGTAGGCGGCTATGTCTTGAAGGAACACATCACTCCGCCACGGTAGTTTCTTCTTGGCGTCTCTCTTCCAGGAGCTAAACAACGACACATCCAGCCAATACTCCAGAACCTGTGCGTTATCTCTGCCAAATACCATCAAATTGGAGTCCAGGAAATCCATATGCCGGCCGTGCTGTCCTTCTTTGGCCTCACGATGGTCTATCGGTTCACTCCAGGTTCAACCGATGGGCCCAAACTCAAGGAAGATGCCGGATGTGGGTTCCTTGCCGACTCTCCATTTTGGTTCAAGTCTGCCTGCTCACGGTCGGACACCTATTGATGGTGAGAACCGGCTCAAATCTCTGTCCACTGACCCGGAATCGGCACTGGGTAGCGGCCTTGAGCATCGGCTTGTACCGGTGGAGCACTATCGTCGGTGAGACAGTCGATGTTCGGACAGAATTGGAAGTTGGAGGCCATCGCTTCGTCCCACGTGATGGTCTTGCCAGAGTGGACCGCCGCCCGGCCCATGATGTCCGCGAGATTTGATAGAGCCGCGCGTTTCGCCTCATTGTGCTGACGGTCGTGGCGTATGGCATCGAGCAGCACGTCCCACTCCGCCTGCCAGGGCGTGACAGCTTCCTTTGGCGCACGCCAAGCAGTGTTGTCGCCCATGCACCGCTGGTCCTTGTAGGTGTGCACCGTACCTTCATGATTGCTGCCGGAGAACTGGGCGGCGCATTTGGTCCCGTGGATGTATGTAGCGAATTCAGTATGGCAATTCGGGAGCCAGCGGACCACGTCGAACGCCTTAGTGCCATCGGGAAACGTCCACTCGATGGTGAGCGAGTCAAGGTTTTGGCCGCAGTCGGTACTGTTGGCTACACGCCCACCGATGCCGTGCGCGGACACCGGCCAAGCGTCCTTGATCCAGCAGATCTCGTCGATCTGATGAATGTTCATCTCTGCGAAGAGCCCACCCGAGACCCAAAGGAAATGAGTGAAGTTGCGAATCTGCCAATACAGGTCTTTCACAGCCACTGGCCGCGAACCCAACGGACCGCATGGTTGCATCCGGTAGGCGCGGATAAGCTGGATGTCGCCGAGCTGCCCGTCGCGGATACGTTTGATGAGTTCCTGGCGATTTCGCGAGTGGCGGCACTGCAAGCCGGCGGCGATCTTGAGGTTCTTTTTCTCGGCGGCCTCTCCGGCCTTGATGACCCGCCGCACGCCTGGCGAATCGGTCGCAAAGGACTTTTCCATAAACACGTTGATGCCCTTCTCGACCGCGTATTCCAATTGTCTCGGCCGAAAGCCCGCATAGCCAGTCAGCATCGCCACATCACCCGAATGCAGACAATCAATCGCTTCACGCCAGGCGTCGAAACCCACAAACCGCCGCTCCGGCGGCACATCCATCTGCGAGCCGTATTGCTCGCTCAAAACATTATGGGCACTGGCTATCCGATTCTCGAAGAAGTCCGCCATCGCTACCAGTTTGACCGGACCATTCGGCGAATCGAAAGCATTCGCCGCCGCTCCGCAGCCACGCCCGCCGCAGCCGATTAGAGCCAGTCGAACGGTACTATCCTCCGTCGCATGCACCGCAGTAATGCCAGCCCCTGCCAGCGCGGAAGCTGCAACCGCCTTCCCGCCCCACTTCAAAACGTCTCGACGTGAGGACTTCCGCCAAATTGAATTTGGTGTGTGAGAGTGTTGTCTCATGACGAATTCTCCATAGGGTATAGAACTTGAGCGATGTTTTCGAGCTATTCAGCTTGCCCCTGAGGGACAAGTAGTATGGCCTTGATTTCGCTTAATGATACTAAACCGGAAGTAGCCAGCTTTATTTTCCCTTCGGGGTCGATAAAGAAACTGCACGGGATGGCATTTATGGTATTATAAGGGCCCGGCAAAATACCCTGGTCGAGCAGGACCGTATAATTGAGGTTCGCCTGGGCGACAAAGCCTTTCACCAAATCTGGTTTCTCATTTGATATGGCCAGCATCGCCAACTTGTCCTCGCCGACTGTTTTTCGTAACTCGATTAGAGCCGGGATTTCCGCCCGGCAGGGTGGGCACCAGGTTGCCCAAAAGACAAGTAGAACATCTTTGCCACGGTAGTCGCTTAATTTATGCTCTTTGCCGGCCAGATCGGTCAAAGTAAAGTCCGGCGCCGACTTGCCATACCAAGATGTGTAAGAAGGCCCCCAGGTCCTTGCGGCTTTGATAATGTCGTTGAGACTTTCCTTCGGACCGGCGGAGGGTTTGATATCTATTTTTGCAGATTCGCTGGTAGTTTGGGCGACAGGCTCAGATTGTGTCGGTTCGGAGCGAGGTTGTTCAGTCTGGGGTTGTTCGGCTGACCTTTTTTTGCATCCTGACCAGATTACTATTGCCGCCAATATAATCACCAAAACACTAACACATCCCTTAGGGACACGTAGCCAAAAAGCTTTGTCTTTCTTTTGTTCAAACATTTTATGGTACTCCTACAAATCGCCGGTAAATAAAGCTGCCGTACCGTAACTAAATTATTATACCAATTTATTTATTGATTGCCGATTGCATATTCTTGTCATTCCTGTGCAAGCAGGAAGGTTTCCTTATAAATGTTTTGCTCGATGTCGGTGAGGACCTGACGAAAGGGTTTGACGGCTTGGCTCGGTGAGAACCCCAAAGTTAAAAATATAATAGGAGCCCATCTCAACATTTCTGCACCACCTTTCTTTGCGTTTGAAATTGGGTTTGATTGGGTTTGTTTTCACCAAGTGTCCAATTGGGTTTATTTTCATAAGCCATTTTTTTACAGAACCTTACGTTCATTTGGGTATCCTGGAAATTGGGTTTGTTTTGTTTAGAACAGAAGACAGATGACAGAGGACAGAAGACAGAAGATACCTGCTCCCCTGATCTGAGTCGAGGACAAGTTTTGCGGATATAAGTTTGGGATTCAGTAGCGATGGGCTGTTCCTCCGGAATTATGATACCCGCTTCCTCGGGTACGAGTTGACGAATGACGATTTTCTATTGATTATTCCCCTAAGGGGTTTCCGCTTCGCTCCAAGATGATTTATTGTGATTCTAATCTATTATTTTGAGGCGTATTATACCAGATGTATTATTAGAAATCAAGTAAAACCTGCATTCTCAATTCAGAATTCTCCCCCTTTTCGCTCCATAATTGGACATTCTCTATTCGATATTTTGTACCCATTGTTCGATAACGAACAATCGCGTGAAAAATGCTTATACGTAAAGCGCGTACGCGCTTTACGTACGTGACATTTAAAAAGCTCCATGTTTAGATACTAAAAACATCAAGATTAAATACGAGATAGTTTCAAAAAAGCTTATGAACGGCTAAGCTGACTTGCGACTTGCAACGTCAGATTACAGACATCAGACATCCGACAGGTTATCAAGAGAACAGGGTATCAGGTTACAAAATATCAGGAGAACAAAGTATCAGGCAAAAGAATAGAGAACGAAGAGCTGAAAATAGTGGATAACACTTTAAATTCTCTTGTCGGGAAAGGTTCCTGACCCCTTAAATTTCTGCCAATTGACCTCTAATCTTTGCTTGACGGCGAGTCCGGGCGTGTGGTAAACTACATATCAGCGATATTGGGATACGCCAGAGGCGTATAAAAAAGCCGTTGATTGCCCTGTTATAAATAGTAGATGGGATGTGGAGGATATAAGGGAAAAGGGAAATACCCGCAAAGACTTGAAAACTAATGTTCGTCTTTATTGGGTTTAAACTGATCACTGCTGCTTCGACACGGCCCAAAAGTTTTTACATCAGCACTATCACTGAGTCTAATGGGGTCACCTTTACTTATCATTATTTTGTTTAGAAACTGCATGGCGAAATCTTGTACTGTACTATTGGGATTGAGACGAACATCAATAATATTACTTGACGCAGCAATTTTTTGGGCACCTTTCTGTAATCCAAGAGGACTTACCAAAATACCCCCTTCTGCTCCTGTATCGATAATTCTATAGGCCAAGCTAGCCAACTTTTCTTGACTTTGTTTTGACTTCACGTATCGTCGACACTCAACAATAATGAATCCTTCCTTGCCCTCACGTACGCCTTTGGCATCAATCTCCCACTGGGTTCCGGACTGACGCCCCTTTACTACCTGCTTCCCTTCGACTCTTGAAATACCAAACTCATCTGCAAATTGATTGAGTAAGTATTCTGCTACCTCTTCATAGGACTTCCAAATCTGAACCATATTGTTATCCTTTGAGTCTTTAGCTAAGACGATGCTTAAAGAAAACGGACTCATAATGTTCTACGTCTATGGAGGAGCCAGCCGGTAAATGTCAGGCCGATGCTGCCGAGTATAACAGCACTGGGGACGGGGGTAAGAACGATTCTGGCATTGCCAATGGTTGAAAAATCGTTATTAATCAGTTCTCCGCTGGCCAGCATACCGGTAAGAGTACCCGAACCTGTGATGGTACCATATTGGTAGTTGAAACCGCTGCCGTAGATAGTTAGTTGACTTTGGTCACGAACACAAATACTCCCAACTATAGTACCTCCAGAGATGTTTGCAGAACTGAAATAATCAGAAGTGAAATTACCTTGTATAGTTCCACCGGAGATATCTACCTGACTATATTGCCTCGCATAAATGTTACCTATTGTACCACCGGAGATATTTGCTTGACTGTTATGCGTGATATCCAAGTAATTATATATCGAACCGTTGGAAATATTTATGAGAGTGTTGTCATGAGCAAACAAAGTGTCACCGATTATTCCTCCAGAAACACTTACCTGACTGCTGTCAAAAGCAAACAATTGGTAATTTATCACTCCGTCGAAGATGTTTGCCTTACTACTGTCATAGACGAACAAGTTGTAGGTTATCGTGCCACCTGTCACGAGATTAGCTGTAGTTGGTTTGTCCAAGGAGCTATTGTAAACCATAACATTATCACGCACAACGGAATTGATTGTATGTGGACCGCCATCATTGAAAACCATGTCGGACCGTACATTGGATATGGCAAAACAGAAAATTGTCATTGCTAATACAAGAACTGATTGCCGTTTCATAACAGCACCTCCTGTTAATGTGGTGTTTTAGAACGACTCGCTACTGATATGATTATATAGACCTAAATGTTTTATTTCAAGCGAAAACAACTAATTATTGACTTTTTTAGAACAAGCCGAAATTTTCTTGACCCGAATTTAAACACAAAAGCACTCTTTATGCTATATGTACAATTAATTTTTTATAGGATCGAAAAAATGAATAGAGAACTATTAACAATCGTGCAAATCGCTGATAAGTTGCGGGGGCAAGAAATTTTAATAGATTTAGCTACCGCCCATTCGTGTCTCCAATACGTTCGCTTCGTTCAGGATGATGTTCTAGTATTGCGTATAGAAGAAACGGTAGGGCAGAGTCGACAACCTACGGCTTATAAAAAATATTGTCCTCAGGCCCCTGCGGATGTTTCCTCTATTTCCTCTCCCTCCGCACTGCGGGGGCTTTTCTGTTTGGCTTGGGTTTGGTGATGGTGGAGAGTGAATTAGAGGATTAGAGAATTGGTGAATTAGAGAATTAGGTTATCAGGTGAACAGGAAATCAGGTGGCAGCGCCGTAAGGCGTCCTGTGGAGCTATCAGGAATCAGGGTATCAGGTGCAAGAGCAGAAGACAGAAAACGGAGGTCGGAGGACAGAATTAGAGAATTAGTTAATTGGTGAATTAGGAAAAATGGTGGGGCAAGCCCCACCCTACCAATTTCTCGACCGCGCTCGGAATGACCCCGCACCAATTAAGATTAGGCTTACGCCTAAATTGGTGCGGGGCAAGCAAATCAACGTGCAGGGTATCAGGACAGCAGGGCATCGGGTAAAGAAGCAGAAGCCGGAAAACAGAGGGCGGAAGACAGAATTAGTGGATTAGAGAATTAGAGATTAGTATAGCAATTGTTGATTTTGAGATTGCTTCGTCACTTCGTTCCTCGCAATGACCCTTTTGATTTGTAATTTGTTAATTACTATTTATTATTGGGATTGAGATTATTCGCTGCGCTCGCAATGACCTTTCCGATTTATTATTTATGATTTAGTATTTACTGTTCCCGGCAGCTACGCTAATATATGAGAAAATTTTGTGCGGCCCATTTTGCATATTCAGGAGTCAGAAGATGAACCAAAAGAGAATACGTTTTAGCGAAACAGTAGTTTTGTTCGTCTTTGTGGTTTTGCTGCTGGTAGATGCCGATGCGGTTTTAGCTGATGTTAAGCTGCCAGCGGTAATAAGTGATAATATGGTTCTACAGCGTGATAAAAAGCTCTCGATTTGGGGTTGGGCAGAGCCGGGGGAAGAGGTTATGGTCGGCGTTAGCTGGCATAGTATGAGGTGGGCGGTTACTGCAGGGGACGATGGCAGGTGGGAGTTTGCGATGAATTCGCCCAAGACGGGGGGGGCCTACGAAATGACATTCATCGGCAAAAATACAATAAACGTCAAAAACATTATGGTCGGTGAAGTCTGGGTCTGTTCGGGCCAGTCGAATATGCAGTGGTCGGTGAAGCAGTCAGCTAATGCTGAGCAGGAGATAGCCGCAGCCGATTATCCGGATATTCGGCTGTTCACGGTTGAGCGAAAAGTAGCCGAGCAGCCCCAGTCCGATTGTGTCGGCAGTTGGGTATCGTGCAGCCCTCAGACGGTAGCCGATTTTTCGGCGGTGGCCTATTATTTCGGCAAAGAATTGCATAAAGAGCTTAATGTGCCGATTGGTTTAATTCATACATCCTGGGGCGGGACGCCGGCTGAGGCGTGGACGAGACGTGAAGTACTTAAAGAAGAGAGTGATTTTGCGCCGATTTTGGAGCGATATGATGATGCGGTTGCGAAATATCCGCAAGCAATGAAAGAATATGAGCAGAAGCTTGAGGAATGGAAAGAGGCTGCCGAAAAAGCCGAGGCTGAAGGTGGGAAAATGCCACAGAGACCAACTTCGCCGTTTGGGCCCGGACACCCTCACTCACCTTCGGGTTTATACAATGCTATGATTGCTCCGCTGATTCCGTACGGGATTCGAGGGTCTATATGGTATCAGGGGGAATCAAATGCCGGCCGGGCGTATCAGTATCGCAAGCTCTTTCCTGCAATGATACAAAACTGGCGTGACGACTGGGGGCAGGATAAATTCCCCTTCCTTTTCGTGCAGTTGGCTAATTTTAGAGCCGTCAATCCACAGCCATCCGAAAGTGACTGGGCGGAGCTGCGCGAGGCTCAACTAATGACATTGGCTTTGCCGAATACGGGAATGGCAGTGATTATAGACATTGGCGATGCCAATGACATCCATCCAAAGAACAAGCAGGATGTCGGTAAGCGTCTGGCATTATGGGCTTTGGCCAAGAGCTACGGAAAAGAATTGGTATATTCCGGGCCAATCTACAGAGCGATGGAGAGCAAGGATAATAAGATTATCCTGCATTTCGACTATGTTGGCGGCGGCCTTGCTGGCGGCGGAGATGAGCCGTTGAAAGGTTTTGCCATTGCCGCAGCGGACCGCAAGTTCCTTTGGGCCGATGCAAAGATAAAGATAGAGGGTGACATCGTTGTGGTCGGCAGCAACGAGGTTTCCTCGCCCGTTGCCGTGCGTTACGCCTGGGCGGACAATCCTGTATGCAATCTCTATAATAAGGAAGGGCTGCCGGCTTCTCCGTTCCGTACGGATGATTGGCCCGGCATTACCATTAACAATAAATAAGACTCGACAAATTGCTTTTTCATAACCGAAACAGGGCTTAAAGTTAAAAGCGCCGAAAAGAGGGATATCAGCAAATCAGGAAATCAGGATGCAGTATATCAGGGAAATCCGGATACCAGGAAAAAACCAAAATTAACCTGATATCCTGGTAAGCTGATACTCACTACCTGATGTCCTGGTAAGCTGATAACCACGCTCACTTTAGGCACTTTAGCTTACTTAATATTGTTGTTTTTTTGCTTTTTCAGAGTGCAACAATGAATGAATTGCCGGCGAACATATCGGCACAGAGCGAGCAGGTCAATATTATACTGCTGTTAGGAATTGCCATCTTTGGTGGGACAATAGGAGCAAAGATATTTCAAAAACTTCGCATTCCACAGGTGGTTGGTTATGTAGCTATCGGGTTAATATTAGGTCCTTTGCTGAAAATTATTCCTCCAAAAGCTGTTCAAGTTTTTGAGCCATTTAATCTCTTTGCGCTGGGGACTATCGGTTTTTTGGTCGGAGGCGAGCTAAAACGCCAGATATTTATCAGGTTTGGAAAGCAGGTGCCTATAGTTTTGCTGTTTGAGGGCGTAATCGCAGCTTTGATGGTAGGGGTGTTCAGCTTCCTGGTGATGTGGCATTTCTCCAGTTGGGAGACGGCGTTAGCAGTGGCTGTTGTATTCGGGGCTATATGCTCGGCAACAGACCCTGCTTCAACTATCGCAGTTCTGTGGGAGTATAAGGCAAGAGGGCCGTTGACATCGATGCTAACTGCCATTGTTACCCTCGATGATGCGCTTGCTTTGGTGCTGTATGCTATTAGCGTAAGTATCGCAGGCGTTGCTACGGGTCACCAGGAAAAAGGGTTTGCTACCGCATTGCTTTCGGTCTTTTACGAAATGATAGGTGCTGTAGTTTCAGGCGGGTTAGCGGGATTGGGGCTGGGATGGATTCTTAAACGCATTGATGATTCTGAAAAGGTCCTGGTTTTTACGGTAAGTTCGGTGTTGCTTATTACCGGGGCAATGGTTTTATTGCATATGGATGTTATCCTTGCCTGTATGGTATTGGGGACGACGCTAATTAACATCAGGTCAAAGAAGGTTGAAGCCGCCTTTGAAGTTATGCACAGGTTTTTTGTGCCAATGTATGTTCTATTTTTTGTTCTTGTAGGTGCCAGAGTAAATGTATCCTATTTCAATAAAATGATTGCGGTGCTGGTTGCCGCCTATGTTTGTGGTAGTGTTACGGGGAAAACACTTGGGGCGTATCTTGGCGGGCTGTTCAGCGGCGCAGCACGAACGGTCAAAAATTATTTGGGATTCTGTCTTTATCCTCAGGGCGGAATCGCAGTTGGTCTATTGATTATGGCCAGCCACAGATTTGAAAGTGATGTGAGCTCCATAATGCTTTTGGTAGTAATTACAGGGGCCTTTATCCTTCAGATAATTGGGCCTATCGGTGCTAAAATAGGGGCTGGAAAGGCGGGCGAGCTGGGCCTTAATGTTACTGAAGAAGACCTAATCAAAACTTATCGCGTTGGGGATGTTATGGATACCAAGGTGCCTGTTATTGCTGTGGGAGCATCTTTGAACGATGTTATCAAAATAATCAGCAGCACCGACAGCTTTTATTATCCTGTTGTTGAAAATAATAAAAAGCTGATAGGTGCTATTACGCTGGATGGTATCCGAAATACCTTTGCAACGCAGGAGCTAAACGATTGGCTGGTGGCGCTTGATATTATGGAGCCCATCATCGCCAAGGTAACGCCGGATGTGGCATTGTCAGATGCGTTCGAGAAAGCAAAACACCTTGATATCGAACACCTGCCGGTTATAGTTTCAAGTGAAGATGACGGATTTATCGGCGTTTTGAACTGTCATGCGGTTCACCGCTCACTTAGTGCCGAGGTGTTATCCCGGCAGCAAAAAGCCGATAATATAGCAGTTAGCCAAAATGCATGATTTTGCGCAGAAGCGATTTTCCTTTCCGAAAAAGAAAAGACTTGTCAATAACAGACAATTCAAGGCTGTTTTGGCTGATGGTCTGCGTCTAAGCAACGGGCTGCTTACGCTCTACATAGCAGAAAATAACTGCGGCTATCCGCGAGTTGGTATCTCCATCAGCAAGTCCTGCGGAGGTGCGGTTGTGCGTAATCGGCTGAAACGACTATTGCGGGAGGCCTTTCGGCAAAGCCAGGACAGGATTCCTGCCGGCTTTGATTATTTGATTATGCTCTCCCCACAGTGGCTGAAAAGGTCAGGTAATGAAAAAGCTGCCCGCTGCGACGCATCTCGACGAGCAAAGCTGCCGACATTTGAGCAGGTAAAGGACTCATTTTTGACTTTGGTTCAGCAGTTAAAGTAAAAAGAACGAAAGTGAATATCCACCACAAGGTGTCCTCCGAAAGGAGTCCTTAGGACTGTGGAGAACAAGGAATATCGAATTTTGAAGTTTGCTATTCAACATTCGACATTCAATACTCTTTTTTCAAACTTTAGGCACTTTCTAACTTTGTTTAACCCGTTAGAAGTAAGCCGTTGATTTCTAACGGAGTAAAGGCGATTTATGACTCCGAAAGAACGAATTTATGCGATTCTAAAGGGAGCTTCTTACGACCGTCCCGCTGTTACCCCTATCTTTATGGCCTGGGCGGCTAATTTCATTGGACAGACATACAGAGATTATTATCTCGATGGGGACGTCCTGGTCAAGGCACAGCTTGCGGTTACAAGGGCGTTTAATCTCGACCAGATAAGCGCGATAAGCGACCCCTGGCGGGAGGCTTCTGCTTACGGGATGGAATTTGAATATCCCGCCAACGGCGTTGGAAGGCCGAAAGAGCTGTTCATAAAGACCCACGACGACATATCGCGCCTAAGACCGTTTAATATCGAAAAGGCGGAACGAACAAAACAGCGAATCGAAAGCGTGCGGAAGATGGCCGCCGAGGTCGGACAGACCCACAGCGTCCTGGGCTGGGTGGAAGGCCCGCTGGCGGAGTATGCAGACCTGCGAGGCGTGGAAAATGCGATGTTGGACCTGATAGATAAGCCGGAATTGTTTATCAAAGCAGGTGAAATAATCGTCCAGAATGAAGTTACCTTTGCCGTTGCCCAAATCAAAGCAGGGGCAGATATGATTGGGATAGGCGATTCGGCTGCAAGTTTGATTGCACCGGATATGTATGCCGAGCTTGTTTTACCTCTGGAGCAAAAATTGATTGCTGCTATTCATAAAGCCGGTGCTGCCGTCAAGCTGCACATTTGCGGCAATATAAAAAACATCGTCCGGCACATAGTTAAAAGCGGAACGGATATTATAGACGTTGACTGGATGGTCTCTCTTGAGAAGGCAAGAGAGCTTGCCGGACCCCAAGTTACGCTGTGCGGGAATTTCAACCCGGCGGGTGTCTTGTTTGAGGGCAGCGCCAGGGATGTCGCTAATGCCGCTAAGCGGTGTATTAAGACGGGGGGTGAAAGATTTATTTTAATGCCTGGCTGTGAGGTGCCGCCGGCCACCCCCGAACAGAACATTCGCGCATTCTGCCCGTGTGAGGGCTGCCTCATTCGAGAAGAATTGAACTGTTGAAAAGTGAGTGGTAAGCAGTGAGTGAATTCACTAATTAACTACTCACCAAATAACAACAATACTCACCTACCTGCATAAGCGCCGGTAAAATCCGAGACAGGTATAGCTAATCTACTCACCGTTCCTTTAGCGAAGAGCGCTTCATAGTTACCATTAGGTCAACGATTTCCGGCTTTAGTTCGCCCAGCCAGTGGTAACTGCTGCGATATTCGCTCCCCGGTTTTGAGGTTGGGCCGTTGTAAATGAATCCTTTCGCCCCAGCCCGTGCATACGATTGCAGGATGCCTTGCGCCTCTTGTTTTGATCTGAACGGTGGCCAGTTGTCCCAGTAGTTCTTCACATCCTTCACGTCCGTTCTGCCTTCGGCGATGTCACGTCCACCTTCGGCGATAAAGAACCATGTGGTTTTTTTCTGCTGACCCTCCAACATTCGCAGCGCCCGTTCGACCTCCCGCAGGGCGTGTGCGTCGTCCGGTTTAGTAAACCACACGTCGAAGCCCAATCCGTCGGCTGCTGCCGCACCGGCGATGACCGCTTCGGCGTTCCACGTTCCAGCGATTTTGAAGCAGACCGGCAGGTCCCCGACCATCCCTTTGACCTCGCGGGCATACTCACTAAGAACCTGGCCATACTTCTCCACAGACATCCGCTCCGGCCAGCGCCAAACATTGATTTCGTTCCAAAGCACTACGGCTCGCACGCACTCCTTGCGCACAGCGGGGGCGTAACATTCCCAGACCTTAAGGATCGCACGCTTGACTTTGGGGTCTGCCAGGTGCGAGCCGTCAATGCCACCCTCAGGCTCTCGCCAGCGCATGCCCGGTTTTGGGCCATTGGGTATATGCGGCAGCGCCATCGAGAACTGGACGATGCAGGTGCCGCCGGCCTTCGTGATGGCATCCAGCTTCCGGGCTATGTCTGCTCGGTGTTGCTTTCGGGTGTAGTGGGGTTTTTCAATGAACGGGTCGAAATCAATCCAGAGGTTGAAACTATTCAGTCCGAATTCATTGCCCGGCGTGATGCCAAAGCCACCGAAAGGCACATAGGGCTTGCCGTCCCACCACATTAAATGGCTCTGGTCAATATGCCATCTATGGCCAAGGTACTCGCCAGAAGACCACGGAGCCTTCTCGAATGGACCTATCCGCTGATTACCCACAGTCAGCTCGTCTATCCAGAGCGTCTGTTCGTGAGGAAGAAGTCCGGGACCAAAGTACGGCAAAAGGAGGAACTGGTTGAACTTCATCTCAGGGAAGTCGGTTGAGCGGAAAATAACATCATTGCGCTCGACGACCAGTTTACCATCAAACCAGCCTTGAAGATGGCCATCGTTGTTCGGCTTGTCGTTCTTTATATTAAGGCTGTTGAGCTTGAACATTGCTTCTACGCAGTGCCATTTGGCGTCGTCGAAGAGCACCTCTTCACTGTCGTAGTGCCTCCCATTATAGCCACCTCTGAGGGGACCCTGTGTCAGCCCGTGAGGCGCATCCCTATTCTGGATGTCCGTGGCCGCAAGGCGCAGCTTTCCGTTGACCGGCTCGATGTAGAGGGTAAGATGGCTGGCAGCCGGGCCATGGTATTTACTGTTTTCGGTGGTCAAAAAATGCATCATATGAGGATGGTAAGACCGGCCACTCCATCCCCAGCCATCTGATAGCTTGATGTAGAAGCGAAGGTACACCACTTCGGTAGGCTCAAAGAGCCGCCGAATACCTGCCGAGATTAAGGGGCGGGTACCATTCTTCTCCCAACGGTACTCAATACAACCTTTGCCGGCATAGGTATCCTTCTCAGAAATCTTGAACTTGTTGCCGTCGTACCATCCCCGACCGGTCAGATTGTCGTCATCAAAACTTTCACTGAAAAATACCCAGGAGATATTTTCCCTGACAGCGATGTCTGCACCCAACAACACATCGGTTGTGAGCATTGAAAGCAACAACGTAAAAACCAAAGCCGGGGTTAAGAATGTAGTGTTTCTTCCTTTCATAATAAACCCCTACGACAAAAGTGTTATTTATTTTGGTTGCAGTTCAACTGAGTTCGCCGATATTTCATTTTAACGAAATAAGCTATGTTGTCGCAACTTGTTTTATATTTTGACAAGGTTCTAATTGGCTGGTATGCCGGTGCACAAGGATTAGAGCAGAAGGAAATTTAATTTGTGGCTTGTGACTCGTGGTTTTTTAACAATCAACTGTGTATCAACTGATATGCCCTGATAAGCTCAGCCACGCTCCAGGCCTGGGCGAAACAACCTTTGGGCTTATGAGGGGCATCACCATCGAATATCTCCGAAACAGACCCGAGGCAGCCATCCTCGGTCAGGTGCTGCAAAAGAGGCTGGATAAATTCAGCCGCCTTTTTCTTGCTCTTTCGGCTGAATCCGTTGACCTTCAAAAAGCTCTCCACGAAAGGTCCCATAAGATATGGCCAGACCGTACCCTGATGATAAGCCTCGTCACGCTGCTGTTGCGGGCCGGTATAGATACCCTTATATCGGCTGTCCTGAACGTTCAACGTTCGCAGGCCGTAAGGCGTCAACAAATGATTCTGCACTGTATCAACTACCGATTTTTGTTGCTGTGAAGACAAAGCCGAAAATGGTAGTGACACTGCAAATATCTGATTCGGCCTAAGACTTTCATCGACCGAGCCATCAGGTAAAATGCAATCGTTTAAGTAGCCTTTATTTTCGTTCCAGAATAATTTACAGAAACTTTTTTGAACTTTGTCAATTTCAGAAGACAGAAGTCGGAGGTCGGAAGACAGAATTTCTGTCCTTTGTCCTCCGTTCTCTGCTCTTTTTATTCTGTCCTCTGTCTTCTGTCCTCTTTCTTCTGCAGCCAAAAGGCAAAGAGAATTGTACCACAGGGCGTTAACCTCGACCGCTTTTCCACATCTGGGTGTGAAGGCAACGCCTTCATACTTGGCGTCCATCCAGGTTAGCTGCGTCTGATTATTGCCTGCGGTTATAAGCCCATCGGAGTCAGCGTGAATATCGAACCGCGTGCCCTTATGATAAGAGTCGATAATCCAGCGAATTGTCGGCATAAGCTCTTCACAGAACACCTCACGGTGCTGCATAAAGGTCTTTGAATCGCCGCTGGCTTTCAGGTATTGAAAAGCTGCATTGATAAACCACAAAGAAGCATCAACACTGTTGAAATAGGCCGTACCGTTCCTGTCATCAAAACGATTTGGAATCATACCTTCGTCTGCCGCTGCGGCAAACGTGGTCAAGACCGACTTTGCCTCCTCAAACCTGCCGGTTGAAAGTAACAGACCCGGCAGAGCTATAAAGGCATCTCTGCCCCAGTCTGCGAACCATGGATAGCCTGCCAAAATGGTGGTCTGGCTCGACTGCCTGGCTACGGCGGGCTTCGCCCCGACAAGAGCTTGCCGACGTCCGTGATTATGGTTTACCCCGTGATAACCGTAGGACATCTCTTCGGGAGAGATTTCATTTTTCTCTCTCACGGGGTTAATTTGTCGTTTTACAATAAAACTATCGGCGGTCAAACAAAGGTCCTCAAAGCTCGAGACCCGCGTTGAGCATCGAGTCCGGCAATTCTGCCGGAGCATCGATTTGGCCTTAAGTTTTATGTTTTCCTGGTGCCTGAGCAAATCTTCGCGAACCGCCTCAATATCAAGATTGGCTAATTCCTCAGGCTTACATCGCACCCACGGCGGAATCAGGCTTGCCCAGAGAACAATTTTGGCAGGTGTTTCTACCCGGCACTTAAAAAAGCCGGGCGTCCACAGGTCTTCGGTAAAATCCTGGCCTCTCTCTCTATTGCTGCGATATACGAAATTAAACCACCACTGCCGGTCGTTCTCGAAGCTCACCCGGTTATAACCACAGGGCATCCCTTCGGGAAAGACTTCGTTTTTCTCTCTCACGGGGTCAACAGAAGTACAGCTCAAAAACAGCTCACAGCTATCCGGCACATTATGACGAACCAGCACGCTACGCCCAAGCCACTTTGAACATAACGGAGCGTGAGACTTTTGCAGCGTGTGGAAGTCTCTTAAACCGACGAATGGCCGCAAAACGAACTCTGCCGATTCTTCGCAGTCCGAAGGACTCTGCGAGGACACCTTACGGCCCTGCATCTCCCCAAGGCGGATAAAATCATAGACCAGGGCAACGGTATCCCTATCACGCAGAAGATATACGGATTTAGTCAATTTGAGCTTATCCAGCTCGTAGTCAAAATGCGCTCCTATATCCCGGCGGAACTGCCTTAAAAACGTAAAACCAGCCGGTGCAAATTTATCGCTGAATTCAAAGGTTGAAAGATTAAACGCTTGGCCTTTAAGTATCACCATCTCCAGGCAATTGGCTAATGTCGTTATCCTGTTGACCGGCGGATTGAGCGAGCCGATGAGCAGTCCGTGATATCCTCTTGTATTGCAGCCTGCGATAGTGGATGATGCGTAGCTGCCGCGTTCGTTGGTCAATAGCCATTCCTTGGTCAATAAATTCTCAATAGGTTGAGCAGCGGTAGATATGGATATGGCTTCAGGACTAATGTTTTGTGATTTCTTTTGAAAGAGCGACCACGTATTGTTGACTTTTTGCAGTGATAACACAATCTTATCTCCGAAAGACATCATCGCGGGAAAATGTCAGGCCCCCGGAAATCCTTTTCCTCTATGGTATTACTCCATCATTATGTTTCAAAAGGGAAAAATCAAAACTATTTTAAGCAGTAAAAAAGTCAGTTCCCAGGACACCGCCGCAAGGAATCCCTTAAGAGACTTACGGAGGAAATCTATTTTGCCGGCTGCAAATCAGGTGGTTTGTCATTTTGCGGCTCCGCACCAAAAAATCACTCCGTAGCGTTCCGTTTTGGCGCAAGAGAAGATGAGTCCCCGCTTGCCGGTCTGGAACAACGGCTGTGCAGGTTATCCAGGACATTCATAAAGTTTATATAAGAGTCATAAGGCGATTCATAGGGATTAAAATATTTATGTACATCTCCGTCAGCGAAATATTTTGTGCACATATAATAGAAGTGGTCCGATGCCTGCAGTTTTCGCCAGTCCGCAATGATTTTTTCGTCGGCGGTTTGTTTGATTTTCTTCTCAAGCCGATAAAGCTCATGAATAGCATTGGATTGCATAGCGTTTCCGACCCAGGCTGAGAGGTCTCTTTCAATATCAGCCCAGCTTATGATGTGCGGCACATCAATCGTATCAACGGGCCGGTAATGTTGAACTACTTCGCTCGGAGTTTTGAAGTTATTGTCCGGGTGCTTGAGAATTTCCTGCGGCAGATGCCGCATAAAATCGAATATGCCGGTATCTTCCCATTGGTGTTCGCCGAATGTCTCATAGTCCATAAACAGATTGACGACATTGCCGTTGCCGTTGACGTTACTTATCCAGCGGGCGAATTTATCTGCCGTCAAAGGCCACTGGGGCCAGTCACGATTGGAAAATCGAAAGGCGATGTCATCGCTAAGCGAATAGTTTTTGAGCAAGAGTTTCAAATTTTTGCAGCCTTTGGGCTGATAGACAAAATTAGGGCTTCGATAGCCTAAAATATGGTCTGCTCCTTCGGTTATTATCGCGTCAAATTTGCCCGTTGATTCAATAAGAGCGGCCAAATCGTTGTTATAGACCAATTCCGTATTTCTAAATACCCGCGGCTTTTGACCAAAAAAACTGTTGATGGTTTCGATGTGTTTGTTTACCTGCTCTACGAATTCGTCATGCGAGTACAAAAAACTGAGACTGTGATAATACGTTTCAGCCAAAAATTCTACACAGCCTGTTTCCGCAAGGGCGTCAAATGTGCTCACAACTTCCGGCGAAAACGAAAGCAACTGCTCTAATACGACCCCTGTTATGCTGTATGCCACCTTAAACCGCCCGCCGAATCGGCGTATCAAATTAAGAATCATTCGATTCGCCGGAAGATAACATTTATTTGCAACCTTCCGGCATATAAAAGCATTTTTGTAATCGTCAAAATAACGGTCGTTCTTGTCAAATACCGTATAGTGTCTCAATCGCAAGGGTTGATGAACTTGAAAATAGAAACATACCGAAGGCATAATCTCGTATCTCTTATTGCACTTATTCTTCCCGTGATGCTGTCAAACCGCAACCAGTGTCTCTTTATAGATTCTTACACACTTGGCTGCTGCGTCTTTCCATCTTAATTTTCTGACCTCGAAACTGCCGTGGTTTGCTAACGTTTCTTGCAATGGTGGATATTTCAGCACCGCTATAATCTTGTTGGCAATTTCGTTGATGTCCCAGAAGTCAACTTTCAGTGCATGCATCAAGACTTCTGAAACACCGCTTTGCTTGCTTATAATGACAGGCACATCGTGGTTCAATGCCTCCAACGGGGCGATACCAAATGGTTCCGATACCGAAGGCATCACATATAGGTCTGCCATTTTATATATTTTTTGGACGTCTTCGCCGCGCAAGAAGCCAGTGAACAGCACCTTATGTCCGATGCCCAGTCCTGCTGCCATTTCAATGGCGCTGTGCATCATATCGCCGGAGCCGACCATAACAAATTTGACATCATCCATTATCTCAAGGACCTTTTTGGCCGCCTGGAGAAAATATTCAGGGCCTTTTTGCATTGTGATTCGGCCCAAAAACAGGACAATTTTCTCATTTTTGCTGATGCCGGTTTCAGCCAAAGACCAGCTTCCATTACACTCCACGCCGTTATATACCACTTCCACTTTTTCACCGTCAATACCGTAGCGGCTGATTATCGTACTGCGGGTAAAATGACTGACAGCGATGACTTTGTCTGCCCGCTCCATACCCTGCCTCTCGATGTCGTAAATCATCTGGTTGACGTGCTCGCCGCTGCGGTCGAATTCCGTCGAATGGACGTGCACAATGAGCGGTCTGCCGGTTACTGCGGATACCGCAATTCCTGCGGGGTAAGTCATCCAATCATGGGCATGGACAACATCAAAATCCTCATTTTTAGCCAATTCAACGGCAATCGCGGCATAACGATGGACCTCAGTGTACATATCTCTGCTGTAGTCATCGCCGCCGATGAGCTGGCTGGCTGTATTGATAGTGCCGCCTTGCTTTTTTTGTTTTTGTCTCAAAGTTTCTTCGATGCGCCGACGGTAGGCATCGGGCGTTGAATATGGTTGCAGCGCCGAGCTGATTGCGTGAAATCTCACGTTCTTTAGCTCACTGAGCAAAAAAGATGAGGCTGAGGTCCAGGAGCCCGGGCTTAGTAACTTCACGTGAGTCGCATACGTGCTCTCGACCATTTTTGGCAGAACAAAGGTAACTTTCACGCCAAGCTGGTCCATCGCTTTGGTAAGCCCGTAACAGGCAGTACCAAGACCACCGCTGATAAACGGCGGGAACTCCCAGCCTAACATGAAAACTCTCATGTGCTTGCCTTTGTTTGTTTTTGTAATTGTTTATTTAGTAAGAAGTTAAAATTGACTTCTTTCTCGGCCCTACATTCCAAGCACGCTGTCCCCCTGCTTAGAAGAGTCGCACAATATCAATAACGACCTTTTTCGGTAAGAAGTCATACAGTCTTAACCGAAAACGGCACGAAAATACGGTATTCACTCCAATACCACCTTTCTATAAATCGGAGTTTTTAAAGCAGAAGGTTAAAAAAAATTTCCAAAAAACGTAAATTTTAATGCTGATATGATACATTTTATTGGCCAACGGCTAATCAAAAGGGTGATTACCGCTGTTCGTCCTTTGGCAGGTTTAAAATAAGCTGAGGATTATATGGTTATGATTATTGGGACTAAAATTGGTTGATTTGAGTCTAAACAATACTGTAAATCGCATTTTCAACCACAGGTTTTTAGTTGAAAGGCTGTCGTTAGACCTTTTATGCTCCCATAAAATAAGCCGTTCCACTTTTTCAACTATGGAACGGCTCATTTACATTGCGCTGCAACAAGCGCAATGTGTAACTATCAAAAAGATGTTAGCGCACAGCTCATTTTTACCGTTATTAGAAGTAAAAAACAAAGGCCTTCTAACCGGATTTACAAGTCCTGTGGCTTGACTGTGGTGCGACGGTTGGCCTTAGTTCGAGCTATGGCAGCATCAAGCATACAATAGACCTTATCACTGATTGCCCCGAGGGCATCGGCTGAGGTCATCATCTTTTTGCTCTTGATATAGGCCTTAACCTTGCTGGCTACAATCAAAGATTCTTTATTTGCCATTCTAAAATCCTCCCTGTTAATGTTAAAAGGTTAAATTTTAATTACTCCGGCACCAAATCCTTAAAGACCGGAACATTATGCCTGTAAAAAGCGTGTTTTTCAACATTGAGCGTTGTAATTACAAACAATCAGCAAAGTTTGCAACAAAAAAATCCGCTTAAACATTAAATTTTTGAATTAACGGGGCAGATAGCTAAAAAATGCCAGTCTCATTCAGAGCACACAATGCAAAGTTTTTTCTTATAGGTTCGTAATTTTTGATAATTTATGTAGTCTAATTTGACGAAAATACCCAGGTAAGAAAATGTTAAAGGCCTATCCAGATACGCCGGGATAGATTAAGAGGGGAAAACCAAACGCAGAAAGGGGTTTTAGAACCATAGTTGGTTGTGGAGGAATAAAATGGCAAAGCGTTCTAAAAAAGGTCATAGATCGCAGGCTAAACTACAGGGGTATGTTGTTGTTACCTTTGCCGAGGATTTGGAGCAGGCCAGAGAGTACAAAACTCTGCTGGAGGTTAATGACGTCTCGGCCATAATAAGTGAGCAGCAAGAGCAGTCATTAGGTTCCAAGGAAATCGCGATAATGGTTCCTGAGGATTGTCTTGACGAGGCACACGTAATAATCGAGTCGCAACAAGCCTATGATGATTTCTATGATATCGCAGTGGAAGATGAAGGCGAAGGCGATTTCGACGATGAGCTTTTTGAAGAGGACCTTTAAAAAGGCTCTAACAAAAAGACTTGACATCGGCTATGACAGTACTGAAAACGCCGAGTGTGCTCATTTTGATAGAGGCTTTAAGTCTTCCAACCTCCGGCGAATTCACAAGGCCCAGAAGCATCTGGTAATTCTGCCGGCTTGATTATTAACTGCTTTCATATCCGACAGGCTGACAAATTAAAAAATACAGGTCAAATACAATGGGTAAAAAACATATTTCGGAGCGCCGCAAAGGTCAGGACCGCAGGCAAAGTGTCGTTGACAGACGTTTAGGGCTGGACCGCCGGCGAGGACCCGGCAGACGACTAACCGATGAACGAAAAGCCGCCGAGCAAGGCCAGATGTCCGATGAGCAGTTTGAGTTTCTTTTGGCCATCGAGGAATATAAGCATCAAAATGGAACACGTTTTCCAACCTGGACGGAGGTCTTTGAGGTCATAAAGGCTCTGGGCTATCGAAAGGTAGCTGAGCCGCAATCGCTTAAGCCATTTGTCAAAAACCCCAAACCTGAAAAGGTCCTTTCCGAAACCTGACAAGTTGTTGTCATTCCTTGCCCATTCGGCTTTGCTCAGGGCAGGCTTTGATACGGAATCCCAAAATATTTAGCCCGCCGATTCACTCGGCGGGTTTTTTTACGCAATACGCGAACGTCATTTTGAGCGTAGAAAGCCTGCTCTGAGATTGTCGAAAGAATTGAGGATTTGTGGAATCCTCTTGTCGAGGTTGGTAATCTGCCTTATAATTATGGTGCTATCAGGGAGATAAAATGGTAGATTTCAAAGACATCCAGGCATTAGCCGACAGTATCGTAAAGCAGTTTAATCCTGAGCGGATAATTCTATTCGGCTCCTATGCGGCGGGGACAGCCGGTCCTGACTCCGATGTGGATTTGCTTGTCGTTTTGCCGTTTGAAGGCAAAAATTTCCACAAATCACTGGAAATAGTTAACACGGTCAATCCAATGTTCAGCGCCGACATTCTGGCAAGACGGCCTGATGATACTCAATGGCGATACCGTCACGGTGACCCGCTGATAAAAGAGGCTATCGACCACGGAAGGACTTTGTATGAGCGAACTAATTGACGAATGGATACGCAAAGCCGATGCAGATTATGCCACTGCCTGCCGTGAGATGCTGGTTGATGAAGGTGCCAATTTTGACGCCGTATGCTTTCATTCTCAGCAGTGTATCGAGAAACTTATGAAAGCGCTGCTTATTAAAAACGGTGTAACGCCGCCGAAGACTCATGATTTATTTCAGTTAAATCTTCTGTTGGTGCCGGTCTGTAAGAAGTGGTCTTGTCGTCCGGAAGATTTGCGGTATCTTACGCGGGCTTCGGTGGATTTCCGCTATCCCGGCGAATCCGCCGACAGAGACGAGGCCGCCGAAGCGGTCGAAATTTGCTCCAAACTCCGAACAACTCTGCATCAGTTATTGGCGGAAAAGTAAAATGCCGCAGGAAAAAGGTGCGGTAGATTATTTATGAAATAGGGAATCGAATGCTTAGAACATTTATTCAAATGACAGCTAAGATATTAACGGCTGAAGCATCTTTCTTTTTGATAAAGACAAATTTGGGTCTATTTGCTGACAAGATGCTCTCAGGATAAGGTAGTAAAGAAATGAAGGAAAATCTTGTTAGATTAGCACAGGAACAGGGAACGCCTTTATTTATACTTGACCATAACAAAATAAGGGAAAAACTGTCGCACTTTTAGAAAGAATCTGCCGCGGGTTCAAGCATATTCCGCGGAGAAAGCAAACTCGAATTAGAAAGGAGAGTCTATGAAAAACGATAAGCTATCACGAAGAGACTTTATGCGTAATACTTCTCTCGTGGCTGCGGGGACAATCGCCGGTGCGCTGGCCGGTGAAGGACAGGCTGCGAGCAAGTTTGTTCATACGTCAAGGATTCTTAATTTCCATCCCCAGATGACCTACCGCCGATTGGGCAAAACAAATCTTATGATTTCAGAGGTCAGTCTGGGCGGACACTGGAAGAATCGCAACGCCGGCCGATACTGGGACAGTTTCGCCAACGAAGAAGTACCGGATGATGTTGCGAAGAACCGCACCGACGTGGTCAGCGCCTGTATCGACTCCGGCATCAACTATCTGGACATTACCACCGCAGCGGAGTGTTTGTCCTACGGAGTGGCCCTTAAAGGCCGGCGTGATAAGATGTATGTCGGGGCCGATATTCACAACCTTGGGCCGCGCGGGTCCGACCGCTGTAACGTTAAGGACCAGACCTTCAACGTCGAAACCTGCCTGCGAATGCTGCAGACAGATTACCTTGACATTTGGCGGCCTCAAGCCAAAATGGCAGGAGAGCTTGGGACTGACCAACTCAATACGGACCCCGAAGTGGAGTCCTTAATCGAGACCTTCCAGAAGCTGCACAAAGCCGGCAAGGTTCGGCATCTTGGTATGTCCTCTCATTCACGCCCCTGGTTCGAGCACGTTCTAAACAAGTACCCGGAGTTCGAGATGATAATCTTCCCCTGCAGTGCAAAGACCAAGGTAAAAGGCCAGACTCCGACAGCGGATAATGTTGAGGAGGTCAATCCCGGTCATGGGTCTGACCAAACCCAAAGCATTTTCAAGGTGGTCAACGAGCGGGATGTTGGTGTCGTAACGATTAAACCCTACTTCGGCGGCAGTCTGTTCAAGGACAGCGACGGCAAAGTAAAATTTCCGGTTATGGGCGTGGGCAGCAAGACAGAGAATGACTTAGCCCGGCTGACGCTTCAGTGCATCCTTGCGAACGAAGCAATTACAGCCACCGTGCCGGGGCTGTCAACGGTCTATGAGGTTGAGAACGCCGCTCGCGCCTCTTACACGCGTTCGCTTGGAATATCGGCGGCGGACAAAAAATGGCTGATGGATATTACCGAACGGCAGTGGGCTAATCTGCCGCGGGAATATGAGTGGCTGCGAGACTGGGAAGTCGTTTAGTCACTTTCCAAGCTATTAGAACTTTGATGTCTGACAGGAAGTCGGTCAAGAATGGGCCTGCCGGATTTTACGATATTTCGATTGGCGGCAGGTGCTGCGATGCACCTGCCGCTTTGCTTCAGCAAGCTCAGCCGAACCGCAAAAACGAAGTAGCGGAGCCGTTTTGATTTGGTCTAATGTGAGGAGAAAAACAGTGCGATGTATTACTCGAACTAATTTGATTCTTGTGGGGGGTATATTTATCTTTGGAGTTTCTGCCTGGCTGTTCACAGTTTGTTTCGCAGAAGAGCAGCAGGTTGAAAAAACTAACGGTAACACCAAGTGTTACGTCTGTCATCCCGACCTGAAGACCGAGGAGCTTACAACAAGCCATCTGGATATGGATGTTACCTGTGACGAATGTCACGGCCTGTCAACCGAACACATGCACGATGAGATGCTGATGACCAAACCCGACCTTCTGTTCGGCCGGGCAGAGGTAAATAAGATGTGCTCGAATCCTTCATGCCACAGGCCGGGCGGAGAACGCAGCGTTTACGGCCTTGCGGACCATAATTCTGTGGCGGTTGAGGACTTTTTCAAGAAATGGCGCGGCCGAATACGCCCGAACGGCAGGGCCGTTACGCCAGATTCGGTCTGCACGGACTGCCACGGCACACACAACATCACCAAACCGATAAACCAGACCGAGGAGAAGCAAGCTGCCGAATGGATTACCGCCTTCAACGGCAGCGACCTTGCCGGCTGGCAACCCTCGGGCGAGGCTTCCTGGACCGTCAGGCGAGGCCGAATTATTGCAACGCCCGGAGCAAACGGCAAAGGCGGCGTTCTTTGGACAAAGGCCGAGTATGAGGACTACCTTCTGGTGGTAACGTTCCAAGCTACGTGGCCCATCCAGGCCGGAATCTGGCTGAGAGGTACAGGCTCAGAACAAGGGGCGAGAATCGAGATATTCGAAAGCCAGAAGCCTATTGCCTTTACCGGCAGCGTTTATTTGCAGGGAAAGGGACTGGCTCTGGCGAACCTCCGTAAGGACATTGTGGACCGCGAGGGCTGGAATACGCTCTCGGTCAAGGTTGAGGGCGATAGAATCCAGGTCTGGCTGAATGGAGAGGAAATCGGCGTTGTCCGTGCAGCGGGACCAGCAAAAGGGGAAATAGGGCTGTATATTGAGGGACAATCCGCATTTAAGTTACCAGAACTGCACATCCGCGAAGTGCTCATCCAACGGTTAGGCAAAGCGGAACGCAAAGCTCACGAGATTTGTGAAAACCGGCCTGGTCCCAAATAAGCACCACCTGAACATCAGCAAGAGCTTGTTGACCGAAGCGTGCTTCATCTTCAAACCATTGCTCTATACGTTTGCCGGGATGGCCTGTGGCGACCTGCTCCAATCTCTGTGGGAAGTTTTTTAAAGGCTTCTTTGAACTACAGGGTCGGCCTTTCCGTGTCTGGGACGAGGCTTCAGGCAAGAATAACGGTGTCCGTTACCGTCCTCACGCCCAGACCACAAAAAAACTGACGTCAGAATGACGCCGATATGGTATAGTATTATTTCCAGCGGTTTGACAAGAACTGGTGATTGTACGTAAACCCTTGTAAATAAACAAGGATGGAATTTTCGGTATGGACATCTACTCGACCATCAACTGTTCCCGTGTTTTCCCATGTTTCTCAATAATTTTCTCAAGAACACCTAAAAAAACGGGTGCACGTCAAGATTGTAGGTAAACCCGCTTTTTGTCATTGCGAGCGAAGCGAAGCAATCTCATAACCATTGTGTGTAATAGATTGCCACGGCCTGCTCCGCAGGCCTCGCAATGACAAAAGGACGCCCATTTCTACCTACAAATACGACATGCACCCTAAAAAAACATAATCTAAAAATTTTCCTTGACGGAAAGCGGGCTGATGTGTTATAAGAAACAACGTTGGAACTTATGGTTTTTGAATTTCTAACGTACTAAATATCCGTAGTTCTTAGGCAAATATTTAAAGAATTAAGTGTGAGACAGAATTGGAGTGAGGTTGATAAGTTGGAGGCGGAGTATCATTATTTCAACTTACAACTCAAGTATAGCTTCCTCACGGAGTCGGCTGAAAAGCCATCTCCTGCAATGAAGTCATTTTTTACAAGCGAAGGATGTGGTGAAGGTTCTTATTTGCTTGTGTGAATGTTGTTTGAGACTGGCACGACCAGGCGTGCAATATTTGTTTATTTGCTTTTCGAAAACGACAGGTGTTTTGGTGTGTGGCCAAAGCAGAATTTATAATTATTGTTAATTCTTTTTGAAGGAGGATTATTATGCGTAGAAAATTGATTTTTCTTGTTGATACTTCGGTGTGTGGCCGGAGCAAAATTTCATTTTAGTTTTCAGTTAAAATTAGGAGGAACAAAAATGTTAAATAAGAAATGCCTTTTGGTGGGAATTTTCACTTTGCTCAGTGTGAGTTTGGCGATTGCGGCCCCACCTGCAGTACACCCGGTGACCGGAGAACCACTGGTGATAGACTGTCTCAGAGGTACTCCTGATGCAATTGACGGAGATCTGAGCGACTGGAATCTTGAAGCTATGACCCCAGCCGTTCTTGATGCGGCAGAGCAGTTGTTTTCTGGACAGGCTACTTGGGGCAGCCCTGAGGACAGTAGCGGAAAGTTCTATCTGCTATGGGATGACCAGAACATCTACATCGCAGCGGTGATGAAAGACGATAAGTTATCCATGAATAAAACCGGCGGCGATATCTGGAATGCTGACTGTATAGAAGTATTTTTCTCTACGACAAACGCCGTTGGAGGACATGCTGAGCATTATCAGTACGGCTTTAACGCCAAAAACCAGAAATGGAACTGGTGTAACATGGACGGTACTGGTAGCCGCGAGCCTGCTTACCTGCAGATAGCCTCTTCTGAAACTGCTGATGGATACATCTGCGAAGCCTCTATCGAATACGGAAAGATGCTGTCATTAGACTTTTCAGTAGGCAACACCATTGGATTCCACCCTGTATTCGACGACACCGACAATGGTGATAGACAACTTCAGATGACCTGGACTGGCCGTGAAGCTCATGACCAGAGTTTAGGATTTGGGCATATGGTTCTCTCGGCTGCCTCTGCTCTGCCGAAGGGATGGCAGAGCCAGGATATAGGCACCACCGGTGGTAGCGCTGCAGAGAGTGACGGCACATGGGTCATTAGCGCCGATGGAGCCGACGTCTGGGGTAGCTCGGATCAGTTCCACTATGCGTACGTGCCGCTGTCCGGAGATGGTGCGATAGTCGCACGCGTTGTCAGTAACGGCACCGGCTCAAACACCTGGGCCAAGGGTGGCGTGATGATTCGCGAGACGCTCGATGCGAACTCCAAACACATGATAATGGCATTGACAGGCGGCGACGGCGGCGGTATAGCGTTCCAGGGCCGTCAGGCAACCGGCGGCAACTCCAGTAGCTACCATGGTGATGTCACGGCGGCACCACCTTATTGGGTAAAACTGAGGCGAGCAGGCAACACGATTACAGCTTACTCTTCTGCCGACGGTGTTGATTGGACACTATTCACAGACACATCGCCGGACAATTCGGGCGGCGCTATGTCGAATCCCATTGACGTCGAGATGGCCGAGGATGTTTACATTGGTCTGTTTGTTACCTCACACGCATCCGGTGAGGTGCGGACATACACGTTCGACAACGTGAGTGTAATCAAGCCGGTTCCCGTTCACCGGTACACATTTGAGGATGGGACGGCCAATGATAGTGTCGGCTCCGCTCATGGCACATTGGTTGGTGATGCGACCGTTACCGGTGGAGCACTCGTACTTGACGGTGATGGTGACTGGATGGAGATGCCCGGCGAAGTGATTGCGATGAACACCTACTCAGAGGTTACAATCGAAACATGGTTTACACCGGTGGCCGGTGGAAACACAGGCTTCCACATGCTGGCTGCTTTTGGCGAAGAAGGCACAGGGGCCGCTGATTGGGCGGGTTACAAATACTTATTTATCACGCCTGCCCGAGGAGATAATGTCAGTCGTGCCGCGATTCAAACCAGCTCGATGGATGATAGTCCCTGGAGTGAAGAAACTGGTGTCAGTGCCACCGTTGAACACGATGACGGTCTTGAGCATCATTTTGTTTGCACTGTTACTGCAACCGACATTGCCTTCTATATTGATGGCGCACTGATTGGCAGTGCACCTTTGGCTGCTGGCAATGAAATTGCCGGCATCGGCCAGGCTGTTGCCCGTCTTGGCAAGGGTGTTTATCCTGTTGACCCATTGTGGAAGGGTTCGATTAACGAGTTCAATATCTACAATTTTGCCCTCTCTCTGGCCAATGTTCAGGCCAACTACGCGGCGGGACCTGTCAAGCCGTTGGTTCACCAGTACACGTTTGAGGATGGGACGGCCAACGATAGCGTAGGCTCGGCCCACGGCACATTGATTGGTGATGCGGCCGTTGTCGGTGGAGCGCTCGTACTCGACGGTGACGGTGACTGGATGGAGATGCCCGGCGATGTGATTGCGATGAACACCTACTCAGAGGTTACAATCGAAGTGTGGTTTACATCTGTAGCTGGTGGAAACACAGGATACCACATGGTCACGGCGTTTGGTGAAGAAGGCACGGGGGCTAATCCCGGATACGGTTACAAGTATATATGTATTACGCCTGCCCGCGGTAATGACGTAAGTCGCGGGATGATTCAAACCGTTTCGATGGATAATGACCCCTGGAGCGAAGAAACCGGTGTCAGTGACGTTATCGAGCATGATGACGGCCTTCCGCATCACATGGTTTGCACAGTAGATGATACGGAGCTTGCCTTCTATATTGACGGCGTACTGATTGGCACTGCAGCTCTGGACCCGCCCGGTAATTCAATCGCTGGTCTCGGTACAGACGTCGCCCGTATCGGCAAGGGCGTCTATGGTGTTGACCCGTTGTGGGCTGGTTCGGTTGAGGAGTTAGGTATCTACAACCGTGCCCTCTCTCTGGCCGAGGTTCAGGCCAACTACGCGGCGGGTCCTCAAAAGGTAGGACCGGCACCTGTAGATCCTGGCACCGAAGGCCTGATGGTGCACCTGCCCTTAGATACTGCGTCACGCGGTGTTACTCAAGACAGCTCCGACAACAATCGCGACGGTACTCTGTACGGCAATCCAACCTTTGTCGAAGGTGTTGTTGTCATGGCACTGGGATTTGATGGTGTTGATGATTATGTGGATACTGGTTACACGGAAGACTTGGCTGCTTGGACAATGTCTGCCTGGGTGATGAGCCCTGCCGCACCATCGGGAGACGCACCGAGCGGGCCGGTTCATCGCGAGAAGAACTATCAGTTTAACTGGAACCACAGCAATGAGACTTTCCGGGCATCGGCGGCGTTACGGGTCGGAGGAACCTGGTATGCTGCGAAATACGAGCCGTTGGAGGCCAATACATGGTATCACCTTGCTGCGACGTATGATGGAGAAGAGCTAAAAGCATACAGAGATGGCGTCTTAATCACGACTAATGATGTTCCTTCCGGTCCTCCAGATGCTGAGTCGGGGACTCTGAAACTCGGAAGGCATGCAACAGCAGCGCAGTATTTCACCGGCACTGTCGATGAGGCTCGTATTTACAACCGAGCCTTGTCTGCTGAAGAGGTTCTTTTCCTTGCCGGTATGTAACATCGCCGTTGTTGATTAAGGAATTAGCTCTCCTGAATTACAGATGAGCTAAATGAATTTACACCTTTCCTTTTCGGGGCCTATACTTGTCGATTTGGTATAGGCCCCCTTGTTTTAGGGCAATAGGGTTAGGCAAATCCGGTTAATGGGAGACTGAGGGATGATTGTTGAAAAAATCGTTGGACAAAACGACCGGCGTCGTAGCGTTTTCGCGGGCTCGTACTAATACTTGAATACTTCACCATTATTCGCATTCGCACGAATGTGAGTTCCCATATCATACCTACTCTCTATGTTTACTCAATTTCTAAAACCACTACCGACTTTGTTGGAAGCGTCGCTGACAAGATGTTGCCTTCGAGTTTGAAGTTGTTAAAAGTCGCGGGCTTTACGACCTGAGGATTCTCAAAGGTATTATGAGCGGTCATAGCATCGGCGGTTAATACACGGCCGGAGATTTTCTTAGCCTCGGTCCCTTGAAGCTCGCAAACAAGCCGTGCTGAGTTTCTGGGGTCAAGATTGCAAAGTGATATGTGAATATTGCCCGACTTGTCCTTCGATGCCGAAACGTTCAACGCCGGGATGCCGTCGTTTCCAAACCTATAATCACGGCACTGCAGCTCAATGGGAAGCAGCGTAGCGTCGTGATGGACCTTGTACATCTCGAATACGTGATAGGTCGGCGTCAGAATCATCTTTTCCTCTTTAGTCAGTATCATCGCCTGCAAGACATTGACGGTCTGAGCGATGTTTGCCATCCGAACACGATAACAGTGCTCGTTGAAAGCGTTGAGGAATATGCCGGCTGAGACTGCGTCCCTGATGGTGTTCTGCTGGTACAGGAAACTTGGATTGGTTCCGGGTTCGACATCCCACCACGTACCCCACTCATCTACGAACAAACCGATACGTCTATGCGGGTCAAACCTATCCATTATCTCGATATTGTTCTTCAGCAGCTCATAGATGGTTAGCGTATTTTTCATCAGTGCAAACCATTCGGCCTCGTCGAACCGTGTTGCGCTGCCCTTTTTATTCCAGTCGCCAGTGCCCCGGACATAGTGATGAAGACTAATTGCATCCATATTTCGATGAGCACGTTCCAAAACGGTTTTCATCCATGGGTAATTCTCGCTGCCGGGCCCGCACGCAACCTTGACAATACGGTTGCCGGAGTAGCTTCGCACATAGGTCTGGAAGCGATTGTAGAGGTCGGCGTAGGATTCAGGTGACATATTTCCGCCACAGCCCCAGTTCTCGTTGCCCACGCCGAAGTATTTTACCTGCCAGGGCCTGTCACGACCATTCATCCGACGAAGGTTGGCCATCTCACTATCCCCGTCAAACGTCATATACTCGACCCAGTCCTGCATCTCTTCGACAGTACCGGAACCAACGTTACCTGCAACATACGCCTCACATCCGAGCTGTTCACACAAATCCAGAAACTCATGGGTGCCGAAGGCATTGGTTTCTCTGACCATGCCCCAGTGCGTGTTGACCATGCTGGGACGTTCTTCGCGGAGGCCGATGCCTTCTTTCCAGTGATACTCGTCGGCAAAGCAGCCGCCCGGCCAGCGAAGAACAGGTATCTTGATTTTCCTTAACGCCTCGACCACATCGTTGCGGATACCACGGGTATTCGGAATTGGGGAATCCTCGCCAACCCAAAAACCGCCGTAAATACAACCGCCAAGGTGCTCTGAGAAATGGCCGTAAATGTTCTTGCTGATTTGCTCTGTTCCTTTGTCGGTGTAAATAATCATTCTATTTACCCCCGAATCTTTCTGCACGGCAGCATCTGCCAGTCCATAACTAACAAGTAGCATTACGACGACAACAGCAACCTCCTCAAACAACCATTTCCTGAATATTGCAAGTTTCATCTTTGTGTCCTTTCACTTTCTCTTTGCTCTCAGAAAATCCCACACTAACATCCGCAGAATTCTATTTCAGCTCACTATGACCGGCCTTCTTAGCAGATAAAAAAATCCTGAAATGCCGATTCGTACCTTATAATCAGGCTCTCTCTTCCCTGCTTCAGTGCCCGCTTAATTGCTAAAATCACCCTATTTTGCCATTCGGCTGCTTATAGGGTAAAATTATCAGAATGTTTTTCAGATTTGGACCGATATCACCAATATAGGGCCATAGCGACAAGATTCGTAGGTTTTAGATATCCCTTCTTCTACAGTAAAAAACATCCTATCCTGCTCTGAATAGAATGGTATTCAATAGCACTCGACAGGTCAATCCTACCAGAAGAAACCCGGAGTATTCCCAAAGCGAGACACTGCGACACCATTTTCTATGTCCGGCTCGAACGCCCTCCACTCCACATGACCATCTAAAAAGCCGATATTTCCTCCGGCAGGCTCTTGGTCGCTCTTCAAGTGACTCGTTTGGTCGTACACTTGAGATTGGGCCCAGATGCCACCCGGAACCCGGCCGAAATTACGCCCATACTTAGTGTTGGATTGAGGTACGCCCATTATCGAATCAATACACAACTCACGATTGCCTGATTGCTTCTCCTGTGTTGTCTTTAACCATATCTTTTGCATGTCATCATTTTTGTAGCGTACAATATCCGGCCGGTTTCCCTGAGTAGTCTGCCATATGAAGCAATACCCGGACACGATAAAGCTACTCTCATTCTCGAATCTATTTAATTGCTGATTCCATGTTTTATTGGCATACATCCAGAACAAGTCATTGTACTTTTGGTGGTTCGCGTTTGAAGGACAGTAGAACATCTCTCGTGTCATTCCACTTTTGAGCATGAAGTGCACCGTATTGACCGCAACATCCTGCAGCCAGTTTCCGGCTATCTGAGGCAATGGCAGCTTCGAGTCGTTTTCACCCGCATACATAATAATAGCAAGCAATTGCTGACGAATACGCGATGTGCATGATTGTCGTCTGGCTTGTTCTCTGACCATTCGCAGTGCCGGCATCAGAATGCCCATCAACAAAGCAATAATGGCAATCACCACCAAAAGTTCTATTAACGTGAAACCTTGTCTTTTGTTCATGATTACACCCCAACGTTTATTCAAAAAGGGTTTTGATACACAATATACAAATTTTATACGCTACTCTGCCGAATGTCAATAAAAACCATTCATCACATTTCGTTTTTCAGGACCTTATCTGTAGGGGATTTCGTTTTATTGGGATTTTCATAACGGCCTGCTTAGCTGCAGGACCGAGCTTCATTTACAATAGAATACGAAGTCTGCTTTGATAAATCAAGCATTCTGTGCGCTTCTCCAATATCCTTCAGGCAGAATGGCCGCAGAAATACGAATATGGCGGCTGATTACCGATTTTATGACGTACCTCAACTGAAATGACGACCAGAATATCAAGTTTTTCACTGATTCTTAACATTATCCAGTTCATAAAATCGCTGCTGCACGTGTTAAGCGACCAACACGCTCAAAGCAATACGAAAAACTACTGGTGCAAAATCATTAGCGGTCCGAGGCTGACTACGACCGTAGCCTTGGTATCTCATCACGCCACTGATTGACTTAAATATAGTTCTTCAGAGCAACAGAGCCGTTCTGATTCAGGTCTCATTAAGTCAAGAACGGCAATGTTACTTACCCGCAAGGTAAAGAACCTCACCCTCAGACAACGCACGATTGTAAATGCGAAATTCATCCAGAGAGCCAACATAGTAGGCATCCGCAGCAAATTGCGACCTGCCCAGATAATTCTCAGTTGTCTCTCCAAGGTCCGAGGGCAAAAGCGGCGTTGGGCCTTCTGCAACAAGCTTGCCATCCTGGTAAAGCTTCATGGTCATACTTGCACTGTCTATTATAGCTGCTACATGATGCCAGCCGGATGGAAGTGTTGAAGAGGCAGTGATATTCGTCTCCGTTACATTACCGGCTACCGTGATGGCAAATCGAAATTCCCCAGCGGTACCCATACGTGGTGTAACGAACATATAGACCTGGTCGCTGTTACCAAAGTCCCAGAGACGCTGCCAGGCACCACCAAGGTTGGAGAAATTGGCCCATGTCGAGACAGTGATGTCGTTCATCGCAGCAATGGCCGAACCAATCGGCAATCTGACGTAGTCACCAGTGCCGTCAAACTTCAACGCCATTCCGTAGCCGGTCGGCCCTGAGACATACTGCGGATTGCCGGATGCAGTAGCGTTGTAACCGTGGCCGGAACCATCCTGAGTATTATTCTCAAAAGCGTAATAAGCCACCAGATTACCGGTGCCGGGGTCAACCGGTTTCGGCCCAGGCTTGGGCTCTTCCGGCAGCGACCGATACAGACGAACATCATCGAAGAACACACAGCCGGTGCCGCCGCCAGCCTGAGGACTGGCCTTGTTGCCCATACCGATGGACAACGTAGTGACATTGGCAAGGTTCACGCCCTGGTCTGCAAACTCCTGCAGGGGGATATTCCATTGTGTCCAATCATTAGCCAACACTGCTTTGGGATTATCGTTAGTGACCACCGCGCTGCCATTGAGAGCAACATACATCGGTTCAATTGCATTACCAGCATCGCCGCAGTAGAACAGCGTCAATGCGACAGCTCCATCCTTTGTCCAGTCAGCGTTCAAGGTCCTGGTCACCTCGGAGAGCCCTGCACTGTTGTCGTAGAATACAGGCATCGACTGGGTGCCGCCGTGAACAATTGTGGTCTCCATATAGTGCTCTCCGATACCGAAAATCGGATTAGGATAACCTGTCGTGGAGCCGTTTTTTGGGTCGTCCCATCCATCTATCCAGGTTAAATATGCGGTGTAGGGTTCGTAGTCGTTGTAGTCCTCAAAATCGTCTATGACAATGAAGTTGGCAGTTGTAAAGCTCCATACATTGCCTTTCGCGGGGCTATTTGGGTCAAGGCTACTGACCTCGTCGATGCGCCAGTAATACGTCGTATTGTAATCAAGGGAGGCTGAGTATTCGTTCGCATCCGTTACGGTCGCCGTCGGCACTGTTGCCGAGTTCACGTCGTTGAAGTCGGTTCCTAAGTATATGTTGTGTTCGTTGTACAGCTCGATTGCCTTCTTGCTAACAATTCCCGGATTCCAGATAAGCTTTCGGTCGAGAAGCACATCCACTTCACCAACAATTGGTCTGGGCTCCCAGGCCTGATGGAAATTCTCAATAGTGATGGTGCGAATCTCATTTGCCGACATAGCGTGGTTGTAGATTTGGAAATCATCCAAAGAGCCGATAAAGTATCCATCAGCAACGTATTGCGACCTGCCGAGCCAGTTTTGAGTGGTTTCGCCGAGAGTGCTTGGCGAGTATCTGGCTTCAGTATTCTCAGCGACGAGTTCCCCGTCGAGATACAATCTGTGGACGCTGTTATCTATGTCAATTATCAAAGCCACATGGTGCCATCCGCTGGCCAAAGTGGCCGGTGCGGTTGTCTGGTCCTCGTCCGCCCAACTGGTAACTGTAATGGCGAAACGCATCTGGCCGGCTGTCCCAATGCGGGGCGTAAGAAACATATTGATTTGTTCCCCACTGCCGAAATCCCATATTCGCTGCCAGGCGCCACCGGTATTGGAAAAGTCCGCCCATATTAAAAAGGTGGAGTTAGTCAGTGAACCAATCAGTGAACCTATAGGCAAATCTACATAGTCATCTATGCCATCGAATTGCAGTGCCCCACCGAGCCAACCATCTATCCACTGTGGGTTACCATAGACGGTGGCATCGTTGCCATTGCCGGACGAATCAACCGCGGTAGTGCCGGATCCGTCGTCGAGCTTCCACCAGCCGACAAGTTCAGCACTGGCCGTACTCGTCAAGGTCGGACCCAATACCAAAATAAAAGAAGTTAGATAAATCAATTTTTTAGACATAATAGTCCTCCTTCAAAATTTAGTTAAAATAAAGACCACTTAAAATAATTTTGAGCTTCCCTATACAATATCGTACATCCCTTCAGAATAATGTTTTTAACCTGACACCAACCCGTTTCCTCAAAACCAACCGTCAATAAAAAAGTAAAATATTACCACTCCGTAGAACTGATTTTAGCGTGTTTTTAAAAAATGTAATCGTTCGCGGAAAAACCACATTTTTGCCATTGCGAGCGAAGCAATCTAAAATCGTTCGTTTTTGAGATTGCTTCGGCCTAAAGGCCTCGCAATGACACAAAAACGCATTATTTTCTGCTTGAACGGTTACCAAAAAACTTATTAATACAAGTGGAAAATTCGCCTGTATGAAAACTAAAATCTATACAGATTAGTGCCTTTGCAGGTACAATTGCCCGCACTTGTATTTATAATAATATTTATACCAAAATATACACCTTGCCGTCAAGAGAAACAGTCAATATTTTCGAAGAAGTTTTCTCAACGCTCACCTAATCCAAGAAATCGACGGCCGATGAATTATCTGTCTTTTCTGGTTACTGACTGATTGCTCCTTTCATAAGGGTGAAGGAATGCGGCGGGAATGAATATTTAAGGCTTTCTCCTGAAGCATTTATATCAGGTTTTTGTATTGTTTTTACCATCTCTTTACCGAAGTCATTCACGGCTTTAATGTCCGGCCCATTCACCTCATAGACTTTAATTCTGCCAGCAAACTGCCCTTCCTGAGAGATTATTTCCGTCATAATGGCTTTATCCTTATTCCGATTGACAACGCAAATCGTGAGTTCTCCATTATTAAAAGCGGCTGATACATCAAGGTAGGGTACATTCTTCTGAACGGTTGTTGTCTCCCCTAATCCAAGAAAAAATCTCTCAGTGTCATAGGTGTCGCAATCTACAAACACATCCAGTGATGTACCATAAACGTTCTGGGAGAAGAGTTGCAGAGGATAATAGATAGTCTGTTTGAAGAGCGTTTTCTCATTTGTGAAAATTGGAGCTATTACATTGACCAGTTGGGCCATATTTGCCATTTTCACAATGTCAGCGTTTCGAACAAATACATTCAAAAACCCTGCAATTACCAGGGCATCCTCCAGATTGTAATGCTCCTCCAGAGCGAGGGTCCCTCTCATGGTATCTCCCGTTCTGGCGCGATACCATACGTTATACTCGTCCCAAGCAATGTATATAGGGTCACGGTCGCCGCGATCTGCTTTGAGCATTTCTTCATATATCATGCCCTTCACTACCTTGGTGCGTTCTTCACAGACAAGGGGGGTCGATAGGAAGTTGTAGTAGTTATTCTCAGGATTACCCACATAGATATGAAGAGCTATATAGTCCACTACGTCCCTCAATTCATGTAGTATTGCGGCGTTCCAAGCATCGGGGTCGGCGTTGGGGCGATAGTTTGACGACCCTGCTGCGACCAATTTGATGCCTGGCGAGGTAAGCCTCATTAGTTTTGCCGCCTCACGGGCTTTCTTACTGTAGTCTTCGGCGTTCAGGTGACCCATCTGCCAGAATCCGTCCATTTCATTTCCAAGGCTCCAGTACTTAATATTATGTGGTTCAGGATATCCGTGCTCGCGTCGGAGTTGAGCAAAGTATGGCCCTTCTTTGACGTTGCAGTATTCCACCCAGCGTTGTGCTTCTTCGATAGTGCCGGTGCCCATGTTCACCGTGAAGTATGGTTCGGTCCCAATCTTTTTGGCAAATTCTATGAATTCGTTAGTTCCAAATTCGTTTGTTTCCAACCTGGCCCAGGCAAGCTCCATTCTCGGTGTCCTGTGAGGACCTACTCCGTCCAGCCAGTGATAGTTGGAGACAAAATTACCTCCCGGATAACGGGCAATAGAGACATTTAGGCCTTTTACCGCTTCTAATACATCCTTACGAAAACCTTTCTCATCGGCCTGTTCTGAATCGGGTTCATAAATTCCGCCGTAAACGCACCGTCCCAGATGTTCGACGAAATTGCCGTATATGTTTTTATCGATTTGACCGATTGTCCTATCGATATCGATTTTTATCCGGGCCTCTACGTTAGCGGCTCGAACATCGCGCGAAAGCGATTGGGCCATGAGACTCCCGCCAAACACACAGAGCATTGCAAGTACTAAACCTGTCATTTTTTTCGTCTCCATAATCTCTTCTCCTTTTCCTGATTGTGAATTCTTCTTTTTATTGTATTGTCATAAACAGTTTGCTTATCTTTCCAGAGCATCGGACTACGGCAGCTCTCCAACTCGTGGCCAGCCTTTCTCCCACACCATTGTTGATATCTGCAAATAAGACCTGCCGGTTTCGCCATGGTAAGCATGGAACAACAAGTAGTCTCCGTTGGGTTCCTGAAGCACAGCCTGGTGTCCGGGCCCGCGCCAGTTCGGAGTTGTTGCTTCAATTACCAGTGACCCGCCGCCCTCTGTCATCGGCTTGCCGCCCTTGTCGATATACGGGCCTGTGATATTGCGGGAGCGACCAACCACGACGTTATACGTGCTTTTGGCCCCTCGACAGCAGAAATCGAAGGATACAAACAGGTACCAATAACCATCGTGCCGGATGATGAACGGTGCTTCAATGGCACCCTGTACCGGCGGAGTTTCATTAGGGCCAGCTCGCGGACGGCTTGCCAGTGAATAAAGCGTTGTGTCTGTGGTGGATAGCTTGCCGGTCTGCGGGTCAATTCGCCTCATCTTAATCCCGCCCCAGAAACTTCCCCAGCAAAGCCATACGTTGCGGTTGTCCTGAATGATGAGATTGGCGTCTATGGCATTCCAGTCATCTTTGCCCTCATACGACCTGACGACCAGACCTTGATCGACCCACTTGTAATCGGGGCTATTCGGGGCAAGTGTTTGGTTGGTAACCAGCCCAATGGCGGAATTATTCCTGCCGAAGGTGGAAACGGAGTAGTAGAGATGGTACTTGCCATTATAGAAAGAAATGTCGGGAGCCCATGCTCCCCTTGCCTCTGGAATCTCTTTCGTAGTCCACTCAGGGAGCTTGTCAAATACATAACCGCAGACAGTCCAGTTGTACAGGTCTTTCGAGCAGCGGATGGGTATGATGCCAGAGCCGCGCCCGCCGCCGGTCGAGAACACGTAGTACGTATCTCCCTCTTTTATGATGACCGGGTCGTGTACTCTTAAATCACCCTCAAGCTCAAGAACTTGCGGTTCCGATTGGACTGTAGTACTGCGACAGGATTCCACAACTGCAAGAGTCGTCAGCAGTATGGCGGTACAAATCACAACAAATATTTTTGTGTTGTTAACGTTAGATATGCTCCTGTTTATTGAGTACTGTCTTTGACCGCTTTTTTCTCCTTTAGTGTCCACCATTTTGAAAAACTGTTTCATTACTTCCTTGTATTTCATTTCCTTTGCCCTTGCCATGAATTGCGATTCAGTAAGGTTCTTTTTAAGAGCTATCAGTTTAGCCGGCTTGCTATCCGCTACCTAAGTTTCTCTTTCTGAATTCTTCCATTTCACTGTAGCTGCATTTAGGGCAGCGAACCGCAAGACCTCCGGGACACTATTCTTGAGGAAAACTGTCCTTCAATCCGACAGGCGGAGCGTAGTCCTTTATAGCAACAGCGCTGTTCTGATTCAGGTCTCATTAAGTCAAGAACGGCAATGTTACTTACCCGCAAGGTAAAGAACCTCACCCTCAGACAACGCACGATTGTAAATGCGAAATTCATCCAGAGAGCCAACATAATAAGCATCCGCAGCAAATTGCGACCTGCCCAGATAATTCTCAGTTGTCTCTCCAAGGTCCGATGGCAAAAGCGGCGTTGGGCCTTCTGCAACAAGCTTGCCATCCTGGTAAAGCTTCATGGTCATACTTGCACTGTCTATTATAGCTGCTACATGATGCCAGCCGGATGGAAGTGTTGAAGAGGCAGTGA
>Ga0315314_1000115_pt1 | contig 107228 bp, 86 predicted proteins | sample TDP9_MG_FD_203631 | JGI IMG/M metagenome (GOLD analysis project Ga0315314, IMG submission 203631) | Freshwater sediment microbial communities from Lake Towuti, South Sulawesi, Indonesia - TDP9 | ecosystem: Environmental > Aquatic > Freshwater > Lake > Sediment | place: Indonesia: South Sulawesi...
GCACCACTTGATCATGGAAGGAGATTCGTATCGTCGAAAACTAAGTCCCAAATCATTAACCCCTCTACCCGCTAAAGGGGGGAAATGAGATGATCCCAGGAGGGGGGAATTAACTTGATCCTTGACACGATGCAAAGAGAAGCCATAGAAGCATATTCAAAAGTAACGGGAAGCAATTATAGTGGGGACGATCCTTTATATGAAGCTCTCACAAAAACAGTGATACCTAAGTATGGATTTTTTGTCAGTAGGCTCACAGATATCCATCCCCTGCAGGAAGAAATTAAGCTAATGCACAAAATTTATGTCGAGGGTGCTATGCTCCAATTGGAATCGTTTAAAATTGTAAAAGAGGCTATAGAAAAACAAGATGTAAACTTAGTTACTAAGGCAAATATCAAACTTAGCCAAGGTAGAGAGAAAATTGAAGAATGGCGCAATAGGATGAATGCCCTAAAATGAGCACTTGGGGATAGGGAAGTTGACCCCGACAAGGCTAATGCTCCTACTGGCTTTCTCCCAATGTTTTCTTGTAGGAGATGCCGTTGTATGAGGTGGCATATGGCCTGGATAAAATGAAGCCCATTTCTTGCAGGAAAAGGAAGGGGATTTTTTTGCAACGAGTTCTTCCTGAAAGAGAGAATTGACAGCCTTTGTAAAAAAGTGTAGATTCCCTCTCGTAATCCTCAGAGATTAAAAATGTGTCGGCAGCTTGACAGCTGCCTTTTGACGATCACCGAACGAGCATGACACAATGTGGGTTTTCGGCTACGGCTCGCTCATGTGGGCCAATTGGTGTGACGACCTGAGTTGCGAATCAAGGAAGATCGGAGTCCTTCCCGGCTATCGCAGAACCTTCAACAAGGCGTCTACGCGAAACTGGGGTACAAAGGACAATCCCTGTCCGACATTGAATCTGGTTCGCGACCCGAAATCCCATTGCAAAGGGGTGGTCTTCAAATTCCCAGATGTAGACAGGAAGTCAGTCATAGCACGCCTCAAAGCGCGTGAAGGTAAAGGATTCACATTTGAGCAACTTCCTATTCGCCTTTCCTTGTCCACAACCGTTTCGGCGATTGTGCCGCTGTATTCCGGGAAGAACACGATTCAGAACAAAAGCCGAGAAGAAATCATCGAGATGGTTCTTAATGCCTCGGGACAATGTGGCAATTGTCTCGACTACCTGCTGAATCTCCACCAGCACATGCAGCGTTTGGAAATCTCGGATCCAACAATAGAGGAATTCACCGCGAGAGTGCGATCAAGAATAAAGGACTCTCAACAAAGAGGTCGAGCTTAGAGTTGACCCGCGCGGGTCAATGAAGCTCACCTCTGACTTTGGCCAGCTCGAAAGAGATTTTCATGTTTTGGTGGCAGAACCGTTCAAACCGGAGGGACATTGAGGGAGCTCTCAGCCATCTGAACCAAGCCAGAGATGAACCGAGCGCGTCCTTAACCCGATCCTGCGAGCTGTATTTCCACGGTCTCAACAAGTTGTGGAATGCCCACGCCCGAAGCGAAGGTGAGCCAAATCGTGCCGACACAACCGCTTTCGTAAAGCTACTACAGGACCTACCTCCCAAACGTGCTGAATTGCTTCTCCAGCGCGATGAGCTCCGAGGGCTGATCGAGCTCACACCCGCTATCCTCGACCATTCCGTACTCAAAGCTCGGGGTTACATGCCCGGTGTCACGATTGGCCCGGAAATCCAGCGCGAGGCTTCAGAGAGGCATCGGAAGCTCAAGCGAGCTTGGTCCAATAGCCAAGGTGGTGGGCCGCAAGCCGTGAACGCTTCGCTTCTCAAGAAGCTATCAGAGCTCCTATTCGTGGTGCGATCAAACATCGCGCACGGTGAGAAGACACCCTACAGCCCTGACCGCGAGAAAGCTCGTCGCGATGAAGACGTTTGCAGGACAGTCCTGCCCGTATTGATCCTACTCGTTGAGCTTCTGCTCGATCAGCCCAGCCAAAAACTCGTCACATATGGCACGCTTCGTCTCGGTGAATCGAATGCGTCTTTGTTAGAATCCGTGCCGGGGGCTTGGCTCGACTGCCTGATGAAAGGGCAACTTCTGGAGGAGGGAGGGCTTCGCTTCTTCACCTCGAACCCCGGCGGGGCGGCTATCCCCGCCAAGCTCCTCATCTCTGAAGCCCTTCCGGAAGCATGGCCACGGCTCGATAGTTTCGAGGGCTCACAATACCAGCGCCATCTTGTAACTGTGGAAGCGAATCAAGCTGTTTACGTTGCGAACGTTTATGAGACTCGGAGTTCACGGCGAGTTGGCTAACTCCAGGCTGTTATACTCTCTTTCAATCACAAATCATCAACCCTTGGGAATAACTGATGTCCACTCTTTGTAGGTGAAGTCCGCACTTCCAAGAACAAAAACAGTCCCTCTCTTGCCCGGAGCCTTAAATCCGAGGTAAAGTTGATTGGGTTATGCTTGGAAATCAGGGCGCTAAAGTGCCAAGAGTTAAAAAAATTTACCGCAGAGCACGCGGAGGACGCAGAGATAATTTTCGGAAAATAAAAATCGCTATGCGCTTGGCGCTTTGCGTTTTTCTATCTTCTTGACGGCTTCTTCTAATCCCAAAGATACCAGCTTCTCCCTTCGGGGAATCCCTTTTTCGTCCCATCCGCGGAATTCGTAATAATCCTTGCGCATATCCAAGAAAAGCTTTTCCCCTTCGCTGACCGGCTTTCCAGGTCGGAGAATCTCCAAAATTCTTTTTGGCATTGTATCTCGATCGCTGGAGATGCCTATCAGAACATTGTAGGCCCGTTTCAGGTTATAGAGCCGATCCCCTACTTCCATCAGATCTGTGCTGGTCATATTCCATCCGGTCAGACCTTTGATCCAGTGGCAAAGCATTTCATGCGGGATGCGGGCAAAGAATAAGAATTTGCAGAGGCCCAGAGCGTTGAAGACAGCCATGTAATTCTGCATCAGAGCGGTCATCCTCCCCTTCCCTTCACCAGAAGTCCCATCCATAGCTTTGACATAGCCCATCTCCGGGACAGGCACCCCGCCTTCCACCTGATGAGAAAACCCTTCGAGATGGCAGGCTCCCCGGTTGGATGTGGCCCAACTCAGGGCCAGGCTCACTGTCGGGGTAGGGTTCGTCTGGGAAATTTCCAATCCTTTGGAGTGGAGAGCGAAGCTTTCTGTTTCTCCGCCCAATATTTTGGCTGCTTTCTCCACCCCGTCGGCAAAAAGAGCGCCCAAACCTTGACGCCTCGCCATTCTCTCGATTAAAGAAGCTACCGCGCGGGTATTTCCCCATTGTAAATCCAGTCCATCAGCATCTTTGAGAAAGCCCCGGGTGAAGGATTCAATGGCAAAACCTACGGAGATTCCCGTAGACATGGTGTCCAGCCCCAGGTCATTGCAGAGGTAATTTAGGTTCATAATCGACTTGAGGTCATCGTTGAAAAGCAGAGAACCCAGAGCACTCAAGCTTTCATATTCAGGACCATGGCCCACCAATCCGGCATAGGGACCTTCGCTTACTTTGACATCTTTACCACAGCGGATGGGACAGGAAAAGCAACCATAATGCTTGTCCAGACAGCTGGCCACCATCGTCGGCCCGGAAATCTTCTTAGCTCCTTCCCAGTGAGAGAGAAGATAGTTTTTAATGGGCAGGGCTCCCACTGCCTCTTTTGATTCGATGAGGGCCGCGGTGCCAAATTTTCTTAATCCTTCCACGTACTGAAGGTTGGGGATGAATGACCGCGTGGCCTCTTCAATTATCTTTTGATCATAGAAGCTAAATTTTTTCTCTCCTCTGACGACCAACGCCTTCAGGTTCTTCGCCCCCATGACTGCTCCGGGGCCTGTACGAGCCATGACGCGCGCTTCGGGTCCCCCGGTGATTATTCCCGCCATGAAACAACGGTTTTCTCCAGCCGGGCCGATGGCGGCTATGCGGGCCTTTGGGTCGGTCTGCTTAAGCAATTTTTCAGTGGTTTCAAAAGTTCCCTTGCCCCAGAGAGGAGCCGCGCTGCGAATTTCTGCTCCTTTTGAAGTAATCCAGAGATAAGAAGGTTCTGCCGCTCTTCCAGTGATCACCAACCCATCAAAACCGGTGAATTTCAGCTCCGGCCCCCAATAACCCCCGGCATTGGCTTCTCCCCAGTGCCTCAGTGGTGATTTAGCACAGACAGAAATCCTACAGCCACAGGGCACGGGGACTCCCGTAAAAAGGCCGGTCATAAAGATCAGGGGAGAATCTGGATGGAAGGCGTCAACTTCGGAATCAAAGCGCTTAAAGAGGATCGAGCAAGCCAGGCCGCTTCCACCAAAATATTTGCGCAGCGTTTCTTCTCCATATTCAACTACTCGCGTCTTTCGAGCAGAAAGATCGACTTCTAAGATCCGATAAGAAATCCCAGCCATGGAAACTCCCTTTCGGAAAAAAATCTATTTTTTCGCCACAGAGAGCAGCGAGACCACAGAGACAAAAATAAAACAACAAAAAGTGAAAGGCCCAAAAACTTTAAGCTTTTCACGTTTCCTAATTTTTTTAAATTATACCATCCTCTGTGCTCTCTGTGGCCTCTGTGGCTATTGAAATTTGGAAGGATCTACATCCCCAGGTAAGCTTTGCGGATCATGTCACTCTTCAAGAGATCTGATCCCGGACCTTCCAGGACAATGGTTCCGGTCTGGAGTATATAAGCCCGGTCGGCGAGTTCCAGGGCGTCGCGCACTTTCTGCTCCACCAGGAGAATTGTGGTGCCCTGAGAGCTGATCCGTTTGAGTACCTCGATTACTTTTACAGAGAGGGAGGGCATCAGACCCAGAGAGGGTTCGTCGAGCATCATCAGCTTTGGCTTGGACATGAGCCCTCGGGCAATGGCCAACATCTGCTGCTCTCCGCCCGAAAGCGTCTCTCCGCTTTGATACTTTCTCTCCTCGAGAATGGGGAAGAGTTTATAGACCTCTTCCAGGCTTTGCTCGATCTCCGGCTTAGACTGGCGGGTGTGCGCCCCCACGAGCAGGTTGTCCAAGACCGTCAGTTTGCCAAAGATCTTACGCCCTTCTGGGATATGGGAGATGCCCTGGGCAGTAATCTGGAATGCCGGTAGGGTATCGATCCTTTCCCCGCAGAAGAGGATTTCTCCACTTATCGCCCGGAGCAGTCCAGAGACGGTTTTCAAAATGGTTGACTTCCCTGCGCCGTTGGAGCCGACAATGGAGACTATCTGCCCCTCTTCCACTTTGAAGGAGACGTCGCGAATAATAGGACCGCCCAGGTAGCTGACGAAGAGCTTCTTCACCTCAAGCACGGTAAGACTCTCCCAGGTACGCTTCGATGACGCGCGGGTTCTTGACGACCTTCTCCGGAATATCCTCGGCAATCTTTTTTCCCGAGTCGAAGACCACCACCCTTTCGGAGATGGACATGATCACCTCCATGACGTGCTCGACGATGATGAGGGTGATCCCGCGGTCGCGAATCTTCTTGATCAATTCAATGGCTTCATTCGATTCTGTGAGGTTCAGGCCAGCCATGGCCTCATCGAGCATCAAGAGCCTCGGCTGAGTAGCCAGAGCCTTGGATATCTCCAAGCGCTTCTGATCGGCGATGGTCAGGTTGCTGACCAAGAAATCCTTCTTTTCGTAAAGCCCGGTGAACTTCAAAATCTCCAGGGTCTGTTTGTAAGCCAGAGGGGCATCGGAAGTGCGGCAGAAGGCTCCAATGATGACATTCTCCCAGGTGGTCATTTGCCTGAATACCTGGACAATCTGGAAAGTTCGGGCCAGGCCAAGTTTGCAGATCCTATTGGGGGGGAACCCAGTAATTTCATGGCCATTAAATTGTATCGAGCCAATTTTGGGGGGGAGGTAACCCGTCAGGCAATTGAAGAAAGTGGTTTTGCCAGCACCATTGGGTCCGATGAGCCCCACGATTTCTCCCTGGCGCACATAAAGGCTGACGTCATCCACTGCCGTCAGGTTGCCGAATTTCATGGTCAGGTTCTTCACCTGGAGAAGCTCCATTTTCTTATCTCCCCGTCTTCCTAAAGAACCCGGCAATCCCCTGCGGCTGGAAGACAGAGATGATCAGAATCAATGCTCCGAAGACGATCAGGTCTATGCCTTTGCCCGTTCCACCCAGCAAGATGCGGCTGTACTCAGAGAGGGGAATAAGGATGGCTGCGCCCAGGATCGGCCCGATGACTGTGCCTGCCCCTCCCAGAACTGTGACCAGGACGATCTTTATGGAGATATCCAGGGAGAGCACAGAAGGAGGATCGATGTACAGAATGTATTGGGCGTAAAAGGAACCGCAAAGAGAGGTGAGAAAAGCGCTGATGATCATGGCGATCATCTTGTATTTTGCCGTATCGATTCCCAGTCCTTCGGCAGCCTCCGGGCTCTGCTTGATGGCCCGAAAATAGAACCCCAAACGGGATTGTTGAATTTTATAAACCAAAAGCAGAACCGAGAGGAACAAAATAAAGGCAATATAGAAATAGGGGATCTTTGCTTTGTACCACATGAAGTTGAATAAACCCTCAGGGAGAACGGGCGCCGGAAGGCCGATGGCTCCTTCGACATAATCCCAGTTCATGAAAAGGCGCTCGACGATCTCCGCCACCGCGAAGGTGGAAATGGCAAAGTAGTGGCCCTTGAGACGGAAGACTGGATATCCTATGATCACCGCCAGAACCATAGCTATTCCCCCTCCAATGAGCATACCAGCCCAGGGAGTGAGGCCGTACTTTTTGAGAAGAACTAAAGCGGCATAAGCGCCGATGCCAAAGAAAGTTGCATGGCCAAAAGAGACCTGCCCGGCAAATCCGCCGATCACGTTCCAGCCCTGGCTGAGGGTGGCAAAGAGCATGAACATAATTAGGACATGATGGAAATGCACACTGCTGGAAGTCCAGGGCAGGAGAATAAAAACCACCAAGGAAATGACTATGGATGGTTTTTTAAAGAAAGAAATGACGCTCGTTTCCATTCCTCACCACCCAAAGAGTCCCTTGGGCCGGATAAGGATGATCACAAGATACATGACAAAGACGACCGTGTACTTGAAAACTGGAGAAATGAAGACTCCGCCAGCGGTCTCCACCACCCCGATCAGGATGCCAGCCAGGAAAGCACCGGTGATGTTCCCGAAGCCGCCCAAAGCCACGGTGACAAAGGCCAGGATGCCAAACAAGCTCCCCACCCCCGGGAAGACATAATAAAAGTTCATGAGCAAAGCTCCTGCTACTCCCACGCAACCACCACCTATTCCAAAGGTCAGGCCATATATTCGGTCGATGTTGATACCCATGAGCAGAGCTGTATCCCGGTCCAGAGCTGCGGCCCGGATGGCCCGCCCGGTTTTGGTTTTAAAGATAAGAAAATAGACCAAATAAGTAATGAGTCCGCTTCCGCCGGCAGCCACGACCTCCGGCACGCTGAGGTTCAGGCTCAAGAGGCTGAGGGTCTTATCGCTGAGAATGGATCCTTGAATGTGTCGAAAGTCAGGGGTCCAGAAGAATTGGGCCAGGTTCTTGATCAAAATCGAAAGGCCAAAGGTGGCCAGAAGGGCAGTCAGGCCTGGAGCATTGAGTACCTTTTTGATGATTAACTGGTAAGTGAGTAAGCCGGTGGCAAAGAGGGCAGCCACAGAAAACGGAAGGGACCAGAGGGGGTCTATTTCCCAGAGGGAAAACATCCAAAAGGAGATGAACATGGCCAGCATCAGGAATTCCCCATGGGCGAAGTTGAGGACGTCCATCACGCCCCAAATCAAGGTCAAGCCCACAGCGATCAGGGCAAAGATCAATCCCATAAGCAGGCCACTGACTAATATCTGCATTAGAATATCAATATCAATATCCATCACCAGAGGTCTCCCCACAAATTGCGAGGACTTAGGCCCCCAACTTCAGACCCAAGTCCTCGCTTTCAGGGCGTTTTGAATCAGCAATTCTTCCACCTCGGGCGGATTCGAGGGTGGCCAAGCGGGTAGGAAAAATTACTTCTGGGAAGTTTCTTCCGTTTTATCTTTTCTCCCATTCCTTGAAGGGCCAGACCATCGCAGCAGCGGCCATTTCTGCCGGCCAGACCACCCGGTACATCCCGTTCTGGATCTGCGAAATGTTAGAGATGATCATGATGTTCTGCCCTTTCTCATTGAATTTTACCGCGTCACCAGGAAGAGTGGGAGTTTTCAGATCCGTGGTCCGCAAAGCCTGCACCAAGGCTTCAGGGTCCGTGGATTTGGCCCGGTTAAAGGCATCGGCGACAACCAGGACCGACGTGAAGGCTTCGATGGTCACACCGTCAAAATCTACGCCGGAGCGTTTCTTGTACATCTCATTGATCTTCCCCAAGACGGGCTTTTTGGAGATGAAGTCGGGGCTGAAAGTGCATTGGCCCATAAAGTACTCTGCGTCTTTTTTCAGGTTCAGAACAAAGCTGGGATCATGATAGCCACCGCAATAGGAGAGATTGGCATTGAAATTCACCTTCAACTCCTTGAAGGTTTTGGCAAAGAGCATCATATCCCCGAGCAAAGAGGCTTGCAGGATGACGTCGGGTTTGGCGGCTTTAATCTTCAGCACTTCGCTCTTCACGTCAGTGGACTTGAAGGGATAGGGGATATCGGCCACTACCTTATAGCCGTGCTTTTCAGCTTGCTTTTTGGCTTCTCCCGCGGCATGCACCCCGAACTCCGTGTTTTCATAGACCACAGCTACGCGCTCTACTTTCTTGCCTTTTTTCTTCATCTCATCTAAGAAATTGAAGAAGGCAATGGAGTCTTCAGCATCGGTGGGAGCCAGGCGGAAGAAGTACTTCAGGCCGCGCTCAGTCAATTCTGCCGAACTGGACTCTGCGCAGACAAAGGGGATTTTGTAGCGTTCGGCCACGAAGCTGGATGACTTACTCACTCCGCTCTGATAGGCCCCTATGATCAAAGGCACTTTTTCTCGCGTGATCAACCTCTCAGCTTCCGTCTTCCCTACTTCGGGAGAAGCCTGACTGTCGCCCCAAATAATCTCCAGCCTGGCTCCCTTAAGGTTGGGAATCCCTCCCGTGCGGGCAAAGGGGATGTCCATGTCGTATTTGGTGTTGACCACATCTAAAGCTGTCTCGATGGCATGTTTGCTTCTCAGGCCTGATGATGCTATGGCGCCTGTCAGAGGATAGATGGAGCCGATGCGAATTACGTCAGCGGCCTCTGCCAGAATGAGGCCAAGTGTGAAAACGACCATTGCTGTTACAATAAGAGCAAGGCAAATTTTTTTCATCTCTTCTTTCCTCCTTTCCCTTTTTGACACCAAGAATTTTTCTGGGCAAAGCCCCCCTCTTTGCAGGTTTATAATCAATATTTAATGGCACCGATTTTGTCAAGGAAAAAACAATATCCGCCCCATGGGGGTTCGTCCAAAATGGTGATCTTCGATCATTGTATTTCGGTTATCCCCACAACATAAACCCAGCTTTATCCTTTTCTCTTTTGGACCGATCTTCCCCATGCCGGATGAGCGCTCAAAAAAATACTTCAGCCCCAGCGCTAAGGTATTTGACCCTCCTGTTGTCCCCAGAAGTCCGAAGCCGGGGGAGCGGTGATGTAGACGCAGGACCCCTGCCCAGCTGCTTTTTGGAGGGCCGAGTGTAATTTCACCGAACCCGTATATGAGCCACTGTTTGCTCGATCCACTGAGCGCCATCTCCACCCGCGGCGCTTCGGTAGCATAGGAAGGCCCGATCCCCCAGGCAAGGCTCGTGTTGACTTTCTCTTTCCAAGGAAATCTCTTCCACCGGCCCGCGACAGACAGATTCATCTCCCAGTTTTCCTGATCTCCGGCGTATTTGCCTATCTGCCCCTCTAACTCTACCGAGAGAGCTTCACTCATAAAACGCTTCGCCGTCCAGGCCAAAGCTCCCACGAAGATGTAGGCGTCGACGAATTTAATGTCCGTCCTAAAGGGCCTGGCCAATTCCCCGCTGGTAACCCGACCGGTATACAAAGTTACCGAGTAATTCTGCGCCGCTATGACGGGACTCAGTAGACCAATCAATAAGAATACAGGCATAGAGATGGAAGCAACCAGAAAACTTTGCATCTAGTTCACTGACTCCAAAAATTTTGCATATTGCGCCCGACGGTACAAAAAGGCCATGTAGTTTGGGGGTCAGACTTAATTATTGACATTCTACTCGATTATTTTCTAAAGCAAAAAATAATAACATGGTAGAATGCCATTCAAATTTTATTCTTACTTTCATTGCCGGGGGAATAATCTATGGGAAATCTAATAAAATCTCAATATTCAAGTCTGACCCCGATTACTTTCATTGCCAGCCATGAGCATCTCTAAAATTTCAGCGGGTAAATAGGCTGGTACTACCGAGTCCTTATAGTGGCGAACGTTTCTTGTAACTATCGCTCTTGCCCCTACATGATGAGCAGCCTCTGAAACCACTCCCTCCTCAAAATCATCGTGCTTGCCTTCCAGGGCGCCTTCTAAGACCGCTCTGTTTACGGGAGCTACCTCAACCAGTGGTAGCTCCATGAAAGGAAAAAGCCCCTAAGAAGGTTTTTTGCCTTGCCCAGGGGCTTCCCATTGGCGTATTATTGTTCACAACTTACACCAGTGCTCGAACGGTGTTCAAAATTCGGTCATAGTCGGGCTCCTTGGTCATCTCCGGGACGAGCTCAATATACCGAATAACATCCCGCTCATCGACAATGAACACTGTCCGGGCCAGCAGTTTCAGCTCTTTAACCAGCACACCGTAAGTCAAACCGAAAGATCGATCCTGATAATCCGAGAAAGTCTTTACCTTCTCCACCCCCGCAGCCGCGCACCAGCGCGCCTGGGCAAAGGGCAGGTCCATGCTAATGGTCAAAATCGCCACCTTTTCGGGTAATTCCGCAGCTTCCTGGTTGAACCTTCGAGTCTCCATATCGCAGACCGACGTATCCAGGGATGGAACAGAGGTGATAATCTTAACTCTGCCTTTAAAAAATTCAAGAGTCACTGGTTGCATAGCGGTGTCGCGCACGCGAAAATCCGGGGCTTTATCTCCTACTTTCAATTCCGGTCCCAGGAGGGTGAGGGGACTCCCCTTGAAAGTCACCAGTCCAGGCCTTTGTTTTTCCCCGATTCCGATCTTGGCCGCGTACTCCTTAGCTTTTGCTTCCAGCTCAAAGATCTTCCCCTCGGCCGCCTTCTTGTATTCTTCAAGTTCATACATTTTCCCCCGAAGGGCCTGACTTTTCGCATCTAATTCCTCTTTCAATCTCTTGGCCTCTGACTCAGCCTTGCTTTTCACTTCCAGAATGCTCAGGCTCACCTTACTCTTTAAATCCGAAACCTCCTTTCCCGCCTTCTCGATCGTTTCCTTCAGGGTCTTCGCGTTTATTCGGATGAGTTTCTCCCTGTGCTCCAACTCACTCCTGAGTTTTTCAACCAAGGCATCTTTCTGAGCGACCAGCTTTTCGACCTTCTTCAAGCGAACCGTTAATTCTGCCTTCTTCTTGGCCAATTCCTTCTTGAGGCCCGTGGCCTTTTTGGCCACCTTTTGGACCACTCTCCTAACCACGCTCTTCGTCTTTTTCACCGCTTTCTTTGTCCGCTTAGCCGCCTTCATCCCTGTGTCCTCCTCTCATCCCTTTGGAATTTGAGTCCCAACCCTTTCTATTTTTCACCTTGCCACAAATTCATTTGCTTTTCAATAAGATTTCCAAATTTGTGTCCCTTCTATCCTGATTTTTTTCTGGCCCTGAGGCAAGGGATTGGAAAAAGATGGGCAAGGATTTCCATACCACTAACAGGCTTACAGCGTAAAGAAAGGCAGCCAAAAAAAATACGGTCTGGAATCCCCAGGCGAGGGCTATGATTACGGGAAGAATGGAGCCCAAAACGGATGCGCAACCATTCGCACACCAGGCCCAGGGGACAAAAAATTGCCATTGCGACCCCACCAACCGAATGCCCACAGGGAACGGCATCCCCATCAAGAGCCCGAGAGGGGCGATCAAGAAGACCGTAATTACCTGCCGGAAGAGCAGCGGATTCCCCTGAAATATCTGCAGCACCTGGGGCAAGAAGAGAGCGTAAAGGAATATCAGGCTCCCCGCTAAAATGAGAACAAGCTTTAGCCCACCAAGGGTGCGCAGATCTACTCGCATGGAGAGGCGGCTTCCAATCCCGGCAAACACGAGCAAGGAAAAGATGACCAGAGAGACCGAAAAGATGGGGTGACCCAGGAAAAGGATAAACCTCTGAATCAAGGAGATCTCCACGAACATGAAACCAAGACCCAGGGCCGTGAAGTAAATCAGCCAGGGAAACGGCTCCCTCCAAGGGATCCTCACTTCTTGCTCCCTTAGCTTCCTTAGGATCAACGGCAAAACAATAAAAAGAAAGCTCAGCGAGAGAGCTTGGAAAAAAACGATGGGGACCAGGTATCCTCCCTCGATCAGGATCTGCCACTTTTCTCCAGCCAGGCGGTAGACTTCACCCAGGTAGCCCCACCTGAAATAATGATGAAAAAATGGTTGGTCATCGGTCACTGGGCTTACGTCGAAAGGATACTTCGAATAAAACTTCCCTCCTTCGTGAAGCACCATTTGCATACTCCTAAAATATATGGGAGTGGCAAAGCGGTTATAGATGTTCGCTTCTTTTTCGAGCATTCCAGGGTAATAGACGAGATCAAACCGCAACCCCTGGCAGAAAGACTTGAGAGCCTGGATCTCTTCTGACTGAATGGGCTCTTTTTTTACCACCAGGGAGAACGTGCCCCAAGAGCGATAGGCCAGAAGATGATCACCGGGATTCTTTCCTGCCCGCTCCAGGGCTTCCTTGACTACCGAAACCAGGCGTAGTTCTGCCCGGGGCGGAGGAAGAAGATAGAGGTTTATGAAAATGAGACCCTTAGCGTTGAGGGCCTGCAAATAATCCTGGATAGCTTCCATGGTAAGCCGATAGTCCTCGTACAGGCTGGAGAGTCCCGTGGAAGAGGCCCCCAGACTTTCAGTTAGAGGAAGGACAATCAGATCAAAAGGCAGGGGGCCTCTGCGTACATAGCTTCTTCCATCGTCCACCACTACCTGGATTTCCCGACGAAGGTAAATCGCCCCGGAATATTCCCGATATTTTTTCTTCAGAAGCTCAACGATCGTCGGGTTGACTTCCACAGCCACGACTTCTTTTGCCTGATGGTGCAGGGCGTTCAGTACCTCCAAACCCCCCATCGGCTCAAAAATCAACACCCGGTCAGGCTTTATGATCTGAAATGGAAAGGAAGAGGGGAGAAAATCGATGAATTTGAGTTCTTCTTTCTCCCTAAACCGCGTGATGGGATTCAAGCGATCGCCGTCTACTGCCAGACCCAACTGTGGGGGGAGGGGTTCTAAATACATCAGGCTCAACCCGGGAGCGGTCCGGGCTGCTGGACTTTCCAAAACATCGACTCTGGAGAAGGCGTTCCAGTGGGTTTCCAGCAGGCGGGCGCCCGGGAAGAGTAGAGCTACGTTGAGGGCCTTGTAACGAGAAAGACGGAGATTTAGAGGGGAGGGCTGCGAGAATAGGAAGGGGATGAGCAAGCAGACCCACAACCACCGGAAGATGGAAATCGGTCTGCTATCCCAGGCGAAGGCAATCGAAGCTAACCCCCCCAAAAAGCAAGAGAATAAAAGAGTACCTGGCCCACCGAAAACCCCAAAAAGAACAAGGACGAGAAGGCATCCTAAGGATGCGCCGATCAGGTCAGAAAAATACAGTTTCCCCGAAAGGGCGCTCCATCGGGCCAGGGCTGAAGAGATCGCCAGACCCGAGAAAAAAAACGGAATGGAAAATACCAGATAATACAGGAAGATGTAAAAAATCTGCCACCGGTCCCAGGATAGGCGGGCGACATCAAAAGGAATCAGGTTGCTGAGAAGATAAGCAATTAGCGTGCTGAACGAGAAGAACCAGGAAGCATGGACCAAGGTTCGGGTTGCGTCCCGCCGCAGGAAAGAAGGAAAAGAAGACAGGAAAGACCCGCTGGCCCCATACCCCAGAAAGGCCATGCTCACCACCATAAAAGCGAAATGGTGCCACTGGGCCACCGAAAGGAGGCGGGTCAGGGATATTTCCAGGGTAAGGGTAGCCGCAGAAGTAAGGAATATTCCCAGAAGCAATGAGAAAGGAAGTTCGGAATGCGGATTTTGAAATGCGGATTTCGATTTAGAGGGTGGCATCGTCCTTTTCCCGGCTAGGTTAGGCCTTCGGTGATTGGTTGTTTTAAAAAGTCTCACAATAATTCCTTGCTTTGCTGAGGTAGGGTAGGATTATAATAATATAACAGACTTTCCGAGCCAATCGGAATTTTTCCCCTTTGGAATAAATAAATGCCAAAGTACGAGACATTTGACCATACCGCAGACTTGGGCGTTTTAGTCTTTGGCCAGACCTACGAGGAGGTCTTTGCCAACGCAGCCTTTGCCCTCTTCGATTTACTGACAGACCTGGATAACGTCAGGGAGAGTCTATCTTACGGCCTTCATGTAGAGGCGCACGATCAGGAAGAACTTCTGGTCCGCTGGCTGAGCGAACTCCTGTTTCTCTGCGAGAGTCAGGGTTATCTATTCAAAAATTTTTCCTTCACCCATCTAAGTCAGACCTCCTTGCGAGCAGTGGCTCGCGGAGAAACTTTCGACCCTTTGCGCCACGAATTTAAAACCGAGATCAAGGCGGTGACTTACCACCAGGTAGGGGTCAAGGAGAAAGATGGGAAGTGGGAGGCGAGGGTCATTTTTGATATTTGAAAGTGGAGGGCGCACCCGTGAGCAACAAGGAGAAGATTCATCTGGAAAAAATCGATGATTATCGCTGGCGGATTCCCCGGACTGGGAAGATGCGAGTGGATGGGGTCATCTACGCCGACGAAATCCTCCTCCTGGACATCCACGAAGATGAAAGCCCCAAACAGGTGGCCAACGTGGCCCATCTGCCGGGCATTCAAAAGTATTCTTTAGCCATGCCCGACATTCACTGGGGGTATGGATTTCCCATCGGTGGCGTGGCTGCCTTCGATTGGCAAGAAGGTGTCATTTCCCCCGGCGGGGTGGGTTATGACATCAACTGTGGTACCCGGCTTTTGCGTACGAACCTATCCACCCAGGATCTGCGTGAAAAGATTAGAGATTTGGTGAATGCCCTCTACCAAAACATTCCTTCAGGTGTTGGGTCCAAAGGAGCCCTGCGCCTCTCTACCCACGAACTGCGGCAGGTCCTCAAGGAGGGATCGGCCTGGGCGGTGAAGAAGGGTTATGGTTTTCCAGAAGACGTGGACTTCACGGAAGACAGGGGGTGTATGGAGGGAGCTGATCCCGAGGTGATCAGCGAAAGAGCGTTGGAGCGGGGAATGCCCCAACTCGGCACGCTGGGTTCGGGAAACCATTTTTTGGAAGTGGGGTTCGTAGAAGAGGTTTACGATGGGGAGTTGGCTCGCATCTTTGGCCTGAGGAAGGATCAGGTTACCATTCTCATCCACTCCGGCTCCCGAGGGTTGGGTTACCAGGTATGCGATGATTTCCTGAAAAAGATGGGCGAACGGGTGCGCCAGTTGGGTTTGGAACTTCCGGACCGACAATTAGCCTGTGACTTCATTCGGTCGAAAACAGGTCAGGATTATTTCTCTGGAATGGCCTGCTCGGCGAATTACGCCTGGGCCAACCGGCAAATGCTCATGCACTGGACGCGGGAGGTCTTCGAACGGGTTCTTAAGATGAGTCCAAAAGAGCTGGATATGCGTCTGGTTTATGACGTCTGCCACAACATCGCCAAGCGCGAATCTCATACCATTGACGGAAAGCTGCGGGAGGTATGCGTCCACCGCAAGGGAGCAACGCGCGCTTTTCCCTCCGGCCATCCCGCTGTGCCTGAGGCTTACCGCAGCGTCGGCCAGCCAGTCCTCATTCCTGGGGATATGGGGCGGTACTCCTACGTGCTCGTGGGCACGGAAGTAGCTATGAAGGAGACTTTTGGCAGCACTTGCCACGGCGCCGGAAGGGTGCAGAGCCGCACCCAGGCCAAGAAGGCGAGCAAAGGGAGAGCACTCCATCGCGAGTTAGAAGATCACGGGATCTTCGTCATGGCCGCGAGCCGGGCCACTTTGGTCGAGGAAGCTCCAGAAGCTTATAAGGATGTCAGCCAGGTGGTGGAGGTGGTGCACCAGGCCGGGATCTCCCGAAAAGTGGCCAAACTTCGGCCCTGGGGGGTGATTAAAGGCTAATTAGTGAATGGGGTCGCTTCTTCCTTGAAGCACTCGGAGATGGCCTGGGGTGGTTTTCTCGGATTCCCCGGTGCGATGGGTTCGCCGGTGGCCGCGTCTACTTTGACGAAGACGATTCCTTCCGGAACGGAAAAATTTTCCAGCGGTATTTCGGCCACCGCTTCTCTCATGAATTCCAACCAGATCGGCAGGGCAGCAACAGCGCCGGTCTCGTGGGAACCCAGAGGCTTCTCGATGTCATACCCGATCCAGGCGCCGGCGACCAGCCGCTGAGGGATGAAGCCGAGAAACCAGGCATCGCGGGTATCGTTTGTGGTTCCTGTTTTCCCGGCCGCGGGCCGACCCAATGCTCTGGCTTTTTGGCCAGTTCCTTCCTGGATCACACTCTGCATCAAGCTCGTGATCAGGTAGGAAGTCTGCGGGCTGATAACCTCGACAGCAGAAGGTTCTACTTCTTCCAGAAGGTTGCCGTCTTTGTCCACGATCCGGGTGATCAAAATGGGCTCGGCCCGGTAACCCTGAGCGGCGAAAACCCCGAAGGAACTGGTCAGCTCCAACAGCGATACGTTCGCTGCCCCCAGAGCTAACGAAAGGTTGGGCTCGAGTTTGGATTTGATCCCCAAGTTCTTGGCGTAATCAACCAGGTAATCTACTCCAATAGCCTGGGCAATCTTCACCGTGACTACGTTTCGCGAGAAGGTCAGAGCCTTGCGGAAGGTAATCGGCCCCCAGAACTCGCGGTCAAAATTCTGAGGTTCCCAGGGTTCCTTTCCCGGGACGTCTATGTACGAAAAGGGTTCATCCACGATGATCGTAGCCGGGGTGAATCCCCGATCTAAAGCCGCAGCATAGACGACGGGCTTGAAAGCTGACCCGGCTTGCCTGCGGGCCTGGGTGGCCCGGTTGAACTGGCTGGCTGAAAAATCCCGTCCCCCAACCATGGCCAGAATATACCCCGTTTGCGGGTCGAGGGCAATCAGGGCTCCTTGCACCTGATCCCGCCCCTTTCCCTTGCCTTCCCGCGCCTCGAATTCTTCCAGGCCTTTTAGAACGGCTGCTTGGCCAGCTTGCTGCATCTTGTAATTGATGGTGGTATAGATCTTCAGGCCCCCTTTATAAAGCTTTTCTTTGCCGTACTTTTCCTCCACGTACATGCGTACCTGTTCTATCGCGTAAGGGGCTTCATTGTAGCCCTTGGGCGCTTTGGGCCGTAGCCTGATTTGCTCCGCCGCTGCTCTTGCGGCCTGTTTCTGGGTGACCATTCTGCGCTCAACCATGCGGTTGAGAACGTAGAGCTGGCGCTCGCGGGCCTTTTTGGGATGGCGCAGCGGAGAAAGGCTGTTCGGAGCCGGGGGGAGACCCGCAAGCACGGCGCATTCTGCCAATGTCAGGTCCTGTACGGGCTTCCCGAAATAAGTCTTGGCCGCAGCAGCTACCCCGAAGGCACCTTCTCCCAAATATATTTGATTCAGGTAGAGGTAAAGGATTTCGTTCTTGGTTAGATAGCGCTCGATTCGCTGGGCCAAAATGGCCTCTTTAACCTTGCGAGTATAGCTCCGCTCAGGGGTAAGGAAGAAGGACTTGGCGATCTGTTGGGTAATCGTGCTACCTCCCTGCACCACGTCGAAGGCTTCGATGTTCCGGAAGGTGGCCCCCAATATTCTCCAGTAATCGATCCCCCGGTGTTCGAAGAAACGGGCATCCTCCGCAGCTATAAAGGCCCTGATCAATAATCGCGGCATCTGGGAAAGGGGAGTAACCATCCGTCGTTCCATAAAGAATTCGCCGATCAAGACTTCATCGTCGGAATAGACCTCAGAGATAATATAGGGTTGGTAATCCTTCAACGTGGTCAGCCTGGGGAGATCAAAGAGGAAGGTAAAGTAGAAAGCTAAGGCTGCCCCGATGAGAAGGAGGAAGACCAGGGAAAAGACTATCATCAGAGCATTCCATCGCCCTCCCCTTTTTTTCTTGTTATTTTTTTTATGCAGATAGATCATCGCTTCAAAAAGAACCTAAAAAGATGCCGAGCAATCGAGTAAAATGAAAAATCAAGCCCTTGAACCCTCGAACCTTTTTGTATTATACCACATCTCCGCCCTTACAGACTTCCCGAAAAAAATGAACGCGGGCGGGGGAAATACTTCCGGCGAAGAACTACGGCTGCTTTTTGAACACACCAATCCCATTGGGAATAGCCCACCCCCCGCGAATGTCAATTCTCAAGGACTTAAATTCTGCGTACATTTGGGCCGATGGTCCTCCATCAAGGGTTAAAGCGTCCCGGCATTCCAGCCCGCCCTCAGATTCTGGAAGGCGAAAAACCCTGGCCAAATCTTGAAGGTAGGCATCCGTATCTTCTGTGTTTAGCAGGATGACCTGATTCTTGAACGTAACGCCCAGGGCCGATCGCCTGGCCAGTTGTTTTTTCATACGGAATGCCCTCCCATTCACCACGAGCCTCGGGCCGACCTGGAGCGCCTGCGAAATAGTCCCTTCGTTCTGAAATTCTTTCGTGTGGATAATCCGGGGGCGATTGTCCTGGATGATAAAGATTCCCCAATCAGCTTTCCGCAAAGGGCTGGCTTCCCGCCCGTCAACGATCAGCAGGCCAAGGGGCCTGTAATCCGGGAGAAAGAACCCGCCATTGACCGCGGCCAAAGCCTGCGCTTTTTTGGCTAGATCTCTGATCTCCATTTTGTCCGCTCCAAAATCCCGACTGTCGATCATTCTCACCCGGAATTTCTCTGGGTCGATCCTTAATACCCGCAGCTTCAAAGAGCTCTGATAAGGCTGCTCGTCGAGTTCCATGAATCTGGCCTCAAAGCCTTCATCGATCTTTTGCCAGAAAGTTTCAGCACCATAGCTACCTGTCTGGCCCATCACTACCAGGAAAATGGCTAAGGCAAACAGGAAAAATAGGGGCTTTATCTTTTTCTTGCCCAAGAGGTTAATTTCCTTTCATTTTTTCTAATAATATTATAACCTAACCGCCCTTGGAAAGAAATGCCCATGATGTAGACCTCCCTAAATGACCGATGAGGAACATATTTAGTTATTCGTATGGGGATGGGGGAGACCCTTCCCAGAAAGGGAGAAGGAGATGATTTAGAGAGAAGAAATTAGCGGTCTATTCTAACTATAGTGCACGCCAAAAAAAAGTTGGCGTTGTATGCCCGGCATTTCCTAGAGAAATCCCCCCAACCCCCCTTTAGCAAAGGGGGGCAAGGGGGGATTTTGCGGGCGGAGTTCAGGATTCTTTGAAGGCTTCCTCCAAAATCTCCAGGGCCATGTCAATCTCTCGCTGGCGGACATCCAGAGGCGGGAGAAAGCGGATGACTTTATAGCCACAGCCCAAGAGTAAAAGGCCGCGGCCCAATGCCTTGCGGATGATCCGGTCTCGCCTTTCGCGGGAATCGATCTCCAGGCCATCCATCAGGCCGATTCCCCGCACCTCCACGATGAAAGAGAATTTCTTCTGCAATCCCTCCAGTTGAGTTAAGAAATATCTTCCCAGACGCGTGGCGTTGTCCAGTAGATTTTCTTTTTGGATGACTTGAATAATGGTGTAACCGATGGCCGAGCTTAAAGCGTTCCCCTCCCCCCACGTGCTGGAGATCCGATACTCCTGCTGGGGAAAGAGCTCTGTCCTCCCGAGAGTAGCGCCCACCCGAAGAGGTTTGGCAACGGTGATGATGTCCGGCTGAACGCCGAAATGCTCAATGGCCCACCATTTCCCGGTTCGTCCCAATCCCGCCTGAATCTCATCAGAGATCAGGGGAATGGAATATTTTTTGGCCAGGCGCTCCACCTCTTTCATGAATTCCATGCTGGGAACGTTATAGCCACTCTCTCCCTGGATGGGCTCGAGGATGATAAAGGCTACTTCGTCCGGATCCACTAAGCCAATATCTGGGTCCAAATAATGATCCAAGCGGCTGCGCATCCCTTCCTTTCCCGTACAGCAAACCATCCAGCCACAGTTACAGGGATGGGCGCGACAGGTGCAGTAAGGGAAGTCCGCAATGTTGGGAACCTGGGGAAACCAGTCGCGCTGGACCTTTTTGCTACGGTTGAGGGAGAGGGCGCCCAGAGTACGGCCATGGAAGGCACCATAAAAGCATATGCCATAACCATAATTTTTTTTGTGGTCATAGCAGATTTTTATGGCGTTCTCCACTGCCTCGGCCCCAGAGTTAGTGAAGAAGGCAGAGCCAAACCCGAACTGGGAGGTGATTTCCATAAGCTTGTAATGGAGGTGAGATGGTGTGGGAATCTCGGATTTCCCCGGGTCTTCGCCCCAGGCCCCAATGAAGTCACATCCCGCATACCGGTCAGGGTCGATGGTTTGCAACTTGGCAGCCATGCTGACCAGTGCGGGGTGATTGTAGCCCAGGGCCGAGCTTCCGACGTGGGAGACGAAATCCAAGATTACGTTTCCATCCACGTCCGTGCAGAAGGGCCCTGTGGCTGGCTGGGAGCGGTCCCAAATGAAGGCTTCATGGTAGGTAGATCGGGCGGCGTAGCGGCGATGGAACTCCGCCCACTTTCGGGCATTTGGCCCAGGTGGGGGGGTCTTGATGTTTATTTGGGCACTGTCTCTGTTCATAAGCCGAGGAAAAATGAAATAAAAAAACAGAAAATCAAAAAATTTTAGTATCAATTGCCATTTTGGTTTTGATGTTACCAATCACCCAGATTTTTGTCAAATTGCTTTAATCTTTTTAAGATTTGCCAGGAAAAGGGGAAAAATGATATTTTAAAATCTGAATAAATTCTTTTTAAAGAATCTGCCATGAAGGCGAGAGAAAAATCTCCGGGCATTCTATACATCGTTTCCACGCCCATCGGAAACTTGGAGGACATCACCCTGCGGGCCCTGCGCATACTCAAAGAAGTAGACCTCATTGCCGCGGAGGACACCCGGCGAACCCGACAACTCCTCAGCCACTATGGGATTCATAAACCCCTGCTCAGCTACCACGAGCACAATCGCAGAATGCGGGAGGAATCCCTGCTGGAAGAACTGCGAAAAGGAATGAGCGTTGCCCTAGTCACCGATGCCGGCACTCCGGGGATTTCGGACCCTGGTGAGCATTTGGTGAGGAGGGCGGTTAAGGAGTCTATCCCTTTAGTTCCCATCCCTGGCCCTTCCGCCTTAGTGGCGGCCTTGAGTGTTTCCGGCCTGCCTACGGATAGCTTTCTTTTCTATGGTTTCCTGCCCTCCAAGGCCACAGGAAGACATAAATTGCTACGCTCTCTAAAGGAGCGCGTTGAGACGCTCATCTTCTATGAATCTCCCAAACGCCTGCCTTCCTTTTTGCAAGATGCCTCGCAGATTTTTGGGGAACGGCGGGTGATTGTGGCCCGGGAGATGACCAAGGTCTACGAAGAGGTTTACCGGGGGACAATCTCTGAAGTATTAAGGAAATTAGGAGAAGAAGATATTAAGGGGGAGGTAACCATCGTCATGGAAGGATGCACCTCTCCAGCCAAGGTCGAGGGGCCTTCTATTGCCGAAGCATTGGAACATTACTTCTATGAGGTGGGCCTTCCCCTGAAAGAAGCGATTGCCTGCGTGGCTGAAAAACTCCAGGTTTCAAAACGGGAAGTCTACCGCGAAAGTTTACAATTCAAGGGCCAAGACAGAAATGCTCGCGACCAAGAACTCCTGCTCCCCGGAAAAGATCGGCAAAAGGTCTCCGGGGAGCAGAAAAGGTGAGTTACTTCTTGGACCGTCTCTTTTTCATGGGTTTTTCGCAGCAGATGATATCGCAGGCATCCACGCACCCGCAGACTTCATCGACTGTGACGACTAAACCGCAGACACCGCAAACGTAGGCGTCGCCTGCTTTTGTTTTGGCCTTGGCCGCCTTCTTGCCACCTGTTTTTTTTACTGCCATCCTCCTAACCTCCTTTACAATTTTTTTCTGGGTGAACCCCCGGGTTCACTCCATCAATTCCACCGGACCGAACTGCTCAAACTCCCGGCGGAATCCTTCTGTTCGGCCAACAACAACGATCGTCATCTTTTCCGGATAAATATGCTCGCGGGCCACCCGGCTCATCTCTTCCAGGTTTATGGCCGCCACCCGATCCGGGTAAGCAGACAGGATCTCCAACCCCAGCCCGTGAAGCTCCGCTTGAATGATCTTCTGGGCGACCTGAGAAAGGCTCTCGAATTTCATGGGGTAGCTCCCGGTAAGAAAGTTGATCGCCTCTGCGCGTTCTTTTTCCGCAGCCCCCTGGGCGAGGAAGGACTGGATAACTGAAAAAATTTCTTGCACGCACGGAAACGTGGTCTCCGTGTGAGTAAAGGTAGAGATGGTGAAAGGCCCGGCTTGCTTCCGCGGCTCCATGAAACCGCGAATGCCATATGTATAGCCAAGTTCTGAACGAATCTTTTGCATCAACCGGGAGGAAAAACCACCTGCACCCAAAACGTAGTTCATAACTTCAAAGGGAAGATAATCTGGATGGGCGTGGGCAATCCCGATATGTCCCAAGCGAATCTGGCTCTGGGTTAAATCAGGACGGTTGAAGAGATAAGTCCTGACCTCCGCAGGAAGAGAAGGGCAGAATTCCCCGCCATTAAACCTTTTATCCTGACTCACCCCAGGGAAATTCGTTTCCACCCAGCGGAAGCAGGCCTCGGCCGACAAATCACCGACCATGACCAAAAAGCTTCCTGGCGGCAAGAACCTCTGCCGGTAGAAATCTCCAGTTTCTTCCCAGAGAATCTGCGGGACCGATTTCAAAGTCCCGTAAACAGGATGATCGTAAGGGGTGCCCTGAAAAAGCACCTCCTGAAACCGCTCATCGGCGAGGATGCCGGATTCATCCTTCTTTTGCACGAGGGTTACGATACGCCGCTGCTTTAGCTGCTCGAACTCTTCTGGAGAGAAAGCAGGTTGAGTGTACATTTCCAGCAGCAGGTTCATCAAGCGCTCGAAGTCTTCGCTCAGCCCAAAGATATGCCAAGAGGTGTGGTTCCATCCAGAGTGAGCGGATAAGATTGCTCCCAATCGATCTATTTCTGCGGCCAGCTGGCTGGCAGAATTCTTTTGGGTGCCCAGGGTAAGCATCTCTGCGGAGAGGTGGGCAAGTCCTGCTTTCCCGGGAGGGTCAGCCTCGGCGCCGTAAGGAAGCATCAGGTGGATGCTGAGTAAGGGAAGCTCCGGGCGCTGGACGGCGTAAACCTTCAGGCCGTTCTTCAAGAGAGAGGCAGAAATCGCCGGCAGGGCAAAACTTCTCGATTTTGCCCCGGCACTCATTCCAACTCCCCCAGGTCCTCATGCTCTTTTTGGCTGACGGGCATAAGAGTCACCACGGTTCGATTATCCGGACGAAGGTATTTTTGCGCCACCCCGATCAGGTCATCCGCTGTCAGCGCTTCGTAACTGGAAAGAATAGAATAGAGAAGGCGGAAATCGCCGGCGCGCACCTGGTAGAGGCCAGCAAGCAATCCTTTGAAGAAGAGAGTCTGCAGGCCCTGAATGAAATAGGAGCGCACCTGCTTCTTAACCTTGAACAACTCCTCCTGCGAGAGGGGCTGCTGCCGTATTCTTTCCACTTCTTCCCAGATTTCCTTTTCCAGAATATCCAGAGATAGCGATGGCGAGGCAATGGCATAGATTTGCAAGAGCCCCGGGTCCATGGAAAAGAAAGGAGGGGACCCCATCTCCGCCCGCGCTTCTACAGCCCTTCCAGGTTTTTCAAACTTTTCAAAAAAACGGGAAGAGCGGCCCCCAGATAAGGCGGCGCAGAGGATTTGCAAAGGGAAAAGGTCTGGATGAGTGATTTCCGGAATATGGAAGGCTGCGAAAAAGGCCGATACCTGGGAAACTTTCTTGAAGACCGCCCTCTTCTCTCCCCGTTGGGGCTTCTCCCTGGGAATGGTCAGGCGCGGAGAGGATTGGGAAGGTATGTGGCCATAATATTTTTCGACCGTTTTGAAAACCTCATCGGCAGCGACATCTCCGACGACAACCACCACCGCCTTGTTGGGAGAATAATGGACACGGTAATATTCCCGGCAGTCCTCCAGGGTAAGGCTTCTCAGGTCATAATCCCAGCCGATGACCGGCCAGCGGTAAGGGTGCTGCTCGTAGGCCAGGGCAAAGAGCTGTTCGCTGAGCAGGCCAAAGGGGTTGTTCACCGAGCGCAGCTTGCGCTCATTGCGAACCACCTCTCGTTCAGGCTCGAGGGTTTCCTGGTTAAGGCGTAGGTTCTCCAGCCGATCAGCCTCCAGGCGGACGGCCAGCTCGAGCTTATCAGCCGGGAGGTTCTCAAAATATGAAGTATTGTCTGTGGTGGTGAAAGCGTTGAGTGTTCCTCCATTGGCCTGGATGACTCGGGAGAATTCCTCGGGGCCGAGCTCTTTGGTTCCCTTGAACATCATGTGCTCAAAGAGATGGGTAATGCCCGTGATGCCCGGTCTTTCATACCTGGAGCCGGCAGCAAAATGAACCTGGAAGGAGAGGATGGGTAGGGAATGGACTTCACCGACGAGAATGTGCAGGCCATTCGCCAGACGATGCTCCAAAAACTCGGGGAGTCCCCTCACTTCATTCTTCCCAATGGATGCACTGAACGGGACAACTGTCTATGGCTTCCTGGATCTTCTCCTCAGGAGCTCCGGTAGGGTTGTAGACCTCAGAGAGATCTTTATCGTTCAGCCGGAAGACCTCCGGGCAGGTTTCTACGCAAAGTCCGCAGGAAATGCATTCATCCTGGTTGACGACTGGAATCCTGGCCATGAAAATTCTCCTTCTCTAAACTGTAGAGACTCGGTAGAGCATGACTGGAACACGGGAACAGCTCAAGACCTTATCGGCCACACTTCCCAGCGCCCAGCGGGTCAAGCCGCTTCTTCCATGGGTGGCCATGGCAATAAGATCGAACTTGTTCTTCCTGGCAAAATCGCAGATCTGTACGGCATCTTTACCGTAGGCCACAACCGCATGGGCTTTGATTCTTCTTTTCCGTAAGCGGGCGGCGATCCTCTCCAAATAGTCTTGGCCATCTTTAATCAGCTGCTCTCGCTCTTTCTTCTCCTCCTGGGGTTCGATCTTATAACTCACCACCACTTGTAAGAGGTGAACCTCTGCCCGGCAAAACTCCACGAGCTTTTCCACTCTGGGAAGAATCTTTTCCGCCACCTTTGAACCGTCGAGGGGTACGAGAATCTTCTTAAACATCTTTCTCTCCTCCTTACCGCCACGCTTTTTTAAAAAACTTAAAATTAAATTATAGCAATGGCCATGATCAATGTCATCCAGTCAATATTTTGCGGGCAATTTTTTCCCGAGGCAATCAAAATTAGAAGCGGTGTCAGTGTGAGTGCCAGTGAATTTAAATGATGCCAAAATTTTTTACTGACACTGTCACTGACCCTGCTTTTCCGCGGGGTTGACTTGCCATATCGCTTGGGCAATAATGTTGCTGGAAAAAAGCCAGCCAAGGGGAAATGGAGTCGAGGATGACCCGGGTTTATCTGGTGCGTCACGGGACGACAGATTGGAATAAAGAGGAGATCTTCCGCGGGCGGGTGGATTGCCAACTCAATGCGACCGGCCAAGCCGAGGCCAATGCCTTAGCAGCCTATTTTGGAGATGTACCTATTGATGTGATTTATAGCAGTCCCCTCTCCCGGGCGATGGAAACCGCCCGGGCCATCGCCGGAGCTCGCGGTCTCCGGGTGATCCCCGAACCAGCTTTTGTCGACATCGACTTCGGGGAGTGGCATGGCCTTCCTTTACAGGAAGTGAAAGAAAGATACTCCGGGCTTTACCGGCTTTGGCGGGAGAGCCCGCAGAACGTCACCTTTCCTGGAGGAGAAAACCTCGCCCAGGTGAGGGCCCGAGCCTGGCAGGGGCTAATGTATGCGCTTAAGGAAAACCAGGAGAAGACCCTCCTGATTGTTTCCCATCGAGTGATTACTAAAATCCTAATCTGCGCTGTCCTGGGGTTGGATGATTCCCATTTTTGGCAGATCAAGCAGGATACCACGGCGGTAAACTGTTTCGAGCACACTCGCGGGATTTTTATAACCTCCCTGATCAACGACACCTGCCATCTGAAGTCCATCCATCCCGGCACTTTGAGGAAGGACTTCTGATGACCCGCCGGGCAAAGAAATTATCTTCCTTCTGGGCCGAAAAGCTCCGATTCCAGTTGCGGACGGTTTGGGATATTTTTTGGGAAGCCCGCCGGGCTTTCTCCCAGGATGGGTGCCTGAACCTTTCTGCCGCCTTGGCCTTTTACACGATCCTCTCCCTGATCCCTTTCCTCTTTCTCCTGGTCTCAGCGGCTGGTTACGTTCTCGGCTCGTCAGATGAAGCTCACCAGATGGCCATGGCCTTTTTTGACCGCCTGTTCCCCCAGGCCAGCGCTTTGATTTTTAAAGAAGTGCAGTCCATCTCCCAGCGTGCTGGAGTACTGGGGTGGGTGGGGTTTCTCTCGATGATCTGGACTGCGAGCATCATCTTTTCCTCCCTGGAGTTTGCCATGGGCGTCGTCTTCCGCGTAGAACGAAGAAGGAATTTCTTAAAATCCAAGCTTTTAGCTCTCTCCTTGGTCCCGGCCTCGGCCGTTCTCTTCTTCCTTTCTCTATTTGTCACCGCGTTCTCCGGGGCCATGGAGACTTTTGATTTCAAACTTTTGGGGATGAACCTGGCACGATCTCATCTTTTTGAATTCCTCCTGGGCTATGTCCTCCCTTACCTGGTTCTGGCCCTGGCCTTCACGGCTATCTACAAAATTATTCCCCATACCTCAATCTCCTTCCGCCACGCATTCGCCGGCGGAGCAAGTTGCGCGTTTCTTTTTGAGGTGGCCAAACATTTCTTTACTTGGTACGTCGGACGTTCCTCCCATTACAACGTAATCTACGGCTCCCTGGAGGCGATCGTCATCTTGGTGGTGTGGGCCTTTTATTCCTCCGGCATCCTTCTCTTCTGTGCAGAAGTGGTATCGGCCTACCGCCGCAGGGATATCACCCTATTAGAAAAGGCTTTTCTCTGAAAACAGCAGGAAAGGATGAATAAATCCGAAAAAAAGAGCCGAGCCCGATCCCTCCTTTCCTTTTGTGCCTTCCATTTCCTGGATGACGGCTTTGCCGATTCCATCTACCTACTTCTCCCTTTCATCGCTGCGGAGTTGCATCTTTCCTTCAGCCAAGTGGGGCTGCTCAAGGGAGCCTTCTCCGCATCCATGAGTCTTTTTCAGTTTCCCTTGAGCCTCCTGGGGGAAAGGGTGGGAGAGCTGACCGTGATCACCGGGGGAACTTTCGGCCTGGCGGGCGGTTTTTTACTCTTGAGCCTGTCCTATACTTTTTCCACCATTCTTTTCTCTCTCATTTTCGCCAAAGGAACCGCTGGAGGCCAACACGGTCTGTCTTCTTCCATCCTTTCCCGGGTCTTTGAAATGTCTGGTCGTCGGGCCGCCATGGGAACTTACAATTTTTCTGGTGATATGGGAAAGGTGTGCCTTCCCTTCCTGCTGGCAGTGATGATCAACGTATGGGATTGGAGGCAGGCGGTCATCTTTTTAGCCTTTGGTGGGTTTGCGGCTGGCGCCATCCTCTGGATCCTCGCGGAAAAAAATAATGCCCACCCCCCATTGCCCCAGCCCAAAGAGAAGCGGACGTCTAAAGCAGGTGGCTGGGGAATCAATGACCGGAAAAGCTTCTCCGCTCTCCTGACCATTGGCATTATCGACATAGCCGCCCGCACGGCCTTACTCACCTTCCTTCCCTTTCTTCTCCTGCAAAAAGGGATTCCAGTTGCTCAAGTCGGATTTGCCCTGACTCTCCTTTTCGCCGGCGGAGCTGTGGGAAAGTTTGCCTGTGGAGTCCTGGCCGAATGGCTCGGAATCATCCCGATGGTGGTGGGTACGGAAGTTTTGACCACCGTAGGAATTTTATTTCTGTACTGGTCTCCGCCATCGGTCGTCTGGGCTATTCTGCCATTTGTGGGAATTGTGCTAAACGGTACTTCCTCTGTTCTTTACGCCACGGTCGCAGAGATTATCTCCCCCACTGCCCGCTCCCGGGGTTATGGGCTATACTACGCCATAACCTTGGGTTGCGGAGCCATATCTCCCATGATCTACGGGTTGGTTACTGACTCCTTGGGCCTCTCTTTTACTATCATCAGTACCGGTGTGATGGTTTTGGTAACCATCCCGTTGAGCCGATTCCTCTCCAGGCCCAAAGAGGGCTTAGCCGTTTAGTTCTCACTGAGGTTGATTTTGCCGCAATCTTCGAGTCAGAATGATTTGGGCATTGGCTTGATCGTCAATTTTTAAGAATTGAATCATTTCAGGAAAAGTTCTGACCATGGAGATGAAAGAAATTTATCGCCTCGCCCGCGAGCGTTTTAACGGCGCCTGTCGCGTCTGTCCAATATGCAACGGTCGGGCATGCGCCGGGGAGATGCCCGGCATGGGGGGAATAGGCACCGGTTCGTCGTTCATGGCCAATTTTGACAGCTTGTCTCGAATCAAACTGAACCTGCGCACGGCCATGCTCTACACCGGGTGCAGGTCTCTCGCAGAAATTTCCCCTTGTGTTTTGCTTCTAGAAATGAGATAAATAAAAGAATTACCAAACCCAGAAAATTTCTCGGGTTCAATAAAACAAGGAAAGGAGGATGAGATACCATGGGAGACAAAAAAGTAATCAAAGGCTTCATGATCGTTTGCCTGGCTGCTTTTCTAGTAATGGGAGTTTCTATAACAGTCAGCCAGGCGCAGGCCAAATTCCCTACTCGTCCCATGAGCATCATTTGCCCTTGGGGCGCTGGCGGAGGAACGGATGCTGTTGCCAGAATGCTTGCCGTCCTGATGGAAAAGGACCTGGGTCAGCCCGTGACTGTGGTCAACCGCACGGGTGGAAGCGGAGCTGTAGGGCATACTGCTGGGGCGACGGCTACCCCCGATGGATACACCATGTGCATCACTACCGTAGAGATTACCATGCTTCATTGGGTGGGCATGGCCAAAATTACTTACAGAGATGTGAAAGGCGTGGCCCTAGTCAACGTTGACCCGTCGGCGATAAATGTGCTAGCCGATTCGCCCTGGAAGACATTGAAGGAGCTCCAGGATTACATCAGGGCCAACCCGGGCAAGATCAAAGCCTCGGGAACCGGCAGGGGTGGAAGCTGGCACCTATGCATGGCCGGGTGGCTGAAGACCGTGGGGATTCCCATTGACGCCGTACTCTGGGTGCCCGGCACCGGAGCCGCTCCGGGACTGCAGGAAATGTTAGCCGGCGGATTGCAGATGGTCCCTTGCAGCCTGCCAGAGGCTCGAGCGCTGATCGAGGCCAAAAAGGTAAGGGCCCTGGCCGTCATGGCTGACAAGCGGCTTGAAGTATTCCCGGATGTTCCCACTCTAAAAGAGTTAGGGATCAACTTTTCCATGGGTGCCTGGCGGGGGATCACCGTGCCCAAGGGAACCCCGGCCGAAGTAGTTGCGGTATTGGAAAAGTCGATTGAAAAGGCCGTGGCCAGTCAGCAGTTCAAGGATTTCATGCAGAAGAATGGCTTTGGAATCTGGTACAAGCCCTCCGGCGAATTTGATAAGTTCATGGCCGAGGAAGACGAGATCAAGGGCAGGCTTATGAAAGAGGCGGGGATCGCTAAATAAGACGGTTTTCTCGGAGCGGCTCGGGCTAGTCCCGAGTTGCTCTCAATTAGCTTGTAGATTAATTATGGGAACCAAGGACGTCGCGGGTGGGGGAATTTTCATCGCATTGGGTATTTTCATCTTTATCCTCACCTTCCAATTTCCTTCCCTGGAGGGAGGCCAACCGGGTCCATCTCTTTTCCCCAGAATTTTAGCCATCCTCTTTATCTTTTTCGGTGGGATCGTCTTGTTCCGGGGGTGGAGAACTGGAAAGGGAAAATTGGAAGGCAGTCTTGAAAAGGAGATTCCGGTACCTCGAAATTATTTTGACCCCATCTTTGTTTTAATCCTCATTGCGGCCTATATGGCTTTATCAACCTGGCTGGGATTCTACATCACTAGCTCCCTAATCCTCTTCCTGATGATGGTCAAGTTACGGGTACCTTACCTGCGAGGCTTGGTGATTTCTATCCTCCTCACTGTTTTCGTCAACCTTATGTTCTATAAGATTCTCCGGGTACCTCTGCCAATCGGTTTCTTTGGGTGGTGATGATATGGACTTTGTCCTTCATGGCCTAGCGCTTCTTATGGCGCCGAAAGTACTTTTGATCATCTGCATTTCCTCCATCTATGGATTATTCGTCGGGGCCATGCCTGGTCTCACGGCCACCATGGCTGCAGCTTTGCTCATTCCCTTCACCTTCTTCATGGACCCAGTGCCGGCGTTGGTATCCATCGTGACCATGTCAGCAATGGCCATTTTTGCCGGAGATATTCCTGCTGCCTTGGTGCGAATCCCGGGCACTCCATCTTCCGCTGCTTACACTCAGGATTCCTTTGAGCTTACCAAGCAGGGCAAGGCAGAGCTAGTTCTGGGGGTGGATGTAATCTTTTCGGCCATCGGCGGCCTTATGGGGGCAGTGGTCCTGATGAGTTCCGCGCCCCTCCTGGCAGAAGTAGCCATGAAATTCTCTTCCTTTGAATATTTCTGGCTCGCGGCCCTGGGCCTTAGCGCTACAGTAATGGTTTCCCTAGGATCTCAGGTCAAGGGAGCCCTGGCCATGATCCTCGGTCTTTTCCTTTCCACCATCGGAGTGGACATTACTCTGGGCTATCCTCGATTCACCTTCGGCAGTGTAGAGCTTCTGAACGGAGTGAATTTCATCCCGGCCATGGTCGGTGTTTTCGGGGTATCCGAGGTACTGCGGAACGTCCTGCAAGGGGAGCTGGCCTACCCCATCACCCGGGTGAAAGCTGGAAAGATCTTCTCTGGCATGGGCAGATTAATAAGGCGTTATAAAGTGAACGTTCTGCGGTCGGGTCTGTTGGGGACTTTCATCGGCATTTTGCCGGGAGCCGGTGCGGACATCGCGGCCTGGCTGGCCTATGCGGTGTCTAAAAGAAGTTCCAAAGAGCCGGAAAAATACGGGGCGGGCTCCATCGAAGCCATCATTGATGCCGGCACGGCCAACAACTCTTGCCTGGCCGGAGACTGGGTTCCGGCGCTGGTCTTCGGGATACCCGGGGACACCATCACCGCCATTGTCATCGGCGTGCTTTTCATGAAAGGCCTTCGTCCGGGCCCAATGATCTTTGAGCGCCAGCCGGAGATCATTTATGCCGTCTACCTGGCGTTCATCTTGGCTAACCTTTTGATGATCCCCTTCGGCTACTTGGCCATCAAAACGAGCGCTCAGATGCTCCGTGTGCCCAAGAATATTCTCATGCCCGCGATTCTCATTTTCTGCATTGTCGGTTCCTTTGCCATCAACAACAGCGTTTTTGACATTGGAACGATGCTGGTCATGGGGGTTGTCGGCTATTTCATGGAGGCGAACGGATATCCGGTAGCCCCCATCGTTCTCGGCCTTGTTTTGGGGCCCATCTTGGAGCAGAATTTCATGATGAGCATGATCAAATCGGAGTGGGATCTAACGCTCTTCTTTACCCGGCCCATCAGCGCCATCCTGGGTGGCCTGAGCATCATCGTCTGGTTCTTCCCTGTCCTGACAGCCTTTCTGGAAAAGACCAAAAAAGAAAACCGGTAAAAGTGCAGTAAAAATTTGCATAGGCGATAAAATTGCTGCATAATAAAAACATATTGAAATTTCTATATTTTTATTTTTTCGCGCAGTATATTTACTGCACAAGACCCCCTTCACAAGAACTTAACACCCCAGCATGATCTCGGCCGGCATATTCAACTATATGTAATCAATGTATTTTTAGTGGATTCTTCCAACCCCACCCTCTCGGCATACCCTTTGCTCAACAATAGAACAAAGGCCTAAATTTTCAGGAGGGCAAAAATGGATATCAACGTTCTTTACAACCTTCCCGACTTTGCCAACTCGGCAATGCCTCTCGGATGGCCCATCGCAGTTTACTTTTTCCTCACCGGGTCTCTGGCAGGGCTTTACATCACCTCGGTCATTGCTACCTTGTTGAAGAAGGAGGAGTGGCAGCCCGTTGCCAAGATCGGCGCCGTAGGATCTGTAATACTCCTTCTGACTGCCCCTGCACTGTTGGTCGTCGATCTAAATCAGCCCTTCCGTTTTTGGCACCTTTTCGTCTTCCTGAATCCCACCTCCCCCCTTACATGGGGTAGCTTTTTCCTCAGCTTGGATGCAATCGTTTGCCTGGGTTACGCTTATTTCGTTGTCCAGGGAAACACGAGGATGGCCCGGGTATGGGGACTGGGTGGGCTCCCTATCGCCATCGCCGGCCACGGATACACCGGTTTTTTCCTGGCCCTTTCCAAGGCGCGGGCTTTCTGGAATACAGCTTTGAATCCCGCTTTATTCATGGTCTCGGCCATGGTCTCCGGCTTGGCGGTGCTGATCGTGCTGATCAATCTATGGCTCCGTCGTTATGCTCCGCAATTATCTGAGGAGCAGGTGGCGAAGCAAAGGGGCGTGATCGGCACGCTTCTTAGGCTTTTCATCATCTTCATCATTGCCGATCTTTTCCTCATCGGAAGCGATCTGACCGTTCTGGCCTCTTCTGATACCGAATCCTACGCCATGCTACAGCTCTTAACCACTGGAGAATTTGCCATCTGGTTCCTGGGGATCGAACTCTTACTGGGAGCGGTTCTCCCCCTGGCCCTGCTCTCTTTCCCCAAGACTCGGATGATCCCTGCGGTCCAGTACGCTTCTGCTGTCCTGGTCATCATCGGGATCTTCGTGATGCGTGTCATCATCGTGATTGGCGGCCAGTCTGTCCAACTTTTTTAGCTACTAAGGGAAGCGCTCTTCACTAAGAAGCCCCTCTCCTGAACCTCCAGGATAGGGGCTTCGTTCTTTTAATCACTTGAACCTTAGAACCCTCAAACCCTTTCTTTTCAGGGGTTTGCTTTCTTATAATCCTCTATCAGAAGGGTAAGTAATTTGGCCAGGATCTCGTAGGTTCCCAGCAGGGGATCTCTTCCCGAAAAGACCACGGTATTCTCCCAGACCTGCGAGAAGGTAGGAAAATTTTCTTTGGGGGATAAGACCAGTACTGCCCGGTCAACGTGCACACTGATCATGCCATAATAGAGATCATCTCTCTGCCGCTTATGCAACACGATGCGCACGTAGAGGGAAGGAGCGTCTTTCCCATCGAGGGGGATATGGGGGAGAGATTTCTGAAAGATGGCGGCAACCTGACCCCTTAAAGCCTCCTCTGTTATTCCGACTTCAAGGGCATCCCTGGTCGGCCTTTCCACTATAAGCTGGAAGGCAGAGATGTCCCGCAAACTCCACGCCTTTAGGTCCTCTCCCGCTGTAAACGGGACAGGAACGAGCAAAAGGAACAATACCCAAATTAAACCTGCTTTACCCAAAGCAAAATTAACCCTATTTCCAGAGGTTCAGGGCCTGTCTTAATTGCTCTACCGTAGTATTACCGCCAGAACAAATAATCCCTACTTTCTTATCCTTCAACTCCTGACGCAGGCGGTAGGCTGCAGCCAGAGGCGCTGCCCCTGCTGCTTCCGCCAAGGTATGAGCGCGCTCCACCATCCACACCATGGCCTGCAGAATTTCTTCCTCCCGGAGCAGTACAAATTCATGCAGAGTTTCCCAGAGAATCGCTTGCGGCAGAGCAAAGGCCGTGCCCGTAGCCAGACCCTCAGCAAAGGTGCGGTTGGGGGCTTCCACTAATTTCCTCTGCCGCCAGGATTCGTAGGCAGCCGGCGATGCTTCCGACTGGACCCCGATGACCTTTATGGCCGGATTCACGGCCCGAGCCACAATGCCAGCTCCGGCCGCACCACTGCCACCCCCGATGGGCACAATGATGGCCTGCAAACCTGGTTGGTCCTCCAGCATCTCCAGAACCTCTGTAGCCACACCCGCAATTAACAACGGTTCATCACCAGAGTGAATATACCGGTATCCATGTTCCTGGGCCAGGACTTCACAGTGGAGCCGGGCTTCATCAAAGGTGGCTCCATGAAAGATCACTTCCACCCCCATCCCTTGCATGGCTGCCACCTTTCCGGGGTTGGCTTTTTCTGGCACGACGATGCGGGCCTTTACGCCAAATAATCTTGCCGCAAAGGCCACAGACTGTCCGTGGTTACCCGTAGAGGCGGATATCACGCCCCGGGCCCGCTCCTCCGGGCTCAGTTGGGAGATCAAATTAATGCCGCCACGCACTTTGAAGGCTCCAACTGGCTGATAGTTCTCATGCTTGATGTATACTTCCGTGCCCACCAGAGCGTTAATGGCCGGATAGCTATGCAAAGGGGTACGGGCCAGGTAGGGGCGAATCTGCCGCTGGGCGATCAGGACATCTTTAAAATCAGGAATTTTCATCACCAAGTTGTTTCATTTACTCCAGTCTGAGGTTAGGCTGGCTCTCTCCTACCCCATTTTATTCGCTCGTTAGAACCTCCTTCAGATTATGTGCGTCTCTGCATAGCCTGAATGCCCATCGACCAAACTCCCCGTGATGATTTACAGCCCGTACCCCTCGGGGGAAGCTTCTATTAGCCAGATGAGGGTTTCGGCAGCTTCCCGCTGGCAGAAGAAGATTTTGCGGTCCCCGCGTGCGGGCTTTAAGGTAATAACCTGCCGGTCGTCGGCCTTCCACCAGAATCGGCTGTCCTTCTCTGTAATCCCAGTAACGGATCGGCTCATCAAAGGGGCCGTTAATTATGGGGTTGTCAACGGCAAGGGACATCCATATCACCTTAATAGTAAAAGGGTTGATAGTGGCAAAGCCACAATGCGTGGATCAGATAATTTAACATCATCCAATAAAGTAATTAGAATTCCGAAGGGCGCATTATAGACAGCTTTTTCAATAAATGCTCTGAGCCCTAAAGTATCCCGATGTGCCTCAATATGACGACGGTATTTTATCTCAAGAGGGATACGATATTGCCCAACTGTTATAACAAAATCTACTTCCGGTTCTGCACCTCTTTCAGGGAACCAGGCAATGTCCAGTCCGGGGATACTGCTTAGAAAGTAACCTGCAATGCTTTCAGCGATGTGTCCAGCTAAGTCACAGAGATGAGGGGAGCGATCAAGCTCCTCTGGAGTAATAGGTATCACTTCCTGGAGCCAACTGGTTCGAAGTGCATGATCGCAGAGACATATCTTAGGCCGTCCCTTTCTCCTTTTCAAACGGATTTCCGATGGGTTGATAAGTCGAATCAATAATGTGTCATTTAGAAATCTCAGATAGACTAATATTCTTTGCCATCCTATATTTGCTGATAGAGCGGATCGGAGTTCATTGATAAAGATTGATTGCCCAGGAGGCTGTCCGGCATAGCGGCAGCAAAGCCGAAACACCTCCTCTAATAAATTCTGGTCCCTTTTTTTACCACGCTCACCCAATCTCAAATCATGTTGAATCACGCGTTGAATTACTGTTTCATTGAGATGATCAGCTACTTTTTCCCATGTTTGGTCTATTCTCGATTGAGCAATCGGGTATCCCCCCCGTTGAGAAAAAGCCAAGAAAGCCTTATCTCTCTTCTCAGAATGTTTTATCCCATGTTCCCGAAGAGCCTCCCAGAACTCTTTCTCCTTAAGCAATTGCAGACCATTAGGTGGAAGAAAGGGAGGAATTTCGCCCCATCCCCGCAAGCCGGCAATCTCACGCAGCAGGAAAGTTCCAAGTTCGATGGTAAAGATGCGACCTGCAAGGCTATCCCTTCCGTGCTCAATCCGCAAGGCAGAACTTCCGGTAAGCAATGCTCGAACAGAATGATGATCAACCAATGCTTTAATCTGGGGGGCCCAGTCCGGAAGATTCTGCACCTCATCGAAAAACAATAATGCTTGTTCCCCCTTCTGAGCCCATTCATTAAATGAGCCATCCAAAATCTGACTTTCATACCAACGGCAAATACTAAGAATAGGATCCTTAAGGCCCTTGAGCGATGGAATTTCGTCAAACTGTATACGGAAAATACGTTTTGGATTGATGTGCTCTCCTGTTAATAGATATTCAATAATGTGTTCTTGTAAAGTTGTCTTCCCCACCTGGCGAGGACCACGCAATATAGTCACAGAGGCGAGGCCTGCTTTAAGTTCTTTCAATGTTTGGTCAAATAGCCAGCGTCGAAAAGGCGGTAATTGACGCATCGGTTTATTTACCCACCAGGGATTGATGTCTCCAATGAAGGCTTCCACTTCGGGTGACAATCGAGCCCCGAACAAAGTATGTTTAAGAGAATTTTTGTTCAATACAATCCCCCTTCTAAACTATCGATATATGGTCTTCTCAAGAGGCACTACCCTTATCACTTCATTTCCTCGAAAGTCTATCACTTTCACGGCAATGCGGCTCCCTTCGCCGGACTTGAAGGGCAAAGAGACTGTGCCGGACATCTGTTCGAAGGCTTCCGGATCAATCTGGGCTTTGACCCGTAGCGAGCCTCACAGGTGCGGGGCGATACCCGCAGGAGGGTTATTTTTCCGCCGGGCTTGCTCATGGCGATAATCCCCTACTTTTCCCTGATCCCCTTCTTTCTTTTTCCTCGACATATCTCTTACCTCCCGGATTAAATTTTGTCGGTGAGGGTTTAGCTGCCAAAATAATGGTAAGATCTCTAATTGCGCAATCTAAAGGAAGTAACCTGCCGATATTATTATATCTTATGGACCGCATATAAAATGCTCGCCTACTACCCCTCCCAAGGGGAAAAACCAGTTTTTATTGCAAAATATAGCACAATGTGAGTTTTTAGAGAAGAGATTATGAGGTTACCTGAGTTTGGTCTGTCCTTGGCGCGGTAGGGAAAAAATCTAAGGGGATTTCATATAGATGCGCTGGTAGTACCAAGAACTTGTCATGTTATCAGACGGCGCTGCGGAGATGGTCGCGGGCCAAGATCCTCTTTAAAAACTGCCCGGTATATGAGGAGGGAATATGTGCTACTTCCTCGGGAGTTCCCTCGGCGATAATTTCCCCTCCCGCATCCCCGCCCTCGGGGCCGAGGTCGATGATGTAATCAGCGGTCTTGATCACTTCTAAGTTGTGTTCGATGACGATCACGGTATTTCCAGAGTCCACCAGACGATTTAAAACTTCCAAGAGTTTGCGAATGTCGTCGAAGTGCAGGCCAGTGGTGGGTTCATCCAGGATATATACTGTCCTTCCAGTGGAGCGTTTGGAGAGTTCTCTGGATAACTTGACTCGCTGGGCTTCTCCACCCGAAAGAGTTGTCGCTTGTTGCCCCAGCTTTATGTAGCCCATGCCCACATCAGTCAGGGTCTGGAGCTTTCCCCGAATCCTGGGGATGTGCTCGAAAAACTTCAGAGCCTGATCCACGCTCATATCCAGAACATCCCAGATGTTTTTGCCTTTATACTGTATCTCCAGGGTCTCCCGGTTGTAGCGTTTGCCCCGGCAGACTTCGCAGGTCACATAAATATCGGGCAGGAAGTGCATCTCGATCTTGATGATCCCATCGCCCCCGCAGGCCTCGCATCGCCCACCCTTAACGTTAAAGCTATACCGCCCTGGCCAATATCCGCGAGCCCGCGATTCCGGAAGTTGGGCGAATAGTTCTCGGATGTGGGTGAAGACACCCGTATAGGTGGCTGGATTGGAACGCGGGGTGCGCCCGATGGGAGATTGGTCGATCTCAATGACCTTATCGATCTCCGAAACTCCTTTAACCTCCTGCATCTTCCCGGGCCTCTCTTTGGAATGGTAGATCTTCTGGGCCAGCGCTCGGTAGAGGGTATCCAGGATCAGGGTGCTTTTGCCAGACCCGGAGACTCCAGTCACGCAAGTGAATAAGCCCAAGGGAACCTTGACTGTGATGTTCTTGAGGTTATTCTCATTGGCTCCGATCAGGGTTAAAGATCTCCCCTTTGGTTTTCGGCGAACGCCGGGAAGGGGAATTTTCAGCTTTCCCGAAAGGTATTGACCGGTAAGGGAAGTTTCCGCCCGCAACAATTCTTGCGGGATACCGCTAAAGACGACCATTCCTCCGTTAACTCCTGCTCCTGGGCCAAGGTCTATGACATAATCTGCTTCTAAAATGGTTTCTTCGTCATGCTCCACCACCAGAATGGTATTGCCCAGGTCCCGCAAACGCTTTAGAGTAGAGAGGAGGCGAATGTTGTCCCGCTGGTGCAAACCGATGCTCGGCTCATCTAAGATGTAGAGTACGCCCACCAGACCAGACCCGATCTGCGTAGCCAGGCGAATCCGCTCTGACTCTCCCCCGGATAGTGTGGCCGAAGACCGGCTCATGGTCAGGTAATCCAGGCCGACATTGACCAGGAATCCCAAGCGATCGGAGATCTCTTTCAGGATGCGGCGGGCGATCTCCCGCTCCCTCGGGGAGAGGTCCAGGTTAGCAAAAAAATCCAGGGCTTGCCGGATGGACTTCTCCGTGACTTGGTGGATATTCAGGCCGTTGATCTTTACAAAAAGGCTCTCTTTGCGCAACCGGGCTCCCTGGCACAGCGGACAGGGGCGGACATTCATGAACCTTTCCATCTCCTCGCGGATGACCTCCGAATCAGTTTCCCGGTACCTCCGCTCCAGGTTAGGGATGATCCCCTCGAATTCCCGAAAGTAGAAATGCCGCCGTTCGTCCCGATCATCATAGAATTTAATCTGCTCCCCATTGGACCCATAAAGAATGACCTGCTGGATCTTCTGGGAAAGGGTCCTAAATGGAGCATATAGGTCGATATGGTAATGCTCGGCCAGAGAGGCGAGGGTCTGGTGAAAATGCATCGAGCTCCGCCCCTGCCAAGGAACTACTGCCCCTTCGCGAATGGACAGATTTTTGTCGGGAACGATCAGGTCCGGGTCAAAGTACATCTTCGTTCCCAGGCCATCACATTCGGGGCAGGCGCCATAAGGGTTGTTGAAGGAGAACATACGCGGGCTGATCTCGGGGTAGCTCAGCCCACATTCGACGCAGGCGAATTTTTCGCTGAAAAATAATTCCTCTCCCCCAACCACCTCGATTTTGACGACTCCCTCGGAGAGGCCCAGAGCTGTGGCCAGGGAGTCGGCCAGGCGTTTCTCCACCTTCTCCTTGACCACCAGCCGGTCAACCAGGACTTCGATGGTGTGCTTTTTATTCTTATCCAAGATGATCTCTTCGCTCAAGTCCCGGATGGTCCCGTCCACTTTCACCCGGACGTACCCGCTCTTGCGCAGATGCTCAAACTCCTTGCGGTATTCCCCTTTGCGGCCCCGGATGATGGGAGAAAAAATTTGCAATCGGGCCCCCGGCGGCAAGGCCATGATCTGGTCTACAATCTGTTGCACAGTCTGGGACTTGATCTCCTTTCCGCACTGGGGGCAGTGGGGTCTGCCGATACGAGCGAAAAGCAGGCGCAGGTAATCATGGATCTCCGTGACAGTTCCCACGGTGGAGCGGGGATTTTTAGAGGCCGTCTTCTGCTCGATGGAAATGGCCGGGGAAAGACCCTCGATCGTATCCACGTCAGGTTTCTCCATTTGTTCCAAGAACTGCCGGGCGTAGGCAGAAAGGGACTCGACGTAGCGGCGCTGTCCCTCGGCGTAGATGGTATCGAAGGCCAGGGAAGATTTTCCCGAGCCTGAGAGGCCCGTGATGACCACGAGCTTATCCCGGGGGATTTCTACATTGATGCTTTTTAGGTTATGCTCGCGGGCACCACGAATGATGATTCTGTCTGAATCCATAACGAAAAAAGCCAAAAATCAAAAATGAATTGGGACGCAGATTCCCGCCGATATCCCAAGAAAAAAGAGCCATTTCCCCTTCTTCTCCATTCTCCCCTCTGAACTCTGATTCCTTTATTTTATATCCCCATCCCGGAAATCTGCGTTTACCCTATTAGATAGTAAAAATCTAATGGGGTGAATCTGCATTAAGAAAGGGGTTTATTTTTTTCTTTCTTCTGGCCATGCGACCAGCTAACCGGATGGCCTCTTCCATGGAACGCGAACTGGCCACCCCTCTGCCAGCGATGTCGTAGGCTACGCCATGATCCACAGAGGTACGGATAAAAGGGAGGCCTAGAGTAACGTTCACGGCGGTATCGAAATGGAGAAGCTTCACAGGAATTAAACCCTGGTCGTGGTACATGCAAACCACGGCGTCGAATTCCCCCCTTTGGGCGCGGGGGAATAGAGAATCTGCTGGCCAGGGGCCTGAAACGGAGATCCCTTTTTCTCGAGCCCGTTGGACTGCCTGAGAAATGATCCGCTCTTCTTTTCCAAAAAGCCCCCCTTCACCAGCATGCGGGTTAAGGGCGGCCACGGCAATGGAGGGCGCACTTTCCAGAAAGTAATCTAACAATCCCTGGCTCGCGACCTCGATGACCGAAAGGATTTTTTCCTCCTGCAAATATTTTGGCACGGCACCCAGGGGGATATGGGTAGTTACTAAGGCTACTTTCAAGCGCTTCCCGACGAGCATCATTACGAATTTCTCGGTTCCGGAAATTTCTGCCAGGTATTCCGTGTGTCCCCGGAAGGGGATGCCGGCACCATAAATGGCTTCTTTACTCACCGGGGCTGTGACGATGGCTTCTACTTTTCCATCCAGGGCCATTTTCCCTGCCCTCTCCACGTAGGCAAAAGAGGCGCGGGAACTCTCTTCTGGAGGAACTTCCTCTGCCAGCCTAAGGGCGGCCAAATTTGACAGCGAGAAGACGGGCAGCACTCCAGGCCAGACTTCCTGGGGTTGCTCGCCAACTTCCACTATCTCCAGTCCTAAACGCAGCCTTTTAACGGTTCTGGCAAGAATATGCCCATCTCCGAGAACCAGTGGAGTGCAGACCTTACTGAGGTGAACTCGGGCAAACGCTTTGGCAACTACCTCTGGCCCGATCCCCCTGGGATCCCCCATGGTGATGGCAATCTTTGGCTTAGTGTTTTTTTTTGTGGAAGGCATCAGTGGAAAAAGTGTCCGGGTCAGTAGTGAGGATCACCATTTTCCCCTTCCTGACACTCACACTCACCCTGACACTGCTTTTTTTACAACCTTACCTCGATGTAGGCTTTGGCCTTCAGGGCTTTCATCCACTCCTGGAATTGCCTTTCGGCCTCAGCCTGCACCATTTCTTCCCGTATCCTGTTCTGGACTTCGGCAAACGGCTTGGCCTCGTCACCCTTGCGCTCCAGAACCCGCAGGATATGAAATCCCTCCGGGCTCCTGACCAGGTGACTCATTTCGCCAGGTTTCATTTTAAAGGCCACTTCTTCCAGCTCGGGCCGCAATTCTTTGTGTTTAAAAAAGCCCAAAACTCCCCCTTCCCTGGCTTCTGGCCCTTTAGAATATCTGCTGGCCAGCTCGGCAAAGTCTTCCCCTCTTTGAGCCCTTTCCAGAATGGATTGGGCTTGTTGGCGAATGCGCGAGATCTCCTCTTCCGTGGCCCAGTTGGGGACAGGGAAGAAAATCTGCTGCACCTTCACTTCCAACGGATCTGAGTATTTTATGGAATTCTCTCTATGGTGTCTCCTCAGGTCTTCCTCTTTGATGACGATCTTCGATTTGATCTCCCGATTAATCAGACGCATTTTGCCGAGGTCTTCGCGCAGAAGCTTGCGGTAGAGAGAAAAAGTCATCCCCTCTTTGGCCAGAGCCATCTTCAACTCATTCTCTGTGAGGCGATTCGCCTTCATGATGTCTTCGATGGCTGCGTCCACATCCCGCTCGGGAACCTCAATCTTCTTATTCTTAATCTCTTGCTCCAGAAGCTTGTTCTCGATCAATTGGTCCAGCACCTCCGCCCGGGCTTTTTTCAACTTCTCTTCTCGCTCGGAGGGAAGAGTGCTCTGTTGAACCTGTTCGAAGAGCCGTTTGCCCGACTCTTCCAATTCCGAGAGGGTGATGACCTCATTGTTGACCAGAGCCACAATGCGCTCTATGATTTCGCCCCGGGCGCCGCTGGATGGAAGGAGGAAGAACACCGCCATTAAGAAAGAGAAAGGAGGAATGATTTTTTTCAGCATAATTTTTTAAAATTGAGCTTGCGAAAGAAGTCAGAAAACAAAAACTTAGGCAAGCCAAATTTTTATGATAACATTTCAAATGACCTCCAGCAATAATTTTCTGGTTTCTTCTACCATCTCTCTCCATCCCTTTTCGGCGACTCGGATCTTCAACCGGCCGTCCGGCGTTAACTCTCTCTTTTCCTCTCCCCTCTGCACAGCAGCCACAAGCCGTGCGGGATCAACCGAGGAATGGGAATCAAAAGCCAGGATAACTTTCTCCTTCTCCGTATATAGCCGTCTCAGGCCCGCCCTTTTCAAAAGCAACTTCAGGTCCATGACCTGGAGCAGGTTTACTAGAACCGGTGGCACCGGGCCGAATCGGTCCCTCAGCTCTTCGGCGATTTCTTCCACCTCTATCTCGGACCGGGCTGAGGAAAAACGTCGGTAAAAGATGAGGCGTTGATTGATGTCCTCGACGTAATCCGCGGGGATGAAGGCTGGAATGGGCAGATCAATCTCTGGTTCAACCTCCTCCACCACTTCTTCTCCTTTCAACTCTTGAACGGCCTGCTCCAAAATTTGCAAGTACATGTCATACCCCACCGCGGCGATATGCCCGGACTGGGCGTCTCCCAAGAGCGTTCCGGCACCCCGAATCTCCAGGTCATGCATGGCCAGCTTCAACCCTGAGCCCAGATCGGTAACTTCTTGCAGGGCCTCCAGCCGCTTGCGGGCATCCTGCCCCATGGCCGCAAGGCCAGGCACCAAAAGATAGGCGTAAGCTCGTTCCTTTGACCGCCCCACCCGCCCGCGCAGCTGGTACATTTGGGCTAACCCCAATTTATCTGCCCGGTTAATGATGATGGTATTCGCGGCCGGGAAGTCCAGACCCGATTCGATGATGGTGGTGGTCAGCAGCAGATTGATCTCTTTCTTGACAAAAGCCAGCATGACCCGCTCCAAGTCCCGCTCGGCCATCTGTCCATGAGCAATGGCCAGGCGAGCCTCCGGGACTAAACGCCGCAAGAATTTTTCCATAGCAGGAATGGATTGCACCCGGTTGTGCACGAAGAAGATCTGTCCCCCACGCCGCAATTCGCGGCGGATGGCGTCCCGGATGACCTCTTCATCGAACTCCGTGACGTAGGTGCGAATGGCCAGCCGATCTTCCGGCGGGGTTTCAATTACGCTCAGGTCCCGGATAGCCCCCAGAGACATCTGCAATGTCCGCGGAATAGGGGTGGCTGTCAGGGTAAGGACGTCCACGTTGGAGCGCAGGCGCTTGAGCCTCTCCTTGTGCTTTACCCCGAAGCGATGCTCCTCGTCCACCACTAACAGACCCAAGTCCTTGAAGGCCACATCCCTCTGCAATAAACGATGCGTACCGATGACCAAATCGGTTTTCCCTTTGCTCAAATCTTCCAAGACCTGCTTCTGCTCCTTCAGCGATCGGAAACGGCTGAGCATCTCCACGCGGAAAGGATAGGGCCCAAAACGGCCGGAGAAGGTCTGGTAATGCTGCTGGGCTAAAACCGTTGTGGGCACCAGCACGGCCACCTGTTTTCCATCCATCATGGACCGGAAAGCTGCTCGCAGAGCTACTTCCGTCTTCCCAAAGCCGACATCCCCGCAAATCAGCCGGTCCATGGGTTTCTCCCTTCCCATGTCTGCCATTACATCCTCGATGGCCTGCATCTGGTCCAGCGTCTCCTCATATTCGAAGGAAGCTTCGAACTCCTTGAGAAGATCATCGACCGGGGGAAAAGCATGCCCTTTAATTACCGATCGGATCGCGTAAAGCTTTACGAGCTCCTCGGCCAGTTCGCGCAGGGAATTCTTCACCCGCTTTTTGGCTTTTTCCCAAGAGGTTCCCCCCAGTTTATCGATCCGCGGCTGGCTCTCACCTCCCCCAACATATTTCTGCACCAGGTTAAGGCGATAAACGGGAAGATAAAGCTTGTCCCCCCCCTGATACTCGACGAGGAGAAAGTCGTGTTCCTCATCCCCCAGCTTGAACTTCAGCAGACCGCGATAGATTCCAATCCCATGGTCGGCATGGACTACATAATCATCCACCTTTAATTCACTGAAAGCAGCCAGGGCATGATCCTTCAGGGGAACGGCCGGACGTTTCCGTGGACGTTTCTCACCAAAAAGCTCACTTTCGGTAATGAGCATCAACCCGGCGCGCTGGAAAATAAACCCCCGGGAGAGGTTTCCGATGAAAAGGGTTACGTCCCATCCTCGGGAGTCGGCGGCCGTCCAGGAAGAAAATGATTTCTTCAGGACTTGGATGCTCAGGTCGTGCCTTTCGAGCATTTCTTCCAATCGCTGGGCAGAGCGCAGACTGGAACAGGTGAGAAGGGTACTGATCCCTTTTTCCGAACCTGTGCGAATGCGCTGGGCCAGGAGCCTTAAGATCCCTTCTTCGGATTTAGAAGATAGAAGTTCGGAGCGTAACCGCTCATGCGAATCTGTCTCCAGGCGCAGTCGCGCCAGGGCGCGATCTTCGACTCCTGTTTCCAAGGCCTGAAAAGCTACCCGGGAGAATGGCTCGCAGCGCCCGAAGAATTCCTCCTTTGATAAATAAAGCTCTGCCGGGACTGGCCAAAATTCTTCTTGCAAGAAGGCATCGTCCCATGCCTCCCGGACCTCTTCCCAGAAACGATTCAGGCTCTCCTCCAGCTCAGGCGGTTCTGCGAGAAAAACCACTGTTGAGGGGGGGAGATAATCAAAGAAACTCTCCAAGGAGGAATAAAAAAAGGGCTGGTAGAATTCCACGCCTGGAAAGGGGATGGCTTGCCGAATCTTTTCGAAGACCTCGGCCGCAGATTTCCGCAGATCTGGGTCGGGAGGAAGGTATGCTGTAAGCCGCGAGGTAGCTTGTTCGATGAATTCCGGAAAGAACAGAACTTCCCCAACCGGCAGAATGAGCGCCCGCTCCCAGGCCTCGGAAGACCGCTGGCTATCCGGGTCGAAGGTCCGTACCGATTCCACCCGATCCTCTGAGAATTCCACCCTCAGGGGAGCTGGAGTCGAAGGGGAGAAAACATCCACCAAGTACCCGCGTACGGCAAACTCGCCCATCTCTGCGACCAAATTGACGCGCCCGTAGCCCATTCCTTCTAACCGGGAGATTAGCTCTTCCCTCTGCAGTTCCTGGTGGGGCGAAATCGTAAAGGCGAAGCGCTGGAGGACTTGTCGGGGAGGGATCCTCTGGAGCACCGCCTCCAAAGGAGCGACTACGATGGCCAGGCCGGGCTCCGAAATCAGATGGTGTCTCACGTTCCACTGTTGTCCCATCACTTCTGCTGGAGGAGAGATTTTTTCAAAAGATTTGAGGTCCCAGCTCGGATAAAGAAATATCCTCTGGCCCTCAGGGATGAAAAAGAGCAGTTCTTGGAAGAAACGCTCGGCCTCCTCCGCGCTGGCGGTCAAAACAAGTATGGGATTTTGCATTCTTAGGGCAACCTGGGAGAGAACGTAGGCCGACGAAGATCCTTTCAATCCATGGATATAGAACAAGGGTCCCCGCTTTTCCAGGAAATCAAAGAGAGGTTGAAAGGGAGATTTTTCATCCATCCCCGGAATCATGGAACCTATCCCTGATCAGAAACTTTCGGCACTCTCGGACTCGGATACGGGTTCTGCGCTTACCCGAAGGGCAGCTCGGGAAGCCACCGGGCAAGCCATTGGTAGAAGAGGGGAAAAGAATCGGTCAGCAGGAGGACTCCCACGATGACCAAGAGAATCCCGCCCACCTTGGTGAATACCCCGATGTACCCGCGGGCTTTTTGAAAAGTGCTCAGGAACTTGTTCAGGGCCAGGGAGCAGGCAAAGAAAGGGAGTCCCAGCCCCAACGAATAGAAAAGCAGGAGGAAGATTCCTGAGCGCATGTCTTCAGCTGTGCTGGCATACAACAAAATGGAGGCCAGGATGGGACCTACGCAAGGAGTCCAGCCTGCGGCAAAGGTTACCCCGACCAGGAATGAACCCAAGTAACCCAAGGGCTTGGCTTGCAGATGAATCCTCTTCTCTTGCTGCAAAAGGCCAAAAGAAAAGACCCCGCTGATCAATAGTCCAAAGAGGATGATCAGAATTCCTCCTCCGATCCGGATGTTGTCTTTGTGAGCAGCCAGCAGTTGGCCGATGAACGAGGCAGAGGCTCCGAGCAGCGTGAAGAGGACGCTGAACCCCAGGATGAAAAGCAAGGAATGACCGAGAATAATGCCCCGCAGTTTCCGTTGGGCATGATCGCGGGTGAGCTCTTCGAAGGAAAGGCCCGTGATGAAGACCAAGTAGGAAGGAACCAGAGGCAGTACGCACGGGGAGAGGAAAGAAAGCACCCCCCCGGCAAAAGCCAGAAAGAGGGAGAGATCCTGTGTCCCACTCATCGAGAAAGCCCCCCGCTCTTTTCATACGGGCTCTCCCGCTGACTGATTTCCACGGGAGTTTCACCCCGGATTTTGGGCATCGATCCCCTGAGCAACCAGTGATTCTGCAGACCCTGGATCAGTTTCTCTGCCTCCTCCACCGTCTCGTGAGTGGTAGTAATAAAACCAGGGATCTGCGGGGTAGCTTTCTTCACACTCCCTGTGATGTCTCTCACATCCTGGGTGATTTCCTTCACCTCCCGCGTTATATCCTTCACCTCCCGGGTTATATCCTTCATATTTTCTGTGATCCGCGGCACATCGCTGGCTGCTTTTTGCACCTCGCCCATGATTCTGGGCAAATCCGCCGCAGCTCTTTTCGCTTCCTGCAAAATTTTGGGCACTTCCTTTATAGCCTGGTCCACCTCAGCTACCATCCTGGGCAGATCGCGGGAAACCTGGGAGGCATTCTGAGTTGTTTCCTCGATGTTGGCCGCCGACCGGCGGATGGACTCGATGGCTGCCATGATCTCCCCGTGCATTCTCTTGTCCTGGAGAATAGCTCCGATGTTTCCCTGGCCGCTTTTCAGTTGGGCGGTGACGGATTCCACGTTCCTCAGCAAGGTGAAGAGTTCTCCTTTGGGGTTGCCGAGTCTTTCCGTGACGGACTTCACGTTTTCCAGGGTTTCATCCAATTTCTTTAACGGACTCTTGACATCGATCTCCTTCAGAATATCCGTCAGCTCCCTCGGTTCCTGGGAGGTAATATTTCCTCCTTCCGGAATGGGAGGCTGGGTGGGCGAACCCACAGAGATCTCCACGGTCTTGCCGCCCAAGAGTCCGCTGGCAATCGTGGCCTTTGAGTCTTTCCGGATATGGTCCTTGTAGGTCTCCAGCACCTCCAAAGTCAACTCCACTTTGCTCTGGGGGTTAAGCCGGAGCATCTTTACCGTGCCTACTTCCATCCCCGAGATGGTTACCCCCGTTCTCGGTTTCAGGCCCTGAACCTTATTGAAAACCGCTGTATAATGGTAGCGCTTCTCGAACCACTTCTGTCCCCGGGCGATGAAGACCAGAGTTACGATGATCAGGGCCAAAGACAGGATGACAAAGATTCCCACATAGCGATCTAAATGCTTAATTCGAAAATGCATCCGCATGGCGCTTTCTCCTCATTTTATTCCGGAAAGGATCACGATTGTATCCTTTTCTTAAATTCGGCTTCCATTTCCCGCGCCGGGCCCTCGGCAACAATCCTACCGTTTTCCAAGAAACCGATGCGCTGGGCGATGGCGAAAGCGGAGGGCCATTCGCTGGTCACCACGAGAATGGTTGCTCCGCCTTTCTGCTGATAATCCTTCAGGACTCTGGTGATCAGGCGATCAGCTTCCGTACTCAGGCCTGTGGCTGGTTCATCCAGGAAAAGAAGGGCAGGATCTAAAACCAGGGCCCTGGCCAAGGCAGTCCTCTTGCGCATCTCCAGGCTCAGCAGCGCAGGAATGGAGCGGTCGAATTTTCGATCTACTTCCAAGAGCGTCATCTTCTCCGAGACCCGAGCCTGCACTTCAGCCTCCCCCAGCCTGGTGTGATACCTTAAGGGAAGGGCCACGTTATCGTAGATCGACATATTGCTGATCAACGCGGCGTCTTGGAACACAAACCCCATCTTGGCCCGAAGGGCATCCATAGTCTCCCTGGAAGCAGTAGACAGGTCGATCCCTTCAATCTCCACACTCCCATTTTCCGGGACGCGCAGGCCGCCTAATATTTTGAGCAGAAGAGATTTCCCGCTGCCGCTCGCTCCCAAGACCACATAAATTTCCCCCCGCCGCAGCCGGAAGTTTAGGCCCTGGAAAATCTCCCGCCGGTCAAAGCGAAAAGAAATATCGCGCGCTTCCAGAACAATTTCCATAAGAAACCTTATTTACTACAGAGCTCACAGAGAGCAGAGAGATAAACTGAAAATCAATATGAGAAAATAGCACTGCAAGGAAATCATTTTTTTCTTTATCTTTTATTTTCTTATTTCTCTGTGACCTCTGTATTATTAATTTGCAAACTCTCGAAATTCTGTTAAGCAAATCCGTTAAGAAATCCCCCCCACCCCCCTTTACAAAAGGGGGGAGAGGTCGGAGACTCGACTCTACGAGGGGGATTTTCATGATTTTGTGGGGACAAAAGCTAGCCTCGGCGATTCGTCAATGGTTGTTTGTTTTCTTTTGGTTGCGGCTAAGCTGCGCTGTGTCCTCTGTGGCTAAGAAATTCACAAAGAAATCTCCATTCCTTCATAGACCGCAAAGCATTCTAAATTGGCCTTATGGTTTCTGATGATCTGGCGGCAATCCTGCACAATTTCATCCACGCCTGCATCGGTCCTCTCCTGATTATGATGAAACAACCCGAGTTTTTTCACCCCGGCATCCAGGGCTAACTTCAGAGCGTCTTTATAGGTCGAATGGCCCCAGGTTTTTTGGGTTTTATATTCCTCTTCGGTGTACTCGGAATCGTGAATGAGCAGGTCTGCCTGGGAAGAAAATCTCATGTAATCTTGATAAGAGAGTCCGCCGGGGTGCTGAAAGGTCAGCTCGTTATCTGTGAGGAAAACAAAACTCTTGCCGTCCTCGATGAATTTATATCCCATCCCCGGATTGGGATGGCTGGTTAAGATGGGCATCACTTTCATGGATTTGATCGAAAAACTATCTGCGCAGGCCTCATGGTAGGAGATGTCCGCCTGAACGTTCTCAAAATCAACCGGAAAGTTTGGGGGGGCCATGACTCTGGAGATCATCTTTTTTATAGATTCCTGGGTAAACGGACAACCAAACATCCGGATGGATGTTTCCCTCCGGTAGATAGGCTTAAAAAAAGGAAATCCTAAAATATGGTCCCAATGAGCATGAGTAAAGATCATATGGTATTGAATTCGTCCCTCAGCGAGCAGTTTATTCCCCAATTTGCGGATGCCCGAACCAGCGTCAATGATGATGATCTCATCTTCATGGGTTCTTATCTCTACGCAGGTCGTATCTCCCCCGTACTTTACATATTCGGGTCCGGAAACCGGGATGGAACCCCTTGCTCCCCAGCAGCGAATGATCATTGGTTATGAAGCTTCTCCAGAGCCACCAAAGTTACAGGTAAAACAAAAGCGTCATCAAGGCGTTGGATATGACGCATAATACAATGGCACTCACCACTCCTCGGGTGGCCACTTGCGGCACTTCAATACTCGAGTAGCGTACTGTCAGCCCATGATAGGTGCAGGTTAAAGCGATCAAAAGGCCAAAGATGGCGCCCTTCAATATTCCCAAGACCAGGTCCATTCCCGTAAGGGAGGCCATCAATTCCTTCAGAAAAACGTTAAAGTTGATGGTCAGGATCCACTGGGAGACAAGAAAACCCCCGAGCAGAGCCACCACATCGAAGTAAATCGTCAGGCAGATGACCGCCACGCTTACGCCGATGATCCGGGGCGCGACAATGAAGTAGACCGAGTTGATACCCATGGCTTTGATGGCCTCCAATTCATGGGCTATGATCATGTTCCCCAATTCAGTGGCAATCGCTGTCCCCGAGCGGGCGATCACGATAAAAGCTGTAAGTAAAGGACCCACCTCCCTGATGATCACCACCACCAGGATAGTAATGATGAAGCGCAGGCCTCCGAGGAGTTCCGTTTGGGTTCCCGATTCCACGATGGCGATCGTACCCACGGCCAGCGAAACCAGGGTAACAACCTTTAAAGCCTCCACACCGGTGAAATAGATCTGGCGAAGGATGATTTCAAAGATCAAGGAAAAACCGCACCTTCGCTCAGCCACCAGCTCCTTGAAGGTAAGGTAAAGGAGGGTGGAGAGGTCAAGGAAAACGCCCCACCTTCCTCTCACCCATCTACCCACGGATTCAACAGGGCGCGAGGGTTCTTGAATCAAGATTCCTTCCGAGTCCATTATTCACGAAAACCTTCATGATCCCGGTGGATCTGAAGATTTACCCTTCCCGAAAGAAAATTCAAACTCTCTGTTATTATTTATTAAGAAATATACCATCAACCCAGAGAACTTTCTACAACAATCTTGCCTGGTCAAGGAAAACGTGTTATCAAAAAACTGATTTATTCACCGCTGAGACCGCGAAGACCGCAGAGATGCAAATCATCATAATATTTTCCGTATTTTATTTTCTGCTATCAGCTAAGACTGGAAATAGTCCCATTCATTTCAAGGGATGGCAATTGATCTCCTTCCTGTTAGCTGATTTTGATATCCTCGCTGCGGACTTATTTATGGCTGCCGCCTGATGGCTAAAACTCTATAGGTTTCTCCGCGTGCTCTGTGGTTAAGGGTTATGAAAAATCATATCGCGCCAGGGAAAATCATCTTCACGCTGGGAACTAGCAATCGGACGTTTGCAGAGTTTGTGAAACTCCTCCGATCTTTTTCCATCGAGATGGTTGTGGATGTGCGCCGCTTCCCCACGAGCAAATTCCCCCATTTCAAGCAAGAGACTCTATCTCAATCTCTGGGCGAAGAACGACTGGGATATTATTATCTGGGGAAGGAACTGGGGGGATACCGGAAAGGAGGTTATGAAGCTTATACCCAAACTTACGATTATCTGCGGGGCCTGGAGCTTCTGGAGCGGATGGCCTCCAGGTGCCGCTGCGCCATCCTCTGCGCCGAGCGTCTCCCCTGGCGTTGCCACCGCCGGTTCATCGGCCGCAGCCTGCGAGAGAGAGGCTGGCAGGTGGGGCATATCATCGATGAGAAGCGGCTATGGGAAGATAAGAGGCCGCCGGACTGATAGAGTATCGAAACAATATCTTGCATTTATAAGGGTCGTTTGTTATTTTTTGATTGTTCAGGTTTCAACGATTCGTAATCTGCTCTTATTTCTGCTCGGATTCCTAATCGCTGAATGCTGATTGCTTTTTGGGGAAAGGTTCGTTTGATCTGTAATGCTCACCAACCCTGACTTTATTCTTCTTCACGCCCCCTCAGTCTATGACTTCCGCAAACTTCCCATCTTATTCGGGCCCATCAGCGACCTGGTTCCCTCTACACCCATTTTTGAGATGTACCCGGTGGGCTTCTCTTCCATCGCCGAGCATCTGGAGAAGAATGGAATCCGTGTGCGCATCATCAATTTGGCCCTCCGGATGATCAAGGATAAAAATTTCGACGCGGAGAAGCTCATCACCAAGCTTCATCCGAAAGCTTTTGGCCTGGACCTCCACTGGCTTCCCCATGCCCACGGTTCCCTGGAGGTTGCCGCCCTCTGCAAGAAATTCCATCCCGAAATCCCCGTCATCTTCGGCGGTTATTCAGCGACCTACTTCCATGAGGAGCTGATTCGGTACCCGCAGGTGGATTTCGTGGTTCGGGGAGATTCCGCGGAGGAGCCCCTGCGGCAGCTTCTCCTCGCTCTTATGGGAAGATCTTCTCGGAAAGCTATCCCCAATCTGACCTGGAAGGACGAAAAGAAAGAAATTCACATCAACCCTCTAACCCACGTGGTTCCCGATCTCGACGAATATTCCAATAATTACCCGAACCTCTTCCGCTCGGCGATGAAATATCTCGACCTGAAATCCCTAATCCCCATCCATGACTGGTGGGAATACCCCATTACTGCGGTGATGACTTGCCGGGGATGTACCCATAACTGCGTGATCTGCGGAGGATCGCTCTCCAGCCTGAGCCAATATTGTTCCCGGGAAACTTGCGCCTACCGCGGGCCGGAGAAGGTCGCCAAGGACATCATTTCCCTCTCGAGTTATACCCGCGCACCCATATTTGTTGTTGGAGACCTGAGGCAGGCCGGAGATGATTATGCCCGGACCGTTCTGTCTAACGTTCGCGCGTTCAGACCGAAGAATCAGGTCGTCCTGGAACTCTTCACGCCAGCTCCAGAGTCTTATTTCCAGGAGGTATCGGAAGCCTTTCCCAACTTCAATTTCCAGATCTCTCCAGAATCCCATGACGAGAAGATACGCCAGGCCTCAGGAAAATTTTACACAAACCAAGAGATGGAGAAAGCCATCCGTTTCGCCCTGGACAATGGCTGTTCCAAGTTCGACGTCTTCTTCATGATCGGCCTTCCGCAGCAAACTCCGGCTTCCGTAATGGAGACCATCGATTACTGCGAATACCTGATGAGAACCTTCAATCGGCGCCTCAACCCTTTCATCTCCCCCCTTGCTCCTTTCCTCGACCCTGGCTCCATCGCCTTTGAAAAGGCGGAGGAGGTGGGTTACAAGATATTCTGCAAAACCTTGGAAGATTATCGGCAAGCCCTGTTGGCCCCGAGCTGGAAATATACCTTAAGCTATGAGACGAAATGGATGACCCGCGATGAGATTGTTGCGAGTTCCTATCAGGCGGGGCTACGGCTCAATCGCTTGAAAAAAAGATACGGCTTGCTTGACGAAGAGGCCGCCAGAAGAACGGAGGAGCGGATTCTCCTGGCCATGGAGATGATTCGCCAGATCGATGAAATCAATGTTCTTGGCGAACCGGAACGCAGCCAGAAGCTCATGGCCCTAAAGAAAACTTTTGATCGGGCAAACATGTCCACGGTTTGCGACAAAGAAGAGATCAAGTGGCCGGTTTTCCGCTGGCGGCTGAATTTCCCGAATATTATCAGAACCCTTTTCACTCGCTGATCAGCTAAGAGCGGGCTTCACCCTCCTGCTTTGCAGGTAACCATGCACCGCCCGCACATGGAGGCCACCCGCTCTATTTTGTTCCAGACATTGTCATTTCGGGCCACGGCCAGCCATTCTTCGGGCGTCATCTTTTGCGGGATCGGAATATCTATTCGCCCGGCAGTACTCCTCGTGAACCCCGACACCCCACACCGACAACGCATTTTATTCAACACCCCATAGCGGAAAACCTTCCCCTCGATATTCAGCTCAGCCGATTGGTCATCGCTGATGGCCTTAAGCGGACAGACCTGCACGCACCATTTGCAATTGGTGCATACTCCTGACCCGTCGTATAACATGTTGGGTTCAATTTCCAGGTCGGTGACGAGTGTTCCCCATCGAACCCGGGGCCCTGTCTCAGGGCGCATGGCCAGGCCATTCCAACCAAAGTCTGCCAGGCCGGCGCATACAGCCGCATGCCGGTTAGACATGGCTCCCATCATTTTTTCTTCATCCCTGGGAATGCTGGCCGGAATGGGGTAGGCAATTTTGCGGAGCTCTTGCTCGATGAAACGACCGATTTTCCAAAGGCCGCTGTCGATGATCTCGTTTAAGATATTGTATCCAAAAAGCATGTAAGTGAAGATTCCCTGGCGCAAACCCTCGTAGGCCCGGTGGTTTGCTTCGATGGCCCCTTGGGGGATTTTGATACCCACCGAAATCACCGACTTAGCGCCCGGAAGAAGATCAGTGGGTCGATGGCCCTGTGGGGCATGGCGAAACCGATCCACCGGGGAAACTCCAAAGAAATCCAGCCCGGAATCCATGGCCAACCCTTCCAACCTTTTCCTAAGATTCATCACAACCTCCTACTGTCGCATCCCTAAAGCTCCTTGACAAATTCTGACGTGGAGCCAGGCGGAGGAACGATGCGCGCCGCCAAAATCGGCCGGGAAATGCCTGGCCAAGCAACCGCTGCCGGGACTCTGCAAAAAAAGCAAGCGGGGCGATAATCTCACGAAAAAGCTTGGAAATTATCAAAAGGACTCGCCCCGCTCCCTCTAAGGAGGAACCACTGCCTCATTTTGGCCAGCGCAGCGGTCCTCCGCCTGGCTCCTGGGAAGGACTTTTCAATTACTCAACTTATTTCTGAGCCCGCAATAACATAATAATGACAGATGCAAAAAGATTATCTTTTAAATCCGCCCTCTAAGTTTTGCCCAGGCCAGCCCCAGGTATTCGTAAATGGCGGATTCTGTTTTTTGCAGCTCCTCGATTCCCGGAAAGAACATACCGGGGGGTATATCTTCTCCCTGTCTATCTTTAACCAAATAATCTGTCGGGGCTGGAATAGGCTGCATGCCCAGTTTCCGAAAAAGCGCAACTGAACGGGGAATATGAGACGCGGAGGTCACTAAAATAAATGGATCTTTTCCCACAATCTTTTGAACAAGTCTGGCTTCTTGCTCTGTATCCTTCGACAATGATTCCAGAACCAACTCCTCCCTGTCCACCCCCAAAGCCACGGCCACCTCCGCCAAAATTTCTGCTTCAGGAACCGGATCGTAGAGCGCTCCTCCGGAGAGAATCAATTTGGTTTGGGGAATAGATTTATGCAGGCGGATACCCTCCACTAAGCGCAAGAGGGTTGAGGGGGAGAGTTGACTGTTCGCCGGAATTTTCGGGTCAGAGATATGTCCTCCCCCCAAGACTACAATCCACTTTACATTCGGGATGTCTTTGGATTCTAAAAGAGGCGGAAATCTATATTCTAATGGCCTAACGAGCATATCTGGAAGCCCGCCATAACTGAATAGAGCGAGCAAACCAATGCCCACGGAAACAATAATCCTCCCCGTCCGCTTTTTCCTGGTAAACCAGAGCAGAATCACTCCGATGATTAGAATCTCCAGGCAGAGGGAGAGAGGAAAAAAGAAAGGCCCGACGATTTTCTTAAAGAGAAACATTTTTTCTCACCTCAATACATAAAAAGTTGTGCCCACATTTTATCTTCCCCATGGCCAGCCGTCAACCAAGCAAACGCCCTTGCCTCCCTTCACTTTTTCAGGTCACAAATGATCACTCATTAGCCCGGCGGGAGCGGAGGAATGCTGGGCATCCTCGGCTGAAGCCCCGCCCCTGCCGATGGAAGAACTAACGCCTTATGATCCCGATCCCGCCTTTGGCGGGACCGCCCCGATCCAGCGCTGGATGATCATCCCGGGCGCGGGGGTTCAGGGCGAGGCGCTTTCACGCCCGAGCCTGATAGCTTGGATCAAAAATGGGAAAAAGGATCTTTTTTGCGGAAGGCTAAAAGATGATCAGGCGGGGCCGATGATTTCTCCGTAGAGGTCATAAGAGGTAGCTTCTGTGACGAGAGCTTCCACAATTTCTCCAGGTTGAGCAGCTCCTTTAGTCAGGAAGATCTTGCCATCCGCTTCCGGAGCTTGCCCCTGAGTTCTCCCTTCCCAGAAAATATTGGCAGATTTCCCCGGCCTTTCGACCAGAACTTGCACACGGGAACCTACAAGCTTTTTTTGCTTGCGCAGGGAGATCTGTTTTTGCAGGCGCATGATTTGATGGTAGCGCCTGGCTTTGATCTTCTCTGAAACCTGTCCTTTCAGGACTGCCGCCGAAGTCCCCTCTTCCTGAGAATAACGGAAGACTCCCAGAAGTTCGAACTCAGTTTCTTTGACAAAGTGAAGGAGCTTTTGAAAACTCTTTTCCGTTTCCCCTGGGAAGCCGACCATCAAGGAGGTGCGCAGAACGATCCCGGGGACCTCTTCCCGGAGGCGGGCCAGAAGTTGGCGAATTTCTCCACTGGAAACGGGTCTGTTCATGGCTTTGAGAAGCCGGTCATCAATATGCTGAACGGGCAGATCCAAATATTTGCAGATCTTTTTTTCTTCTCTTATCAAATAAATTAGCTCCGGAGTGATGTGCCCGGGATGGGTGTAAAGCAGACGAATCCACTTTAGACATTCTATCCTCACCAGGCTTTGCAGTAGGCGGACCAGGTCTGTACCATCTCCGATGTCCCGACCGTACATAGTGATATCTTGGGCTATGAGGTTGATCTCCTTCGCACCTCGAGAGACTGCCTGTTCGACTTCTAAGAGAACTGAGGACATCGTCCGGCTGCGAAACTTCCCCCGGATCTGAGGAATCACGCAGTAAGAACAACAGTTTGAGCACCCTTCGGCAATCTTTATATAGACGCTGCCAGGGGTCGTAGTGAAGATGCGGGGGGTCTTATGGTCATACAAGTAGGTGGGAGGGCCGACGACTTGTTTCTGGAAAAGTTCGCCTTTAACAGATTTTTCCAAGAGGTCGGCAATCTGGTGCAACTCCCCAGTTCCCAGGAAGAGGTCCACCTCCGGCAGTTCTTTAAGCAACTCACCCCCGTAGCGCTGAGGCAAACAACCTGTTACCACCAGCCGATGACATTCTCCCCGCTCCTTGGCCGCAGCCATGGTGAGGATTGTTTCTACAGATTCCTCCTGGGCCTCGCGGATGAAGCTGCAGGTGTTGATGATGACCACGTCCGCTTTATCCTCAGAAGTAGGAATCCAACCCTTCTCCTGCAGAAGCCCGAGCATAACCTCGCTGTCCACCAAGTTCTTGGGGCACCCCAAGCTGATCATGTGCACGGTTTCTCTGGGCTGGCTCACGGCAGGATTATCGCGCGGTTCCGCCTGGGGGGGACCCAGGCATGGTGAATACTTCCACACCTTTTGGGGGCTTAAAGGTGAAAAGGGCTTCGGAGAGATTGTTGTCAAATTGGATCTTGGAAAAGTTTATATGGGTAATATTGCCCATGGCATCCTGGATTTTGGCCTGCAGAATCTTAAAATCCTCCCGATGGACCACCAGAAAGAGTTTTTCCAAGCTCCCCTGCGCCTCCAAAGGGGTCAGCTCCAGAAAGTAGTCTTTATCCGCAGAAGGCTCCTGAAAAAAATGAGGTTGAAAATCTTTCTTGAGGTTTCCAATTCCAGCCAGGAATGACGAGGGGACCTTAGACTGGAAGGCCTGGGCCATCCTGCTCACGATCACTTGCTTGTCTTCCGGCCTGTACGTCCAGAGGGTTTTCCCATCGGAGATGATCTCCTGTCGCGTCGGCTTGTGGTAAACCCAGCGCATCTTACCGGGTTTTTTAAAATAAACCATCCCTTCCGCTTGCTGCTTTTTCCCGAGGCTTTTGATCAGGGATTCCTGCACAAAATTGGCCTTAAAATCTATGTGCATCTCATACTGCTCCTGGACTTTAGCCACAATCTCCCCCAGGGAAAGTGTCTGGGCTTTACCAGGAGCAGGCAAGATGGCCACCAGCGTAAGTATCAACAGGCCAGAATAGATTTTCAAAAACATCCCTCTTACTTTTTCCTGAGTTCAGCGATTTTTTTAAAACCACAGAAAAGGAGTTTATTTCCTTATTTTATCTTAAATTTCCTCTGTGCCCTCTGTGGCGAATCGCCTTTAGATTTTTATAATTTCTTAAAATAAACTTCCCGCGGCTTAGCTCCGTCTGCCGGGCCGACAATGCCCTCCTGCTCCATCTTCTCGATCATCCGCGCGGCCCGGTTGTATCCCACCCGCAACTTCCTCTGGAGCATGGAGATCGAGGCCTGCCCTGACTCAGTAACTACGGCCACGGCCTGATCATACATCTCATCGTAGCCATCAGATCCGGCCTCCGGGATCTCCTCTTTGGTCTTCAGGATGGAATGATCGTAAACTGGGTGCCCTTGCTTCTTCCAAAACTCTACAATCCGGAGAATCTCCACTTCAGAGACATAGGCCCCATGAACCCGGACCAAGCGGGAAGTTCCCGGGGGGAGGAAAAGCATGTCCCCCGACCCGAGAAGATGCTCGGCCCCGTTCTGATCCAGGATGGTGCGCGAATCGGTCTTGGAAGAGACCTGAAAGGAAATACGGGTGGGGAAATTGGCCTTAATGACTCCCGTGAGTACATCCACGGATGGCCGTTGCGTGGCAATGAGCAAATGGATCCCCGCGGCCCGGGCCATCTGGGCCAGGCGCGTCAGAGAGGCTTCTACGTCACGCGCCGAAACCACCATCAAGTCGGCCAGTTCATCGATGACAATGACGATGTACGGGAGGGGAGATAAACTTTCCCCGGTGCGCTCTTCCAAGCCTTCTGTTTCTTTGAACAGGGTTCCGCCCTTGCGCCGCGCCTCCTTCAGCTCCTTTTCCACCTTCTGGTTGTAGCGCTCGATGTTACGAACGCCTTTCTCCGCCATCAGCCGGTAGCGGATCTCCATCTCTTCCGTGGCCCACCGCAGAACCTGGGCCGCGGCCTTGGGATCATAGACTACGGAGTGGAGGAGGTGGGGAATTCCCTCGTAAACCGAAAGCTCTAAACGCTTGGGGTCGATCATCAGGAACTTCACTTCTTCCGGGTCTGCCTTATAGAGGACGCTGCAGACCATGGAGTTCAGTGAGACGCTTTTCCCCGCTCCCGTTGCTCCGGCCACCAGTAGGTGGGGCATTTTCGCCAGGTTGGTCACAAAAGGACTGCCGAAAATGTCCTTGCCCAGGGCTAAGGTGAGCTTTGCTTCGGCCTGGGAAAATTCTTCAGTTGAAAGAACGTCTTGCAAGTAAACGGGTTCCCGGATGGAGTTAGGGATTTCAATGCCCACGGCAGCCTTTCCCGGGATGGGGGCCACGATGCGCACGCTGATGGCTCGCAGGGCCAAGGCCAAGTCGTCGCTGAGGCCCAGGATCTTGTTGATTTTAATCCCCGGGGCCGGCTCATACTCGTACATAGTGATCACCGGACCTGGCCGGACTTCCACTACCTTCCCTTCCACGCCAAATTCTGCCAGCCGCTTCTCCAGAATCTTCGCGTTGGCCAGCAGGCTCTCACGGTCCACTCTTATCTCCTTCTGCTCTAAGCTTTCCAGGAGGGAAAGGGGAGGAAGGACGTAAGAACCCCGGGAGTCCATGAAGGGGAATTGCTCTTGTTTTTCCAAGACCACTGGAGCAAGCTCTTCAGCACCTCCTTCTTTTTTAACAATCAGGGGGGGGAGGAATTCCTTTTCCTTCTTGGGCTCTTTGCCCACTTCCTTCTTCTTGGTCAGGCGGCGCTTCCAGAAATTCTGCCCCCACTCCCGAACCGTGAAAGCAAGGCGGCTCATGCCCCTGCCCACCTCCACCCAGGATAGATTGGTCAGGACCATTACTGAGATGACCAGCACCAGGGCAAAAAGGAGCCAGGCGCCGCTAAGGTTCAGGTACCTCTCTGCGGTCCGGGCAAAAAATAATCCTGATGCTCCTCCACTATCGAGCATCCCTCCAAATATGCTCACCTTTCCCAGACCAATAGAGAGAAAGCCACTGGCCGCCACAAATAGGCCTACCAGAGAGGCTATCTTTGAGCCCGGGAATGACCTCTCGGGAATAAGAAAGAGTTTTAAGGAGAATAGAATGAAGAACAGGGGCCACAGGAAAGCTACCAAACCGAAGGTCTGAAGAAAAATGTCTGAAAGATGGGCGCCGACAAACCCCATCAGGTTGGCGGCTTTCTGGGGTTCCGAGATTTGATTGTTGAAAGAGGGGTCGTCAGGATTGTAGGAAAACAAGCTAAGGGCCAGGAGAATAGCGAAGGCGAAAAGGATCACCCCGAGGATTTCTCTTTTCAAGCTGGACCGGCCTGAAGCTGATGCCCTTCCCATTTTAAGAAATGATAATAAAGAAATGACTGGTTGTCAAAAGAAAAGAGTTCCGGGTTGCGGGTTTCGAGTTTCGGGTTTTTCTCTCTCCTTCTGCTTTTTGCCTATTGCCTTTTACTGTTTAAGGTTTTGGATGATCGTTCCCCGCACCCTCTGGATCAATGGACGGATCTCCGGCAGGGGAATGCCCTGGGTAGGGATCGGCTTATCGACATGAATCTCTATGGTGCCCGGCCAGAAGCACCAGCCATGGCGAGGGAGCATCTGAAAGGTTCCGGATATGGAGATCGGCACAATGGGGACTTTAGATTGGAGGGCTAAAAGAAAGGCACCTCTTTTGAATTCTTTCACCTGGCCATCTGGGCTGCGAGTTCCCTCAGCAAAGACTATCACACAAGTCCCGTTTTCCATGAGGGCAACCGCCTTTTTCAGGCTTTTTAGGGCGGATAGGGAACTTTCTCGATCGATCAGGATGTGTCCGGATAGGTATAAGGTCCAGCCAAAGATTGGAAACCAGAGAAGAGACCTTTTGGCAATGAAGCGCACGGGCAAAGGAATAGCCGCGATAATCCCGGGAATATCCAGGATGCTGGCGTGATTGGAGATGAGGATATAGGCCCGGTCCTTTCCCAGGTGTTCAAGACCCACGGCCTTCAGTTGAATACCATTTGTGCGCAATAGCCACTTTGCCCAAGTTCGCTGGAAGAAGGAGGACCACCGGCCGGAACGGGATAAAAGGCAACTGACGAAAGCCAGAAGGCCAAGAGTAGCCGTGTAAACAGCCGCAGAGAAAATAAGAAATAAGGCTCGGAGGAAAGCATTGAACTCGAAGGAGGGATTCACTGCCATGAACAGCCTATGAAATGAGAGGGGCTGGATAGAAACTTTCGCCAGCCATCCAGCCCCTGATGAGATCAAAATACCTTATTTCTTGAACGACATATCGAAACCCACCAGCCGTTCGTCTGTGCGGGCTTTCCAGTTCACCCGTTCATTCACTCCGTAAATGTCCATCTGTTGATAGGTGAAGGCCCAGGGGACTTCTTCCTGGATTACTTTAGCAGCATCGGAATAAAACTTCTGGCGCTTTTTCTTATCCATGTTAGTCTGCCCCTGGTCGATCAGAGCGTCCAGCTTGGAATTGCCAAAATTGGAAAGCACTTGGCCAGTGCGCATCAAGGGGAAGATGGTTCCGTCAGCGTCAAAAGTGGTATTTCCCCATCCCAAAAGGTAAGCCGGGTAGGCGTTGTGGCCATACATCATAGACATATACGTTCCCCATTCATGGGTCTTAACCGTGGCGTTGATGCCGATCTTTCGCAGGTCTCCCGCTGCCGCCTCAGCCATTTCCTTGTCGTTCAAGTACCGCCCGCTGGGGGAATTGATGACGAAATCAAACCCTTTGGCATACCCCGCTTCGGCGAGCAGTTGCTTAGCTTTATCAGGGTTGTAATCATAGGGTTTGATCTTCGGGTCGTATCCGAAATGTTTATCGGTGAAAGGAGACCCTAACAGGATGCCATTACCTTCGAGAACCTTTTTAATATTGGTCTTCAGGTCAATCCCCATGGCAATGGCCTGGCGCACTCTTTGGTCCGCAACAGGTCCCCCCTTGGTTGTATCAAAGGCTAAAAAGATCACCCGCACGCTGGGAACCTTGGAAACAAAGGAACGCCCCTTCCAATCCATCAAACGCATGAGATGCGGAGGGATATTTACAATAATATCCAACTCCTGAGTTTGCAGGCCGGCCACACGCGTCGTAGCCTCGGGGATGGGGCGGAAAATAACTTTCTTAATCCTGGGAGCGCCGCGCCAGTATTTTTCGTTGGCCTCCATGATAAGCTGGTCGTCTTTCATCCAGCGGACAAATTTATAAGGGCCGGTCCCTACGGGGTTGGTAGCAATATGGGCTGGGCCCTTTTCCTGAACATATTTTGGGGGAAGCATGCCCCCGACAAGGCAAAGCTGAGCATCCAAGTAGGGGTAGGATCTTTTTGTAATGATCCGTACAGTGTACTCATCGATGATGTCTACCCGATCAATAAGCCCCTGGAAAACGCTCTGTCTGAGTTTATGCTTCGGGTCGGCCATTCGCTCCAGGTTGAATTTCACGACAGCGGCGTTAAAGTCTTCCCCGTTATGAAACTTTACGCCCTGGCGCAGTTTGAATTCCCAGGTAGTATCATTGATCAGCTTGTACGAGGTAGCCAGAAGTGGGACGATTTTGATGTCAGACGTCCTTTGGAGAAGGGTGTCGAACATGTTCAAACACACATTGAAAGCCGGCGTTTCGTAATGGTTTTGAGGATCTAAGGTCGTTGGGTCCACGCCCTGGGCGATGATAATTGTGTCCTTGGCCGCGCCAAAGGCCAGGCTGGTGCATAGTAATGCGACCAGCAGAGTAAAGAAAAATAGAGTCCCTTTTCGCATAATTCCCTCCTCTTTATATTATTTTACTGCCAATGCCTAATTTACAACTGCGTCAGCCTGGGGTCAAGAATATCCCGCAGCCAGTTGCCGAGCAGGTTGATTCCCAGGACGACCAGCATGATCACCAGCCCTGGAAAAGTGGCCAGCCACCAGGAAGTGTAGAGATAGACCCGGCCATCGGCCAGCATGCCTCCCCAGGTGGGGGTAGGCGGCTGGATCCCCAGCCCGAGGAAGCTGAGAGCCGACTCCATAATAATCATGCGAGCCATCTCCAGGGTGACGATAACGATGCAGGGCGGAACCACGTTGGGGAATAAGTGCTTGAAGATAATCCGCCCGTTGGATCCGCCCAGCGCTCGTACAGCCATGATATACTCTTTTTCTCGTAAAGAAAGGACTTCCGCCCGAACTACGCGGGCATAAATTACCCATCCGGTGATGCCCATCACGATGATAATGTTCTGCAGGTTGGGACCCAGCACCGCAATGATAGCAATAGCCAAGAGAATAAAGGGAAAAGCCAGTTGAACGTCAGCCAGGCGCATAAAGACGCTGTCTACCTTTCCCCCGTAAAACCCCGAGAGCAAGCCGATGATTGTCCCCAGCACACCAGAGAAAGCCACGGCCGAGATACTGACCACCAGGGAAATTCTAGCGCCGTAGATCAGCCGGCTGACGATATCCCGACCCAGGTGATCAGTCCCCAGAAGATAATGGGAATCTGATCCTGATTGCCCGATGGGTGGGATGAGCCTCTTCTCCACATCCTGAAAAATGGGATCATGAGGCGAAAGGTAAGGAGCCAGGATCGTGCAGATAATCACAGAAAGGACCATGATCAACCCGAAGACGGCCCCTTTGTTTTGCCACAGTTTGCGCACGACCTTGCGCAGGCGGATGGCCCTGCGGTCTTCTCCCAGAAGGTCCAAGGCTTTGGTTGCATTCTCCAGGATGCTCATAATCGCGGGGGCCTTCTCACTTAAGCTTCACCCGGGGATCCAGGTAGGTATACAGGATATCCACCAGCAGATTCACCAAAACGAAAATCGCCGCCAGGATAAAGACTGCTGCCTGGACAACAGGATAATCACGGTTGTAGATGGCCTGCACGGCCAGGCGTCCTACTCCAGGCCAGGCGAAGATGGTTTCCGTGATCACAGCGCCTCCCAGGAGTGTTCCCAACTCCATGCCTACGATAGTCACCACCGGAATGGAGGCGTTTTTCAGGGCATGCTTGAGGATGACAGCCCTGGGATTGAGCCCTTTGGCTTTGGCTGTTTTCATGTATTCCTGCCCCAGAACCTCCAGCATGCTGGAGCGCATCATCCGGGCTGTTCGGGCCATGCTGTACATTCCGAGGGTGATGGCTGGAAGAACCAGATGTTGCAGGGAGCCGCGACCGGATGAAGGAAACCACTGGATGGTTACCGAGAAAATCAGGATAAGCATTATCCCCAGCCAGAAGACGGGGGTCGACTGTCCGAGGAGAGCCCCAGTCATTCCAACGTGATCCAAGATGGAATTTCTCCGGATGGCGGAAATGATTCCCACGGGAACAGCAATGATCAGGGCGATGGCCATGGCCGCGAAGGTAAGCTGAATCGTAGCTGGCATGCGCTCCATGACCAAACTCAGAGCAGGCTGGCTGTGGCGGAAAGAAAGGCCGAAATCCCCGCGCAGGGTACCTTTAAAAAACCGCCAGTATTGCAGGAGGAGAGGGTCAGTAAAACCCATCTCCTTGCGGAATTGGGCGATCTGCTCGGGAGTAGCATCCATGGGCATCAACAGCGCTGCCGGGTCCCCAGTGAGGTGGAGGATGATAAAGACCACCACAGAGATGCCGACCAGTACAAAAATCGAATGCAGCAGCCGCTTTAAAATGTAAGACTTCATCCGCCAATCTCCACCCCAAAACCCATCTTTACCCTTCTCCGAGCTTCCCACTGCCACCGGGCCAATCGGAACGAGGGATTTTATATCATAAAAGATCCTGTGAAGCAATGGCCTAAAGTACTTGCCACCCCCCCGGTTTTTCCATAGGAAGGCAAACCATTTTTTGATAGACCCGAGGCGGACTCGGGCGCAGGGCCGCTGTCCTCGCCCGCATAAGGCACTTATTTTTCATTAGCACAGGCCGGGGCTCCCGATGGCGGAAGGAAAGCGGTTCCGCCATCGAGTCGCCCCGCATCTTTTTGCGGAAAGGAAGGGGAATCTTTGAGGAAAGTCCTTTCCCGCCGATTCGGGCTGCGGTCATCTTCCCTGCGCCCGAGTCAAACATGAGCTAAGCATTGATGAAAAACTGGGAGGCGGCCAGCCTAAAGTAGAAAGGCGCCAGGCGGGAGGCATAAGGGGCCTGGCCCACTATAGAAGAAACCCTAAAGGGATTGAAGATCCATGCCGAAGTTTATTGACAGGGTAGCGAAAACGATATAATTTTTACCTGTTCTATCCGGGGTCTGGAAAAATAACCTTTAAAAAGAAAGTCCGCATCTTTGAATTTGGGGGTGGAGGATGAAAGATGTACTCGTTTACACCGTAGTCCCCAACCTACCAGATCGCCTGCGCCCTTTGTTGGACCTGGCGAAAAACCTCTGGTTTAGCTGGAACCAGGAAGCCATCGACCTCTTCCAGTCCGTCGATCAGAATCTCTGGGAAGAGACCGGACACAATCCTCTGGCCATGATGGGTCGCCTGGGCAATGATCGCCTTCAGGAACTCTTGGCGGACGAAGGGTTCCTGCTCGAAATGGATCGCGTTGCCGGGGAATTCAAACGCTACACGGAAGATCGCCGGGCCTACGACTTCGGTCTCGAGACTCCCTGTGATTTCACCGTGGCTTACTTCTCGGCAGAATACGGCTTGACAGACTGCCTGCCCATTTACTCTGGGGGGCTGGGGATTCTGGCCGGAGACCACCTGAAGTCAGCCAGCGATCTGCGTATCCCCTTGATTGGAGTTGGGCTGATCTACCAGAAAGGTTATTTTCGTCAATACCTGAACGTCGATGGTTGGCAGCAAGAATTCTATCCGGACAACGACCTTCATATTCTTCCGGTGGTTCTCGGACGGGATGAAAAAGATGATCCCCTGACCATCGAGGTGCCCCTTCAGGACCGCCAGGTAAAGGTCCGCCTGTGGCGCATCCAAGTCGGTCGGGTGCCACTATTCATGCTGGATACCAATACCGTGGAGAATACAGAAGAAGATCGGGATATCACCTGCGCTCTTTACGGTGGCGATCGAGACTTGCGCCTCAAGCAAGAGATTGTCCTGGGCATCGGCGGAGTTCGAGCCCTCCACCGAATGGGCTATCGCCCCGATGTCTTCCACATGAATGAAGGACATTCGGCCCTGGCCATCCTGGAAAGAATTCGCCTTTTAATGCAAGAGCATCACCTCTCTTTTTTCGAAGCCCGGGAGGCCGTTTATGCCAGTAGCATCTTCACCACTCATACTCCCGTTCCGGCGGGAATCGACCTCTTCGACCGCTCTTTGATGACCTCCTATATGGGGAATTATATCCATTCCCTGGGGATCTCCATGGAGACCTTTTTTTCCCTGGGGACCCAGGATACAAAGGAACCTTTTAACATGGCCATCATGGCCCTCAAAAATTCGGCCCAGACGAATGGGGTCAGCGAGTTGCACAAGAAAGTATCTCGCCGCATGTGGAGTTATATCTGGAAGGCTTTGCCCCAAGTGGATATCCCCATCGAAAGCGTGACCAATGGAATTCATATTCCTTCCTGGATCTCCGATGACATGGCCAGCCTCTTCGACCGTTACCTGGGCCGGCGATGGGCCGAGGATCCGGATAATGTAAAAATCTGGGAGCGGGTGAACCGGATTCCCGATTCTGAGCTCTGGCGTACCCATGAGCGGAGAAGGGAAAGGCTCGTGGCCTTCACCCGTCAGAGACTCCAGGAGCAGCTCCTGCGTCGCGGGGCCCAGAAGATGGAAGTCCAGGCGGCCAGCGAAGTCCTGAACCCGGAGGCTCTGACCATCGGGTTTGGCAAGCGCTTTGCTGCCTACAAGCGGGGAGATCTCATCCTGAAAGACCCGCCCCGCCTGGCCCGGGTCCTGAACGATCCCCAAAGGCCCGTACAGATAATCTTTGCTGGCAAGGCTCATCCCCAGGATCAATTCGGAAAGGAGGTGATCAAGAATATCATCCACCTGGCCAATCAGCCCGAGTTTCGCCACCGGATGGCCTTTGTAGAAGATTATGATATGAATGTGGCCCGATATATGGTCCAGGGGTCAGATGTTTGGCTGAGTAATCCTCGCCGCCCCTTGGAGGCCTGCGGGACGAGCGGAATGAAGGCTGCGGCCAACGGAGCTTTGAATATGAGCGTGCTGGATGGCTGGTGGGCCGAAGGATACGAAGCTGGTATTGGATGGGCCATCGGCTCGGGAGAAGAATATGAAGATAGTGCCTACCAGGATCAGGTTGAAAGCCAGGCGATTTATGATCTCCTGGAAAGATATGTTATTCCCCTCTTCTATGAACGGGGCCGGGACAATATCCCTCGCGGGTGGGTCCGCATGATGAGAAGCTCCATGTGCACCCTGGCAGCCCGCTTCAACTCTCACCGCATGCTCCAAGATTACGTCCATCGGTTCTACCTACCTTTGGCCCTTAACTGGGATCGAATCGGAGTCGACGGGTTTGCGGGAGCTCGCCAGCTCAGCGCCTGGGCTGACAAATTGCGGGCGAATTGGGCGCAATTGCAGATCTTGGAAAAAAGGGCGGACACAAGAAGAATCATTCAGATAGGCGATAAGCTCAAAGTTGAAGTGCCCATGCGTCTGGGGCCGATATCGCCGAGCGACCTTTCCGTGAGCATTTATTACGGGCCTGTGGATTCTAAAGCCGACTTCTTGGACCGGGAGACTATCCCCCTCCGGGAGTTCACCCAGGAAAAGGACCAAACCATTTTTCGGGGAGAGATACCCTGTCAGGGAGTTGGACGTTATGGCTTCCGGGTGCGCGTCCTTCCTTTTCATCCCCTCCTTGCCAATCCCTATTCCCTGGGCCTGATTTTATGGGAATAAACAAAGAAGTTCCGAGTTTCGGGTTAGAATAGAAAAATGCATGTTCCAATCATTCCAGGCCATAACTCGAAACCCATAGCCCGAACCTCTCAAACTAAATTCGAAATTCGAAATTCGAAATTCGAAATTATCCTTTTCATAGGGCTCCTTCTCTCCTCGACGCCTTTTTCCCCTGTCGCCTCTCTGGGTCAGATTTCAGAAGGGCAAATCTTTCGCCAATCCCGGATGATCATGGGAACCTCGGTAGAGATTGCCGTCTCTCAAGTAGACCTGAAAAAGGCTGAGGAAGCTATATCAGCAGCTTTCCGGGAAGTAGAACGGATTGATTTTCTCATGAGCCATTACCGGGAGGATAGTGAGATAAGCCGAATTACCCGTCATGCCGGGGAAAAAGAAATCCAGGTTTCTCCCGAGACTTTGGAGGTCATCGAACGAGCCCTTTACTTCTCCCGCCATTGTGCGGGAGCCTTCGATATTACCATTGGCCCTGTTTTCCGGTTGTGGAATTTTCGGGAAGGGAAGATTCCAGAAGGAAAAATTCTGCGGGAGAATTTGAGGAAGGTGGACTATCGGAAGATCAAAGTAGATCACACCAGAGGCTCAGTCTTTCTGCAAGACCGGGGGATGGAGCTTGACTTGGGGGCCATTGCCAAAGGATACGCCGTAGACCGGGCCTCTGCTGTCTTCCAGAAAGAAGGGGTGGAAAATTTTCTCGTTAATGCTGGAGGGGATCTCAAAGTTAACGGCTCAAAGGAAAAGGGAATACCATGGGTCATAGGAATCCAGCATCCCCGTCTCCCTTCTGCGCTGGTCGCGAAGCTTAGACTCTCTCAGGCGGCAGTCGCCACGTCAGGGGATTACGAGAAATTTTTCTCCCACGGAGGGGAACGATACCATCACATCTTAACCCCTTCAACAGGGATGCCTGCCCGAGAATGCCAGAGTGTCACCATTATGGCTCCTTCAGCAATGGACGCCGATGGCTTGGCAACTACTGTATTTGTACTCGGCCCCCAAAAAGGTCTTGCTCTCCTAAGGCAATTCCCCCACGCCCACGCCATTATCGTTGACGGCAGGGGAAGCGTCCTCCTTTCCCCAAACTGGCCCCCAGGAGTTTTGCTGCCACCATAAAGAAGGGTTCAAGGGAAAAAGTTGAACCCTGGAACCCTCTCAGTAGTCCTTTGGCCAAAGGAGCAAATATGATATATTGCATTTATAATTCTTAGGAGGAAACCAATGGATCCCCTACCGAGAATCTTTAAAATCCGCCAGAAGATCGCTACTCCTCGACTTCCCGATGTAGAAAGGGAAATGAACGCCCTCCTCGAAAAGTTTGGATTATCCAGCAAGGTCAGGCCTGGAGAGCGCATCGCCCTTACAGCAGGCAGCCGGGGAATTCGTGACAAAGCCAAGGTATTAAAGGTCATCGCCACCCGGCTAAAAACCTTAGGCGCTAAACCCTTTCTCGTCCCCTGTATGGGATCCCATGGAGGGGCCACGGCCGAAGGCCAAGTGCAGATATTGTACCACCTGGGCATTACCGAAGAATATGTGGGCGCTCCTATCATCTCTTCCATGGAAGTGAAAGAAATCAGGCGGACCAAGTTTGGCACGCCCGTGTTCATCGATGCCCATATCTGTTCCCAGGCAGATAAGATCATTGTGGTCAATCGCGTCAAACCTCATACCGATTTCGACTATGAAATTGAAAGTGGCCTGAATAAAATGATGGTCATTGGCATGGGCAAGCCCAAGGGCGCCCTCATGGCCCATCGCCTGACCATAAAGCATGGGTTTTCCGCCATGCTCCCCGAGATCCAGCCCATCATCCTCAAAGCCCTGCCCTTCTTTTTTGGTGTGGGAATCATAGAGAATCAATACGACCAGACCGCCTCTCTTCACCTTTTGGAGCCAAAAGATTTCTGGGAAGGAGAAAAGCCTCTTTTACAGAGGGCCAAGGAGATCATGCCCCGCCTACCCTTCAAGCAGATAGACGTGCTGGTGGTGGATGAAATCGGGAAGAACATCAGTGGCGCGGGCATGGATCCCAATATCACTGGGCGCCTCTATTTTATCGGCAGTCCTCCCCTCAAGGAGCCAAAGATTACCCGCATCTTCGTTCGCGATCTCACTCCAGAGACGCAGGGGAATGCCATCGGCATCGGTTTCGCGGAGTATACGACCAAACGTTTGGTAAAGAAGATTGACCCAGTACCAACAGCGATCAACAGCATAACAGGCATGGGCCCGGAATGTGGAAGGATCCCCATTGCTTTCGACCAGGATCGCGAAGCCCTGCAAGCTGCCTTCGATAACTCTGGAGTCTTGGACTCAAAGGATCTGCGCCTGGTCTGGATTAAGAACACACTGGAAATGGAGTATCTCTGGGCATCCGAGCCTATGCTCCGTGAAGCCAGGGCAAACCCCAAATTGGAAGTGGTCTCAGAATTGCAGGATATCCCTTTTGATACGAGGGGGAATATGGCGATGGAATGGCCGCCCCGCTGGGCAGATTAAGGGTTTTATAACCACAGAGGACGCAGAGCTCCCAGAGGAAAATCTAAAGTCAAAATTCATTAAAGCAAAGGATCATAGAATTGGATTGAGTCGAAATTTAAGTCGAGGGGGAAGGTAATTACTGGTTTCTAACATGGCGGTCGAGGTATGGGAGTCTAAAAGGGGGATTAAAATGTCTACTCGAAAAAGGATATGCTTTTGGAGGTTAACGATCTGGCTCTGTCTCATCATCGTATTGGGATGTTTGAATCCTACCAAAACGCTCGATCGTTCTATTTCAGGGCCCCAGATAATTGTGAATCCTGAAACCATTCGTCTGGGGGTCGCAAAAGTGATGGGCACGGAGATTGCGTTCGAAGGGGCGGGGTTTAAACCCGGCGATTCTGTATTAATCACCCTCCTGGGACCGAAGGAGACCAAGGTAATTGCTGCCGAGGCTCCGATCAAACCAGATGGAACTTTTATAGCCAAGGTGAGCAAGTTAACGAGGGCCATGGAGGTTTTGCAGGCGGATATTGGGTTCGATGAAAATTTTAAGGATTATATTATCATCACTCAGCCACCCATTCCTGAAGGTGTCTATACCGCAAAAGCGGAAAGCATGATATCGAAACTCACAGCAGAAACAAAACTGACTGTTAAAGGTCCTACCTTGATAGATAGTCTTAAGGATTGGATCGGGAAGGTGACGGGGAAGATCCAACATAAGAAAGTCAAATAAGTTACTTATGCCTGAGCCTTTTATTCAACAATGAGAGGAGGTTTGCAGGTCAAGGGATAAATCTCTCCTTCCCGTAAGCTGCAAGTGAGGCGACCTATATGCATGTATGCAACCCTGACCCTAAACTCTCTAAAGACATTCACCGCAGAGTACGCTGAGAACGCAAAGATCGGTTGAATCCGAAATTCAAGAACCAAAATTATAACTGAATGGCGAATTTTGTTGTTTTTGTTTTTGATTTTCTATTCTCTGCGTCCTCTGCGCGCTCTGTGGTGAAAAAATTATTTTGGAATGATGCGGAAGTGTTTGATGTCCAAAAGATGCCCCCGGCGCTTTTCTTCAAAGACCGCTTCCACCCTGGAACCAATCTTGATCTTTTTGTAATCTGTTTCTTCCAGAAAGTGCGGGAAGGAGCTGTCTGCTCCATCGAACTTGATGTACCCATAGCCGTAAGGAACTGGACGCTCTTTGCCTGTGTCTGGGTCAACAAAGGAGAACATCAGTATCGTGAAGGCGGTAAGAGTCCCTTTCGGAGGGAGTTCTACCCAGTCGGACATTTCCACGAAGCACTTACCGCATACGCGGCGGGGAGGAATGTAAACCCAGCCGCAAGAGGGACATCTGATTCCGAGTATCTTCTTATGGTCTCTTAATTCCGCTAAAAATTTACTTCCGTACCGGCCTACAGACCATTGAAAGGGCTGGGCCTTCTCGCCAGAAGAAATGGTCAAGAGTTCTTTCTTCTCCATACGGATCTCCTTTGAATGTAGGGGCGGTTCGCGAACCGCCCCTACGCTATCTTTTTTCTTTCCCCAAAATCATTATATCGGACCAGCCGCAGCCGCCGAACCCTGTAGCCAGCGCGACCTGCGCATCCGGAACCTGGCGCTTGTCAGCCTGGCCCTGGATCTGCATGGCTGCCTCCGCAATGCGGATCAGCCCTGTCGCTCCGATAGGATTGCAGGAGATCACTCCTCCTGAAGGATTGATGGGGAGTTGCCCTCCCATGTCCGTTACTCCATCCCAAAGAAGCCGGGGAGCTTCCCCCTTTCTACAGAGGCCCAGCGATTCAATCCAGCTCAACCCCGCAAAAGAGTAAGGCAGATAAAGCTCCATAACATCGATCTCTCTTAAGGGCTCCCGCATTCCTATCTTCTGATAAACTTCTTTGGATGCCGACTCCAGGGTTCTCATACCCTGAAGATCCCAATCTCCCAGATAGACGTAATTGTGACGAGTCGCTGTGGCCCAAACCCAGGCCAGCTTGTCCGTGATCTTCTCCGCCCGCCCTTCTCCAGCAAAAATGACCGCGCAGGCCCCATCCGTTCGCGGGCACATATCCAGGAGTTTGACAGGGTAAGAAAGCATGGGAGACCGGAGAACATCGTCAACGGTTATTTCTCCCCGCAGGTGAGCATAGGGATTGTTCGTGGCATGCTTTCGGTCGCGCACGGAGACGCGGGCCGCATCTTTCTCTGTCACTCCATAACTATGCATATACACAGAAGCTTCAATGGCCAATCCAGCTACCGCTCCGGCAAAAGCAGGCCTGTCCCAGACGGGATCGAAGGCGGTGATGATTGCCCCGGTGGTGTCCGACTCCGAGTTCTTCTCCCAGCCTATGGCGAGAACTGTATCGAAAAGTCCAGAGGCTGCATGATAATATCCGGCCATGGCTACGGTCGTTCCTGTAGTCCCTCCGGTCGTCACTTTCAGTATGGGCTTCATAAACCCGCCGGAGCCATCGACCGACCACGTATCTACATAGTTGATCCCTTCAAAGTGGTCCATGTTTCCGATGACAATGGCGTCAATGTCGCGGATCGTCAGTTGAGCATCTTCCAGGGCCCGAGTTACCGCCTCGTTGATCAGCTCCATTCCATTGACGTCCAGCCGCGCGCTTTTGTGGTATGTCTGCCCTGTGCCCACAATCGCCACTCTTTTGCCCATAATGCCTCCTCTGTACGGGCGACCGGCGACTCGACTGAGCTCGCCGAATTCCGGTCGCCCCTACATCGATTAATCATCCTAAACTCCCAAAATAATTACGCAGTGGCTCTGGCCACACGGCCCATTTATGCCGTGGGCTAATGCCGTCTTCACCCCATCTACCTGCCGGGCTCCGGCATCCCGCCTAAGCTGAAGAACGCATTCTGCAACCCGCGCCAATCCAGCCACCAGAACGGGATGGGCGGAAAGAACTCCACCTGATGGGTTGATGGGCAGATCTCCTTCCATCTCGGTCTTTCCGCTGGCGATTAACTTTCCCCCTTCTCCTTTTCCGCAGAACCCTAACCCTTCACTCCAGAGAAGCTCCATATAACTGAAAGCATCGTAAATCTCCGCCACGCTGATTTCTTTTAGGGGGTTTGAGATTCCGGCCATTCCGTAGGCCTTCCGAGCTGCCGCCTCCAGTGAGGGGGCCTCGGCAAGGTCCCGATCCCCGAGAAAGTAGGCCTCGGCGCAGTGCCCTACCCCCTTGATCCATACCGGTTTTTGAGCGATCTTCCTGGCCCGCTCTTCGCTGGCCAGGATGATAGCACATGATCCATCTGAGATCGGCGAGCAGTCCAAAAGTTTGATCGGGTCAGAGAGCAGGCGTGAACTCATTACATCTTTCACAGAAATATCCATGGGAAGCTGGGCATGAGGGTTATTCCTCGCATTCCCGTGGTTCTTTACCGAGACCTTGGCGCACTGTTCTTCCGTGATCCCATACTTATGCATGTACCGCCTGGCCTGCATGGCTGAGGAAGTGATGGCGTCCAATCCGAGGGCTCTCTGGTAAATGGGGTCAAACATCCCGTTGGTGATCAAGCTGGGGATGCTTTCCGAGCCTTTGGAATGGGCCACTACTAAGGTCGTCCCAAATGAGCCGGAAAGGATGCGCATCATCCCATAGAGAACCCCAAAAGTCCCATCCCCTTCCACAGTAGAGACATTTTTCTCATAAGCGCCGCACGCATCCATCACCGCCATGCTGGAGATTGTGCGTCCATCCCAGAAATCATTGGAGACCGTGACCACGTTGTCGATCTCCTTGATAGTCATGCGGGCATCTTCCAATGCCTTAGAGGTAGCCTCGAAGATCATATCCGCAAAACTGTCCCCCTTTTTCCTCCGCTCATACTTCGTCTGACCTACGCCTACAATAGCGATCCGCTCCATCTTTTCCCCCTTAAAATAGACCGAAAAAATTCGAAATCCGAATATCGAAATAGGTATTTCGAATTTCGGATTCCATTCTTAAGGAAATATGGGTTGAAAATAAGCTATATCGAGTATGTTTCCCACCCGTGTATCTTTAAATATCGCCTGGGCGCGCATTCCGATGCGCCATTTTGCCGGGTCTGACCCAGAGAGCAGATGGGTCATGCCTGTATCGGCTCCGTCGAGTTGGATAATTCCATAGCCAAAGGGGGGCCTCAGCGGTTGGACATCAGAAGGATAACGGACAACCGTGAAAGTCTGCACGCTTCCCTGGGTGCTCACCTCCACCCATTCGCCGGTCTCCCGGAAACACCGCCCGCAGATCTTTCGAGCCGGAACGAGAACCCTTTGGCACACAGGACAGCGTGTACCAAAAATTTTCTGACGATCGCGCAGCTCGATGAAGAACCGGCTGCCCACTTCGCCCACAGACCAGGTGTAAGGAACCTTGATCCTGCCGGGATGGACCAGCTCCTCAACTCCTTCTTTCCACTTTGCCATGATTGTCTCCTTTTCCTTAACTTCCTGACCCACCCCCGGGCTTAAAAAAATTCTTTCACCCCTTAAGGGGCGATCCTGTCCATCTCTTTTTTCTGCCCGGTAGTAACTTTTAAGGAGAAAAAGGGAATCCCCCGGGATGCGGGAAAAATATAACAAAACCATCTCCGGCCTTCAACAGAAATATGGGATTAGGCGTATTTTTCCGGGTTATCTCTGAGTTCTTTTATGAAATCCTCAATAGTTCTTTCGATGGGATACTGGGAAACCCAACCGAATTCATCGCGGGCGCATCGCTCATCGATTGGTTTGGAAAGCCCTTTGATGATTCCCACTTTTTCCGTATCCGGTTCAAACTCCAGGAGAGCATGGGGAATGAATTTTTTGATGTTGTCTACGAGCTCCTGAGCGGAAAGATACATTCCCGCCAGCACATAGACTCCCATTTTAATTTTTTCCAGGGGAGCTTCTGCGCATTGGATGATGCTCCAAGCGGCGTCTTTATAGTACATAGCAGCACATTCTGTATCAGGAGTCACCCAGATTTTGAAGGGCTTTCCCCTGTAGGCCTGCTCAATGGCCCAGGGGTAATATTGGACGATCCCTGGTGTTTTCACTCCCGGCCCGATGACCGCTGGATAACGGACTCCTCGGAAATCCAATCCAAACTTCCTTTTGTAAAACCGGCCCATCAGCTCTACAAAAACCTTTGTGCAGCCATAAAAGAGGGTCGGACGCTGTAAGCTATAGTCATCGATCACCTCTTCCCGAATATCCGGGCCATAGGTTGCCATGGTGCTGCTAAAAATGACCTTCTTCGTGCCGAGAATCCTGGCTGCCTCCAGAACATGAAAACTCCCCTGGGCGTTGACCCGCAAAGCACTCCAGGGATCGGCATCGGATGGTATAGAAAGCATGGAACCGAGGTGATAGATTACATCGATACCATATTGCTTGATTACGTTAAAAACATGAGAATAGTTAGATACATCTCCTTTTACGATCGTTACCCTGTCTTCTATTCCACGCAAAAGAGTCTTCCGATCGCTGATATCAAACACGACGGGCTTTTCCCCTCGCTCAGCAAGAATCCTGGCCACCTCTGCCCCAATAAATCCAGTCCCGCCTGTTATAAGGATAGCCATCGATCTTCCTCCTGTTCATTGATTATTCATGAAACTGATTTCAAGGATGCCCTAAAGAGATGCGTCAGGTGTGCATCTTTCTGGCTGGATTTTAGCTTAAGGCCAAGAGCTTTTCAACTTTTTCCTTGTCCGCCTTTACCAGAATTGTCTTTTGGTGGGAATAGGTCACGAAGCCGGGCTTCGCCCCCTTGGGTTTATGGATATTTTTAGCGGCTGTGTAATCCACAGAGACTCGCCCCGAGCCCCTCCCCCGGCTGTAATAGGCTGCAATCATGGCCGCTTCCAGAATCGAATCGAACTTTGGTTCCTGCGGGCCAACTCTCAGGAGAACGTGGGAACCGGCTAGCCCCTGAGCATGGAACCAAAGGTCATTACCCCGGGCCAGCTTGCGCAGGAGATAATCATTCCCCATGTTATGCTTTCCGCAAAAGATCTCCAGTCCCTCGGAAGATCGAAATCGGCGGACCGGCAGAGACATCTCTCTCTTTTCCCTGGCGGATTTCTGCTTCCTGGGAATACCCAGGATCTTCTCTTCCTCAAGCTCCTTGCGGGTCGCTGCCAGTTCCTCGAGGTCCAAAGCTTCCTCCACCTGGAATAAGACAGAGTCCAGGTAGTCAATTTCTCGCTCAGTTTCAGAGATGCGGCGCCCAGTAAATTCCAGTCCTCGTTTGGCCTTCTTGTATCTCTTAAAATACCGCTGCACATTCCCCGCCGGGTCCAGGGCTTCATCCAGGGGAATAGGAACCGGCCGGGGAGGATCCTGACGAAAATCCAGGCCTTCGATCTCCCGCATTCCTTTTTTCAGTTTGGCGTAGTTGGCCACCAGGATTTCTCCGTAGTCTTTGAGTTCCAGGTCTTTTTCGAATCTTTCCCGATCCGAGAAAAGATTCTCCTTTCTTTTTTGCAAGCGCGACAGAAGCTGGTTCAGTCTTCTGGCCATAGCCTGCTTCTGTTCAGCCATCTGCCGCCCCATCACGGTTTCGAAATAGTAGGAGTCGGCTGCCCGGTTCATCGAGTCCATTATTTCTTCTGCGACCGGGCCCAGGCTCTTCAAGGAAAATGGGCACAAAATCTTTTTGCCCCCCAGCAGGGTCACAATGCGCGGCTCAAAAGCGCACCTCTCATAGCGCTCAAAAAGGAGATGAAAATTTTTCCAAATCCCTGAAGCTGTCCCTTCGCTTAAGAACTCAATCTCCTGGGCCAGTAGGGGATTGATTCCAGAAATCCTTGCTATTATCGCCCTCCAGCGTTCCCCCGCGGGATGGGAAGCGACTTCTACCATTTTCTCTAAAGTCACCACCTCTGGAGACCATCGCGCTGATAGACCGGGTGGAGAATACGTCAAGCCTGGCGCGGCCGGGCGGGCAGACCTCTTTTCGATTCTCCGGAAATGGAGGCAGTCCAGAATTTTTTCTCCCTCGAGCAGTAAAACGTTGCTTCCTTTGCTCACGAGTTCGGCGACGAGAACGAGGTTTCGAACTACGCCGGCATCCATCCATTTCTGCAACCCGATACGCACGACCCGCTCGTAGGGCACCTGGAAAACGTCCGTGACTCTCGCTCCCGTAATATGCTTGCGCAAATAAGTGCAGAAGCGGGGAGGAACTATGGGGTTCGCGTATTTCTTGGCCGTGAGGTGCAGGCGATGAAAATCGGGATGGGTGGAGATGAGAAGCTCTTTCTCTCCTCCAGGCCGGCGCATTCGGAAGAGGAGGTCCGTGCGGTTCATCTGGTAGATCTTGGTGATGGATGCCCCGATGATCTCACCCTTCAGTTCCTCTACAACACCATGGATGACAAAAAGATCCATAACTTTCCCGCTATTCTTTCCCCCCGGCCTAATTAGAACATAATATTCATCCTTCATCAATCTACTGTATTGCCAAAATCTAATAAAGCAGACCGCAGAGAAGTGATCAGTTTTTAGGGAGGCAAGAAAAATTCTTTTGCAGGACATAGAGTATTTCTCTCCACTGCTAACGCGCAAAATCTCGAAATTTTATTAAGCGAAACTTATTTAGAAAATACCCTTTAAATCCCCCCACCCCCCCTTTTCTAAAGGGGGGAGGCCATGAACCATTCTGGTACATGGCAGGGGTGATTTTAATGGGTCGAGGGTGGTTTCAAGTTAAAGATTTTCCTTTGGTTACGGCTATGCCGCGCTGCGAACTCAGTGGTTTCATATATTGAAGGGATGTCTGAGGAAATGATTATTTGCAGTGAGGCTCCGATTGATCTGGAGCTTATGAGATCCTTTGCCCACAATACGGACAATATTTAAAGTCCGAAGCCAATGGCTGGCGGCACCTGGGGCAGACCCCAAAAGAGGCTTGCTCAAAAGACCCCCACCTGGGCCTGCCGGTCTCCTCAAAAATCCTGCCGCAGCGGTTGCATTCGAGAAAGCGCTCTCCCCGGCGGATCGGGATGAGGGGAATGAAAAAGAGGCTTAGGTAATGATCCAGGCGTTTAAGGCGAGCTGAGGGCAGGCCACAATTGGGGCAGGGTCGTAGCTGATCATCTACTTGAACTTTCTTGGGTTGGACACCCCCGATGAAGATGAAGACCCACCTCCTTAATTTTTCTATTTTATCATAGAATCGCGGCTCTGGCCCAAAAGCTGAATCGAGAACATCGAGACATTTTTTCAAAAATTTGATAAATATTAATTGTGCCCGTTCAATAGAGAATATAGTGTATGATGAGCTTCAAATAAAAGATCAGAGCAGGAGACGGCAGAGCACATGGAATCAGGAAAACCAAAAACCCTCTACACGACCTGCGTATGCAATTGCGGCGGGAACAGCCAGTGCGTCCTCAAAGCTCATGTGCAGGACGGGGTGGTGATCCGTGTGGAGCCGGATGATCGTTATCAGGCAAATATCGGAAGGGAAGATCAGGGGATGTCAGACGAAGACCTGCTCCGCAACAGACTTCAACGCCGGCCATGCACCAAAGGACTGGTCTTCCATAGATATCTCTACCAGGAAGACCGAGTCCTCTATCCTTTAAAGCGGGCCCCTGGAGCCAGACGGGGAGAGGGCAAGTTTGTCCGCATTTCCTGGGAGGAAGCCCTGGACACCATCGCCCAAAAGATGAAAGAGGTGAGAGACAAGTACGGAATCTACTCCATCATCACCCCCTTCAGTCCCAATGAAAATTTGGAAAGGTTATTCCAATTCTGGGGAGCAGGAGTGGAAGGTTGGGGGTGGTGCTCCTTTGATGCTCAGAGACTGATGGGCCATATCATGGCTGGAGCGCCGGGATGGAATTATGCCGAATTCTCTTCCAGTTCCGCCGCGGATATGCTGGCCAACTCCAGGATCATCGTCCTTTGGGGATTTGATCCGACTGTCCAGCACCATGGGCCCGCGCACCAGTTTGCCTGGTTCATTAAATTGGCCAGAGAACGAGGGACTCCTGTAATTCTCTTTGATCCCCGGTATACCGGCACAGCGGAGGTCCTGGCTGATCAATGGATTCCCATCAAACCCGGGACAGACTGCGCTATGTTCCTGGCCATGGCCGATGTGGTTTTCCGGGAAGACCTAATGGACCATGAGTTTGTCGGGAAATTTGTCGAACCAGTAGGACTTAAGAGATGGAAGCGGTATATTCTGGGGCTTGAGGACGGAGTGGAAAAAACCCCTGAGTGGGCCGAAAAAATCTGTGCGGTCCCGGCAATGACCATTCGGGAACTGACCCGGCTGGTCGGGAAACGTTCCCGACCGGCCTGGATGTGGAGCCATTACAGCGTCAGCCGGAAGAGCCAGGGCGAGCAGACCTTCGGCGCTTTTGCAGCCTTACAGGCCATTCTCGGATATTGGGGAACCCCTGGAGCAGGTCCACCGATGAACCTCGGGCCTCGCCGTGCCTTTTCAGTGAACGCATCCTGGGGAAAGGCAGGAAACTACGCAGTCCCCAAATTCTACCGCAGCCATTATTGGGCACAGGCAGTTCTCCTGCTGGACAAGGTGAAGGAGGGAACTCTGAGCGCAGAAGAATACCGCAAGAGAGTGGGCTGGAAAGCCGACCCCTCCCTCGTAAGAAAGTTCAACCCCAAGATGCTCCTCTGGGGCGGAGGCAACAGGCCGCACGCCAGCAATCATGTGGTTACGGCAACCGATTCGGCAAACGACCAGATCAAAGCCATGGAGCGCATGGAATTCATTGTCTCCGTGCACAGTCGTCTAACTCCATCGGCCAAGTACGCAGACATCGTTTTGCCCTCCCTGGATTGGATGTGGGAAGAGAGGACACTGACCCAAACTGCCTACGGTGGGTTCGAAAGCGTAAATTTCTGTCCTGGTGTGGTGAGGCCACCTGGCGAAGTAAAACCCTGGCGTTGGATCTATGTTAAATTGGCCGAAAGGTTAGGGATTAACCCGAAAGAACTCTTCCGTTACTACACTACCGATGAGAACTGGGAAAGAGACTATGAAAGGTACCTGCGTGACTCCTACCAGATGGTGGAAGATTATTTTAAAGGAAGGGGCAAACAGGTCCCGGACTGGGAAAGCTTCACCCAGGGATCATTCATCAACTGCGAAGAGCTCGAAGATAATCCGCACACAGGTGGTTGGGACCCGCAGATTAAAGAGGGGAAACCCTTCAAAACCAAATCGGGAAAGATTGAAATTTTCTCCGAGTACATTGCTGATGAGTCGAATCGCGGGAAAGGGAAACATGTTGATTCCTTTGGCCGTCTGATCGATAACCTGCCGGGAGACTGGAATGACCTGCAGCCCATGCCCATCTATAAACCAGCCATTCGGGGCATGGAAGATCCGCTCACGAAATATTATCCTCTTCATCTCTTGACCCCTCACAGCCGGTACCGCGTCCACTATCTTTTCTGGACTCATCCCTGGCTGAAGGGGGATCTCTACCAGCACAGGGTATGGATCAACCTCGCCGATGCTGTGGCCAGAGGGATCAAAGATGCCGACTGGGTGAGAGTCCATAATGATCGGGGTGAGGTCCGGATCCAGGCCTATGTAACCTCGAGAATCATGCCGGGCGTGGTCGTCATCCGCCAGGGGGCCTGGTATGATCGGGATGAAAATGGAGTTGACTCGGGTGGTTCCCCTTCTACTCTCCTCGGGGGGGACTGGGAAAGTTGTGTAACAGCAGCCAAAGCCACAAATCTGGTGCAGATCGAAAAGGTGGAAAGGTCTTAACATGGTCCAACACGGGTTTTACTTTGATCAGAGCAGGTGCATCGGCTGTAACGCCTGCGTGGTGGCCTGTAAACAGTGGCATAATCTTCCCCCAGGCCCGCAGAAATGGATGAGGGTCTATCAATGGGAGAAAGGGGCTTTGCCGAACATTCGCGTGCACTTTCTGGCAATCCCCTGCTATCATTGCCAGAAACCGCTTTGTGCTGAAGCCTGTCCAAACCAGGCGATCTTCAAGGAGGAGAAATACGGAGCGGTCTTGATTGAATCCAAGAAGTGCACCGGCAGGAGAAAGTGCTGGATGGCTTGCCCGTACGGATCGATTGTCTTCGCTTCCGATGGTCCAGAAGAGATTGCTGGAAAGTGCAACATGTGCTTGGATCGATTGGAAGGAGGAAAGAAACCCATCTGCGTATTAAGCTGCTCAATGCGGGCTCTGGAATTTGGACCCCTGGGCCATCTTATTTCCCAATTCGGGGATTTGCGCCAGCTTGAGGATATGCCTTCCCCCCAGATCACGATGCCCAGCGTGGTCTTTAAAGTCCGTAATCCTAAGAAACCAATCTTAAGCTGGGATGCGCAAAGAACAATGCAGCTCTGGAGAAAAAGGGGGCCCTATGCACCCCAGGATGCACCCGATATATTTGAAAGCGCGGAAGACCTCACCCGCATTCCTCCCCGCACCATCGGGCGGGATCGGTTGGTTCTGAAGGCCAAGAATGCGGAAGAGTTTATGTACTACACCACTGACGATGATTGATTCTGCTCAGGCCCTCGCCCGCGCCATCGGCTTTCCTGCCTGCGCCGCTAATCCGAAGTTGGGGACGTAGTTCCGTTTATTCCGTTACTTTGGGGATATGATAAGAAATATTTCCATAGAGGTAATATGGTATTATAAAAATAAGCCGGGAATAATTGAACAAGAGAAGTGACGCCCTGCTTTTACAATACCACCTCGCTGAAATACTGCTAACCGATGACTGAACTGAAAAATGAATTCTCCTGGTCAAAAACCAGGGATGAAGTCTTCAAAACCTGCCCCAGACAGTACTGGTTTGCCTATTATGGCTATTGGAATGGCTGGCTTGAGGATGCTCCGGAAAGAACCCGGCAGATCTATACTCTTAAGAACCTTAAAAGCCGCCATGCCTGGGCCGGAGAGAAAGTTCATGAATGTATCCAAAGAAGCCTGAACAATATTCGAAGGGGAATCAAAGTTCTTCCCGTTGAGGAAATTATTTCCATCACCCTCAAACTGATGAGGTCTGAATTTCGTTCTTCCAGGGCGAGAAACTACCTGAAAAATCCCAAAACTTGCGCCCTTTTTGAACATGAATATGGAATAGAAGTAACCAACGAACAATGGAAAGAGATGGCCAAAAATGTGGAGACCTGCCTTAAAAACTTCTATCTTTCTGATATCTATGGAGGCATAAAATCGCATCCCAGAGATGGGTGGCTGGAAGTGGAGGAATTTTCATCTTTCCGTCTCGATAACATTAAGATCAACTTAATTATTGACTGTGCCATCAGGAAAGGAGATGAGATTCTAATCTACGACTGGAAAACAGGCAAGAGCATTCCTGAAGACCTCTCCATCCAGCTTTCCTGTTATGCCTTCTATGCTATGAAGAAATGGCATATCCCTCCTCAGGCCCTCAGGATAATTGAGTATAACCTCTCCTTCAACAAGGTTGCTGAGTTTTCAGTGACCCGTGGAGAAGTCGAAGACATCAAGGCCTACGTCCTGGGAAGCATCAAGGATATGCAATCCCTTTTATTAGATCCCGAGAATAATATCCCTTTGGATGAGGATCGATTCAGCAAGATAGAGGATGAGCGCGTAAGCCTCAGGTGTAATTTTAGGAAGGTCTGCAAGGTATAGGAGGCAGGCGAACTTCCTCCTTCTCGAAATACTTAAGACTTCAAGAGGGCGGTCTTTAGATTATTAAACTCATCCCAAATCTCTGGGGGCATTCGGCTTCCAAATTGGGCTAAAAAAGCCTGGGCCTCTGCAAGTTCGGCCTCCCATTCCTCCCCATCCACCGTGCACAATTTTTTGAAGTTTTCCTCGGAAATCTTCATCCCCGAAAAGTCCAGGCTATTCTTTTCGGGAACCCATCCAATTGGAGTCTCCTTGGCTCCGTCTTGGGTTGTACGGTTGGCGCGTTCAATAATCCACTTCAGAACCCGGATGTTTTCACCAAAACCTGGCCAGAGAAATTTTCCCGATTCGTCGATCCTGAACCAGTTGATAAAGAATATTTTGGGAGGTTGGGTCATTTTTTCACCCATCCTTAACCAGTGGCCGAAATAATCGGCCATATTGTACCCACAGAAGGGAAGCATAGCCATGGGGTCGCGGCGAAGAATCCCCACTTTTCCTGTGGCCGCCGCTGTCGTTTCTGTGCCCATGATCGCCCCCAGCAAAACCCCCCTGGCCCAGTTAAAGCTTTCCAAAACGAGGGGCATGACTTTGCTTCTGCGACTGCCAAAAAGAATGGCCGCGATCGGAACACCGTGGGGGTTCTCAAATTCTGGCGAAAGGGTGGGGCAATGCTTGATACAAACCGTAAATCGCGAATTCGGATGAGCGGCGGTGGTTTTAGAACTGGGTTGCCAGGGGTTCCCCTGCCAGTCAAGTAATTTTGCAGGGACTGGACCATCGATCCCCTCCCACCATGGTTCGTTCTTTTCCAAATTCAACGCGGTATTCGTAAAGAGGGTAGGATAAAATAAGTTTGCCCTGAGGGTTCTCATCATGTTCGGATTTGTCTTGAATGAAGTTCCCGGAGCCACCCCAAAAAACCCAAATTCCGGATTTATGGCATAAAGCCGGCCATCTGCCCCAATCCGGATCCAGGCGATATCATCTCCTATGGTCCATATCTTGTAACCGGGAAGAGCTGACTCCAGCATGGCTAAATTGGTTTTTCCTGAGGCCGAGGGTAAGGCAGCTGCGATATAGGTTATTTTCCCCTGTGGATCCTCAACCCCGATAATGATCATATGCTCGGCCAGCCATCCTTCTTTCTTTCCCAACCAGGAAGCAATTCTCAAAGAGAAACACTTCTTTCCTAAAAGGGCATTACCTCCGTATCCCGAGCCGATGGACCATACCAGATTTTCTTCTGGAAAGTGCATGATAAAACGTCTCCCGGGGTCAAGGTCTCCCACCGAATGAAAGCCGCGCACAAAATTTTCTGAACCACCGATCTTGCGGATAACGTCTTTGCCCAAACGGGTCATAATCCTCATGCTCGCCGCCACGTAAGAAATATCCGTGAGCTGGACGCAGGCCTTGGCCAGAGGAGAGTCCGGATGGCCCATCATGTAAGGGAGGACATAGATGGTCCTGCCAGCCATGCACCCATCCGATAACTGCCGCAGGCGTTCCCTGGCTTGGCCTGGTTCCATCCAGTTGTTATTCGGTCCTGCGGTCTCGCGATCTGGAAGGCAGATGTAGGTCAGGTGTTCCGTCCGAGCCACGTCGGTAGGGTGGCTTCGATGCAGATAGGCATTGGGATAGGTTTTTTGGTTAAATTGGTGAAAAACAGGCTGCCCTTCGATCTTTTCTTTCTTCATCCCGATTTCTACAATCCGTCTTGCTTCTTCTTCTGAGCCATCACACCAGTAGATCCCTGCAGGTTTGGTTAGCTGAGCCTGTTCTTCAACCCATTTTTCCACTGGAGTGGCCATATCGTTCTTCCCTTTTATTTATTTTACTTGCAACGCTTGAGGATTCTGGCTTTTGCCAGGAATTTCCCTCTAACCCCTAACCTTTCCTCCCTGTTGGACTCGCAACTCGTAATTCTTATTAGGGTCACCCATTAAAAGGCCCCTGTCAAGAGCAAATAATTACCTGGGCAAGAATTTTCTCCAACCCTTTTCCAATCAATTGTCATCAGGCAATAAGGGACTCCGAGAAATTTTGGCTGTGCCGAGTCCTTCTGGAAATATTTGAAATTGTTCCTCCCGTTTATGGTAACATTATTCGGTAAGGTGGGGAAAATGACCCTGCAATCCTTATTTTAGGAGATCGGAGGAGTTCTATGGGAGGGGAGAATGGAAAATAAAGAGAAGCTGGCGGCTCCGTGCGGTTTATACTGCGGCGTTTGTGCGATATATATTGCCCACAAAGAGAATAACCTCAAATTCAAGGAGAGATTGCCAAAGGTTTATGGGGTAAGTTTGGAGGACATTCACTGTGAGGGATGCCTCTCTGATGATCCATTCAAATACTGTCGAGTCTGTCCAATCAGGTCATGTACGAGAGAGAAAGGCATCGAGGGATGTCATCAATGTAAGGATTTCCCTTGTAAATATGTCGAGGATTTCCCCATCCCCGTGGGTAAAAGAGTTATCTTCCGTTCCATTCCAGCCTGGAGAGTTCTGGGAACTGAGAGATGGATGGAAGAAGAGGAAAAACGTTATCATTGTCCCCATTGTGATTACAGACTTTTCCGGGGTGTAAAGAAGTGTCGAAGCTGCCAACAGCCAGTGGATGTGGATTAATCATTTTTTATTGTTGACATTCAATGGAAAGAAGGGGGACCACTAAGAGCAATTAAAGAGGCCGCATACGCCATATTCAAAATAATTGGGAGGAAATGGGATGATGGAACAAAAAGTGCCAAGTCGGGAAGAGGCGTTGGAACTTCTGCATAAATACAATGAAGGCGATGGCTTGCGCAAGCATGCTTATGCGGTAGAAGGAGTGATGCGCTACATAGCGAGAAAGCGGGGCGATGACGAGGAAAAATGGGGAATCGTCGGTCTGGTTCATGATCTGGATTATGAAAAATTTCCCGAGCAGCACTGCTCCAAGACGAAAGAAATCCTCAAAGATCATGGTTGGCCGGAGGAGTATATCCGGGCCGCCATTTCTCACGGATGGGGCATATGCTCAGATGTGATGCCGCAAACTGTACTGGAAAAGGTCCTTTACGCTATCGATGAGCTTACGGGGCTTGTGGTGACAACGGCCTTGGTTCGCCCCTCTAAAAGCGTGATGGATGTAAACGTAAAGTCGGTGAAAAAGAAATGGAACGATAAAAGGTTTGCGGCAGGTGTTGACAGGTCGATTATCGAAAAGGGTGCGGCGATGCTGCAAGTGGAACTGGACGAACTCGTGGAAGATACCATAAAAGGAATGCAGGAAGTAGCAGAAGTAATCGGATTAAAAGGACAGGGCGCCTGAATTTGCTTTAACCGCCATGGCAGCTCTTCGGGAGGCTGAACATTTATGTCTTGGGTTTGTACAAAAGTGACCAGAAAATTTTAATGGGCAAAACTACCCCCCTCATGATAAAAATCGGCAAAGAATTACTGCGAAAAATCTACAGCCAAAATCAATCAAAAACAATCAATTAACCCAGATCCAGTATAATCTCGCCCCATTCTTACTGCCCCAAATTCCAGATTCCGGCGCGGCATAAAACTTGCTGAAAAGGAGGAATAAGGAGCGAAAAATTGGGGAAAAAATTTTGCACGATTTTGATTGCCGCGCAGAATTCCGCCAAAATAAAAGAGTATACTCTTTCTTCACTCACCCTGAAAATGGTCGCTACTTTCTTGGGCATCCTCTCAGTGATTTTCTCGCTCATCGTATACGACTATGTGATTTATGGGGAAAAAATTACCGGGCTACAACAGCTTCGCTCCCAAGCCAGTTCTCAGCAAACAGAGATCCACTCTCTTATGGCGAAGGTTTCTTTCTTGGAAGAACAAACGAACAGGCTGAAAGAAATAGAAAAAAAGATGCAGGGGGATTTAAAGAAAGTTCATGAGCTCAAGAAAGCCAAGAAAGCATTCTCAATAATTCCCAAGAAAAAGATCTTTGCCGGAACAAAAGAAGGTACGAGGAAGGTCGATTTCCTCAGGGAGGATGAGGTCTCCATACTGGATAATAAGAGACCGCCATTGATCAGCTACCTGAGCCAGGAGCTGCTGAAGCTTCGAAAAGAAGCTTACCAAAGGGGACAAAAATTCCAAGAACTCCAAGAGTTTCTCAGAAACCAGATATCGATCCTCCTGGCCATTCCCTCCCTATGGCCGGTTCTCGGCCGGATTAGCTCTGAGTTTGGAGATACTCGCTTATCTGGTTCTTCGGGGGGAATAAGGCCTCACAGAGGAGTGGACATCGCTGCGCCGCTGGGAAGCACCATCGCCGCCACTGCAGCCGGCACTGTCAGTTTTGCCGGAAGAGATTTGGAGTGTGGCCGCCTGATCTGTATTGATCACGGCCACGGGTATTCCACCATGTACGGTCACCTGAAAGAAATCCTCGTCAAACCAGGAGATAAAATCAGAGAGGGACAGACCATCGGAACTGTAGGGTCCTCTGGTAACAGCACTGGGCCTCACCTCCATTACGAAGTGCGCCTTCAGGGCAGCCCAGTCAATCCCGTCCACTATCTCAACCAGAAAAAATAGCTTCCTCTTCCCTCAGCAGATCTTGAATACTCCATGGGCTTGTTCTTTTCGGCTCTACTTGACAGAAACTCTCTCTTCTTATAGCATGACCTCCGGTAATCTTTTAGAATCTTCAGACGCTCTAAGGAAAATGAAATTCGAGAATCCAAAAGGAGGGGCTGAGTAATGAAAATATTTCTCAAGAGGACGATAGTCTGGTATCTCGTGGTAGCAATGTTTATCATTGGCACCACCCCAAAGGTTTTTGCCGAGTTCTCTGCTTCAGAAGTCGTTGGCCTTTCTCAGATGGATAGGGCTACAGATCTCCGGAAGATTCAAAAAATCATCGAGACCAAAATGATTCGTGAAAGGCTAAAGGAATTTGGCCTCACCCCGGAAGAGATCCAGACGAGGTTAAACCAGCTCAGCGACCCGCAGATCCATCATCTCGCCCTCAAGCTGGACGAACTGAAATTGGGTGGCGACGCTGTGGGAGTTGTCATCGTTGTTTTCCTGATCGCCGCCATCGTGGTCCTTTTGATTTACGCGACCGGACACACAATAGTTATCAAATAAGGTCCGAATCCTGTCGGCGGCCATGGCCGAAATGGGGAAAGGTTTATCTCAGTCTCAAGATGGGGTTGGCCCGGCTTTAACGGGAACGGCATAAGGGCCTTCCCGAATAAAGGCCATACGAGGGGAGACACGCCTGCTTTCCAAATTTTCATAGAAATAGATAACAGCATTTTGCACCATTTCTTGGACTTTCTTGACTCGTGCTTTTTTCCTGCCTGCCGGTGTGAGAAACTCATAGCCACTGATTCCGGGAAGCATGGCAAAAGTTTTTTCGGGGATGTCTGAAGTACAGTAGATCAACCCTTCCTCTCCCACTTTTCTTAGCACTCTTCCCCAGACCTCAGGCTCCCATTGATCCTTGGTGAATTTCCATGCGGGAGACCTGAGCAAATCCACGTATCCCTCTGCTCCCTGAAGTTTCAGGAGATGGGTGAGGGTTTTATACTCGGGTCCGCCGATGGGCTCCTCATCCCGGTTGTCTGCCGCGATAATAATGACTCCCTTGGGTTTCACTGCCGCGAGCGCCCCTACTGCAGCCTTGGCAGTTTGGTAGTGGTTCCGGCCCACATACCCACCATGGGTCAAAACGATGTCAAACTCTTCTTCCACCGGAATCTCAACATAGGATTTGATTTTGCTTACAGCCTCCTGCAATATCTTTTCCAGGTCGCCGGCGAAGATCCCAGTCAGGCGCATATCTTTATCCAGGGTTACGGTAATGGCGAAATCCACCCCCGCAGCCCGAGCCACGGCCAGGGATTCTTCGTGGCAAGGGTTCCCCTCGAAGACCAGATTGGTGGCCAGAGGAGACTCCAAGAATTCCGGGCCATGAAATTTCTGAATTGTCCGCTCGTCCACCAACCCCGGGCAAATCGCTTTCCTGCCCCCAGAAGCCCCGGCCATGAAATGGCTCTCCGTTAAGCCCGTGGCGATCTTCAAGTCCGCCTCATAGAAGTCTTTATTCAAGAAAACTACCGTCTCCGTCGGTGTCTTCCCTATATAAACAAGGGAGGCCTTATCTTCGCAATTATGATCTCGAATCTCGTAGGCCGAAACGACTTCTTTTCCGAACATTTCGACTTTTTCTTGCCCAGTGCTGGCCCTGTGCGTCCCCGTTCCCACGACGACCAGAATGTTCCGTCTGCGGATTCCCTGAGCCTGGAGTTTCTTCAGGAGAGGAGAAAGAATTCCGTTTTTTCCTCTGTAGGGGACCGGTCGGGTGATGTCCGAAACCGTGATGGCCACCTTCAATTCACCTGCGGGTTTTCCTTTGCCTTTGATGATCTCCCCTAAATTCTGGCTCCCCATGGGTTTATCGAGGGCCCTCTCGATTTCTTTGGCGGGATTTTTCAAGACCTCGGCTTTCTTCATGGTCAGCTCGACGCAATCCCCTGGCACCGAAACCAAAAGTGGCCCGCCAGTGAACTCAACTCTCACCTTCTTCCAGCCTTTTATCCTGGCCTTCTCCAGTACGGAAAGCAGGTCAGCTCTCATTCCTCCAAATCTCCTTCGAATTGCTTCATGCGACTTCCGCCCCAATATACCCAGGCCTTAGGGACTCATCGAAATTTAATTCGCATTCCGCATTCTGAATTTTTAGTTTCCAGGAATGGCAGGAATCAGATCCAGGTTCCCGGTGAACGCCGCTTCCAGCGTAGGCTTCATCAACCGGTCCACGTCTCCCCGCTCTGCCTCCATGGGTGTTGGCATGTTTTGCAGCTTCATTTTCAACTGCGGGTCTTTGGCCGCCTGGATCATACGTTTCAAATGAGCCTTCGAAGCTCCTGCCTCGGCAAGGGTCGTGGGAAACCCGAGAGACTTGGAAAACTGGATCATGCCCCTGGCGACTAACACTGCTAAAGCTCTCCCTTTCTTCCCCTCTGTCTTGGCTTTGATAAATCCCCCTTGTTGCAGAATTTTTGCAAAGACCAATAACTGGTCTTGGATCTTGGCCGAGAAAAGGACCGTATAATAAGGGTTTAAGATCGCACAGGCTCGCCCATGGCTTAAAACATCGATCAGAGAAAAACTCCCCAGGTGGGGCCCGCTGGTCCCCCCGATCATGATCGAATATCCCCCAAGGTCCGTACCCAAGCCCAGGCAAAGCCTGGCCTGCCGGTCTTTAGGATCTGCTTTTACTTTGGGCAGCCCGTATACAATCAGGTGCAGGCAGGTTTCAGCGATCTCCTTCATCTGGGCATAGTAAGCCTGTCCGGTAGCGCCCATGAAAACCTCCCAGGCATGAGCAACTCCGTCCAGGCCCCCATCGAGCGTGAGGCTCACGGGTGAGTCCAGGGTTACCCCATAATCGAAGACCGCTGCTCGGGGAACGATCGCTTCGTCAACGATGAGCTTCTTCTGCCCCGTGACCAAATCCGTGATGTTAGAATACTTAGTCAGGTGGGCACCGGAGCTGGCGGCAGTCTGAATGGCAATGAGTGGCCAGAGAGCTCTATGGGTTTCGTTTCTTATTTTTGTAACATTCCCGACTCCAAAATAGGGGTCGATGGAACTCGCTACAGATTCCGGAACCTGAAGAACCGCTCGCACCTCCGAGGGAGAATAGGTAGCCAGAACATTCGCGGCTTTGGCGGCATCGATGGTACTTCCCCCTCCGACCGCGATAATCATATCAGGACGGGAGCGAGCCACATGCAAGGCCAGCCTGTATAGATCCTCCCGCGGGGCGTTGGGTCTTGCCCCCATGATCGCCTCAAACTCCAGTCCCTTGGCCCTCAGAGAATCCATGACCCTCCCAGAGGTTCTCATCCCCCAAGCCTCGCCCAGGTCGGCGATCATCAGCAGCGCTTTCTTCCCGTATTGGCCCGCGCAGTCGCCGACTCTGTTAAGAACATCAAACCCAAAAACATAAGAATCCCCCTTCCAGCCAACCAGCATCTTCTGGGCTTTTTCGATTACCTGCTCCATCGATCCTCCTCCTGATCAAAATGCGGTTACTGAATCCGGGTTGCCGAATAAAAACCAAAATTCCGCATTCCGAATTCCCCATTTCGAATTTATCTTATGGCTTCTTCGACCAAGGCGATCAGGCGCCTGGGCGAGATAGGCTTGGGTAAGTAAAGGTTGGCCCCCACTTCCATTCCCCGCTTTCTATCCTCCTCTCCGCTCTTAGCGGTAAGTATGATGACCGGCGTTTCGGTATATGCCTCAATCTTGCGCAGCTTTTCACACACCTCGAACCCGTCCATCTCTGGCATGATGATATCTAAAATGACCAAGTCAAACCGATCGTTGGCCGTTTTCTCCAGGGCATCCAATCCGCTGGGAGAGGTGGTTACAGAAAATCCCAAAGGAGTGAGTAGTTCTCGGATAGCAATCAATACCAATTCATCATCGTCCACGACTAAGATCTTCTTAGGCATATCTTCTCATTTCCCTTCATTGATTCTGCACCTTCCCCGCATCCAGCCCCTCAAACTTCCATCCATTCCAAGGCTGTCCTTAAGGAGGTGCTCAAGACCGGCAGAATAACGCGAAAGGTCGTCCCTTCCCCAACCTTACTCTCCACCTCAATCCTCCCTCCATGAACTTCGATGATCCCGTAACAGATAGATAACCCCAGGCCAGTTCCCTTTCCTACTTCCTTCGTGCTGAAGAAAGGTTCAAAGATCTTTTCCACGTTCTCCTCAGGAATTCCTATTCCCGTATCTTTGACCGAGACTTCTACATCCTCCCATCCGTCGTGATGGATCAAAGCTGTGGAAATGGTCAGCTCTCCCCTGCGGCTCACTCTTTCCATCGCGTCCTTGGCGTTGGAAATGAGGTTGAGAAAAACCTGCTCCAGCTGGTTGGCATCTCCCCAGATCTTGGGCAGGTCGGGCTGGAAATTTTTGCTGATGCGGATGTTGTGGCTGAGAAGTTGTTGCCCGGTAATCAGCAGGGCGTTCTCGATGAGCTCGCTGATTTCTATATGGCGAAACTCAAATTTGGATTGCCTGGAAAAATCCCTCAGGTGGTTGATGATCTTGGCAATCCGCTCATTGCATTTCTGGATCAGCTCCACCCGCCGTCGGTTTTCATCCCCTTCTTTTAGGTTTTCCCCGATGACATGCAAAAAAGTGTCAGCGGCCATCAGGGGGTTATTCAATTCATGGGCTACCCCCGCTACCAATTCCCCCAAGGCCCGCATCTTTCCGGCCTGTATGAGATGGGCCTGGGTCTTCTTCAATTCTTCTTCTAATTTTTTCTTCTCGGTCAGGTCTTTGAACACCCCCAGGGTGCCGATAATTTTGCCTGTTTCATCCCGCAGGAGAGACGCGGAGGTGAGGATGGGAACGATCTTTCCCCCCCGGATCAAACCTGTTTCGTAGTTCTTCAGACTGCCTTTTCCCCGCAACCCGGACATGATCTTCCGCGCCTCTGCCAAGCCGTTGGAATAAAATTGGGAGATAGGTAGGTTTATCATCTCCTCCCGGGAAACACCCACCATCTCCTCCATGGCCCGGTTGACAAAGGTGATCCGGCCCTTAGGGTCGGTACTCACGATGGCATCCGCTGAACTCTGCACGATGTTCTCCAGGTAGTCCTTGGTCTCTTTAAGCTCCTTCTCCAAGGACAGTTTTTCTGTGATGTCCCTGGCGATTTCCAAAAATCCCAAAATCTTCCCGGAGGCATCCTTCAGAGTGGTGACAATAGAATGGGCCTGGAAAGGGGTGCCATCCTGGCGAACCCGTGGCAGCTCGTACTCGGTCATTCCCTCGGCTTCAACTTTACGGGAGATTTCCTGGATGATCCCCCTCGATCGATCGTCCTTGCAGAAGGTTTGCGCGATCCGCATCTTTCCAATCACTTCTTCTTTGGTCCATCCGAATAAGTTGGCTGAACCGCTGTTGTATTCCAGGATGACTCCGTTTGTATCCGTGGCGATAATGGAATACTCCGTAGAGCTCTCCAGCACACTGTTCAAAAGGTTCGAGAGATTTCGGTACCTCTCTTCCTTTTCCTCGATCTCCCGGGTGCGGGCATGCACGATTTCTTCCAGGTTTCGTGTGTAGCTAAGTACCTGGTCAGCCATCTGGTTGAAAGACCTCGCCAAAGTCCCAATCTCATCGCTGGTGGTGATGCGAACTTTTTGGGTCAGGTCTCCCCCGGCCATCCTGGTGGTAACCTCGGTCAAATCCATGACTGGGCGGGTGAGCACTCGGGAAAGCATGACCGTCAACAGGATGGCCAGGGCAACGCTGCCTAAGGCTACCAGGGTAATAAAAAACTTCGTTCGGGCTACACCTTCGAAGATCTCCTCCTCGTAGCTGCCAGCCACAATGATCCAGTCCCAATCCCGAAAATACTGGTATTTATTGATCTTCATCCGTGGAGTTGTCTCACCCAGCTCTACATTCGCCCAGGGGTAGCGGATAGTCCCCAATTCATTCTCTTTCAGAAGCGGCGCCTCCTTGGCGATCTCCCTAATGTACTCGAAGCCAGTGGAGTCTTTGGCCCCCAGGATATTTTCTCCCTCCTTGGCCGGGTGAACCACCAGGTTTCCAGAACCATCCATGATGTAAGCATATCCCGTCTTGCCAATTTTAATGGATCTGATGGCCTCTCCCAAAGATAGAGCACTCTGTTCTGGGAAGCCCACGTAGAGCGCACCGATGACCTCGCGGCGCTCGTTCAAGATGGGTTCATAGGCTGTAATGTACCAGGCATTCACCACAAAGGCCCGGCCGCGATAGGCCTCACCGCGGAGGATTGTTTTGGTCACTTCACTGGAGGCAGGGAGATAGGTACCCACTGCTCGTGTCCCGTCAGCGCGCAGCACATTCGTGGAGATGCGCAGCAGTCGGTCCCCGGCAACACGTTGAAATATCGTACAGGTTCCCCCAACTAAATGCTGCACTTTATCCACCATCGTGTAATCTCTGGTGATGGGCTTTCCGCCGATGAACCAGAAGGGGACGCGTACTCGGCTCACTTCATTGGTGAGTTGATCCTGCGCCATAAACTCCGCGAAGCGGTCGGAAGAGATGGAGAAATAACGTCCATGCTGGAAGAAGACATGCTTTGCGATTTTTAAGTCGGAGGTTAATTTATTCTGCAGGAACTCCTGCTGAGCTTTGCAGATGGCATGGATATTGGCCACGATGTGCTCGAGGTCAGACTCATAGGCCTGTTTCAGGTTCTCGGTGAATTTCTCCAGGGAGAGCATGGCGGCCACTCCCAAAGGAACGAGTACCAAGAAAAGGGTAAGGCTTATTAACTTGGTCCGGATTTTCCAGTCTTTGAATGATTTCACAGAAATACCCTTTTTTGAATATATCAGAGCCATTAGAAAATCTCAAACCCTTTACATTCTGTAAGCAATTCCAGGGCAAATGGTTGCTGGGCAATAAAATCTACATGGGAAACCTGACAAATTGTCACAGAATCGATGCTTTTCCAGGAGACTATTTGCCAAAATTTCTAAATTTCCCCAAAAACATAAGAAGCTTTTGCCATTTTGCCAGAATATTGGTATCTCCCGCCTATCTTTTGAACAAAGCCTTCCAGTAAGAAAATACTTTAATATCAATCGGTTAACCAGTATTTTCATAGACCTTTCAGGGGTGGCACATTGGTTGCTCTTTTTTAGGGCGAGGACAGGAGGGAGGAAGGGAGAATGAAAAAATTGGCCATCTTGATATTGACTTTAGCGATCCTCGGTGGTTGGCTCTGTAGCGCCTATGCAGCTGAATTATTGGGTTATCCAATTGTGCCCAAGCAGGCGAAATTCTATACCATTATACTGAGCGTGATCGGGACTTCCGTAGGTTTGGTCTCAGCGGCCTACCTTTCTTTCTGGCTGGCGGATCTGAAAAAGAAAAGATAGATTTCTTAGGGCTTTTGGGCACCCTCCCTGGTTTTGAAAATCACCGCCTTTCAGCTACCAATGTTTGGACGACAGAGGGATCGGCTAAGGTGGTGGTGTCGCCCAGGTCGCGAATGTCACCCGCAGCGATCTTCTTCAAGATGCGGCGCATGATTTTTCCGCTGCGGGTCTTCGGAAGGGCGTCAGCGAATTGGATTTTATCTGGAGTAGCAATGGGGCCAATCTCTTTGCGCACGTGGGCAGCCAGAGTCTTCTTCAGCTCTTCCGATTTGGTAAAGCCCGCTTTCAGGGTAACGAAAGCATATATCCCCTGTCCTTTAATCTCATGGGGCATGCCCACCACAGCAGCTTCGGCCACGGACGCATGGCTAACCAGAGCACTCTCTACTTCGGCAGTGCCGATACGGTGCCCGGAGACATTAATGACGTCATCCACCCGACCCATCAGCCAGAAATCCCCGTCTTCATCCACCCGCGCGCCATCTCCGGTATTGTACATACCCGGGAAGCGCACGAAGTAAGTCTCTCTAAAACGCTCGTGCTGGCCATAGACTGTACGCATCATTCCCGGCCAGGGTTTCTTGATCACCAGATATCCACCCTCATTGACATCGGCCGGGGAACCATCTTCTCGCATAACCGCCGCTTCCACTCCGGGGAAGGGCTTGGTGGCCGAGCCCGGCTTAATGGCCATCGCTCCCGGGAGAGGAGTGATCAAAATTCCGCCAGTCTCAGTCTGCCACCAAGTATCCACGATGGGGCAATTTTCTCCGCCGACGACTCTGTAGTACCAAATCCAGGCTTCGGGGTTGATGGGCTCACCCACCGTTCCCAGTAAGCGCAGGCTGGACAGATCCCTCCCCAGAGGCCATTTGTCGCCGTCGCGCATCATGGCCCGGAGCGCTGTGGGCGCGGTGTAAAAAATGTTCACTCCATACTTCTCCACAATCGCCCAAAAGCGATCTGGTTGAGGATAATTGGGAACGCCTTCGAACATCAGGCTGGTGGCACCCGCGGCCAGAGGGCCATAGACAATGTAACTGTGTCCAGTGACCCATCCGATGTCTGCTGTACACCAGAAAACGTCTTCGTCTCTGTAATCGAAGATCCACTGGAAAGTAGTCATAACATAGAGCAGGTATCCTGCTGTGGTGTGCAAAACCCCCTTTGGTTTTCCCGTAGAACCACTCGTGTAGAGAATAAACAGGGGGTCCTCGGCATCTATCACTTCTGGCGGGCAAACTGGCTTAATGTCAGCCGCGGCCATCTCCTCATGCCACCAGAAATCCCTTCCACCCTTCATGTCCACTTTGGTGTTGCTCCGGTTATAAACGATGACGGTCTTGATGCCGGGGCAGTTCTCCAGGGCGGCATCGGCGTTATTCTTGAGGCCAATGACTCTACCGCTGCGGTAGCTCGCATCCGTGGTGATCAACACAGAGGCCTCGGCATCCAGGATGCGGTCTTTGAGGGAATCCGCGCTGAATCCACCAAACACGATGCTATGGATGGCGCCTATACGGGCGCAGGCCAGCATGGCCACGGGCAGCTCCGGGATCATGGGCATGTAAATGGTCACGCGATCGCCTTTTTTCACACCTTTTTTCTTCAGCACGTTGGCAAACTTGCATACCTCGGCGTGGAGCTGCTGATAGGTATAGGTACGGCTATCCCCCGGCTCACCCTCCCAGATGAGGGCCGCCTTATTTCTCCTCCAAGTTTTTAAATGCCGGTCCAGGCAATTGACCGTGGCGTTAATCTTCCCCCCTTCAAACCACTTGATGTAGAGCTTATCTCCAAAGCTGTAATCCAAGACTCTGTCCCACTTCTTGAACCACTCCAGGTTTCGAGCCTGTTCACCCCAGAATCCCTCGGGGTCTTTAAGCGATCTTTCATAAAATCTCCTGTATTCTTCAAGGCTCTTGATATGGGCCTTCTGGCTGAATTCTTTGGGGGGCGCAAACTTTCTGGTCTCCTCCATCATACTGGTGATTGTCTTCTTCGCCTCTGCCATGCATTCCCTCCGATGAATATTTCTACATGATGTTTATTATACTGAATTTTCCCCTTTTCAGCGATTCCGCGAGAGTACAATGGGCGGATCAAATAAAAGGTGTCTTGGGCTAAAAATCTTCCAGCAGAAAAATCGAAGGGGTTCGATCTGACAGAGGAGGGTTGTCTTTCGCTTGCCAGTCACGGATGAGCAGGGGAGTTCGCTCGTTCGTAGCCTTTTGAAGATCGAACCCCTTCGGGGCTTTTCAGATTCTATTCTAAGAAAAAGCAAAAGAAATGCCAAAAAAGAGGCCCGAGAAGATAGCCTCCCTAACTATAATTTTTTAAAATTATTATAAATTTTCGGGAAACAAGATTTTCCAAGTCATCATTATCCGGCCAGGTCTAAAAAGAAACGAAAAAATGGCAACTTAACGCTCTCTTATAGATATGGCCTTGACATTCTGTCAATTGCTCTTGCCTTCTTTTCCCCCTTCTTTCTTATCCTCTTCGATTTTTCGATAGATCGTTCGAGCTGAGATTCCCAGGATTTTCGATGCCAGGTTCTTGTTTCCCCGTGAACGCCGAAGAGTTTCTTCGATGACCCTTCTTTCGATGGTCTCGAGGGGCGTGCCCAGAGAGACGGAGATCGTTTTCTCGTCCATCAAAGCAGCCTCTCGGGCCACCGAAACTTTTAGGGCTTTGAGAATCTCCGGGGGAAGGTCTTCAGGGATGATCCTCTCCCCTTTAGTTAAAACAACGGCCCGCTCAATCGCGTTCTCCAGTTGACGCACATTCCGTGGCCAGGAATATCGGAGCATCACTTCCATGGCTTCTCGGGCAAATCCTTGCACCTCCTTATTGTTCTTCTTCTTGAAAATTTCCAAAAAATGGTGGGCCAGGAGAGGGATATCTCCCTCCCTTTCTCTGAGCGGGGGGAGGGTAAGGGTTATCACATTGAGGCGAGAGAAAAGGTCTTCCCGAAAGGCCCTCCGCTCCACGGCTTCCAGAAGATTTACGTTCGTAGCTGCGATCACCCGCACATCAGCCCGGATAGTCTTTGTTCCCCCCAACCGTTCGAACTCCCCCACTTGCAAGACCCGGAGAAGCTTCACTTGAACCGTAGGGCTTACTTCCCCGATTTCGTCCAGAAAAATTGTCCCCCCGTTGGCCAGCTCGAATCGACCCTCTTTACGGGCCATCGCCCCCGTGAAAGCCCCCCGTTCATATCCGAAGAGCTCAGCTTCCAGCAGGGTTTCTGGCAGGGCGGCACAGCTCACTTTGATAAATGCTTTATTTGCCCGTGGGCTGAGGTCATGGATCGCTTGGGCAATCACTTCTTTTCCGGTCCCACTCTCTCCCTGGATGAGAACCGTAGCCGAGCTGGGGGCTACTTGAGCCACGATTTCCAATACTCTCTTCATTGCCGGACTGCGGCCGACGATTTTTTCGAACTTCTGAAAATCCTTGAGCCGTTCCTGGAGCAGGCGATTCTCTAATACCAGGGATTGCTTTTCCAAAGCCTTGCGCACCAGCTTGATGATCTCCCGCGGCTTGAAAGGTTTTTGGATGTAATCGAAAGCCCCATCTTTCATGGCCGTTACAGCCGTATCTACAGTTCCATAGCCGGTGATGAGGATGACTTCTACCTCCGGCCGGATCGTCTTAGCTACCTTGAGCAGTTCTACTCCGTCCATCTTGGGCATCTTTAAATCCGTAAGAACCAGGTTCACAAACTCATGACGCAGAATCTCTAAGGCTTCCTCTCCGTCGTTGGCTGGCCAGACGCGGAATCCTTCCCCTGCCAAAATTTTGGCCAGAGAGTCACGGAAAGGCTTGTGATCATCTACCAGCAAAATGGTCTTCGATTCTGAAGTCTTCACCCCATTATCCTCTCGGATGTTCAAAATCTTCCTCTCTTAACGGACCCCAGGACGGCTACTATGGGGGCGGCGTTTCTCTTCCCCTGGGGGGGATGAATCAAAGGGCAGAGCAGGCAGGCGGACGGTGAAGATTGTTCCCAGGTTCGGGTAACTTTCGAAGCCGACGCTCCCCCGATGTTCCTTGACGATGTGATCGGTGATGGAAAGGCCCAATCCCGTTCCTCCATGTTTGGTGCTGAAGAAGGGAGTGAAGACATGTTCCATGTGTTCCTCTGAGATGCCCCTGCCGGTATCGGCGATGGCAATCTCCACTTGCCCATCTTTCTCAGCCGTAGATACGGTCAGCTTGCCTCCATCGGGCATGGCCTCGAAGGAGTTTTTGATAATGTTCAGTAAGGCCTGGCGGAGCTGCTTGGCATCGAGTTGGACCAGGGGCAGCGAAGTTTCCAACTCTTCCACAACCATTACGTTGCGGCCACCGGCCTCCTCCTTGAGAAAGAGGAGCAAATCAGCGAGCACCTCATTTACATTTCCTTTCTCGAGCTTCACCTGGGGCAAGCGGGCAAACTGCAGGTATTCTTCGACGACCTCGATCAGGCGGTCCAGCTCAGATTTGATCACTTGCAAAAGATTTCGAGCTTCGGCCGTGTCTCGCTCGGCAAAACGCTCCAGCTCTTCCTCCAGAAGCTCAGCATTGAGCACAATCGTTCCCAGGGGGTTCTTGATTTCATGGGCTACGTTGGCGGACATCTTTCCTACAACTGCCAGACGCTCCGCTTGAATGATCTGCTGCTGCAGCTCCCTCTCCCCGGTGACATCTTTGACGAATTCCACCACTTCTTCCACTTCTCCATTACGATTGCGCAGGGGAAAGGTGAAGAGTTGAATGTAGTGTTTGGTCCCGTTCGCCATTAGGCTGGCTTTTCGGCGGAATGCCGGCTGCCCCGTGCGGAAGGATTCTTCCGCCGGGCAGTTGGGGCAGAGGTCGCTGCGCCCCTGAAATTCCTGAAAACACGGCTGGCCAGCGAACTCTTCCATTTTCCGGTTGTACCAGGTCAGTCCGGTTTTATTGACCATGGAGATGCGGTAATTCCGATCCACCATGGCAATGGCATCCGGCGCTCCGTCGAAGAGGGCTTGCAGACGGTTCTGGCTCTTCAAAATCTCTTCCCCCCACTTCAACTTCTCTTCCGCCCGGATACGCCCCTGGTTGATCTTGTGGCCAACGTATGTGCCTGCCAGAAGAGTGCAGGCCATGATGGTCAGGAGAAGAGCAGAGTTCTTAAAGCTTCCCCAAACCACTTGGGTCACGTCGGAATAGGGAGTCACCACAGCGACTGACCAGAGATGGCCATCGATTCGGACGGGAGCGTAGGCGATCAGCTTTTTAATCCGGCCTCGCTCTCCCCGATGCCAGCCGGAGACGTATTCGTCCATTCCTGACTTTCCGGGGAGCATTTCCTCCCGCATGATTCGATCAATGCGTTCGGTGGGGAGGCTCGGGTCCCGGTCCTTGCGGGCAGTAAAGGCGTCCTTGCCGATGAGTTCTTTTTCATAGTGCGCCAGGAATCTCCCTTCTTGGTTGATCATCCAGGCACCGCCCGTGATCCCCGAGCGGATGGGCTTAACGTACCGGTCAATCATCTTGTCAAGATCTAAGCCGCAGCCCAAAATCCCGGCAAACTCCGCACCCCGGAAGATCGGCGCAACTACCAGGATGAACCCGGAGTTCTGCTGACCAATGACCGGCGCCATCCCCTCCGGGAGAGAGATCATGCGGATCACTGGTTTGCTGGTGAGTCTGGCTTGCTGTAGGAAGGACGGAAAATGGGTACCTCTGGCCACCAGAGCGCCCATAGTCTCCGGTGGATAAGCCCAAGTTAGGGTTCCTCTGCGGCTCTCCAGAAAAAGAAAATTGACCTTGCCGCCAAAGCTTTCATATAGAATCCGCAGAGGCTCTTTTCTGGTTTCTATCTCATGGTTCCGGACTTCCGGAAAGCGGGTGAAAAGGATAGCCGCCTCCTGAATGTCCGCCAAAAAATTCTCTATCCCCCGGGCAGCCTGCTTTGCGAGTAGCAACTGCTGGGTATTGAATTGCCTGGCCGTAGCTTTCTCTGCGGAATAATAGCCGTAGAGGCCAAGGCCTACCAGACCTCCGATGATCAGGCAGGTAACCCCCCAAATCACCGGCATCAGGGGGAGGCGGTGGATGATAGATTCCTTTTCCATTGGTGATCATTATAATGAATATCCCCATCTAAGTCAAAGACGGCCTAACCTCTTTTCCCTTGCGTCTCCTTGCAGTCTTAACCTATAATTCTCTATAGCTTGCGCTTGATTTGAAGATCCCCAGAAGACTGCTTATCCATGCGTATCGGCACTAAGCTCCTTATGGGCTTTATTCCTTTGGCCATTCTCACCGCCATGGTGGCCGAGGTCTTGTATATCAATTCCAAATGGATCAGCGAAAGTTCCCAGATTGTCAAGGAAGTCTACCAAAACTACGGCAACATTCTGGAGATGCGCAAACATGAAAAAAACTACCTCTTCTACCGGGAAAAATTCTACCTCTATCGCATCAAGGATCTCTCGGCGCAATTAAACGAATTCATCTCCTTGCGCAAGGGCAAGAACGGAGAAGGCGATATTATCCAGGAGTTCCCCCAGGCTCAGGAAATGATCCGGCGTTACCAGAGCTTAATCGATCAGCTCCTGGTCTCTGATCAGGGACCCCAAGCAGAACAAAATATCTCAGAAATGGCCGCCCTCGGTCATCACTTAGAACGCCTGGCTGAGCAGATGATCCACCTCGCTTGGATTCCCATCCAAGTGGGCACCCGCAAAGCTCGAACCTATTCCATGATTTTTGCCATTCAGGCAGCCTTGATCGGTGCCGTTCTGGCTTTCTACCTCTCCCAACTCTTGGTCAGGCCCATCCAGCAACTCGTTCGCGGCACGAAGAAAGTGACCGAGGGAGACTTTTCCCAGCGGGTGCAGCTGCGCTCCCGGGATGAAATCGGGGAGCTGGCCGAATCCTTCAACCGCATGGTCGTTTCGCTGGAGCAGGGCCAGGCGCGACTGCAACAGTCCAGTCAAGAGCTACGCGAGACCAAAGAAACTCTGGAGAACATCGTGCAGGGTTCGGTGGACGCCATTGTGGCCACCGACCCCAAAGGCCGGATCACTTTTGCTAACCGCAGCATGCAGGAAATGCTTTTTGGGAAAGCGGGTCAAGAAGAGAAGCTTTTGGGGGTGCCGATGGCCCAGCTGTACTCCGGTGGTTTAGCCGAGGCCAGGAAGATCATGGCGGTCCTGCGCGAGCGGGGGAGGTTACAGAATTACGAAACCACTTTGGTTCAGAATGGCCGGATTATTCCCATCCTTACCTCGGCGTCGCTCCTCAAGAATGAAAGGGGAGTGGTCATCGGTACCCTCGGGGTACTCAAGGACCTCACGGAGAAGAAGAAGCTCGAGGAAGACTTGAAAAAGGCCCAGGCCGAACTCGTTCAGAAAGAGAAACTGGCGGCCATCGGGAGGCTGGCTTCGGGCGTAGCCCACGAAATGAATGACCCCTTGACCTCCGTCCTGACTTTCTCCACCCTCCTGCGGGAGGAAACGAAAGACGGAGACCCCAGCAGGGAGAGCCTGGACATCATCATCAAGGAAGCTGCTCGGGCCCGAAAGATCGTCTCCGACCTTCTTTCCTTCTCCCGCGAATCAAAGCCGGTGCTGGAATGGATCGACCTCAATGACATCCTGAACGTGAGCCTTCTCCTGTTGGAGAAGCAAGGGGCCCTGGAGAGAATTGAGGTGCAAATAGACTTGGCCAGGGAGCTCCCCTTGGTTCGGGCAGACTCCGGGCAGATGCAGCAGGTCTTTACCAACATTCTCCTCAACGCGATTCAGTCTATGGACTACCCGTTTTCCCCAAACGAAACCTCCGGCTCCCCTCCACGGGAGAAGAAACTGACCTTGCGCACGCGTTTCTATGAAGCCCGGGATGAATCTATGCCCCATTCCCTGGCTGGCCCTTTCATTCGTATCATCATTGAAGATACAGGAGGCGGCATCCCCCCGGAAAACCAGGACAAGATCTTCGATCCTTTCTTCACGACCAAAAGCACCGGGGAGGGAACGGGATTGGGCTTGTACGTTGCCTCTGGCATCCTAAAAAATTACGGGGCGCAATACCACCTGGAAAGCGCCGCAGGAAAAGGGACGACTTTCACCATCTATTTCCCCCTTTCCAGAAGCGCAAAACTCTGAAATGGAAAACCCGGCAAAAATCCTGATCGTCGATGATCAAGTCAATACCTGTAAATCCCTGCAGGCGATTCTGAAGAAAAGCGGGTTTCAATCAGATTATACTCTAAGGTCCGAGGATGCCCTGAAACGCGTGCAAGCCGAGCATTATGACATCGTCATCAGCGACATCCGGATGCCCGGGATGGATGGCATGCAACTGCTGGAAGAACTGAAAAAGATCCAGCCCTATCTCGTGGTCATCATGATCACCGGATACGCCACCATTAAGAGTGCGGTCGAGGCCATCCAGAAAGGGGCCTATGATTATCTTCCCAAACCCTTCACGCCCGATGAGGTGCGTCTGATCATCGAGCGGGCCACCGCGCACAGCCGCCTGGAAGCCGAGAACATCCTGCTCCGCCGGGAGCTGCAATCCCAGAGATCCTTCCAGAACATTATCGGGAACAGCCCTGCCCTGCAGCGGGTCTTTGAAATGATCCAGAAAGTGGCGGGCACGGATAGTAATATCCTCTTGACTGGAGAAACAGGCACGGGAAAAGAACTGGTGGCCAGGGCCATCCATGACCGCAGCCGACGGCGAGAAAAGCTCTTCCAGCCCATCAACTGCGGCTCCCTGGCCGAAGGGGTCCTGGAGAGCGAACTTTTTGGGCATGTCAAAGGGGCCTTCACCGGGGCGGTGGCCACCCGCAAGGGATTGATTGAGGTGGCGGATGGCGGCACGATCTTCTTCGATGAGATTGCCGAGACCAGCTCCGCTTTTCAGGTGAAATTACTCCGCGTCATCCAGGAGGGGGAGTTCATGCGCGTGGGAGACACTCATCCTGTCCGGGTGGACATCCGCATCATTGCCGCCACCAACCGTGACCTGGAAAAAGCGGTGGAGCGCAGGGAATTTCGCCAGGACCTTTACTACCGCCTCAAGGGAATTTGCGTCCACCTTCCCCCATTGCGGGAGCGCCTGGATGATATCCCTCTTCTAACCTACCATTTCCTGGAGAAATTCCAGGCCGATCAGAAGGTAAGGCGCATCGACCCGCAAGCCCTCAAGGCCCTTCAGCAATACAAATGGCCTGGAAACGTACGAGAACTGGAACACGTGATCGAATATGCCCTCTCCATGGCCGAAGGCGACACGATTAAAGTCACGGATCTTCCCGAGGAATTCCTGACCCGCGTGGCTGATCAGGCCATGGCCCAGGAGAGCTGGATCAGATCGCCTTTCAGCCGAGCCAAAGAAGAATTTGAAAAGTTCTACATCACCCACATCCTGAAGGAAAGCAACTGGAACATCTCCGAGGCTTCGCGCAAAGCCCAGATGTTCCGCCAGAATTTGCAGCAGAAGATCCGCAAATACGGACTCAAGCCCGAAGATTCTTCTTAACTCACTCTGATTCTCTTTTCCTTCCGAACCGTTCTTCGAATATGGGCGCCACCAGGTTATCCACGGGCGCATGATCATCCGTTAGAACCACTGCCGGCCGGGACGCGAATCTTTGGTTCAGATCTCTTGGTGGGACGACAAAGCATCGGCCCTCGGAAACCTCCTCTATATTCTTCCAGGGATGATCGGCAGGGCTTCCGGCAACGATGGTGGTATTAATACCCATCCTGGAAAAGTCGCTGTCCGCAACCAGGCAGATTTTCCCCCGCCCGAAGACCTCCTGCAGCGTGCGCACGTAGGAGGGTAGAAAAAGCCCTCGCTCGAAATGGTCGATGGTGTTGGCAATCAACAGGCCATCGGGCTTGAGGAAGGAATGGATCAGCTGGGAGAACTCTTTGGTGGTCAGGTGGTAAGGAATGGTCAGGTCGTTGAAAGCATCGCCAAAGATGAAATCATAAACTTTCCGCTCGGGGAAATTCATCAGAAACCAGCGGGCGTCCTGGTTGAAAGACCGGATGCGGGTTTCTTGGGAAAGGCCTAAATATTCGTGGGCCAGCTCGGTGAGGCGGGGGTCGATCTCGATGACGTCGATACGCGCCCGAGGATACTTGGCTTCCAGATACCGGGGAAAAGTATATCCCCCCCCGCCGATGACCAGGGCGCGGAATTCCGGGTTAGCCGCGGCTTTCCAGGCGACTATATCAGCATACACCCTCTCGTAACCATACTCCAGGTAGAGAGGGTCTTCCAGGTCAACGTAAGAATGGATCAGATTATCCAGAACGACCGCCTCCAGGGTTCTTCCGTTCTTCTCCACCTTCTTCAACTCGATGGTGAAATAATCGGTTTCTTCATAAAAATATGAATTCTCATCCTGCTGCTTCTTGAACGCCTGACCGTGGATGGCCCAGAGGAGAACAAAGAGAGCGGGGAAAAAGACGAGAAGTACTCGCCGGCGCAGAAATGCCCCACCGAAAAAGGGGGATGAGATAATGAGGATTACAGCCATGAGCAGGAGAATATTCCGCGTTCCCATCCAAGAGATGAGGAAGAATCCCGTGAGAAACGTGCCCAAGATGGAACCGAGCGTGGAAAAGGCATAGATCTTTCCCACCACGTTCCCTGACCGCTCCAGACGATCTAAGGATAGCCTCACCACCACAGGGGAGATCATTCCTAAGAGGCAAGAGGGGAGGAAGAAGATAACCGTCGTGACAATCAGGATGCGCAGCATGAGGCTAGTCTCCAGGGGCCAGCGAGCCACGGCCCCGGTCAATGGCGAGATGGAGAGGGCGGCCAGTCCGGAAATAAAAAGCAACCAGCCCAAGGTCCGCGCTGTGGGGAAGCGGTCGGCCAGAATTCCACCAATATAGGCCCCGATGCTGATTCCAGCCAGTACCACCCCGATAATGCTCGTCCAAGTGTAAAGCGAGACCCCCACGTAGGGGGCCATGATTCTGCCAGCAACCAGCTCGATGACCATCGTGCAAAAGCTGGCGATGAAAACGACGATCACTGCCTTGATAACTTCTTTGCGCATCTCCTTTTCCTCTCCTTACTTTTTCAATAAAAATGTCAATCTACCACATTTATGCCATGGGGAAAAGGCCCATTCCTCGAAGCTTTGACCAACCGCCTTTTCTTTCATAAAATTAGGCCATTACCAGAATAAAATCAAAAATAAATGTTCCTCCCGCGGCTCAGCCGCGACCCCTTTGGCAGGACGTAAAATAAACCTTGACATTCGGTCTTAATTTAGTACTATAAAAGGATCGGAGGTGATATGAAATGAATATTTCAACGGATATAAAGCCAGTAACTTACCTTAAGGCAAAAGCAGCCGATCTGCTTAAACAAATCAACGAAACCCACCGTCCTGTCATCATAACGCAGAATGGGGAACCGAGAGCGGTGCTTCAAGATCCTAAAAGCTATGAAAACATGCGTAACGCCATTGGCCTACTAAAGCTTATCTCGCAGGGTGAAGGGGATATAAGGAACGGGAGGGTAAAATCTCAGGAGGAGGTTTTCAAAGATATTGAAATCTCGCTGAAAGAGAAGCTTAAATGAGCCCCAAGTATGATATTATTTGGGCTGGTGTTGCGGAAAATGATTTAAAAGAAATTATTGAATATATTGCAATAGACAGTCCCGCTAATGCATTAAACACATTAAAAAAGATAAAACAAAAAGCTTCCAGTCTTTATACCCTTCCTGAAAGAGGCCGCATAGTACCTGAACTTCAAGATCAAGGTATCCTGATATATCGTGAATTGATCGTCCCACCATGGAGAATTATATACAGGATATCAAAAATGAAAGTTTATGTTTTATCTGTTTTGGATGCAAGGCCGAATGTTGAAGATATCCTACTGAAAAGATTGATCTATCATAAGTAACTCGACCTCGCAGTGCACCGGACCGCTCGTACCTCGCGGCCGGTGACTGCGGTCGTTGAATCCCCATAGCTACCGGGAAGCGGCTTAGTTCAACCGATTGTATCCGGAATTGCGTTTCACTCCACTCCGGATACAATCTTAATCGTTGGCGCGGAGGTATCCAGCATGGAATCCAGACAAAAAGCCATAAATTTATATTGCTTTTTTAATGTCTCCATAGTATATTATTTCCGTGAAGAAAGCCCGCTTTGAATGGGATGAGGATAAAGACAGAGAGAACCAGGCCAAACATAATGTCTCTTTTTCCTTAGCCCAACGTGCTTTTCTTGACCCTTGCCGCATAATCGTAGAAGATCTGACCCATAGCGGTGAGGAAGATAGATTTTATTGTATCGGCCGCGTCAATGACGGCATAATGACCGTTCGATTCACGTTTCGGGGGAATTTAATCCGTATTTTCGGGGCTGGATATTGGAGAAAAGGGAGGGAGATTTATGAAGAGCAGAATAAAATACACCGACGAACCAATGGGTAAACTGAAAATTGTTAAGGATTTTCTCCCCTCGCCGGATCAGTTGGTTTTAAAAGAAGACAAAGTTAAGGTCACGATTTCTTTAAGCAAAGCGAGTGTTGATTTTTTCAAAAAGGAAGCGGAGAAAAATCGGACGTCGTACCAGAAAATGATCCGACGGGTGATAGATTTCTACACTTCGAAGTATCAAAAAAGCGCCTAACC